>Ga0065722_101787_pt1 | contig 70815 bp, 62 predicted proteins | sample BansetMetagenome_FD_59109 | JGI IMG/M metagenome (GOLD analysis project Ga0065722, IMG submission 59109) | Bankia setacea gill microbial communities from Puget Sound, Washington, USA - Caecum Enriched | ecosystem: Host-associated > Mollusca > Digestive system > Ceca | place: United States... | reverse complement strand
TACACCAATTTTTGGAAAGCGCTAACCTACCATTACACGATTAAACGCCTTTCTTGTGCCTTATGGTATTNCCACAATTGCACACNTTTGCGCCCTATCACTGCCCNAATCCTCTCTTATAGTGATGTTAAAATCCCTTTAGGAGACACCCTGTGCCATCAACTAATTCCTTTCAACGTCGGCTGGCCTTTAAGGCAGGCCTTATTCTGTTTATTGCGATTCTTTTACTCATTCCCCTCTCTATGATTTCGGGAAAAATCAGCGAAAGAGAAAGCTTTCAAAGCCAAGCAGAAGAAAGCATCGCCAGAAGCTGGACCGCCGCGCAGCAGCTATCGACCCCTATTCTCGTTATGCCGTACGACGTTAAAACTGGCGACAAAAACACTACAACGACTGTTCGGCAATACCGTTTTATCCCGCTTGATTTTGCGGAGGTTCGCGCTGAAGTACTCACTACCATGCGAACGAAAGGGGTGTATGCAGCGCCTGTATATAACACCCATATCGCAATAAAAGGTTTTATAGAACAGGAACGCATTGCTGTACAGCTGAATACGTTAGGCCAAACAGATGGTTTTATTCGCCATGCCACACCTTATATTGCCGTACATACCAGTGATGCCCGCGGTTTTAGTAATACGCCAACACTGCAGTGGCGTGATCTAGACATACCGGTAACACCCGGTTCCGGCTTGCCGGCCTTATCGTCTGGTTTTTCTGCCGAGATAACACTCGCCTCGCTGGAAACAGTGGCCCGCAACAACCGTTTACCGCTTACGATTGCCTTTGAATTACGCGGCATGTCATCTCTTCAAGTGATTCCCGCTAGCTTGGATACCCGTATTAGGGTGCAGTCAAATTGGCCTCACCCAGAGTTTATAGGGGCTTTTTTGCCGGTTGACCATACTGTTTCGGCCGATGGCTTTAGCGCCGAATGGCGAGTGAATACCTTTAGCAGCAACATCGAACAAACCTTGCAACACTGTGCCTCTCGACACTGTAAAGCCTTTACCGCGCTCGCCTTTGGTACTAATTTTTACCAAGCTGTCGATATCTATTTACAAACAGACCGCGCCATTAAGTATGGCATTTTATTTATTGCCGTATCGTTTACCGCTCTCTTTATGTTTGAAGTTATTAAACGCGTACCTATTCATCCTGTTCAGTATGTTTTTATGGGGCTCTCGTTGGCTATCTTTTATTTGTTGCTTATTTCACTATCAGAACATCTTTCTTTTTTTATATCCTACCTACTATCAAGCTTTAGCTGCCTAACGTTACTCATGGTTTATCTCGCGAAGGTAATGAAAAGTTATCGTTTAAGTATTCGTTTTTCTATTTCACTTGGCGTTTTGTACGCAGTTTTGCTCGTCATTATTCAGCTCGAAGATTTTGCCTTGCTCATGGGTACGCTTATGCTGTTCTCAATGTTAACCGTATTAATGGTGAGCACCCGTCATATCGATTGGTATGCCCTTAAACAACCAAACGCGCAATAGTCGTAGCCCGAACAGAACGGTATATTTATACTACAGCCCACTATTCTCAGTACAAAAAAAAGAGGCTCCACAATGGGAGCCTCTTTTAGGTTGCTGCGTTGAAAATATTATTTCCAAACAACCTCGATTTTTCTCACGGTAATATCCATTTCCTTGAACGATTCAATCGTTCCATCAGGAAGCGTATTCGACCAGTTTCTGACAACGGCACCAAACGTTCCTAGATCCGATGCAGACCGACGATTACCCAATGTTTCAGGATTAATTTGTAATACTTCAATAGACTCACTCGCTAGCGTAGCCAAATCTGAAGCATTTTTGGAATAGCTAGATAGCGTGAAAAAATTCATTTCTTCAAATGGAATAGTCACGCGTAACCACGTATCGAAATTAATAGGATCAATTTCAATAAACCGCTCGGCTTGAGCATCTGCATCCCCGCCGGATGGACGGTTACCTATAATAGATACAGCAAATGCCGCCTTTATAGAATCAAGTTGATCTATTTGTTCACTGCTTAAGATACTGCCGTAAAGTTCCACAAGCTCTGCTCGAGACGGCAAAACGGTGTACTCACTGTTAACCTTTAACTCCAATACTATGCTATCCACATCTGAGAAGGCCTTATTACTATTGGCTAAAGACGGCTCGATTCCGTTACTGTGCTGTTTATCCCAATCGGCAATTTTCTTAACGAGAATAGTACGGTGCGTATCGGCACCGGCACAGCTATCATCGGCTGCGGTTACACCCGGAAAGTTGTAAAGCGTATTCGTTGGGTCCATCGCAAGACCATCGAATTCGCTGGTATTCCCAATGTGGCTCCAGCCACTAAGTGCGTTAACGGTGTTATCGCCTTGGTCTTCAAATAAAACCGTTGAGGTGCTGCTATTTTCGGTACCCGCCGCGCAAGTATCTAAACCTTCAACGGCGAAGCCGGCGTCCCAACTATTAATATAGGCCGCAACGTTTACAGCACAATCGCCTACGCAAAGAGAGGCGTCTGTTTTAGGCATATTCGCATCAATAAAATCTGACAACGTAATGTCGGTATCATTGGTTTCACCTAGACCATCGCTAAAGTTGTACGCGGGCCCAGAGCCACCTTCTCCGGCCATACCATGACAAGCGGAACATTCTGCTTCAAAGGTTGCCTTGCCGGCCACAACATCGGCGCCAAAGGTAAAGCTATTCGCGGCACTAGAGGAGCTTGAGGAGCTTTCCGAACTAGAGGATGAGCTGCTCACGGAAGAGGAACTGGAAGAGGAGGAGCTAGAGGATGAGCTGCTCATGTCGTTGTCATCACTACCACCGCCCCCACACGCGGTGATTAAACTTAAACAGGCAACAACACATCCCATGCGCGCCGACAATACGGCGGATCTTAATGTTTTCATAAGAGTACCAAGGCTAATTATTATAATTGGATTTATAACGAAACCCACTGGTTTCGTGTGCACGCAACCATAGCACCGTTTTATCCTACTATTCCAGCCTGTAGCGCGACAAACCCTTGCCGTTTACGTCCGTAAATGGCGCACACGTTAATAATTTATCGTGGCATTCTATAATGCTATTCTCACGTCTAATATCACTTTTAACTACACGCTATTTAACACATTAATTAGCCGGCCTTTATTCAACTGGAAACGTTCAATTGGAAACATTAGAGTGGCGACGAACATTAATATGATATTTGTCACACGAAAAGCCAATAGACATGCCAACGATGGCGCAACTTAAATCGCCTCTAACGCTTCACTTAACTTTTTAACAGCAATAACTTCCATGCCTTTTACGGGTTCTCGCGGTAGATTACCGTAGGGCACAATCGCTTTTTTAAACCCGTGCTTTGCCGCTTCACGAATGCGCTCTTGGCCGCTGGGTACCGGTCTAATCTCGCCAGACAAACCGACTTCGCCAAATACAACAAGTTCACGCGAGAGAGGCCGGTCACGAAAACTTGATACCAACGCTAATAGCAGTGCTAGATCTGCACTTGTTTCGACAATCTTTACCCCACCGACCACATTCACAAAGACATCTTGATCGCCAACCATAACGCCACCATGGCGATGCATAACCGCCAGCAACATCGCTAAACGATTTTGATCGAGGCCTACGGCAACGCGCCGAGGGTTACCCAAACTAGAGTCGTCGACCAACGCTTGAATTTCTACGAGTAGTGGGCGCGTACCTTCCCACACCACCATTACGAGCGAACCTGAGGCAATTTCATCTGCACGCTGTAGAAATATTGCCGAGGGGTTTGTCACTTCCTTCAGGCCTTGCTCCGTCATGGCAAATACGCCCAACTCATTTACTGCACCAAAACGGTTTTTAGTTCCACGTAAGGTACGATAACGAGAATCGTGAGAGCCTTCGAGCATAATGGAACAATCAATAATGTGCTCCAATACTTTAGGCCCCGCCAATGAGCCATCCTTTGTAACGTGTCCTACTAAAATCAAAACGGTACCGCTTTGTTTTGCAAACCGCGTTAATTGTGCGGCACATTCACGCACCTGAGAAACACCTCCAGGTGCAGAAGAAATTTCCACTTGGTGCATCACTTGAATGGAATCAACCACCATTATCTTTGGCTGCACAACACCCGCCGCATGAACAATAACGTCAACATCCGTTGCCGATAACATTTTTAATTTATCCGTGGGCAATTCCAAACGTTTTGCGCGCATCGCAACCTGCTGCAAAGACTCTTCGCCCGTTACATAGAGCGCTTCGTGAGTTTGTGCCAAGCCACAAAGCGTTTGCAATAGAACAGTCGATTTACCGGCACCTGGGTGCCCCCCTATCAACACTACAGAGCCGGGTATAAAACCGCCGCCGAGTACACGATCAAATTCGCCCATGCCGGATGTAAAACGGGGCAACTCCGCTAAATCGATATCGGACAACGCCGTCACTTTTGATTGCAGTTCACCCGCAAACCCAGAACGCCCGTTACCAGCACTCGCTGTTTTTGTGCTGCTACTTAAGCGCACTTCTTTTAGGCTATTCCATGCTCCGCACTCAGTGCATTGTCCTTGCCACTTACTGAAGTCTGCGCCGCAATCATCGCAAACAAAGGCCGTTTTACTTTTCGCCAAGGGTCTTCCTCGTATCGTGTATTATTCGCTTTTTCTGGATTGTTGTTAAAAAAACGAGTTCTGTACAGGTTTAATTCTGTGTACAGTAGCGCTCAACAACGGTCTATTTAGGACGCGTTAACGGTTATGTTTTCGAGCAATTTTCGTCGTACATCCATCCATGTTTTGCCCAGCATATTATCACCGCGCTGATCACGACCAATACCCCAGTAATGATCATAAGCAGACGTTTCTATAATTAATTCATCACCAGTTTTTAAGAGCGCTGCTTTAACATCTGGGTACATTTGTGCTTTGGTATACAAAGCCCGCGTCATCATCACGCGGCGTATTTGTTTCCAATCCTTACGTTTTCGCCGGAACCACGAGGTGCCTATTTTATAGGCGTCTTCAGCGCTAGGGGCCTGTTTTATTTTCGCCATAACAGTTTCATTGGCTACCATTTGCGCTTGAAAGTAGTGTTCTACCGTTGCCCATGTTTCGCCATCGAGCTCTATGGGGTGAGGTGAAGCGTTGCCGAGTAAGTGATCTCGGTCGAAGCGCGAGATTTGATAAGCTTTTTCTTTTTCAAGGTCGTGAGCAAACATAGGGAACATCAGTTGGCGTTGTGAAGTGAAAGGTGATTTTAGCACCACTTTTAACAGAAAAACCCCCGATTAGGCTGAATCCGTTAGAATGCGGACTATGAATAAACATGACCCTTGCCCCTGCTGCTCTGGCAGCCCTTACTCAGAGTGCTGCGCACGCCTGCACACAGCGGAGAACCAGCCAAGCCAGTGCACGCCCGTCACATTAATGCGCTCGCGTTACTGCGCCTTCTATTTAGGCAACTTTCCTTATCTAGTCGCCACGCTGCACCCAAGCCAGCGCTCACCCGACGATAGCAAGACCTTGGCAAGCACCGCCGCTAGTACGCAATGGCTCAGCTTGAAAATCATCAACTCCCCCACGCCACAGGCGGCCAACGGCAGCGTTGAATTCGTCGCTTTTTTCCATCCAAGAGGCGATGAAAAACCGACGCTTGCGGTACCCCATCAGTTGCACGAAAAGTCACAATTTTGCTTTGATCAGAATCGTTGGTGGTATTTTTCCGGCGATATTCTAGAACCGATCAAACTTGGGCGAAATGACCCTTGCTGGTGTGGCAGTGCCAAGAAAATGAAAAAGTGCCACGGCTAGCGCCCTTTCTATTTCACCCTTCCATCTCGACTCTGCTCTCCTGCTCGTATTGCGTTTCAGCACAATAGCCGTCCAAGTTAAGGACGCTCTCAGTCGTATTTTGGCGCTGGATGAATTGCTCTTAAAAATTCTCTGCCGTATACTCCGCTGCAAATTGACTTGTCGGAGTGCCGTAAGGCTGAGATCGTTACTAACGAGATCCGTACTACCTGATCAGGATAATGCCTGCGAAGGGAACAAGAATACCGCAACTGTTTCGTCTAACACGCCTAAGTAGGCTTACAATAACGACCCGCGAGTTCACGCTTACTCAGCCAAAAAAAGGTTGATACCGCTACCCCGCTAATGGTTATTGTTAACCCGTTACGACCGTTGTCATTGGTTTTAAGCCAATACTTTTTTGTTCTCTCACCAGCTATTTCTTTTCTTGTTCGTACTCACCTTTATCACTTCGGTTAATTATCACTCTTGATGATGGACCGCTTATGTCTCGCTTAGAAAAAATTGCCTTTACCGGCTCTATACCTATGGATGTTAACAGTCATCCCCATAATTTTTCCGTAGCACAACGCTGTGTCGTAACAGAGCAAGGAGAGGTGCCTCTGTATGATACTTCTGGGCCATTTTTACGTCACGAAATTGATCCTGAGGCTGGCATTGATCGCCGGAGAACCGATTGGATTGTGGCGAGAGAACATTGTCAAACCACTCCTGCTGCAGATGACAACACTATTACTTCAGATAGAAACCTGCCCATTATGCCGCACGGTTTTTCGCGAAAATCACGTATAAAAAAACCCGACAAACAGCTAACCCAATTGCACTATGCACGTGCGGGTATTGTTACACCCGAAATGGAATACATCGCTTGTCGCGAAAATCTGGGCCTGAAAGGCGATAGCATCACCCCCGAATTTGTCCGGCAAGAAGTCGCCGAGGGCCGCGCGATTATCCCCTGTAATATTAACCACCCCGAGACGGAGCCAATGATTATTGGCCGTCATTTTCGCGTAAAAATAAATTCAAACATTGGCAACTCGGCCATTAAATCAGACATTAAAGATGAACTCGAAAAGCTCGTGTGGTCATTAAAATGGGGCGCTGATACCGTCATGGATTTATCCACTGGTAAGGATATTTATCTTACCCGCGAAACAATTTTACGGAACTCTCCCGTACCTATTGGCACCGTGCCCCTATACGAAGCACTCGAAAAGGTCGACGGTAAAGTAGAAGCCTTAAATTGGAATGTGTTTCGCGAGACTTTAATTGCGCAAGCGGAACAGGGCGTTGATTATTTTACAATTCATGCGGGACTGTTGCTTGAACACGTACCGTTAACGGCTCAACGTATTACCGGTATTGTCTCTCGTGGTGGCTCGCTAATGGCAAGCTGGTGCATGACATACCATCAACAAAATTTCCTTTACACACACTTTAGAGACATTTGCGAAATTTGTGCGGACTACGATGTAGCCCTTTCACTCGGCGATGGGCTGCGCCCAGGTTGTATTGCAGATGCTAACGACGAAGCGCAGTTTGCAGAGCTTCGCACCTTAGGCGCGCTTACGAAGATTGCCTGGGAATACGATGTACAAGTTATGATTGAAGGCCCCGGCCATGTACCGCTAGACAAAATTCAAGAAAACATGGATGAACAACTTGCCCATTGTCACGGCGCGCCCTTCTATACGCTAGGCCCCTTGGTAACCGATATTTCTCCTGGTTACGACCATTATTCTTCAGGCATAGGCGCGGCCATTATTGCCTCGCTCGGTTGCGCAATGCTCTGCTATGTCACGCCCAAAGAGCATTTAGGGCTTCCCGAAAAAGAAGATGTTAAGCAAGGTTTAATTGCATACCGTATTGCGGCACATGCGGCCGATTTAGCCAAAGGTTTGCAGAGCGCGCACTTACGCGATAACGCGTTAAGTGCAGCTCGATTCGAGTTTCGTTGGGACGATCAGTTTAATTTGGCCATTGACCCCGACACCGCGCGCGCCTTTCACGACGCCACCTTGCCACAACCACAGGCAAAAAAAGCCCATTTTTGTTCAATGTGCGGCCCCAAATTTTGCTCCATGAAAATTTCGCAAGACATCCGTGAAAAAGTTCTGCATGACGAAGCCATGAACAAAAAAGCTGAAGAGTTTCGTGAATCGGGTTCTCACCTTTATACAGAGCTCGCAAGTAATGAGTAAAACGTTATCAAGCACAGCTAAAGCGCCCGTCATTTGGGCCATTGGCGGCAGTGATTCGCGCGCAGGTGCAGGGGTGCAAGCCGACCTGTTAACAGCGAACGATTTAGGTGTAGCCTGTTGCACGATTATTACAGCCGTCACGGCCCAAAACACAAAACGCGTAAGTGGTGTTTATGCCGTGTCAGCGAATGAATTAATTGCGCAACTCGATACTCTGGCCGAAGACTCTTTGCCCTGCTGTATCAAAATTGGCTTAATCGCAACCCAAGCGCAAGTGCAGGCTCTCGCTCAATGGTTAATACAACATCGGTTAAGACAACATCGGTTACCACAATATTCACTGCCACTCATTATTGATCCCGTACAAATCGCCTCAAACCACGATTCCTTAACGTGCGATCCCGTCGATTTATCACCGCTATTGCCTTTATGCACACTCATCACGCCGAACTCGGGCGAACTTGAGTCGCTCGGTGGGTTAGCGGCTCTCGCACAACATGCCGTCAACGCGATTCTACTCACCGGCGAAGAACATAATGGCACTCATCTACTGGATCAATTTTATGATGTTAAAAACGACCGCAATTTAATCTGGCATCACCCGAAAATTAGTAGCCTCAATACACATGGAACAGGCTGCACCTTGGCTGCAGCCATTGCCGCAGGGCTCGCACTGAACTTTCCATTAGAGGATGCCATTACACAAGCCATTGCCTACGTGCGCTCTGGGCTTCGCCCCACGGCCATCGCCCATCAAAACGGTGCCGTTGCCCATCACGGTTGGCCACATGATGGCGACGATTGGCCGACCGGAAAAATTGTAGGCGCACAGTCGCGTTCAACCATAGAACAGGCATCACCCATCGATTTTTTACCTATGACCAATAGCCTCGGTTTTTACCCCGTTGTCGATTCAGTGACGCTGCTCGAACAATTAATGCGGCTCGGTGTGCGCACCTTGCAGCTGCGTCTAAAAGATATCGCTAACCTGCAACAATTGCGTACCGAAATTCACTTCGCTATTCAGCTCGCAAAGCATTACAACGCACAACTTTTTATTAATGATCACTGGCAAATTGCGTGCGAACTAGGCGCCTATGGCGTGCATCTCGGGCAAGGCGATATCTGCACTGCCGCCTTGCCCGAAATCGCCCGCGCCAACCTCCGATTAGGTATTAGTACCCACGGTTTTTTTGAGCTGAGTATCGCCCGTGGTTATCGCCCGAGTTATGTCGCGTTGGGGCATGTTTTCCCTACTACGACTAAAAAAATGCCAAGCCAGCCACAAGGGCTAAAACGATTGGCGCAAACAGCGCAGTTAACCGCCCATACCCCAACCGTTGCTATCGGAGGGATTGACCTTAGTAATGCAGCAAAAGTGCTCGCGTGTGGCGTCAACAGTGTTGCGGTGGTGCGTGCCGTTACCCAAAGCCAAAACCTAGCGTTCACCGTACAACAATTTTTGTCCATTTTTGACCGTATGAATGTGGACGCCAATATCGACAGGGAGAGATTACATGCAGCTGTATCTTAATAGCGAACCACTCGACACCCCCTCTACAACTCTGGAACATTTTGTGACTGCGCATTTGCAAAGCGCTCTACCGTCTCGCATCGCTATAGCGGTAAACGGCACTGTGGTGCCAAAAACACAATGGCCCAGCCATACACTCAACGAACTCGATAATGTCGACGCCTTTTTTGCCGTGGTAGGAGGATAATCATGGAATGGACACTCGCAGGTACCACGTTTAATTCCCGCATCATCATGGGCAGTGGAAAATTTGGCTCTGTAAGCCTCATGCGGGATGCATTGCAGTGCAGCGGTACCGAGTGCGTTACCGTTGCATTAAAACGTGTCAATTGGCAACAAGGTGAAACCGATATTGTGCAGCCCTTACAGCAACTGGGCTTACGCTTTTTACCGAACACCAGCGGCGCACGTAATGCCGACGAAGCCGTTTATCTTGCACGTCTCGGCCGAGAACTGTTCGACACACCTTTCATAAAACTCGAAATACATCCCGACCAACAATATTTAATGCCCGACCCGCTGGAAACGTATAAAGCGGCGGCCATTCTCGTTGAAGAAGGTTTTCATGTGTTGCCGTATATACATGCCGACCCAGTACTGTGTAAACGCCTCGAAGCACTGGGTTGTGCGGCCGTTATGCCATTGGCGGCGCCCATTGGTAGCAATCAAGGCGTAGCCACCGAAGTATTTTTACGCATCATTATTGAGCAAAGTACCCTTCCCGTCATTATCGATGCCGGCTTAGGAGCGCCTTCCCATGCCGCTAAAGTAATGGAAATGGGAGCCACAGCCGTTATGGTAAACACCGCCATCGCCACCGCACATAACCCTGCAACAATGGCAGAAGCGTTTAAATTGGCCGTTACCGCTGGACGCTACGCCTATACCAGTGGCCTAGCCAGCAGCAGCGAACGCGCTAATGCCACCAGCCCATTAACGACTTTTTTGGAGTCGCTTACATGAGTTACCGCCAGTATTTATCCACTAACATCACGCCCTCTTTTTCGTGGGAAACATTCACCCGCGCGGATGTAGAGAGAACCTTGGCGCAACCCAACCGATCCCTAACGGATTTGGCCGTGCTTATTTCCGACGCCGCTACGCCGTATTTAACCGAAATGGCGGCCCATAGCCACGACTTAACCCGACAACGTTTTGGTGCAAACTTACAGCTATTCCTACCGCTTTATCTCAGTAATTTATGCACAAATATTTGCACTTACTGTGGGTTTACCGCAGACGCTAAACTTAAGCGTACATGGTTACGCCCCGCCCAATTAAAAAACGAAATTAGCAGTATTCAAGCCAAAAATATTGGCCATGTGCTGCTCGTGAGTGGCGAAGCAGAACACAAAATTGGTTTAGATTATTTTTGTGAATCGTTAACCACGCTTCGGCCACATCTTGCACAGCTACAATTGGAAGCACAGCCTTTTAGCGAAGACGCCTACCGGACACTCGCAAACGCCGGCCTCGACGGTGTAGTGGTATACCAAGAAACCTATAACCGAAAACGCTACGCCGACGTACACCTAAGCGGACAAAAAATGGATTTCGATTGGCGGCTCGACACACCTGACAGAGCTGCCGCTGCCGGTATCGAAAAAATTGGCGTGGGTATTTTATTAGGGCTTGCCGATTGGCGCACCGACGCTATCGCCCTCGCGCATCATCTACACTATCTACAGCGTACGCACTGGCGACAACGCTACAGTATTGGTCTGCCACGATTACGCCCCTGCGGTACCGACTACAACATTGCCCACCCCGTAAACGATAAGGACTTTATTCAACTGATAATGGCCCTAAGGCTATGCTTTCCCGATGTTGAACTGGTACTCTCAACACGGGAATCGGAACCGCTACGCGATGCATTATTGCCCTTGGGCATTACCCACCTAAGCGCAGAATCTAGCACGCAACCCGGCGGCTATAGTGACAGCACCCCCAGCGCACTAGAGCAGTTCGATACCAACGACCAACGTAGCGTCGCGCAGGTGAGCGAAACCATACGTAAATTGCAATACCAACCCTTACTCGCCGACCAAATACCGGTGCGTCATATTCGCTAAAATAAAACCAAGGATTTCGCCTAAATGGCCGTCTAATCCATAATGACTCGAAAATCCGACACACCCGACACGCTCATTAAAGCGGCCCAAAGCGGTGATAGCGCCGCTTTTGAATCCCTGTTGCAACTGCATTACGACAGGATGTATCGCTTTGCCTGTAAGTGGTGCGGCAACCCCACAGACGCGCAAGACATAACCCAGCAAGCTTGCCTTAAACTCGCGCGCTCACTAGGGCAATTTCGGTTCGATGCCAGCTTTACCACGTGGTTGTACCGGCTCGTGGTTACTTGCGCAATTGACTGGCACCGCAGTGAAACCAAGCATACCGAACCTGGTGGCGACGGGCGCCGGCACGTCACCGAAACTACTCGAGAGCCAAGCGTGGAAGCCCAGCACGATTCCGGCATTTACCTTCAACAAATTTTAAGCCGTCTCGAAAGTTGGGGAGAAGGTTTTAAAGCAACGCTTCTTCTCGTGTTAGCTGAAGGCTTAACACATGCCGAAGCCGCCAACGTTCTGGCGGTAAAAGAAAGCACCATCTCGTGGCGGCTTCATCAAATACGTAAAAAACTCAACCTTCTTTCACCAACAGAAGGGGGCACACATGAATGAATACGATCTAAAAAAACAACTCGATAGAAGTGCCGATCACGCGCCCGACGCAGAAGCAAAGCAACGTGCCATCGCTATGGCCGTCAGTGAATTTAAATCCCAACAGGCGCACTCTGCAGCACAAGAACACCGTACACCCGAAAAAAACTCGTACATCCCCCAAGGATTTTGGCGTTGGCTCCGTCTCACTATTAGTTCCAACAAAACGAATCGGAGAGACCCTATGAATACGCCTAATTTCGCACAAAAAAAATGGCTACTTGGCGGTATTGCCACCGCTTGTATGGCGGTATTTGGCATAATGATTGGCACCGAACAAACCCCTTTTATGCCGCTCCACCCGCTAAACGACACCGGGCAAATGCCGCCCCCTCCTGCACAAGCACAGGAAGACGTTATCGTAACGGGTATGCGCACTTCACTGGAAACGGCCGCTGATATTCGCCGCGAATCATCAGCCGTTGTGGAGGCAATCTCCGCCGAAGATATTGCTCTTCTCCACGAGAGTGACGCAGCTGCGGCCGAATCCTTACAGCGTGTAGCAGGCATCGCTATCGTCGAACGTGAAAAGCGTCAACAACTCACCAGCCCCGCACCAGCAAAACCCCGCGCAATGATGTCGCCTCCCGGCCGCGACATTGCAGTTCAACAGATTCCAAGCGAAGGCCGCGACCGTTTCGAACACGTGGAAACCAACGCGATTAAGCTCACCCGTGAAGAACCGGTCTCCACGTTTTCGATTGACGTCGACACAGCATCCTATAGCTTCGTGCGTCGCCAACTCAACCGAGGCGTACTGCCACAAAAAGATGCCGTGCGCTTAGAAGAAATGGTCAACTATTTCGACTACCAATACCCTCAGCCCACCAGCACTGCAGAACCTTTTAGCCGCAATATTACGGTGATAACCTCACCGTGGAACATCAAGAATAAACTGGTACATATTGGTATAAAAGGTTACGAACTTAGCGCAGAACAGCCAAAATCTAATGTGGTTTTCTTGCTCGATGTTAGTGGTTCCATGAATGCACCCGACAAGCTGCCTCTGGTTAAACAGTCGATGAATTTGTTGCTCAGCAAATTACGCCCCGACGACACCGTGGCAATTGCCGTGTACGCCGGCGCCGCCGGTACAGTATTGGCCCCCACTAAAGTCGCCGAAAAGCAGACGATTCTAGAGGCGATTAACACCTTGCAAGCAGGAGGTTCTACGGCGGGTGCAGAAGGTATTAAATTGGCCTATCAATTGGCAGAATCCTCGTTCCGCGAGGATGCGGTTAATCGCATATTTCTCGCCACCGATGGTGACTTTAATGTAGGTATTCAAAGCAACGAAGAATTAAAGGGGTTTGTAGAACGCAAACGTGAGAAGGGTATTTATCTGTCAGTGCTAGGTTTTGGTGGCGGCAACTATAACGATGCCTTAATGCAGCAGCTGGCTCAAAACGGCAATGGTGTCGCAGCCTATATCGATACGCTAAGCGAGGCCCAGAAAGTACTCGTCACCGAAGCCACTGCCAACCTCTTTCCTATCGCCAAAGATGTAAAAATACAGGTAGAGTTCAACCCCGCTACCGTCGCAGAATACCGTTTGCTCGGCTACGAAACCCGAGCACTCAAGCGAGAAGATTTTAATAATGATGCGGTTGATGCCGGTGAAATTGGTGCCGGCCATACGGTGACCGCACTGTATGAGATTACGCCCGTTAATTCCGGTGCAGAACTTATTGATACTTCACGTTATAGCGAAACACCCATCGCCGCCGGCCATGCTAACGAATACGGTTTTGTGAAAATTCGCTACAAGCAGCCGGATGCCGATAACTCGCAACTGCTCACCACCACGATTAACATGGAAGCCCGCCAACCTTCAGCTCTTATGCTACGCGAAGCCCGCTTCGCCACCGCCGTTGCCGGTTTTGCGCAATTGCTAAAAAACGGCCAATACACGGGCGAGTGGGGTTTCGACGATGCCATTGTATTAGCTCAAGCCAACAAAGGAGACGACGAATATGGCTACCGTACGGAATATATTCAGTTGATACGTAAGGCTAAAATGGCGCGCGCACTATAACGAAGAACACCATATACCCACCTTGGCGAGAGACCATTACCGTTGTGCCCCTCGCCAAGGGCCGCTCCCAGCGGGACTCTAGTCTCCCCCACCTTATCATTACGATGCCAGCCATCATGGCCTAACACAGGAAGACGCATGACGACCATTATTGGCATACCGGCACGCGGCATTAAATGATAAAGTGACTCCCTCTTAGAGAGAGATTATGACTTCACGCCTTATACCCGAACACCCCATTCTTGTTTACCCTTCACTCGCCAGTAAACTGGGGCTGGAAGAGTCGATTCTGCTATCGGTATTGGCCGAGCTGGCTGGCCATGCACCATCAGAAGTGAAGGGGCAGTTCGAGTGGCGTAACCTCGCGAGTAACCGACTACAGTCGGTGGTACCCTTTTGGAATGACCGCGACCTTAAACGCATCTGCCATAGCCTGCACGCCAAAGGTGTATTGCTATTGGGCGCCAACAGCCTTAGCCCCGACCACCCATTTCGCTATGCTTTCAATGAACGCGCACTGTACGTAGGGCAACCCAATACAGCCTCTCGGCCAACCCCCGCGCCACACAACACACCCGTACTGGCATCGCCGAGCAATAACTTTATTGCTGCCAACTGGCAACCCGACCCTGTTACCTTCGCGCAGCTCGCACAACACAACATTCCCGAAAACTTCGCACGCGATCAAATTCCCGAGTTCGTTACCTACTGGCGTGAACGCGGAGAATCTCACCGCTCGTGGGGGGCTAAATTTATTCAGCATGTCATTCGGCAATGGCGTCAATTTGAAGCACAACGTAATCGGCAGGACCAGAACAGTATAATGGACAACCAGTGGCGGCCAAGCTTAGATGCCATGGAGGTGTTGACCGTTCACGCCAGTATTAAACGTGAATTTGTGGAAGACGCGATTCCCGAATTTATTGTGTATTGGCAAGAACGCGGTGATGCACATAAAACATGGAACAGTAAATTTATTCAGCATGTACGCATACAATGGAAAAAATTTAACACGGCGCTGGAACACAGTACCGACCCAAAACTGCTTCCCTCACACTGGCAGCCTTCAGAAGACGTATACGATGTGCTGCGTTTAGCCAATATTGATGTAAACTTCGCCACAGGGTTAATTCCAGAATTTATTCTGTATTGGCGCGACAGTAATCAGGTGCATACCAGTTGGAATACGCGTTTTTTACAACACGCAAAACGTGAGTGGGCGCGCCAACATGCGCTTGCCAACCAAACGAACAATAACGAACAAAGATCGACACGGGACATAACCCTTGAAGAAGAACTCGCTGACCGAAGCTGGGCCAACTGAGCACTCAGCTAACAACGCTACCGAACCCAATGGCAACGCCCGAATTGATGCACTCAATCAAATTTTCGCGTTGTTTAAGCGTAACTATCACAATCAGTTTTTTAAAGCATACAGCAGCGAAACCGATGTAAATGCGACTAAACGTTTGTGGTTAGACGCCCTAAAACGGTTTGAACCACGCGTACAAATGCTCGCTGCGCGGGCCATCATCGAAAACAACGAGTTCCTACCAACACTTGCCGCCATGATAAAAGCGTGTGAAACCAGTAGTGCGCTCGGCTTGCCCGAACCCCATGCCGCTTTTTTAGAAGCTTGCCGCGCGCCGTCGCCCAAGGCAGGCAATCGCTGGAGCCACCTTGCGGTGTATTATGCCGGCCGCGCCGCCGATTGGTATTTTCTGCAAAACAACAATGAGTATGTTGCTTACCCTATATTCAAACAACACTATCAAGAAGTATGTGACCGGGTGAGATTAGGCGAACACCTTGAGCCTCCACAAAAACCCGCACTCGAATCCGACCGTAATAAACCCGCCGACAAAGAAACGGCTCGCACTCATTTTAGTAAATTGCGAAAAGCGTTAGATTTGTAGCCAAGCCCCACTGCTGGCCGCGGCTTCGCATCCAGCAAAGCCGCTGTTTTGGTCTACCTTATCGCTTGCTCGTACTAACCCCTTTTCTAAGAGATCATTATGTTTATCAAAAAAGCCATTGCTTACGCTCTTGCGGCGTATACAGTTTGTGTTTTTATTCTCGTTATTTATTTAAGCCATCAACCCACACTGTTAACCGCTTTTACAACCCCCTTTAGCGCTGCTCCCATTGTTGCAACGCCCGATTTCGGCGCCATAAAAAATACCGCCGAACGAAAAGCCGCATTTTTTAATTTTTTTACGCCTTTCATCGATGCAGAAAATCGCGCTCTGGAAGCAAAACGAGTGCCGCTACTACTCATACAGAAAAAATTGCGCAGCGACCAAACGCTCTCTAAAGCGGAGTTAGCACTCATAGATAAACTTGCCGAAGATTTTGATCTGCCCGATGATGACGACGCTACCGATATACGACGCGTAAACGAATTGGTTCAGCGTGTAGATATTATCCCAAGTGCTCTCGTATTGGCTCAGGCTGCAAATGAATCCGCATGGGGGCGTTCGCGTTTCGCGAAACAAGGCAATAATTATTTTGGCCAATGGTGTTTTAAAAAAGGATGCGGGCTAGTACCTAATCAACGCTCTGCAAACGCAGGACACGAAGTACGAAAATTCAACTCACCCGCTGAATCGGTTAGCGCTTATTTTTATAACATCAATACCCACCGCGCTTATGCAGAACTGCGGAAAATGCGAGATTATTTACGCGTTCAAAACCGTGAACCTACGGGCACACTATTAGCGGCGGGCCTAGAGCACTATTCAGAAAGAGGTGAAGCCTACATTGAAGAGTTACGCGCAATGATTCGAACGAATCGCTTGGAGCAAAGCCTTTAATCTCAAGGATAAATAAAAGCGTTAACGCTAGGGCGGCATGCGAATAATGTATTCGTCGCCCCACTAAATAATGTTTACTAGTTCTACGCTCAAATGTCACAAAATAGCGCATAAATACTAGCGTAACGCTATGTGATTAAACACTGAGGAAGGCAAGAATTAAATACGGGAGAGATTAATACGCAGCTCGCGTGTTTACGCAAACACAAGGCCAACGCCTTCATTAGTGAGGCGTACAACCTTCATACTGGTTTCAGAAATGTTGTTGCATTCGCTGTACAGTTTTGCGTCAAACTCGTCGCCAATAGAAATATAATGGACAAGTTCGCTGCAGCTAACAAATACGCCGCTTTCAGATATATCACGCGTCTCAGCGACGACGTCGCCAATTTCACGGTGCGTTAAGCGAACAACACATTTAACCATTGTGCGTCCATGTTTACGAAATCCAGACATATATTTTTTTTAGATGATTCATTGTGGTATCCCCAGAGGGGAAGTGAGTGTGTCACTTAAATCCACATTGATCAAGCCGCTCCCTGCATAAAATATGTGATTTGGGTCGAGCCATCTGAAATTCAAAGCAACTACAAAAGCTATTAAGTTATTCTTTCACGTTACCGGTTACTATTCCACTACCACTGAGTCTACCTTTTGGAAGCCTCGTGGTAATTTATTACCTCGACGCCCACGCTCTCCACGATAATGCTCTAAATCTTTAAACTTAAGTGTTAGATGCCGTTTACCCGAATTAACTTTTAAGCATTGGCGTTTGTCTATTGCGACTAATGCTATTACAAACTCCTCCCGCGCTTGTACTCGAGCAGCGGGAATATTAATTATTTTATTACCTTTGCCTCGTGATAATTGTGGCAATTCGGTAATAGGGAAAACTAACAAACGGCCTTCGTTACTAATAGCGGCCAACCAAAGCTCTTCTGGGGTATCTAAGACTTGCGGCGCTAATACTCGACCACCTTTTGGTAAACTCAACAACGCTTTACCTGCACGATTTTTGGTGTACATATCAGCCAAGGTCGCAATAAAGCCATACCCTGCATCCGACGCCATAAGCACCTGCTGTGCTTCTTCACCCATCAACATACCTTCTATTACGGCACCACTTGGCGGGTTTAAACGCCCAGTAATGGGCTCCCCCTGCCCCCGCGCCGACGGCAACGTATGCGTAACAATGGCGTAGCTTCTACCTGTTGAGTCCAGTAACAACGTGTACTGATTACTTTTACCACGAGCGACCAACTTAAACGAGTCTCCTGCTTTATAACTCAAACTGGTTGGGTCAATGTCATGCCCTTTTGCAGAGCGTATCCAACCTTTGTCCGATAACACAACCGTTACCGGCTCACTGGTCATTAAATCGGTTTCGTTGAACGCCTGCGCCTCCGCACGACTCACAATAGGCGAGCGACGATCATCACCAAACTCTGCAGCAACTTCTTCTAACTCTTTTCGAATTAAGGTTTTTAAACGGCGCGCTGAATCGAGTATTTTTTGTAACTTGTCGCGTTCAGTTGCAAGCAGATCTTGCTCACCACGAATTTTCATTTCTTCTAACCGCGCCAATTGGCGAAGTCGTGTGTCTAATATGTAGTTTGCTTGATCTTCTGAGAGTTCAAAGCGAGCCATTAACACTTGCTTAGGATGCTCTTCGGTACGAATAATATGGATCACTTCATCCAAATTTAAAAACGCTACAAGCAAACCGTCGAGCAAATGTAGGCGGCGTTCAACCCAATCCAAACGATGTTGCAAACGGCGGCGCACCGTTACCATGCGGTAACTTAACCAATCGTGCAGAATTTTATCTAACGACTTCACTCCTGGCCGGCCATCGATACCGATCATATTCATATTGATACGGTAGCTGCGCTCTAAATCCGTGGTGGCAAATAGATGGTTCATCACCGGCTCTAATTCGATTCGATTCGAACGGGGTACAATAATTAAGCGTGTTGGATTTTCATGGTCCGATTCATCACGCAAATCGGCCACCATGGGTAACTTTTTAGCCTGCATTTGTGCTGCGATTTGTTCTAATATTTTGGCGCCGCTAACTTGATGAGGTAACGCGTGAATGACGATATCACCGTCTTCCACCGCCCAGATCGCACGCATTTTCATACTGCCACGACCCGTTTCGTAAACTTTGTGTAATTCCGACTGCGGGGTAATAATTTCCGCGTCGGTAGGCATATCCGGCCCCTGAATAAACCCGCACAAGTCTTCGATTGTGGCTGTAGGGTTTTCCAGCAAATGAATCGTAGCGTCGACTACTTCCCGTAAATTATGCGGTGGTATATCGGTCGCCATACCCACGGCGATACCCGTTGTACCGTTGAGCAATACATTAGGAACTCGCGCTGGCAATGTTTTTGGCTCGTCTAAGGTACCGTCAAAATTGGGCAGCCAATCCACTGTGCCTTGGGATAATTCCGTTAACAATACTTCGGTATATTTCGACAGCCGAGACTCGGTATATCGCATGGCGGCGAACGATTTTGGATCGTCTTGAGAACCCCAGTTACCTTGCCCTTCTACCAGCGGGTAGCGGTAGGAAAACGGCTGAGCCATAAGCACCATCGCTTCGTACGCTGCGCTATCGCCATGTGGGTGAAACTTACCAATAACATCACCTACGGTACGCGCCGATTTCTTAAATTTTGCACTCGCTTTCAGCCCAAGCTCGCTCATGGCGTAAACAATACGCCGTTGCACAGGCTTTAAACCATCACCCACGTGAGGCAACGCTCGGTCCAAAATGACGTACATGGAGTAATCGAGGTAGGCTTTTTCGGTAAATTCTTTTAACGGAAGCTGTTCGTCTGCGAAGGGAATAACAGTGGGCTCAGACATAATCACCAGAATTTTTTAGAGAATTATTGCGCGGAATTCTAGCAGAGATCCCCTATTAAATGTCATGATTACAGAAAATAAGAACTCCAACGTGTGGCTTAAGTATGATGAAAGCGCGCCCTCTATCCCCCCCAATGGGCAAATTACAACCAATCGATTACGATTTGAACACTCTTGGTCAGCCGATTGGTTTGAAAGTAGACGGGAGCACCACCAAAGCCCCCAAGGGTACGACAATACGCGGCCAACAGGCCTGTCTTGTGCCACTGAATATCGAACGTCATGCCGCCGCACTTTTTGCTCAACTACAGCAAAGTTCGCACGATGCCGTCTGGACCTACCTTCCCTATGGCCCTTTCCGTACCCTCTCAGACTACACCGCATGGCTACACACTCATGCACTTGGCTTAGACCCGCTTTTTTTCTGCATAACCAATACACACAAAGAACCTTTGGGTGTGTTTTCGTTGGCGGCTATTGAACCGGCAAAAGGTTCGGTTGAATTAGCGCACGTACTTTTCTCNCCTTCAATGCAAAAAACGCCACTGGCAACGGAAGCCGTCTATTTACTCTTGCGTTACGTCTTTTCGTTGGGCTTTCGTCGCTGCGAGTGGAAGTGTAACGCTTTGAATCTAGGCTCTAAGAAAGCGGCCTTACGCTTTGGCTTTTCATATGAAGGTTTATTCCGTAATGCAATGGTGGTAAAAAACCACAATCGCGACACGACATGGTTTGGTATGACTGACGCCGATTGGCTGCAGCTCCAGCCAGCCTTCGAGCAATGGTTAAGCGGTGATAATTTCGATGAGCAGGGTGTTCAGCAATGCCCCCTCGGGACCTTAACGGCGCCTATACGTCGCCAATTGATTTGTGACCCACTGGGAACCAATGATACCCATGACACTCTATAAACCCATGCTGCTGTTACTTAGGCACACCCCCTCTCTCCAACGTTGGTTTAATCGCTTTATGACCACTTTTTTCACTCTTTCTTTAGGGCGTCATTTTACGCGCGGCCTACTGATTTGTTTTTGNCTGTTAATCGCCGGCCCCCTGCACGCCAACGATTCACGCACACTGCGCGTCGGCATGACGGCACCGGACTGGATGATGAGTGATATAGGGGGAAACATGCATTCCCTTTATGGGGAACTAGAGCAAGGGAATGAGGTAATTATGGTGTTCTGGGCAAGCTGGTGTAAGTTTTGTCGGGAATTACTGCCAGAAATCAATCTATTCCAACGCACACTGACGCATGAAAAAGTCAAAATATTTGCCATGAATATTTGGGAAGATGGCGATCCCGTGAGTTATTTCGATAGCCGTGTTTTAAAACTGCCTCTTATCCTAAAAGCCGACATCATCGCTGCGCGTTATAACGTAGAAGGTACCCCTGGCGTTGTATTTGTAGGCGCCGATAAAACGATACGCTATGTGCGGCAAACCAGCGAAAACACCTCAACCGTCATGACAAGGCTGCAATCTCTGGTGATCGAAAAGCACTTGACCCCCGCAGCAAAATAAGCCACCGAGGCAAGCGTTTACACTAGGGTTTCGGCCGCGCTATCCACATCTTCGATAAAATCAAGCGGTTCAATTTCTAACCCCTCTAAATCATCATTCCAGTTTGTACCAATCAACAATAAATCTTCATGCATGCGAGGCAGCCAATCGTCCAACAACTCTTCGAGCGCAATAGGTACAACCTCATACCCGCTCCACTCATCGCGACAATGCAGCTGCGCAAATTCGGGCTGTGACCACAGCGGCATTACATCTAAATCGTCGTTTTTTAAGGAGCCACACAACGCCCACCCCTCGCTATTTTCAAGGCCCCACACACAGCCTGTCTCGAGTGCATCGCCTATAAAAACATCGTAATTTTCATCGAAATCTGCACCCAACATCTCGAGCGTATCGGTCATGATTGTCACCGGAAAGAAAAAGAAGTTAAAAGAAGGAGAGATCGCCGCTAGCCGTATTAATGTAGCCCAAGCGGCAATCGAACAACAGCATTATTACGGAAGCGCTTGACCCGTATCAGCATCCCCTACGTAGGGGTTATGTTGTCGCTCAAAACCAAACGTGGAAAGCGGGCCGTGGCCCGGAATAAACGTAACATCATCGCCAAGTGGCCATAAATGTGTCTTAATCGCGTGAATCAGTGCCGCATGATCACCCCGAGGAAAATCGGTTCGTCCAATCGAGCCTTTAAAAAGTACATCGCCCACAAAGGCCAGCCGGCTTTCTCTATCAAACAACACAACATGTCCTGGCGTATGACCAGGGCAGAGCAAGATCTCTAAGGTCTGATGACCCACTGTAACGGTATCGCCATGATTCAACCACAGATCGGTCTCAAATGACGCTACAGGTGCAAAGTTCATCATTTGCGCTTGCTGGTCGAGTGCATCCAACCAAAACAAATCATCTTTGTGAGGCCCTACAACCGGCACATTCAGCGCCGCTTTTAACGCTGCCGTACCACCCACATGATCTAAATGACCGTGAGTAAGGATTATTTTCACAACCGTCACTTCCAGTTCGCGCACCCGCGCAACAATACGCTCTATTTCGCCCCCAGGGTCTACAACGGCGGCCTCTCGTGTCTGCTCGCACCAAATAACCGAGCAATTCTGTTGGAACGGTGTCACCGGTAAGATCTCAAACTTCAGCATAAATATTCCACGTTTTCAAAATTCACGACGTTAATTTCCGGCATTTTAGCCGCACGCGACTAGAATAGATATTACGATGCATTTCTCCCGGATAACACATGAGTAGCGTTCTTAACATCAGCGAAGACCAACGCGATTGCTTACAGGAAATTACCAATGTGGCCATGGGCCAAGCGGGCGACCGTTTGGCGCGCTTACTGGACACCTTTGTAGTACTGTCCATACCGCATATAGAGGTTATGGCGCCTTCCGATATTGCCATGGCTTTGCATTCCATCGACAAAAACGACTCTGTTTCCGGCGTGTGCCAAGGCTTTATTGGCGGCGGAATCTCAGGCGAAGCCATGCTGATATTTAACGATACGAGCTTTACTGATCTTGCTCAGTTAATGAAGTATGACGACGCGCTAGATGAGCAGGCCGAACGAGAACTGCTCATGGACACCACCAACGTGCTATTTGGCGCCTGCCTTAGAGGTATTGCCGAACAAATAGACATGGAGTTTAGTTACGGCCCGCCTATGGTCTTAGGCCAGCACATGCGACTGAAAGAAATATTTGACCAGAACAACTCGCGCTGGTCCCACGCACTGGTGACCGAAATTAACTACCAGCTTGAAGGCTACAATGTGAATTGCGATCTGCTCATCGTTATGACCGACAATTCACTGGATATTGTGCTAAAAAAGCTGGACTACCTCATCCAGTAATCTAGCCCACCACACCGAGCCACACTTAATACCCAATGACTGACACGCAAGATTTTTTAAACGATTTTCACTGGCTCATGGATGTCTTACAAGATATCGATGTAGGTCTCGTGATTCTCGATCAGGAATTTAACATGCAACTGTGGAATAGCTTCATGCAAAACCACAGTGCCAAAACGCCCGACGAAATACTCGGCCATAACCTATTTGAAGTATTTCCCGAAGTACCCGAAGCCTGGTTCAAACGCAAAGCCGAAGCGGTGTTTATGCTGGAAAATGCTGCCTTCACCACTTGGGAGCAACGCCCCTACTTATTTCGCTTCGCGAGCTATAGGCCCATTACTAGCCTAGCCGATTACATGTACCAAAACAGCACTCTCATTCCGCTGACCAATACTCGCGGTACTGTCACCCATATCTGTTTAATTATTTATGATGTAACCGAAGTCGCAGTGAATCGCCTACAACTTCAGGATGTGAACGCGCAACTGCATACGCTCAGCCGCGTAGATGGCCTTACCGGTTTACTGAACCGAAAAGCGTGGCAAGGCGAACTAGAGCAAGAGTTTAAGCGTTTTCAGCGTCACGGCAGCTGTAGCTCACTCATCATGTTCGACATCGATCATTTTAAACGGGTTAACGATACGTACGGGCACCCCACCGGCGACGAGGTTATTCGACAAACCTCCGCCACCTTGCGTAATCAGGTACGCGACGTCGATCAAGCCGGTCGTTATGGCGGAGAAGAATTCGCCGTCATTCTCGTCGATACCGACGCTGAAGGCGCCCAAATAATGGCCGAGCGTATACGTCATGCCATTGCGGCACTTTCCGTTGAACACGAGGGTCACGCCGTTAATTTCACCGTAAGCTTAGGCATTGCAGAACTCAACGCCTCGGTCACCGACCCTTCTGTCTGGATCGACCATGCTGACCGTGCACTCTACGAAGCCAAAAACAGCGGGCGCAATAATACCGTTATCTTTCAGCCACCCAACCCATAACAACTCCCTCTAATTTCATGCCTTGTTAGAGAACACCCGCCTCATATTAAAGCTACAGCCGTAACCGCCGAAATATCGTCTAGACTTACTAAACCGTTGGGTAATTCCTCGGCTGTAGTGGCTGGAACCCCACAAATAGCCTCGCTATACCCCTATTGGCGCCTGATATCGGTGTTAAATAACAGGTAAACAACATGATCAAGAAGTCCCTTTCAACTAGATTAATGTTCGCGACAAGCGCGATGATATTGATCGCCGCTACGCTCATATTAATCGTCAGCTATCAGGTCATATCCCGAAGTCAGCAGGCTCAATTCGAGAGCGATGTTAAAAGCCAACTTGAACTTATCAATTCATCCCTGTTAGAACCTGTTTTTGCTTACGATTTTCAACAAATTCAAGCTATTGCATCCTCATTGGTTAACACGGCGCTCATTCACGAAATTAGAATCAGCGACCATCGGGGGAAGGAGTTGGCCACTGCACGCTCACAAGATGACAGTGATAGTGCGGAAAAAGTATTGCAGAAAGGCCTGGAGGTTGTCCGGGAAGAACAGCTCATCGGCCGCTACGACATTTCGTTTTCTAAGCAGTCCATGGAAGGCATTTTACGCAACCAAATTAACACCAGTATCGCGATGGTCGTCGCGCTCACACTCGCCGCGCTAATAACCTTATATTTCTTTGTCAAAAGCATTGTTATCGCGCCGGTTGCCATCGTAACCTCGCGCCTGCGTAAAATTGCAGAAGGTGGTGGTGACCTCACCACCCGTTTACCCGTTAAAGGCAATGATGAAATTGCCGAGCTCGCCGAAAACTTTAATCACGTGATAGACGAAATTGCACAAATTATTCGTAATGTTATGACGGTGACCGACAAAGTAAGTGTCAACGTTGATCACATGAGTTTAGCCACAACCGACACGGTTGATTCAACCGGCCAACAGTTGCGTGAAATTGAACAAGTGGCCGCAGCGCTCAATGAGTTATCCGCTTCAGCCGACGAGGTAGCGCGTTCTGCTGGCCAGACGGCAGACCGTACAAAAGATACGAGTAAAGCCGCCATCAACGGCACCATGGTAGTAAAATCATCGCAAGCCACTATTCATAAGTTAACGGGCCAAATAGAGGCGACCGCCGGAAAAATTCAAATTCTAAAAGACAACAGCGAAAACATTGGCTCGGTTATGGAAGTTATTCGTTCTATTGCCGAACAAACCAATTTACTTGCACTTAACGCGGCCATCGAGGCTGCTCGCGCCGGCGAACAAGGCCGTGGTTTTGCCGTGGTCGCCGATGAAGTACGTTCACTCGCCCAAAAAACCCAAACGTCTACCGAAGAGATTGAATCGATTATCCTGCAACTTCAAAAGGCCGCCGATGAAGCTCACCTTTCTATGAACACCAGCATCTCATCGGTACAGGAAACCATTGATACGGCGCAAAAAGCAGAAGAGTCGCTTGATCTGATTAAGGATAACGTCACCACTATCAACGATATGAACCATCAAATTGCCACAGCGGCTAACGAGCAAAGCTCTGTGGCTAACGAAGTCAGTAAAATTATCACCGCCATATTTTCTCTCTCCGAAAAGGTCGCCGGTAACGCACAAGTGATCAGCGAAAATTCACAACAGCTGTCGAATGAAAGCCAAGAACTCAAAAACCAAATGGGTAAATTTATTGTTTGACCACTCAGGTTGAGTTTGCACTAGAACCGGATCTTGGTATCCGGTTTTTTTTGATTTAAATTAGAGCTCGGTAGAGCCGCACCGTTAAAATCGCTACCATAGTGAATCTCTCGATACGTCATAAAGCGATATCATCATGCCCAACCATATACTCGCCCAACTGCAGCAACAAGGTTTCTCCACCGATAAGTGCGATCGTTATCAGCGCTTTCTACAAGTTTTAGCAGAGCAAGGGGCACAACCGTTTCTCGATACGCTTCTGGCCGCCCCTCAGGGTGACGCAACGTTATCCGATCAATTTCTTCTGGCTACCGCTCACAGCGACTTTGTTCAAACCCAATGCGAACGCAACCCGCACTGGCTAGATATGGACGAAAGCCGAGCGCTTACCACACCGAAAACACAGCTCGACTACACCACAGAGTGTGCCGCCAGGCTGCACAACTGCGCCGATGTGAATACATTAAATCAAACATTGCGACAATTTCGTAACGAATCGATGGTGGGTATTATTTGGCGCGACTTCAACCGCTTAGTCGAAACCCTGCATACCACTCAAGAACTTACTTGGCTGGCCGAAACCTGTATTCAACACGCAATGGACGCCCACTACCAGTCGCTATTGAAAAAACACGGCGAGCCGCACAACACACTTGGCGAAGCACAGCCAATGCTGGTCATTGGCATGGGTAAACTGGGTGCCGGCGAGCTGAATTTATCATCCGATATCGACCTTATTTTCGCCTACCCCGATACCGGAGAAACTGCAGGCAAGCGGTCCATAAGCAATCAAGAATTCTTTATAAAACTCGGCAAATTACTGATTCAAAGCCTCGATGCAATTACCGCCGACGGTTTCGTCTTTCGTGTCGATATGCGTTTAAGGCCCTATGGGCAAAGCGGGCCATTGGTCGCCCATTTTAATGCGCTTGAAGACTACTACCAAACACAGGGCCGCGAGTGGGAACGCTACGCCATGATTAAGGCCCGCGTGGTAGCCACCACTCTCGCGGGCAGCAACAGCGCCACTTCCGCTATCAATACGCTAAATCAACTGATTAACAGCTTTACCTATCGACGCTACGTCGATTTTTCGGTGGTAGACGCTTTACGCGACCTCAAGAAAAAAATTAACCAAGAAGTGATCCGCCGTAAACTCGGCGATGACGTGAAACTTGGTGGCGGAGGCATCCGTGAAATCGAGTTCATTGCGCAGGCCTTTCAGCTGATACGCGGCGGACGCGATACGCAACTGCAAGACAACCGCTTAATGGTTGTTCTCCCATTGCTAGAAGAACTCAACTGCCTTCCCGCAGGCAAGGCTTCGGCATTAGCCAACGCGTATCAATTTTTACGCAATACCGAACACGCTATCCAAGGCTATCAAGACAAACAAACCCAAAAACTGCCAAGCGACCCCGATCAACGCTTGAGTATTGCCGTCGTTCTTGGCTTCCCATCTTGGGACACGTTCTATCATCAACTCCAGCAACATCAACAGCTCGTTAAAGACGAGTTTGCGGAAGTAATCGCCTCGCCAGACGATAAGCCCGAAGCCGAACTTAACGCTGATTGTGATTGGAATTGTATCTGGCAAGACTCTCAAGACCCCGATGCTTATCTCGCATTACTCGCGCAATATGGCCACGAGGAACCGATAAAGAGTTTGGAAGTTTTAGAAGAGTTACGCATGAGCCACAACGTTGTCATGATGCAACCTGAAGGTCGTCAGCGCCTGGATGCCTTCATACCTCGGTTACTAAACGCCTTGGCTCATACTGCCACCCCCAGCGAAACACTGCGCCGCGTTTTGCTGCTCGTGCGCTCGGTGGCGCGTCGTAGCGCTTACCTTTTACTATTGATTGAAAACCCCGGTGCATTGCGGCAGCTCGTCACCCTTTCGGCCGCCAGCCCTTGGATCGCGCAAGAATTGGCGGCCCGCCCCGCCCTACTCGATGAACTGCTCGACCAACGTACGCTCTACCATTTACCCAACAAAGCCGAGCTAATAGACGAACTACGCCGCGCAACCTTACGCATTGCCGAGGACGATCTCGAAGAACAAATGGAAGCCCTGCGGTATTTTCGCTCCGCTCATGCCTTGCGCGTTGCCGCTTGCGAAATTACCGGTTCACTTCCCTTGATGAAAGTGAGCGATTACTTAACCTGGCTGGCCGAAACCTTACTCGACTATATTCTCGCCTCTGTCTGGCAGCAAATGACCACCAAGCACGGCTACCCAGACGGCGAAGAGCGGCCAGATGCCAACTTTGTCATCGTGGGGTACGGCAAGTTAGGCGGTTTCGAATTGGCGCACGGCTCTGATTTAGATTTGGTCTTTATACACAATGCCACGCCTATGGGTTCTACCGATGGTGACGCGCGAGGCAAAAAATCGGTCGACAACCAAACGTTCTATATGCGTCTCGGCCAAAAGATTATTCATATGCTCAATACCCGCATGGCCTCAGGTGAACTCTACGAAGTTGATATGCGGCTGCGCCCCTCGGGTAACTCCGGCATGCTTGTCACAACCATTGCGGCCTTCGAGAAATATCAGTTAAACGAAGCATGGACATGGGAACATCAAGCCCTTGTACGCGCCCGCGTCGTGGCCGGAGACACCACACTCACACCACACTTTGACGGCGTACGCCAACGTATACTCGAAATCACCCGAGACACCGCCACACTGCAAAAAGATGTCGCCACAATGCGTGAAAAAATGCGTGCACATTTGGGCAGTGATAAGCACAATGACGGCACCGCCGCCTTTCACCTAAAGCAAGATCGTGGCGGTATCGTTGACATTGAATTTATGGTTCAATACGCGGTTCTCGCTTGGGCAAACAAAGTGCCTGCGTTAACACGTTTTACGGACAACATCCGGATACTGGAAAGCCTCGCGCAATCCAATCTATTGTCGGCTCAAGAGGTCGACAAACTAACAAGCGCCTACAAAGCTTTACGCTCCCTTGGCCACCGTCTTACCCTTCAACAGCAGCCCAGCCTCGTTAAGGCTGATCAGCTGAGTGAAGACGTTACAATTGCTCGGGAACAGGTCACGCGTTTGTGGAAAACAATAGTGGAAAACGATATTTAAAGATTTAGATGAACGCTAAGTATTCGAATGGGGTAAAAACCGGACGAGGGGTATCCCCTCTGCTGTACGCAGACGATACCACCTCACAGCCTTTGTGCCGGCTTTTAGGGCAAAGCACCCCAAACGAAGCCTTTATGTACTCATCCATACTCTTTGCCAACCGCCATTCTGTTGCGAGTTGGCTCGGCGCTTAGTCAGAATCGACTTAGCGAATTAAATTGATAGGCTCGACTATCGCGGCACGACTGCCACAGTCAATAACCGTAGAATCGGCCAACGTAAAAATCTGGAGAAAACAATGTCATTCGCTGACCGCGATGGAGTTATCTGGTTCGATGGAGAATTAATCCCTTGGCGAGACGCTAAGGTTCACGTCCTCACGCACACATTGCACTATGGCATGGGCGTGTTTGAAGGCGTACGCGCGTACAACGCCGGCGAATTCGGTACCAGTATTTTTCGTTTAGAAGAACACACCAACCGCCTGTTCCGTTCTGCCCATATTATGAATATGGAAATGCAGTGGACCAAAGACCAGCTCAACGAAGCACAAAAATTAGTCGTCCGTGAAAACAACCTAGATGAGGCCTATCTCCGCCCCATGGTTTTTTACGGATCAGAAGGTATGGGTTTACGTGCCGACAACCTTAAAACTCACTGCATTGTGGGCGCATGGAACTGGCCGTCGTATATGTCGCCAGAAGCCAAAGAGCAAGGCATTAAAGTACGCGTCTCTAGCTACACTCGCCACCACGTGAATATTTCCATGTGTAAAGCGAAGGCCAATGGCCATTACATCAACTCAATGCTAGCGCTAAAAGAAGCACTCGATTGCGGTTGTGAAGAGGCCATACTGCTCGACAATGAAGGGTATGTAGCAGAAGGCAGCGGTGAGAATATTTTTGTTGTGCGTGATGGCGTTATCTACACGCCAGAACTAACCTCCTGCTTGGACGGTATTACACGCAATACAATATTCCAACTCGCTGATGATTGCGGCTACCAAATTTTCGAAAAGCGCATAACGCGTGATGAAGTATATATTGCAGACGAAGCGTTCTTTACCGGCACTGCCGCAGAAGTTTTGCCTATTCGAGAAGTTGACGGCCGTAAAATTGGCGAGGGGCATCGAGGCCCTATTACCGAAAGACTGCAAACGCTTTATTTTAAAGCCGTACGCGGTGGCCTTAGTGACCATACCGATTGGCTCGCGCCGGTTCGGTAACACGCTGTAGGTAACACACTGTAGTACCCTTAAGGGCGCCACTCACTAATGGCTCCGTTTGCGCCAAAGGCGTGTCGCCCTTAAGTTTATTTACATGCTAAAGACTTTACGCAGTAAAACAGCTCAACCACACCCTTTTTGTCACCACCACGCCAAGTGCGAGGAAAAATGACAGTACAACACCCTAGTAAAACCAATCTCTATCGCAGACTACTCAGCTACGCTTTTCGTTACCGGGGCTACTTTCTACTCAGTATTATTGGCTTTGCGCTGTTCGCTGGAATGGAAGCCACCATGGCCATGCTGGTCGAGTTCTTTCTAAACAATTTAGAAGGCCGCGAAACAGACTCTCTTACGTTTATACCCAAAAACATTACCACTTCACTCTATTTTGTTCCTGCCGCCCTAATAGTACTCGCCGTTATTCGCGGCTTGGGTGCATTTCTCGGCAACTTTTATATGAGCCGTGTTGGGCTAGGCGTTGTAAATGATTTACGCAAACAAATATTTTCTCATTTAATTTTATTACCACAACGTTTTTTCGACGAAAAAAATACCGGCGAACTCGTATCGCTGATTATTTACAACATTGAGCAAGTTACAGGCTCTGTAACCCGAGCCGTGAAAATATTATTTCAAGACGGCATGCAGGTTATCGCCTTCATGACGGTTTTACTGTATTTAAACTGGCGGCTTACCATCAGTTTTATTGCCGTAATCCCCTTGCTCGCAGGGCTCATTTATTTTGCCAGCCGCTATTTTCGCCGCGTCAGCCGTCACATTCAAATGGCCGTGGGCCGTGTCACGCATATTGCGACCGAAAGCATTCAAGGCATTAAACTGGTCAAAAGCTATAACGGCGAAAAATACGAAAATCAACGTTTTGAAAAAGCGACCGATGAGAACCTACGCTTTGGCATTAAATTTGAACGCGTAAGTGCATTACAGACACCCGTACTGCACGTGGTTATCGCTTGCGCACTGGCAACGCTATTTTTACTGGTACTGTTGTTTTGGGAAGACACCTCAGCAAAAGCCGTTGTATTCGTTTCCGTAGCCGGCATGATAGCCAAACCCTTTCGTCAACTAAGCACTATCAACTCTGTTATTCAACGAGGCCTTGCTGCCGCCGAGACCATTTTTGAAACGCTGGATTTACCCCTCGCCAAAGATACCGGCACCACCCCATTAATGAACCCCACAGGGGCCATTGGCTTTGAGCAATTGGGGTTTTCTTATACTGAAGGCACCTCTGCTATCAATGCCCTCAACCTCACGATAAATCCCGGCGAAACCGTAGCCTTAGTCGGGGCTTCAGGGAGCGGAAAATCGACTCTGGTAAATTTATTACTGCGTTTTTACGATCCACAGCACGGCAGAATAACCATTGACGGAACGGACATACGAGATTTTACGCTCAATAGTTTGCGTGCAAATATAGCCCTTGTTAATCAGCAAACCATTTTATTTAACGATAGTGTGTTAGCCAATATTGGCTACGGTTGTGATCTCGACCTACTTGACCAAGAGTGCGCCTTACGTGCCGCCGACAACGCCTATGCCACGCACTTTATTGACGAATTAGAAAAAGGCTTCGCGACAGAGGTTGGAGAAGATGGTGATCGTTTATCCGGGGGCCAGCGTCAGCGTATCGCCATTGCACGCGCACTTTATAAAAACGCCCCTATTTTAATTCTTGATGAAGCCACCTCGGCATTGGATAACGAATCAGAAAAGAAAATCCAAAAAGCTTTAGATAACCTCAAAAAAGGGCGCACTACTTTAATTATTGCCCACCGCCTAAGCACCATTGAAAATGCCGATAAAATCGTTGTGCTCAACAAAGGTGATGTTGTAGAAGCCGGCACCCATAGCGAACTGCTCGCCCAGAATGGTCACTACGCAAAATTACACAGTAGCCAGGACCTCTAAAATACAAGGCACACTTCATGCGCGCGCTCTATACGTTACTGTTTATCGTATTGATACCCATAATATTAGCTCGGCTCTGGTGGCGGGGCGCGAACCAGCCGGCGTATCGCAAACGCTGGCGGGAGCGGTTCGGTTTATTTTCTAAGCCTATCCATACAAAAACAGTTATTTGGGTGCACACCGTTTCAGTCGGTGAGTTTATCGCAGCAAAACCGCTACTCGATGCTTTGCTCACACAAAACCGCTACACGCTCGCCATTACCACCATGACCCCTACCGGCTCCGAGCGCGTGCAAGCAGCCTACGGCAAACAAATAGGCAACAATGTTTTTCATGTGTATGCGCCCTACGACATTCCCTTTTGCATTAACGCATTTCTCACCAAAATTAAGCCTTCATTGGCTATTTTTCTAGAAACAGAATTGTGGCCCAATACACTCCACGCTTGCGCACAAAAAGGCATTCCCACATTACTCGCTAACGCTCGTCTCTCGGAAAAATCTGCCCGTGGCTATAAGAAAATAAGCTGGCTTGCAAAACCCATGCTTCAAAACCTTACGTTTGCCGCCATTCAAAACAAAGAAGACGCTGCTCGGTTCAAACGTCTGGGCTTACATGATGCACACATGCAAGTAATAGGCAGTATTAAATTTGATATTACCTTAACCAATACCCTTATTCGCCAAGCGTCACAACTAAAAGCAGCGCTTAGCCACAACCAGCAATACAAACTTTGGATTGCTGCAAGTACCCATAAAGGTGAAGACGATATAATTCTGGCGGCGTTCAAACGCTTGCGCACGCACCAACCCAATACGCGTTTAGTGTTAGTACCGCGACACCCAGACCGATTTAACCGCGTATACCAGGATTGCGAACGTTCAGGCTTTGTCACCTTACGGCGAAGCGAATACCAACAGCCTGAAGCCTTTGCTAACACCGATTCATTTGATATTTTACTTGGCGACACCATGGGCGAAATGATGTTGCTATATGGCGCGGTTGATGCGGCTTTTATTGGCGGTAGTTTTGTCAACAACGGCGGCCATAACGCTATTGAAGCAGCGGTATGGCAACTGCCTATTCTCTCGGGGCCAAGCCAATTTAACTTTACCGACATTACTCGCCTACTCACCGATGCCGGTGGTCAAAGTATCGTCGAAGATGCCACCGCTCTGGCCAACACACTGCACTCACTGCTAAGCGATACCGCTAAGGCATCCGAAATGGGTAGGGCTGCGGCAACCGTCGCCAAACAAAATCAAGGGGCGCTCGCCCGCCTCATCACCGTTATCGACGACACCGTCCAGCCTTAGGTCACCTTCCCACTACCCCCTTATTTATAAACAACTCCGCCATTGAAGCGAGCGTAACCATCAACGATGCATTGACGTATCGCAACATTGAGCCATGAAAAAAGACGGATGGTCGAATCCAGTCTCGCACTTTGGCGCGCTAGAAGTCCTCCAAATCCAACAGCTATTATTCTTCATTCCTTTACGCAACAAACCTTAACGTTTCAGTCACGTTCTCTTCGCCGTTTAACGCTACAATAGCGCCTGCAGAACCACGGTATACCTCGTAACGTTGGCGCTCATTCATTCTCCGCTATCCGCTACGTCGTGCAACCCTCTGTTGACACGTTTTCTGCGACCATTGCCCAATCAAAGCCAATAACTTTCTGTGATTTTTTAAGCGGAGCTTAGCCAGATGTCACCAAAAACAAAACAAATCGCCTTGCCTTTTATTGTTCTCATTATCGCAATTGCGATAATGGCTGGATTAGTCGCGGGAAAAAAGAAGCCCGAGAAAAAAGAAGCTATTAATAATGCGACGTTTGTTTCAACAGAATCTGTAGAACTCGCCCCTTTAACGCTTAATGTGCAATCCCAAGGGCTCGTTCAACCCAAATACCAAACACGATTACAATCACAAGTAAGCGGTGAAATCATCGCGCTTTCCGAAACCTTTGTGCGCGGCGGGATCGTTACGAAAGGTGATGTGCTGGCTCAAATTGATCCCTTTAATTACCAGATGGCGCTTCAACAAGCGAATGCGACCCTTGCTGCCGCAAAAGCCCAATTTATTCTCGCTCGCGCGCAAGGGCGGGTGGCTGAAGCCGAATGGGAAAAAATTACCACCGCAAAACCTTCAGAGCTGGGTTTACGAAAACCGCAACAAGAACAGGCTCTTGCGGCCGTTAAGGCGGCCGAAGCTGGCGTGCGTAAAGCTAGCAAAGATTTAGCGCGTACCAACATTAGAGCGCCCTTTGATGCACTTATTTCCGGGCGCAACGTTAGCCCCGGTACATTTGTGAATATTGGTACCGAGCTTGGTAGCGTGATGGACATAGAAACCGCCGAAATTCGATTACCCGTTTCGGGCAGCGATCTAGCCTTTTTAATTGAGGGTGGACACAACGCAACGGTAGCCCTCAGTACGACGCTCGGCGGCAAGACAACCCAATGGCATGCGCGCATCGTACGAGACGAGGGTGTGGTCGATAACCAAAACCGTATGGTTTATTTGGTTGCAGAATTAACCGATCCTTATAATCGTCTCACAACAAACAACGCGCCCCGCCTTCCTTTTGGCACCTACGTATCGGCGCACATAGAAGGCCGTAAACTAGCCTCTGCCGCCTCTATCCCTCGGCGGCTGTTACGCGATAATCGCTTAGCCTTATTTAGTGATAATAAACTCGCCTTCACTTACGTGAACGTTGTTCGCCACGTAGGGCCAAATAGTATTATCGATAGCGGCCTTGCTTCGGGCGATACCATTATTACCTCCTCATTGGAGTACCCCATCGAAGGTATGGCACTCAACACTCATGCCATCGACACCACGGGCGAACAACATTTAATTACGGCAGAGCCAAACGGCACACAATTGCCAGCTCCTGAATCGACCCGCGCAACACTCTCCGCCGATGAGGAGAGCTAAGTATGCCAAATTCAATTAACACCGCTCACGATAAGCACCTGAATACAAATCGCGGCATTATTGCGTGGTTTGCCCGAAACGCTGTTGCTGCCAACCTCCTTATGGCCGGTATCCTGTTGCTCGGTCTGTATTCAGCAAGCAATATTCGCAAACAAATGTTTCCTATGGTGGAAAACAACTGGATTAATATTTCTGCGGTCTATCGGGGCGCCGCCCCAGACGAAGTAGAAGAAACCATTACCACCAAACTGGAAGAAGCACTGCAAAGCATTGAGGGGCGCGAACGCATGATGACGCGCAGTAATCGCGGCTATGCCTCAGCCGATATTAAGGTACTCGATAGCTACGATGTTCAGGAAGTACTCGACGATATTAAATCAGCTGTCGATTCTATTTCCAGTTTTCCTGCCGGCATGGAGCCTATACGCGTTACGCATAGTAAGTACAAACAAGAAGTCATGTGGTTGAATATCGCGGGGGATATATCAAACCATGAGCTTAAACGCCTCGGCGAAACTATTCACGACGAACTCCGCGCATTGCCCGCTGTTAATATCACCGATTTTTACAGCGGTGCAAAATACGAAATCGCTATTGAAGTAAGCCAAGCCAAATTACGGGAATACCAACTGAGTTTCAACGATATTGCAAATGCCGTACGCAACTTTTCCACTAACCGCTCCGCAGGCGAGATAAGTGCAGAAGCGGGTCACATTTCGATAAGAGTAGAAGAACAGGCTTATGTTGGTGCCGAGTACGAAAATATTCCTTTACGAAATTTGGCGGACGGCACTGAGTTACGCTTAGGCGACGTTGCATCTGTTAACGATGGTTTTGAAGAAGGTGTTAATTACACCAAGCTGGACGGCGTTAATTCGCTCACATTGTTTATCGGCGCGTCTAGCGATCAAAGCATTACCGATATTTCCACAACCGTTTTAGCCTACGTGGAAAAACGACAGCAAACGTTACCCGCAGGTATTCGCCTAGAACCTTGGGCCGATATGACCTACTACCTGAATGGTCGCCTCAACATGATGCTCGAAAACATGCTGTGGGGAGGGCTATTAGTGTTCTTGATTTTATCTTTTTTTCTACGCCTTAAACTCGCGTTTTGGGTCATGCTCGGGCTGCCCGTTAGTTTTCTGGGTGCACTTGCGTTTTTACCCCTGAGCTGGATAGACGTCACAATAAATGTTGGTAGCCTCTTTGCTTTTATTATGGTGCTAGGTGTTGTAGTCGACGACGCTATTATTATTGGGGAAAGTGTAGCCACCGAAACCGAAACTCACGGCCTAAGTACTGACAATGTTATTCGAGGTGCGCAGCGAGTCGCTATACCCGCAACCTTTGGTGTACTAACCACCATGGCCGCCTTTATGCCAATGGTGCTCGAAAGCGGGCCTCAATCGGCCTTTCCTCACGCCATTGGTTACGTTGTTGTTTTGTGTTTAGCGTTTTCACTCGTGGAATCTAAACTTATTTTACCGGCTCACTTAGCCGCTATGGCACCCGAAAAAGAAAACTCTCGTAACCCGCTCACGCTGCTTCGCAAAAAAGTAGACGCGCAACTCGCCAGCTTTATTGCCAATCGCTACCGACCTTTTTTGGAGACAACACTCCGCTATCGCTACAGTGTTTTAGCCTTTTTCTTCGCGTCCGTAATTATCACTGCAGGCCTGTTTGCCTCTGGCGCTATTCGTATGCTCCCTATGCCGAAGGTACCGCACGATTTTGCCAACGTCATTTTGGAAATGAATCCCGATGCACCTGAGAGCGCACTACTTGAGGGCATGTTACAAATTGAAAACACTATTCGCATTGTCGACAAACAAATAGAAGACGAATTTGGTCAGCGCATGATTGAAAAAGTACTGATGTATAACCAAGGGCGTTCGGAAGCCAAAATCGAATCCAAGCTCGTTGACCCCGAACTTCGCCCCATGGACACCTTTGAGTTATCTCGTCGCTTACGTGAGCAAATGCCCAACATCACCAACATGAAAAACATCACCATTATCGATAGTATTTTTCACAGTGGCACCAATGACGGCGACGTAAATTTTCGTATTAAAAGTCGAAATATCGAAGAGTTAACCGCTGCCGCCGCAGTAATCAAAGAAGAGTTGGGGAAAATAAAAGGTGTTTCGGACGTAAACGACAGCGAACAAAGACCCGTTCAAGAAATTCGTTTTAAACTTAAGCCCGTTGCTTACAGTTTGGGCTTAACCACCAACGATGTGGCAGGTCAGGCCAGTTTTAGCCTCTACGGTTTAGAGGCCCAACGTATTATGCGCGATCGACAGGAAATTCGTGTGATGGTACGTTACCCCAAAGATGAGCGAAACTCCTTAGCCGCCATCAACAGCGTGCTAGTGCGCACACCCAGCGGCGCAGAAGTGCCACTAGAAGATGTGGCCGAAATTGAGTTTACCCAAGGTGTTAGCCAAATTTATCGGGAAGAAGGCCATCGTGCTATCAGCGTATGGGCCTCCGTAGATGTCGAACAGGCCGAAAGCTTTAAAGTGGCCGATACACTCACAAACGATGTCTTTCCGGATTTAAAAAATCGCTACCCGTCGATTCAAATTGAAGAGGCTGGCAAACTCAAAGATGATCGCGATAGCTTAACCGCTAGGATATTAGGCATCTTAGTCATACTGTTACCTATCTATGTTTTACTGGCGCTGCCTTTGAAATCCTATACCGAGCCCTTAATGATAATGGCCGTAATACCTTTCGGCGTTATCGGCGCTATTATCGGTCATTTAATTATGGGTATCGACATGAGCATGATGTCGTTGTTCGGAATATTTGCGGTTATTGGCGTAGTTGTAAATGATTCTCTCGTGATGGTGGATTACGTAAACCGTGCGAAAGAAAGAGGCGAAAGCTTAACCGATGCTGTACTGCACGCAGGTCAAAAACGTTTTCGGGCGATTATATTAACGTCATTAACGACGTTTATTGGTCTGTTGCCCATTATGTTCGAACCCAGCCTACAAGCCAAAATTGTAATACCTATGGCCGTTTCATTGGCGTTTGGTGTTTTATTAGCAACCCTTGTGACATTAATATTGGTCCCCAACTTGTACGTTATTTCTCACGACTTATCGCTACAACGCCAGCGAACCGCTAAATTTTTGCGCTCACTCTTTTACACCAACAAGTTAGAGACCGAGCAATAAATTCAGCGCTCAATCATTCACTATAGCAACGCTAGCCCCCCCTAATAAAATGGGGGGGCTTTTAGCTAACGCAGATATTGATAATACGCTAATTGCAGCGTCCCTTTTTTATTACGCTAAGTAGCCTTCAGCACTCATTTTTTATCTGATTTTTTCCATAGAACAATCATCATTGTCGCGCTAAGTAGGCAGAAAATTGCAGAGCCTATAATAAGCCCACTATCGTTTTGCACAATGCCGATAAAAACATCTTGGAATGTCATAAGACAATACGCTAACAAAGACACTCTTAACATTAGGCTAGATTGCTTCGCCGTTGAATACCCAATAATCAGGGCAATGGCAATTTGTCTTGCGCCCCACATGTAGGCCAGAAATAAAACATTTGGATCGGAGAAATTAACCTGCTGTACAAATGTTGCAGGTGACAGATAAAGCGACGAGCCAACGAACACGCCCAGTAACGTTAATAACATTGACACGACGGTTATCCAGAGTGGAATGTTTTTATTCATCTATGGTTTATCCCTATTGTATTTTTATTCGTATTAATAACCGTTACCACCAACTTAATAGAGAGCAACGTTTTTCACGCTGCGATCGCTACTCGCCACCAAGCTCTGCCAGATACCCCATTGCAGCCTTTTCTCCCTCTTTACCATATACCGCTAGATACTCGCTCCACTGCGTTTCATTCATGGAAAAATCTGGCCTTGCATTTACTTCAGAAATAAAATGGGCCATCTGTTGNGATTCCATTTCTAACGTTTTTAGATAATCTTGTTGAAATACTTCAGGGTTGTCGCTGGCGGCCACCGCTAGGCCAAACCCAAAAAAACGCCCGTCTAAGCTCAGCTCGTTTTCCATCATCGATTTCCCCCTGTCGGCACACTGCTGTTGCCAGCTTTCGCTCGTACGCTGTTGCTCGCACATACTCATTAGTATTGCTTTGCGTTCACCGCTACGCTTGTCGGCATAGTCGTTGACACTTTTTAAGAAGTGAGCATCACGCTCCAAACCTAGACTGCCTAACGATTCTGCTACCGCAGCCATATGCTGCCATTCGTAAGCATCCGTTATGGTCGAACTCGAGGCGGCCATTAGACTTTGCGCGGCACCGTCAATGTCACCATTGCGATAAGCCTGTATCGCTTTTAAATCGTGTACCGCGCCATTATCACCATCAAGGCTTTCCAATACGTCAAACAATTCGGGGCTACACTGCGTGGAGTTCACGGCACCCAAACAATGCTCAGCGACCATAAAATTGATTAAGGGGTTGTACGGGTCCAAACGCAGCGCCTCTAATAATAGGGTTTCGCGTTTATCTGCATCGGCTTCTAGCGTGGCCGCCACCAACAATTCTTCGGCGCTGTCAGATGTTGCGATGGCCTTTCGCCAGTCGTCCAATATTTCGTCTGCTTGATCTTGCGCTAAATCATCGGCTTGAACACGCTCTGCGTTCGCAGCCCTTGAACGCGTAGAAGGCATCGACAATTGAATCTCTCGAGATTCGGCCGGCAAATAGTGAATATGTGAACTATTATTTATAAGGTCGCCAAGAACAGGCCGCTCGAGCGTCTCCGGCGCACGACCAAGCCAAAGGCCTACGGCGACTATACTCAGGCCTACAATGATGAACATAACTTTTTTTAACGGTGTCATATGCGCTTTATATTCTTAGGGTATGTAGGGTTATACAGCGGTCTATAGTCTCTATTTTAATGTACTATAGGCCCGTGGTGAAGATTTGTTCGAGGGTATTGAATGCTGTAGAATCGCCGCCCTCTTACGCCAACCATCAATTCAAATTCTGCCGATTTTTGATTCGACGCCGCTTTGAATTGCCAAGCTGTTTCTTTCTGCGCTGGTATAGGTATATCGCAGTGTAAACCACAGCCTCTTTATTTGTGTATTAAAGGAAATTCTATGTTGCTCCATTCAACCAAAAACGATTGGTTTGGAAATCTACGTGGCGATATTCTCGCTGGCCTAGTGGTCGCTTTGGCGCTTATACCAGAAGCCATTGCATTTTCAATTATCGCAGGCGTAGACCCTAAAATTGGCCTCTATGCTTCATTCTGTATTGCCGTTGTTATCGCCTTTGTTGGCGGTCGCCCTGGCATGATTTCGGCTGCCACAGGTGCTATGGCGCTGTTAATGGTAACGCTTGTTAAGGAACACGGCTTGCAATACTTACTGGCCGCTACCCTGCTAACGGGTGTACTACAGGTCATTATGGGCTATCTAAAGCTCGGCAGCCTCATGAGCTTTGTCTCACGCTCGGTGGTAACCGGCTTCGTTAATGCGTTGGCGATTCTTATTTTTATGGCGCAGCTACCGGAACTTACCAATGTGACATGGCATGTGTATGCCATGACTGCAGCAGGTTTGGGCATTATCTACCTTTTCCCTTACATCCCCTTTGTTGGCAAAAGCGTGCCATCACCCTTAGTCTGTATTTTGGCGTGTACTGCCTTTGCCATGATAGTGGGTTTGGATATACGCACCGTTGGCGACATGGGCGAACTGCCCGACACACTGCCCATTTTCTTGTGGCCCGATGTTGCGCTCACCTTCGAAACCCTGCAAATAATATTTCCCTACTCTGCCGCTTTAGCCGTAGTTGGCTTACTCGAATCATTAATGACGGCGACTATTGTAGATGACTTAACTGATACCGAAAGCGACAAAAACCGCGAATGTAAAGGTCAAGGTATCGCTAATATAGCCTCGGGCATGCTCGGCGGCATGGCGGGTTGCGCTATGATTGGCCAGTCGGTTATCAACGTTAAGTCAGGCGGGCGCGGGCGACTCTCCACACTTATTGCCGGTGGCGTATTGCTTATCCTAGTAGTGTTCCTTAACGATTGGGTGGCACGTATTCCGATGGCAGCGCTGGTTGCTGTTATGATCATGGTGTCTATCGGTACCTTTAACTGGGAATCTATTCGCAACTTAAAGAAATACCCTACGTCTACGAATACTGTGATGATTGCCACCGTAGTCGTCGTGGTCTGGACACACAATCTCGCCTTTGGTGTATTTGTGGGTGTTTTACTCGCGTCGCTGTTTTTCGCCAATAAAGTCAGCCACTTTATGTATGTTGAATCCTCGCTGAACGAGGAAAGTAGCACACGCCACTACACGGTTCACGGCCAAGTCTTCTTTAATTCATCCGATAAGTTTCTCGCACAATTTAACTTTAAAGAAGCAGTAGAAAAAATTACCATCGATCTTAGCCGTGCCCACTTTTGGGATATTTCAGCCGTACACTCACTCGATACTGCGGTAATTAAGTTCCGCCGCGAGGGTGCAGAAGTTGAATTGATAGGCCTCAACAGCGCCACCGAGACCATCGTTGACCGTTTTGGGGAACACGACAAACCAGAAGAACTTGAAAAAGTATTAGGGGGTCATTAATGAGCACAAATAAGCAATTAGTCCTATCCTGCATCGATAGTTCTCAGTTCAGTGGTGCGGTATGTGAATATGCGGCATGGGTGGCAAGAACCGTTAATGCACCACTGAAACTTCTGCATACTATTGAGCACAATCCAGCTCCTGTGGTCGCCGATTATAGTGGCGCCATCGGCCTAGGCTCTTCAGAAGAGTTGCTAAGCGAACTTACAAGGGTGGAAGCAGAGCGTAGCAAACTACTGATTCAAAAGGGTAACTTGATGTTACAAGCCGCTAAGGAAATGACACTAGAAAGCGGCGTTGCTGAAGTGCACACAAGCCAGCGTCATGGTTCGCTCTCTGAGAGCCTCGTGGAAATGGAAGAGGATATTCGGCTTCTCGTTGTAGGCATTCGTGGTGAACATCATGCAAGCGAAGAAAAAGGTCTTGGCCGCAAACTCGAAACGACTATTCGTGCAGTGCAAAAGCCTATTCTGGTAGTGAATAAGACGTATACCGAGCCCAAAAAAGTCATGCTGGCCTACGATGGCAGTGACGCGGCACAACGAGCGCTGGAAATGGTTGCCACCAGCCCTCTCTTTAAAAATCTACCCTGTCATCTTGTGCATGTCGTTGCCAAAGCGTTGGATAGCGATATTTTACTGTCAGAAGCCACGGCTCACCTTCAGGCTGCGGGCATCGACGTTACAAGTGTTTGCTTAGTAGGCAACAGTGAAGATGTATTACCGGCCTATCAAACCGAACACGATATTGACTTAATGTTGATGGGCGCATTCAGCCACAACCGTGTGCGTGATTTTTTACTCGGTAGCTTTACACTCACAATGTTACGTAAAACCCAAAAACCATTGCTGTTATTGCGCTAAAACTACAGCGATTCAACCACTGGGCATTTCCGCCAATACGGAGGTGCCCAGCCACGACACACAAAGCCGATAAAATATCGTTACCGACGTTCACTAAAGGGAAAGTTTTTGGTAAATGTGTTTTTTCGCACAACTCAAAATCATTTTTTTCATAAAAACGGTGTGCAGCGAAAAACGTATCGACGGTCCCGAGGTAGATCTCTTTTATCGATTTAGCCTTCGCCCAACGTAACAATACGCACAGTAATGGCTTGGCGATAGCGAGGCCCCTCCACGCAAGTCTTTTTGAACAAAAAACTTACGTAGCGCGGCATTGCCATTACCAATATCCAACAACGCAATAGAACCAATCACTTTACCGTCTAACGTTGCCATCCAGAAATTACCCGCTCCTACCTGATAAAAAGTGGGTATCTCATTTAAATCGGGCTGATCCTCTGCGGTGATATTAAGATTAAATTCCTGCTGCTGAATATGCGTAATTAATCGGATTATACCGGGTTCATCAACCGCCAAATACTCAGAAACCGCCACCAAAGGCTTTCTCCCTATACTGCCGAAAAAATACCGTTAACACGACAACCCATAAACTGCTGCGGCCAATTCAACCAATTGTACACTGTTACGCAAGCACTCTTGTACGTCATTATTATAACGGCTGCGCGCGTGATTAAGCCTTAGAAGGCGATGCCAAATATTGATCAAGAACTTTTCCAAATGCTTGCCTATCTTGCTGACTCAATGCTGCCGGGCCGCCTGTATGTTCACCACTTGCCCGCATGGTTTCCATAAAATCTCGAATATTAAGCCTTGCGCGAATATTATTAGCCGTAAATTTTTCACCCCGATTACTTACCGTCTCCACACCTTTTTCGACCACTTCGGCAGCCAAGGGAATATCGTTGGTAATCACTAAATCACCCACCTGTGCACGTAACACAATTTCATTGTCTGCCGCATCGAAACCCGCCGACACCTGTAGCATTTTTAGGCTCGGAATATTGGGCAAAGGCAATCGTTGATTCGCGACAAAAATAGTTTCAACACCCGTGCGTTGTGATGCCCTAATTAATATATCTCGAATGACGATAGGGCAGGCGTCGGCATCAACCCAAATAGCCATGTACGCTTCTCCTCAATAGGTGTGTACTCATTGCACGCATGTTAACACTAAAGCATGGATCGACGCCTTTTTCGCCATAAGCCGCGCCGGAAACACTTCCGCCAGATTGAAAATTTGTTACTATCCGGTCACCTATTTGGACCATAGAACAATAACAACGTAAAAATAATAAAGGTGTACCAATGACCTCTCCAAGCAAAACGAAACACCCGCTACTGTGGGTGCCGTCTAGTTATTTTACCATGGCTCTAACCTACAACATGCTAACGGCTGCAGCCGTTGTTATGTTTAGCAACTTGGGAATGGATAACGCTAAGGCCGCCGCATACGCCAGTGCACTCGGCTTGGCCTATACCATTAAGCCCTTGTTCGCAGCTTTTCTTGAAATGTACAAAACCAAGAAATTTTTCGTATTGTTATCCCAAGTCATTTTGGGTGTTGGTTTTGTCGGTGTCTCCTTAGTCATGAGCTTACCGAGCTACATCTCTATTATGCTGGTGTTCTTTTGGATACTGTCTTTTATTGGTTCCTCGCAAGACATCACAACCGATGGCGTATACGTTACTTCGCTCGATTCTAAACAGCAGGCCCTTTACTGCGGTTGGCAGAGCCTTAGCTGGAATCTAGGTAAACTCGCGATGATGAGCGTTATGGTCGTGTTGAGTGGTTTGCTGCACCAATATATATTCGATCATGATCCGCATGTATCTGGCCCTGAGTGGACAAAATCTTGGCAGATCGTATTCGGCTTAATGGGTGTCATTATGTTGGGTATGGCGGCGTGGCACTGGCGTGTAATGCCGGAAGGTGCTCGTGCAGAAAACACACCTAAAACACCTGGCGAAGCGATTGGCACATTAATGGATGCGTTTGTTACTTTCTTCCAAAAGCGTGGCATATGGATGATGATTGGCTTTGCCTTATTGTTCCGTGTGAGCTTTGGTTTTTTGAACGCTCCAAGTATGCTCTTTATGAAAGATGCCGTGGAGAACGGCGGCCTAGCCTTAACCAACCAAGGCTTCGGTATTATCTACGGTACCTTTGGCCTTATTGCATTATTGATTGGTTCTTTGGTAGGCGGTGCTTATGTTGCTAAAAAGGGCTTACAAAAGGCGTTATTCCCACTGTGTTTTTGTGTCAACATTCCAAACGTTACCTTTTTATTAATGGCTATGTACCAACCTGAGAGTCACGCCATTATTACGGCAGGCGTTGTGCTGGAACAGTTCTTTTTCGGTATTGGTTCTGTTGGTTTTATGATTTACCTTATGCAGCAGTTGGCTCCGGGTAAATACGCCACTACACATTATGCCTTCGGTACGGCTCTTATGGGTTTATGTATGATGTTGACCGGTATGGTTAGTGGCCTACTCCAACAAAAAATGGGGTACGTTGGTTACTTTGTATTTGTAATGGCGGCCACTATTCCGTCCTTCCTTATATGCTGGTTCGCGCCCTTCCACGTGAATCACGATGACGATGCTGCAGGTGAGAGCGCCACAACTGAGGCCTCAGCTTAACGCTGCATGTATTGCAACCCCGTAGCACTAATATTTTTTAACATTTGATCATCAAAAAATATTAGTGCCACACATAAAAAAACCGCTCTGCCATAGAGCGGTTTTTTTATGTGTGGCATATTCCCCTACAAATCATTTATCTTATTGTCATACCATAGCTTTATTTCTGTAGCTCTGACTCAATAAAACTCAACGCTTCATCTATGAGAAAAAGCATCGCCTCTTTTGCCGCCGGTGCATCTTGATTTTCAATAGCACGGTACACCTTCGCATGCTCTTCTAGCGTTGCCGAAAAATCCCCTTTAATCACGTTAGTGTGAACAATGCTTACGTTGAGGGCGGTACGAATAAAATCGCGCATACGAATATAGAAGCGATTGTCGCTAGCATACAAAATAGAAATATGAAAATCGATATCCGCTTCTAGCGCCTCTGCAGAGCCTTCCTCGGCGCTACCCATGCGTTCTAACGCACTCGCAATATTGATCAACCTATCTGGCTCGGTGTTTCTTGCGGCCAAAGCTGCAGCCTCTGGTTCGATAGCAATGCGCATTTGCAAAAACTCTTTCAACACCTGCATGGAAGGATTACCTTCCAACGACCACCGCAGTAGATCTGCATCAAAAATATTCCAATCTTCTTCAGGCAATACTCGAATACCTTGCCTTGGCTTACTCGCGATAAGCCCTTTTGCCGATAGCATTTTTACGGCTTCTCGAACGGCAGTTCGGCTTACGCCAAACTTTTCGCACAGTTCTGCTTCAGTAGGAAGGCTGTCATGTGATTTGAATTCACCACATATAATTGCACGACCCAACTCTTGAGCCATACGATAAGAAAGGTTGAAATTTTTATCTAACACTGCGACGACCTTCATACGGTTTCCGAAAGCCGGAGAGTAACGGGTTTACTTGCCCGCATCAAGCAAGGTTGATTATTCAAGAACATTCAATCTTACTCCTTCGACGAAGGTCGAATTTAGAAACCTTTATTCATATGGTAGTAAACTGCATTGTGTCGCAGTTCTTTTTTAAATTCAGTTAAGCGAGTATTTTCGTCGATAACCACCATCTCTACATCTAACATTTCGGCGAAATCATTTAAGTGATCTAACGTTATGCCTTGTGTATAAACACTGTGATGTGCCGCACCAGAATAAATCCAAGCAGCGGCAGCAATTTCGAGATTTGGGCGCGGCTGCCAAAGCGCTTTAGCCACCGGCAAATGAGGTAAACTCGCGGGAGGCTCAACGGTGTCTACCTCATTTACAACCATACGAAACCGGTTACCTAAATCAATTAATGAGATATTCATTGCAGGCCCAGGTTTGCCGGTAAATAATAATCGAGCAATATCTTTTTTAATGCCTATCGTGTGGCGCTGTACTTCAACCGTGGGTTTTTGGCCTGCAATACTCGGGCATATTTCTAACATGTGCGCACCGAGTACTTGGTCAGGAAGCCCAAAGTCATAAGTATAATCTTCCATAAAGGAGGTGCCGCCTTCGCGGCCTAAACTCATCACTTTTACGATGCGATTCATGGCGGCCGTTTTCCAATCGCCTTCACCCCCATAACCATAGCCTTTACGCATCAAATTTTGCGTCGCTAACCCCGGCAAACCAGATAGCCCCGTCAAATTTTCAAAGCAGTTGGTAAACGCTTTAACGCCACGTTCTTCCATAAAGCGCTCCATACCCAGTTCTAACCGCGCTTCATTTTTTAGCATGTCATATTGGTGCGCGTCATTGAACAGGCTTGGGGCAATGTCATACAGCTTTTTATATTCTTCAATGAGTGTGTCAAGTTCGGTGCTTGTCACAGCATCGCAAACACTGGCCAATTCTCCTAGGCCGTAGGCATTCACTTCAAAACCAAACTGAATTTGTGCCGCGACTTTGTCGCCATCGGTAACCGCGACCTGCCGCATATTATCGCCGAAGCGCGCTACTTTTAGGCCGCGAGCTTCCGCTAGGCCCATTGCCGCGCGAACCCAGTCATCTATTTTTATTTGAACATTTTCCCTTTCCCAATGCCCTACCACCACTTTTCGCTCTTGTCGCAAGCGGGTACTAATATGGCCAAACTCACGATCGCCGTGCGCACTTTGATTCAAGTTCATATAGTTCATGTCGATGCTTGCCCACGGTAAGGCCGCACCAAATTGGGTGTGTAAATGCAGGTAGGGTTTCGCCAATAAGCTTAAGCCTGCTATCCACATTTTCGCCGGCGAAAATGTGTGCATCCAAAGAATAAGACCAACGCAATGGTCATCGCTATTAGCCTGCTGACAAACAGCTAGAATTTCTTCTGGTGTTGTGACCACACCTTTAGCGAGCACCTGTGCAGAAAGATGTGGCGATTCACTCAAACCTTGTGCAATGACGGTGCTGTTCTCTTTTACCTGCTGCAAAACAGTTGGCCCATATAAGTGCTGTGAACCCGTTACCAGCCAAACGTTTTTATCGTTATATACTTTCATTCCGTTTCTCAACTATTTCGCAATTTTTAATTTAGTACAGCATTTGTAGTATTATAGAAAAATATTATTTTTGACCGTAATAGGCATTCTTTCCGTGTTTTCGTTGGTAGTGCTTATCCACAATGGATTGTTTAAGTGGCTGCACATTGGGTGATAACGTTTTCGTTAGGTAGGCCATGCGCGCCATCTCTTCTAACACTACTGCATGATAAACCGATTGCGCGGCATTTTTACCCCATGTAAATGGCGCATGCCCCGCCACAATCACCATTGGCACCTCTTCAGCATTTAGCGCTTCGAAAGTATTGGTAATTTGCACACCGGTTTCATTTTCATAATCCCGCTCTATTTGCTCGTCGGTAATAATCGCTGTACAGGGAACTTCACCGTAAGCGAAATCAGCATGGGTGGTACCATAACAAGGAATAGCGCATTGCGCTTGAGCCCACGCTGTTGCATAGGTGGAGTGCGTATGGGTTACACCGCCGATCGTTTCAAAATGTCGGTACAGATGCGTGTGGGTTTTTGTGTCCGACGAAGGCCGTAGATCACCCTCTACGGTATTATTATTCTCGAGATCAACAATCACGAGGTGCTCTGGCTTTAACGATTCGTAGGGCACACCACTGGGCTTAATCGCCATTACATTTTTATCACGATCGACCTGCGAAACATTGCCCCATGTGTAAATAATTAAATTGCGTGTCTGCAACTCCATATTGGCTTCATAAGCTTCGCGTTTTAATTCTAGGTAACTCACTGTACACCTCCATCGACAAAGTCACCGAGCCGCTCGTAGCGCCGGTACAGTTCGTTATAGGTACCCGCCAAATTTATATTTGGCTTATACGTTTTACAGACCTCAGACGCCATAACCGTTTGGGCGCTCGCAACATCTTCAAAGGCACCGCCCACGGTGGCCGCAAAAATAGCCGCACCCAGCGCACAACTTTGCTCGCTTTCAAGCACCTCAATTTCGCAACCCCAAACATCGGCGCACAGTTGCATCACAAAATCGGACTTCTTCGAGATACCGCCTATTGCAACAACCGCGTTTATCACAACACCCTCTTCTCGAAAACGTTCGATAATGGCTCTTGCACCAAACGCGGTTGCTTCTACGAGGCCTCGAAAAATGTGCGGCGCTTGGCTGCCCATTTTTAACCCCGATAGCGCCATAGCAACCGTTTGATCGGCATCGGGCGTTCGTCGGCCGTTCACCCAATCGAGCGCGGTAATAGCTGATTCACCCGGCACTAATTTTTCCGCCTCGCGGCTGAGGGCCGGCAATATGGCATCGTCAATGGCGTTAATTAAATGACTTTTTGTCTGTTCGTCCAATTCGGCGCTTTCGGATAAAACGGCGTGCAACGGCCACGATACCAATTGCTTGAACCACGCATAAAGATCGCCAAAGGCACTTTGGCCTGCCTCAAGGCCAACCATGCCTGGTAATACGGAACCATCCACTTGCCCGCAAATGCCACGAATACAGTTATCGGCAATGTCATCGTAATGTGCGACCGTAATATCGCACGTGGACGTGCCCATAATTTTGGTAAGCACCCCGGGCTTTACGCGTGCAGCAACAGCGCCCATATGACAGTCGAACGCACCAAAACCTACGGGGATACCAACCGCTAACCCCAGCTTTTCGGCCCACTCAGGGGTCAGTTCCCCAACGCGGTTATCGGCCGTAAAGGTTTCCGAGGGCAAGGTGTCGCGCAAACCATCTAACAATGGGTCTATGGCAGAAAAGAAATCATTCGACGGGTAACCGCCCCAGCGTTCATGCCAGAGAAGTTTATGGCCCGCAGCGCAGCGCCCCATCCTGAATTGATTCGGGTGAGTGGTACCGGTGAGAACCGCAGGCATCCAATCACAATGCTCAACCCACATATGGGCAGCTTCACGCACCTCAGGGCTCTCTCGCAGTACATGCAGCACCTTTGCCCAGTACCATTCGGACGAATAGATACCCCCAGCAAATTGCAGGTATCCCTCTGATGAAGCGTTCGCTGCAGCCGTAATTTCTTGCGCTTCCTTCACCGCGGTGTGGTCTTTCCACAAGATAAACATGGCATGTGGATTTTCGGCAAACGCTGGCGTTAACGCCAGCGCCGTGCCTTCGGCATCGACCGCAATTGGCGTTGAACCCGTCGTATCAAAACTCACCCCTACAACGCGCGCGCCAGCACCTTTGGGCGCTATTGCCCAAAGGCCGGCCAAACACGATTGAAGGGATTCCAAATAATCGAGCGGATGCTGACGAAACTGGTCCGCCGTGGGTTCGCAATACAGGCCGTTACGCCATCGAGGGTAGGCCACCACATTCGTTGCGACTTCTGTACCCGTGTGTGTATCGACTAACAACGCACGAACTGAATCGCTGCCGTAGTCGAGGCCTAAAGCATAAGACACCATTGATAAGCTACCTGTGTACGCGCCACCCTAGAAGGCCAGCATTGCGGCGGCACAGGGAGCCAATAACATTATTGTAATATAATATTATCGTGAACAGCACGAACACGTGTCAACGACTTATTTCGGGAGAGATGTTTAAACAAGAGGTTTTGGCTGGCGGTAACATCAGGTACGACAAACGAGAAACCTCGCCCAAGGCGCATTCGGTAAACGGCAGAAACTGAGCGCTATACCCAGCCGCCATCCACTATAAAGTGCTGCGACGTACACATTTGGCTGTCATCAGCCGCCAGAAACAACGCCATTGCTGCAACGTCTTCGGGCTGAACCATTCGTTTGAGGCATTGCGCTTCACAGATATGACGTTGTGCATCTTCACTCAATCGTTTTTCAAGCTGGCGGGGTGTTGCAACCCAACCGGGCACCAAGGTATTCACACGTATTGACTCTAGACCCATGTCACGCGCTAAACCACGCGTTAGGCCCTCTACAGCTGCCTTAGCACTGGTATAACTCGGCATTTCACCCTGCCTTGCGTACCAACTCATAGAGCCGAGGTTAATAATGGAACCATACCCCAGGCTTTGCATATAGGGGTACACCGCTTGGGCTGCGAAAAAATAATGCCGCAAATTCACCGCTATTCGATCGTCCCAATAGTCTACCGTCACTTCTCGAAAATCATGACGCTCATCATCACCGGCGTTATTCAACAAAACAGCGATTGGGCCGAGCAACTCGGCAATAGCGTTAATCGTGGCCTGTAAGAGTGAAATATCACGTAGGTCACACTGAAAATAGCGTGGCGCACGCACCCCTTCGGTTGCCGTTAGTTGCGCGACTAGAGCTTCAGCCTCGTCGGCCAAAATATCGATAAAAGCAACAATGGCCTGCTGCCGACAAAACGCCTCTACCATGTTCGCGCCAATGCCAGACGCCCCACCAGTAATAAGTACAACTCGGTCTTTAAGGCTGGGGTATTGATTCGTTAAGGTCACGCTACGCTATACCGTTATACATTAGAGAAAATAATCGTTTTCTATACCGAAGACGTCCAGCACATCTATGCCCACCATACCGGCTCGAGTGGCGGCGTCTAAACCCAGTTTAGAATCTTCTAGCACCACACAACGTTCCGGTGCTATTCCCATACGTTCGGCACACAGTAAAAAAGTATCGGGGGCGGGTTTGGGGTTTTGAACCTGATCAGCCCCTACAACGGGGCCAATTAACTCGCGTAGGTTACACCACGCTAAAATTGTCTCGGCTTCTTCAGTATAGGCACCGGTTCCTACACTGAGCGGCTTACGCCCTGCAAAATATTGGGCCTGTTCAACAAGTGCCGTGGGCTTAACATAGCGCTGCGCAATATCGCGTACGACCGATTCTTTAAAATCGTTCATTTCAGCACTGGTAGCGGCGATATTGAGATTGAAATGGTCTAGCAGAATATCAAGCGTGCCTTTTGTAGGCACCCCCGCCAATGAACGCATTAGCACCCTATCAACCGGTATGCCATATTTGTCGAGTGTACGCGTCCAAGCAATTTCATGAAGCTGCCCGCTATCGACGAGAGTACCGTCCATATCGAAAATAATTGCGTCATATTGATCGAGCAAAGAAGTATCCAAGAAAACCACCTATACCAAAACGTAAGGCGGGCAGCTAACAGAAATCCTGAGCCGCCCGATAGTTAAGTAAAAAATGATTTTATCAGAGATACGCTAACGGCGCTTTGCCACGAGCAGACGCTGTAGCGCAATAAAACAAAACAGCAGCACACCAATCACAATTTTGGTCCACCACGAACTCAATTTGCCGTCGAAGGAAATATACGTTTGCACAACACCCATAATTAGCACGCCGAATAAAGTGCCCACAATATACCCGTAACCTCCCGTTAACAACGTACCGCCGATCACCACTGCAGCTATAGCATCCAGCTCCACACCCACTGCCGCCAAGGAATAACCAGAGAAGGTATAGAACGTAAAAAGAATACCCGACAATGCCGCAAGACAAGAATTTAATGCATAAATTAACACGGTAGTGCGCGCAATAGGTACACCCATTAAGGCCGCTGATTGTGCATCCCCCCCTAGGGCATACACTCGCCCACCAAAACGCGTGTAGTTCGCCACTATAATGGCCAGCACTAACACCGCAAGACAAATCAGTGTGGAGAGATCGAGCCACGCACCACCGGCGAGTTCAAAGCCAAACATCGCCACTTCATCATAAAAAAGATGATTAATAGGTATCGACTCTTCGCTAATAATGGTGCTTAAACCTCGCGCGAAAAACATGCCCGCGAGCGTAACGATGAATGGCTGCAGCCGATAAACATGAATAATGGCACCCATCACCGCACCAAACAAAGTGCCCATTGTGAGGGCAAACCCAAAGGCCGCGAGCGGGTGCCAGCCATAGTCCGCAATTAATACGCTCACCACGACGCCTGTGAGCGCAATCACGGCACCTACCGAAAGATCGATACCCCCAGAAAGAATGACAAAAGTCATGCCTACTGCGCACACAATTAAAAAGGCATTGTCGGTAAATAAATTAATGAATACTCGCAGGCTGCCAAAATTATCAAACTGAATTGCGCCCACTGAAAACAACACTACAAACAGACCGAAGGTTACGGATAACGGGAAAAACTTATGATTAACCATTGCCATTAAAGTATTCACGATGCGCGCCTCAATAATTTAATACGCGCTAATTGCTGATGAAAGTGGGGTGACTGAAGCAGTAAAATTGCGGTAATCACTACGGCCTTGATCATCAAATTAAATTTTGGCGGAACACCGCTAAGAATAATAGTAATGGTGAGCGTTTGAATAATTAACGCACCAATAATGGATAATGCAATTGAAAAACGCCCGCCCATTAGCGAGGCGCCACCGATGACAACCGCTAGAATCGCATCAAGTTCCAACCAGAGCCCTGCGTTATTGGCATCTGACCCGCCGATATTCGCAGCGGCAACCATACCGGCCACTGCTGCACATAAACCCGAAAGGCAGTACACCATCACTTTAATCATTTTATCGTTGATGCCAATATAGTAACTGGCACCACTGTTTGCGCCTACAGCTTCGACAAACAACCCCAATGCAGTGCGCCGCATAAATAACTGAACAATAGCGAAGCATACGATCACTAATACAATGGGAAAGGGTAGGCCTAACCAATAGCCTACGCCCAGATAAGAAAATACGTCGTGATGAAAGGTAACAATTTGACCCGCATTAATCAGCTGCGCAACGCCTCTGCCCGCAACCATTAAAATGAGCGTGGCCACAATCGGTTGAATACCGAAATAGCCAACCAAACAACCGTTAATGAAACCGGCCAATAACCCAGCGCCTAAACCGCCACCAATAATCAGTGCGGTACTTTGCACCCCGCTTACAATTAACGCCGCGCTCACCGCGCCAGAAATCGCCATTACCGAACCCACCGATAAATCTACTCCACCGGTGGCAATAACTAACGTCATCCCAATTGCTAAGAGTGCGACGGGAACCGCTCTGTTAAGTACATCTATTGTGCTGCCAAATAAACGGCCATCTTTTATTTCAAGGTGAAAAAATTCTGGCGAAATAACAAGATTGATAAGCAACAAAAACCCAAGGCCCAGCAATGGCCAAAGAAATCGTTTTTGAGTGTGCGATAGTGTTAACAACATTAAGAAGTTGCCTCCGACGGCTTACTGGCAAAGGCTGACATAATGGTTTGCTGATTAATCTCTATGCCACTGAGTTCCGCGACTTTTTGTCGATCACGCATTACCACCACTTTGTCGCTAAAGACGACTAACTCGTCTAGCTCTGACGAGGCCACGATAAGGCTCAAGCCTCGTTCACACAGCGTACGAATTAGCTGTATGATTTCGGCGTGCGCACCCACATCGATGCCGCGCGTAGGCTCATCTAATAATAACAATGCTGGTTCAGAAGCTAACCATCGCGCAAGAATCACTTTTTGCTGATTCCCGCCACTAAGCTGGTCGATAGGTTTATCGAGTTCAGAGGTTGCGATATTAAGCGCTTGCACATAATGCGCGGCAATTTCTCGCTGCTTTTTGATAGGAATATAACGCCACCAACCGCGTTTATTTTGTAGCGCAATAATGACATTTTCGCGAATCGACATTGCCCCCAATATGCCCGTTTGTTTACGGTCTTCGGGGCATAAACCTAAACCTGCGGCAACCGCTTCGCGGGTATGCCGAAAGCGTCGTGCTACGCCCTGCAATTCCAGTGTACCTTCGCTTAACGCGTCTACACCAAACACCATCCGACACAATTCCGTTCGCCCCGACCCCAACAAGCCGGCCAAACCCACCACCTGCCCCGCCTCTACAGTGAGATCTAACGGTTGAATGGAGGTGTTAACTCCGGCCGATTTTAATTCGAGCAAGACGTCTTTTTTACCTGCACTATTGACCGGTGCCTGTACACGCTGCTCGATAGACTCCAGCGCTTTGCCTAGCATGTGCGAGATAAGTTGGTGCTGGGAGAGCGTTGCCGTTTCGTACTCACCCACTAACTGGCCATTACGTAATATGGTGATACGATCGGACACCGCGTATACCTGATCGAGAAAATGCGTAACAAACACAATCCCAATACCCCGTTCCCTTAGGCTTCGCATAATTACAAAGAGTGTTTTGACTTCTTCTGCATCGAGGCTGGCAGTAGGCTCGTCGAGAATTAATATTTTCGCCGAGAGTTCAACACCGCGAGCAATGGCAATTAATTGCTGAACCGCAACCGAAAATTGGTTAAGCGGCCGAGTCACATCAATATCTAAATGGTAGGTGGCCAACAGTGCCTTTGCGTGAGAATTTATTTTTGTCCAATCGATTAAACCCCATCGTTTGGGTTCACGCCCTAAATAAAGATTGTGTGCCACAGACAAGTTTGGCAAGAGATTGACCTCTTGGTAAACCGTACTGATACCCAGCGCCTGCGCCTCTCCGGTATTGGCAGGACGAATAGGTCGGCCCTCCAATAGCTGCTCGCCACTGTCTCGCGAGTACACGCCTGTCATGACTTTAATTAAAGTAGATTTGCCTGCGCCGTTTTCGCCCAACAGCGCATGAATTTCGGCAGCACGCAGCGTAAAATCGACATTGTCTAGCGCCACAACACCAGGGAAAGTTTTACCCACGTTGCGTAAAGATAAGAGGGGGGGATGAACGGGCATAAACGTTACGCCAGAGGCGCCTTTAGCAATTCGTTAACACAAGCAATCAGCTTGTCGCTTGCTGACAGGCTGATTACGGTATAGATATGCGAAGTATATCTCGCGAAGAAATGATTATTGTTCGGCTAATCGTTTATTGTATTCTTCTTCATAATTATTTTTATCGAAGACGCTGCCACCCATTACAACCCATTTTTCGAAATCGCGCTTGCCCTTTAGGTAGGCTTCAATAACGTCAAAGGCTGGCCCGCCTAGATGTGGGCTTAACTCAACCGTCACATTCGCATCGCCCGCTTTAATGGCCGGAAAAATATCATCAACGGCGTCAACCGACACCACTAAAATATCACTACCGGGTTTTAAACCTGCTTCTTTAATGGCTTGAATTGCACCAAGTGCCATTTCATCGTTATGAGCCCAGAGTGCGCAGATATCGCTACCGCCACCCTCAGCTTTCAATAAGCTTTCCATGACTTCTTTGCCTTTAGCGCGCGTAAATTCTGCCGTTTGGCTGCGCACAATACGCATGTTGTTGTGCTGGGCAATTATTTTATTAAAGCCTTCCATGCGTCCCAATGCCGCGCTCGAACCCACGGTACCTTGCAGCTCTACAATGGCACAGTTTCCCTTCGTTTCATCGGCTAACCACGTTGCCGCTTTTACGCCTTCTAAAACAAAATCGGGTGCAATTCGCGTAAGGTAAAGCGAATCGTTATTGAGTGCTACGTTACGATCGAGAATGACGATAGGAATGCGCGCACGCTTGGCCTCCATAAACACAGGCTTCCAACCAGTTTCAACAACCGGTGCCACAATGATGGCGTCAACGCGCTGTGCAATAAAACTGCGAATGGCTTTAATTTGGTTTTCTTGTTTTTGCTGTGCATCCGAAAATTTTAAGTCGATACCGCGCTTAATCGCTTCGGCCTTAACGGATTCGGAAAATGTAGTACGCCAACCACTTTCAGACCCTACTTGTGAGAAGCCAATAGTTAATGCCTGTACACCGTGCGAAATGGCTAACAAGCCACATAGGGCAATGCTGAAAAGGGTCTTAGTCATAAATACCTCAATACTATTTTTATAATGAGCGGTTTTATAATGAGCAATTTTAGAGTGTCCGGCGTGATGAGACCCCCTTTGTTTACGCGAAAAGTTGCGTACAGGTAAGCCCGAATCGCGAACAAATATAATATAATACTTTAAATACCGCAATCAGATAGCGTACTAACAGTGCCCAACACCTCCCTTAGAGAGTCGCGTAATGCCCAACTGGGGCGCAAAGCACGCCCCGCTGCGACTCGAACAATCAACTCTAGAAACAAAAAATCCCCAACAAGTGGGGATTTTGACATACCTATACTCCTGCGCTAATTAACCACTACATCAGCCAGAAACTAAAGTAGAGGTACACGCCCAAGACCAGTGCAAGTATCACTGCGGTCAGTATCACATCCCACTTGTCCCAGCTTTCGCGTATGTCTTTTTTATCGTCTGGAGACAGGGTGGCATACGTGATTCCGGCCAATTTCTCATCCGACGCCTGCGGCGTTAGTAGTGAGATAACGACCACCAACACAATACTAATACCCAATAAGGTACCCGAGTAATATAGGAAGTTAAACTGCGCGAAATCCTGCAATACCCCTGGTGCAATACCAATATTATCGTTAATCGCTTCCACCGTGAGCTTTGCCATACCGAGCAAAAACCCTACGATCAAACCATAGAAAGCTCCCTGCGATGTTGTACGACGCCAAAATAAGCCCAACAAAAATACGCAGGTAATAGGTGGTGCAAGGTAACTTTGAACACCCTGCAAATACACATAGATGCCACCGCCAGCCATTTTGTGCATGATGGGAATCCAAATAAGACCAGCCACTACAACAAACGCCGTGGCTATACGCCCTACCATAACCAAATGCTGTTCACTTTTTCCTGGCTTCAATTTTTCGTAAATATCGACGGTAAATAAAGTTGCGCACGAATTAAACAGTGAGGCCAAAGAACTCATTAACGCCGAGAGCAAACCTGCCACCACTAACCCGCGCATACCTTCTGGGAGCAAATTTGTCACCATTAGCGCAAACACCTGATCGCCATCGATACCGCCTCCTTTAGCAGACGGAATAACCATCAAGCCTTTTTCATGTAACGCCCAACCAATTAAGCCGGGCACCAGAAAGATAAATACAGGCCATACTTTTAAGAAGCCACCAAACAATGCTCCGCGGCGCGCCTCTTTCAGGTTTTTCGCCGCAAGTGTGCGCTGAACGATGTATTGATCGGTACACCAATACCAAATACCAATAACCGGTGAGGCAATCATAATGCCCAGCCATGGAAAGTCGGGGTCTGACATTGGCCGCCATAGGGCAAAGTTATCGGCATTGGCTGCTGCCATCGTTTTCAGCTCGCCCCAACCGCCAAGCAAATCCAAGCCATAAAAAGTGATTAGAGCAGAGCCCACTAATAACACAGCAGCCTGCGCCACTTCGGTGTACATCACCGCACGTAAACCACCAAAAATGGTGTAAATACCGGTAAGTATGACCGTTGTAAATGCGCCAACCCAAAACGCATTATCCGGTGTGCCAAAAGTATCGGGCAGCAATGTTTTAAAGACTAACGCACCGGCATAAACAGTTACCGAAACTTTTGTGAGTACGTACGCCAATAGACTCACAATGGAGAGTACCCAGCGCGTGCGGCTATCAAACCGACGTTCGAGAAATTCTGGCATGGTGAACACGCCAGACTTGTAATAAAAGGGGACAAAGAACCACGCCAGCAAGACCATTATCCATGCGTGTAATTCCCAGTGGGCGGTGGCGAAACCAACCGATGCGCCACTACCGGCGAGCCCTACAATATGTTCAGACCCAATATTAGAAGCAAATAAGGAAGCCCCTACAACGTACCACGCTGCATGGCGACCGGCGAGAAAGTAATCAGCAGTGGTTTTTTGATTTTGCGAAGACCAATACACAATGGCCACTAGCCCCGCGAAATAGACGGATACCACCGACCAATCGATAACGGACATGCCTCCCATAAGATACTCCCAAGTAATGTTATTTTTATATTGTCGATTAGACTATTAGTTACATGGCGCGATAGTACAAGCTCTAGAGTTCATGATGCAACTGGGTATTTCTAGACCTATTAATACGTTTAATCGCAAAACGAAACCTTATCGTTTCGGTATTATGGCGATACTTTCTTGGATTGCACACCATCAACCTTTATTTGCCAAGGGTGGCTTAGGTGTTAACGCGCAATAATTCTCTAAGCTCTGCATGTTAATAACGGCCACGAGTGATCTAACGCTTAGCCTATAAACGTCCGTTTTTGTAAAACTCCAACCCAAAAAAAACCCACTAACCAATAGGCTAGTGGGTTTTTGAGATGTAAGCTCGGCAAAAACTAGAAGGTTTGAACCGCAAAACCATTGAACACGAGCGCGTCGGTATTATTATCGACAGTGCCGCCATTGCCTAACAAGGTCACGCCCACCGCAACAACATCGGTTGCCTCAAAACCATCGTCGGCATCCAGCGTTACATTATCGATGCGCAATTCCAACCAAGTATCGGGGTGATCGGCCAGATACGTTAAGAAGCCTCTAGCCTCATTTCCATGACTATCACTCACCCACATATAAGCACTTACCGTACTGCTGGCATAGCTCAACGGAATGTTCACAACCAAGGTAGCAGCAACCGTGCCCGACATATCAACCGCTTGCTCAAGGTCTGACACAAGGTGGATTTTGTCCTCTGTTGTTGTCCAACCAGGCAGCAATTCTAGGCTTGGGGTGTTTGCCGTAAGGTAAGTATTAGGGCTACCTTCGGTCAACACCGTCATACCCGCTGCATCTAATGTAATATCGATATAATTAGCACTCTCATCTTCTGTGGGGTCATCCTCACCTGGCACCCAACGCACGTTATCTAGCTGATAATGTACACCTTGCATGGCATCCCATGTCGGCTCAATCAATAAACCTGTTGATACCCGCGATAAATCCAAACCACCCAACACTAAATCAGGTACGGCTAGCTCTATCGCCTGCCATTCATTGTTACTCATCAGTGCTAAGGCTTCATTACTGGTAGTGCACGGGTAATGGCATTCAATATGCAGGTTTAACTCACTGGCTTGTGCCCAGTCGAGCACACGAATATCAAACGCTAGTGTGCCATTTGCAAAAAGCGTCAAATCATTGCCCGGCAAGCTCAATTCGTCATTAAACACCGCAGGAAAACGCAAAGAACCATTCGCATTCACGCTGTTGTAGCGTACATCTAATACTTGGCCGTAGCCCTGTTCGTCCGTTTCAACTACATTCCAGTTGACCAACCTTTCGGTATTGGCGCCATCCATATGTTGCAACTGCACATAACGGCCGTCGGCGGTCATTTCCCACGCCGCAACACCCGCCCAGTCTGGGTCCACACAACCGTCGAATACCATGCCGTATTGATCTGGGCAATTAATGTCAGCATTGTAGTTAGGTAATACGCTATACATGACCTCAATCGACGTTGGGCTCCCCTCATAGTGGCGGCTGCATGTTGAATCGGTACAGGCGTTAATCGAAACACTCCCGTAGTAAGTACCGGGAAGTAACTCGCTCGAAAGCGCAGTGTGTAGAATGAGCGTGCCTGAAAGATCGCCGTCCGATAACACGACATCAGCAGCGTCAATAAGAAACGTACCCGAAGCGTCAACAGAAAGATAAAGGCCTTCACTTGCATCGTCTACGGTGCCCACAATCTCTTGGGTAAAATACACCGACTCGTATTCATTTACCGTATAACCCACTTGAGAAACGGGCAAACTAAAAATGCCGGGTGACGTAACCGTCTCATTTCCACCGTTATCTTCACCATTGTCCCCCGATGTATTAAACCCACCGGAAATACCCGGCGGCATAACGGTACTGCCGCCTCCACCACATGCCGACACCAAAAATGTGGCCAACAACATTGCTGTTACAGAACTAAAAATTGATTTTTTCACCCTAATCCCCTTAGTGGTTATTTTTATAGAGGACACACAACCTGCGCCCTACCTCCACTTTTTTGTTGAATATTTTCAGGTGAGCGCTTTAGGTAGCACCAATAGATTGGAACACCGAATTGTCGCTACGTAATTACGGGGAGAATCTACGCCTATAACGAAATTTTCGGTGCCATAAAAATGGGGGCTAAGCCCCCAAAATGTTTAAACCCACGGTCTCAAAACTTTTTGCTTCAAAACGTATTAAATCAAAAATAATCGCCTTAAAACGTATGCACTTGCACGTTCGTATGGCTGGTATTCAGTTTAACTAGGCCGTTGTTCGTACCGGCGCAAAGCGCCTCGTTTTTAAAAGCCTTGGCTCGAAGTTCCGTCGCGGCATACCCTATGAACTCACACGCACTGTTCGCTGGTAGGTTAAGCACAAGAGAACCATGAGACGACGTATTATTGATAGTGTCAAAGTTGCGGTTAGTTTGCGTTAAGCTAGTACGGCCATGGGCGTTACTTACCTCAAGCGTCTCACTACCGCCCGAAAATTCAATAGTACTATGCTGATTTTCAAGCGTTGCGCGCAACAGTTCTGCTTGCAGTATACGAATATCACCATGGGCACTATCGACCACCAACGCCTCCCCTTGATGATTATGCAGTGTAATAGCACCATGCTGCTGCTTAACTGCACTTTCCTCTATACGGCTGCTATCAACGATTATTTCGCCGTGCGCCCATGCTATATCGGCTGTTTGAGCCGTTAGCTGCTGAATATTGAGCTTACCGTGCGCGCCATCAAGCCTCAGTGTGTCTACCGTTACGCTATCGACGGTCACACTTGAATGTGCCAATTTCATTACAGAATCTGCACTGTTCAATCGCTGTATCGTCACGTCGGAATGAGCGATATCCGCCATGAGATGATCGGCTGAAAACTCGTCGGCCGTCAACGATCCGTGTTGATGTTTTACAATGAGTTTTTTGAGGTTGCTCTGCGATAAACGAATGCTAACGGTTCTATTCACTTTGCAGCCAAAATTAATAATTTGCTTTACTGAATACGTTAAAACTTCAAGTCGATGATTACTAACGTTGTGTTTTAATGTTTGCAAACACACTGTCGCATCACCCCATTTTAATTCCTGCCGAAGGACTACATTTAACGTACCACTATCATCATTAACAATTGTAATGTCAGCATGATCCATACTGAGTACGAGTTCGTTTATATCGGCTAAATCGAAATTCTTTTCTTTTACTTGAACGTTACTGGCCAGTGCGGGAAGGGACAAACACGCGATAATCGCCATAATGACAACGTTGGAGGCTAATTTTTTCATCGGATCAATTCCAAGTTAAGGTTGGAGCATAACTGCAATGTTAAGGCCAAGTTTATATCTTATTGATTTTGTTAACAAAACCGCCGTCACACAGATACACATCTCAACCACACAGCCAACCTTTTGGTGTATTAGACCCATAGGTGGTGAAATTGATTAGGTGCGAACACCTTTTCTAAGGCTTATTGCGTTCGAACGAAGAACCGTCAAACTTAACGTTTGTTGATACAGAAAACCATGTTGACTTGGGTTAGCGCAACACCACCAGCCAAGACAACGTCTACAGTATTCATCGGCCATACGTATCGTTAACATACCGCATTACCTATGGACTTTTACCGCCTCACCCTAAACGTGATAAATACAAAAGGTAACCCATGACTCAACAGAAAACCGAACTCCAAATTGGCGGCGCCGGTTGTGCAAGTTGTATCAACAAAATAGAAACAGCACTTCTCGCGGTTAAAGGCGTCGAGCAAGCGCACATGAATTTCGCTGATCGCACCGTAGAAATCGTAGGCAATGTTGGTAGCCCCATACTCATAAAGGCCGTTCAAGCCATAGGCTACGACGCCAATGAATCGCTTAATAGGCTCGATGGACACCCTTTAAACACACAAGAAAAAGCCATGCTTACGCAAACCAAACGGCTTATGCGTAATATGCTGAGTGCGCTATTACTGGGCTTTCCACTGATGATTTTTAGCCTCGCAGGCGGTGACATGTCGGTATCCTCAAACGTGGAACGAGCGCTCTGGTTTGGCGTTGGTTTACTAACCCTCGCGGTTATGGTGTATTCAGGGAAAAAATTCTATATAGGCGCATGGCAGTCGCTCATGCATCGTTCCACCACTATGGATACCCTCATTGCGTTAGGTACCGGAACTGCATGGAGCTATTCGATGGCTGTTATTCTCGCACCGGATTTTTTCCCCGCACAATCACGTCACGTCTATTTCGAAGCCTGCGCAATGATTATTGGTTTAATTAATCTAGGGTTAGCGCTTGAAGTAAAAGCCCGGGGTCGAACCGGCGACGCAATCAAACGGTTAATCGGGCTGCAACCACAACAAGCTCGGCTTGTGACTCCAACCTCAGAAAAAGACGTGCCTATCTCACAGATTAAAGTTAATGACCTCATTCGAATTCGTCCCGGTGAAAAAGTACCGGTAGACGCCGACATAATCGACGGAAAAACGACACTCGATAACGCCATGCTCACGGGCGAATCCATGCCTGTAGAAAAAATCACCGGCGACGCCATTTTTGCCGGAAGCTTCAATAAAACGGGTTCTATTATCGCGAAAGTTACGCAGGTAGGTGATAACACTACGCTCGCTCATATTATTGCACTGGTTAAGCGTGCACAAAATGCGAAGCTGCCCATCGGACGTATGGCCGATGTTATCGCAACTTATTTTGTTCCCGCCGTTTTAATAATTGCGCTTGCCAGCGCGCTCGCATGGCTTTACCTAGGGCCCGCGCCTTCTTACACTTTTGCCATGGTCGCCGCAACAACCGTACTGATTATTGCGTGCCCCTGCGCACTGGGGTTAGCAACGCCTATGTCCGTAATGGTGGGGGTAGGTAAAGCCGCAGAATGGGGTGTGCTTGTTCGCAATGGCGATGCCCTACAAACCGCCTCCAAGATTACCACAATGGTATTAGATAAAACGGGAACCATTACGTTGGGCTCGCCACACGTCACCGACATAATTTCCCTCACCGACCATTCGAAAACCAACCTACTCGCACTTGCCGCCGCCATAGAAATACATTCTGAACACCCTCTTGGGCAAGCTATTTTAGATGAAGCCCACTCGCAACAAATCCACTTATCCACGGCCAGCGAATTTCAATACTATGCAGGCCTGGGTGTAGCGGCAAATATTGACGGCAAGACAATAATGTTGGGAAACCAATCGTTAATGCGTAACCAAAACATTACAACAATCACTGGCGACACGCATACACACATTTACAACGCACTCGCGGCGGACGCAAAAACACCTATTTTAATTGCCATCGACGGACAACTAAGCGGCATTATTGCCATAGCAGATCCAATAAAAACAGAAGCCATAGCCGCAATAACGCGATTAAAAAAGCGCGGTATTACTATCGTCATGCTAACGGGTGATAACCCATTAACTGCCCAAGCAATCGCAACAAAAGTAGGCATCACTCAATTTGTCGCCGATACGCGCCCACAAGATAAAGCCGCCAGAATTAAAGCACTTCAGGCAACCGGCGAAATTGTAGGAATGGCCGGAGATGGTATTAATGATGCACCTGCATTGGCGCAGGCAGATGTGGGGTTTGCGATTGGCAGCGGTGCCGACATCGCGATAGAAAGCGCCGATATTACGCTAATGAACAATTCGCTCCATGGTTTGGCTGATGCCATTACCATTAGTACTGCCACGCTAAATAATATTAAACAAAACTTATTCGGCGCTTTTCTCTATAATACCTGCGGTATCCCCATCGCTGCAGGCGCTCTCTACCCCGCCTTTGGCCTTTTATTAAGCCCCGTTATCGCTGGGGCCGCAATGGCATTTTCATCCGTTACCGTGGTTTCCAACGCAAATCGATTGCGGTTTTTAATGCAGACAAAAGATTAAACACTTAGGGAGTAACCCTATTCAACCTGTGCCAAATCACCTTTTGATTCCAGCCAAATTTTTCTATCCCCTGACCGCTTTTTCGCCAGTAGCATGTCTAGAATTTGATGAGTATCGTCGTCACTTTCTATCGTGAGCTGTACTAAGCGTCGGGTATCGGCGGCCATGGTTGTTTCGCGCAATTGTAGGGGGTTCATTTCACCCAAACCTTTAAAGCGTTGAACATTAACTTTGCCTTTTTTCTTTTCGGCAGCAATGCGCTCGAGTACGCCCTGTTTTTCGCTTTCGTCCAACGCATAATAAACATCTTGGCCGATGTCGATACGAAACAACGGAGGCATGGCGACAAATATGTGGCCAGCTTTAACGAGCGCCGGAAAATGGCGAACAAATAGAGCACAGAGTAACGTGGCGATGTGCAAACCATCCGAATCCGCATCCGCGAGGATGCACACTTTGTGATAACGCAATTGTGTGAGGTTATCGGAACCGGGGTCTATGCCCAACGCGACAGAAATATCGTGTACTTCTTGAGAGGCTAAAACTTCCGAGCTATCCACTTCCCATGTGTTTAGAATTTTTCCACGCAACGGCATGATGGCTTGTGTTTCGCGGTCGCGTGCTTGCTTAGCAGAACCTCCAGCAGAATCGCCTTCCACTAAAAACAATTCTCCGGCCGATGGATCGGCGGAGGAACAGTCGGCCAGCTTTCCTGGCAATGCTGGCCCGGCGGTTACACGTTTACGCGCAACTTTTTTACTACTTCGCACGCGTTTTTGAGCATTACTAATACAAAACTCGGCGAGCTTATCGCCTTCGTCTGTATGTTGATTAAGCCATAGGCTAAAGGAATCTTTTGCTACACCCGAGACAAAAGCCGCAGCTTCACGCGAGGATAACCGCTCTTTTGTTTGTCCTGAAAATTGCGGGTCGCCAAGCTTAGACGACAGTACAAAACAGCAGTTTGTCCAAATATCGTCGGGAGCCAACTTTACGCCACGCGGTATTAAACTGCGTATTTCGCAGTATTCACGCATGGCGTCCATTAAACCCGTACGTAAACCATTAACGTGGGTGCCGCCCTGCGCGGTAGGAATTAAGTTTACATAACTCTCTTGTATTATTTCACCACCTTCGGGCAGCCATTGTACGGCCCAATCGGCGGCTTCTGTAGTGCCCGCAAACACACCAATAAACGGTTGCTCCGGCAGAGTTTCCCAACCTTGGGTTGCGGCCACTAGATAGTCTTTTAAACCGTCTTCGTAATACCAGGTGTCGGTTTCACCAGATTGTTCGTCAACAAATGTGACCTCTAATCCTGGACACAACACCGCTTTCGCACGAAGCACATGACGCATTCTCGAAACCGAAAATTTTGCAGAATCGAAATAGCTGGCGTCCGGAAGAAACCGAACGGTGGTACCGGTATTGCGCTTACCGCAAGTATCCACTTCTTTTAAATCGACGGATTTCTCTCCGTCCTGAAAACCGATACGGTACACTTTTCCATCACGCTTAATGGTGACTTCTAGTATTTTTGACAGCGCATTTACAACCGAGATGCCCACCCCGTGTAGGCCACCCGAAAACTGGTAATTTTTATTCGAAAATTTTCCGCCCGCGTGCAGAGTGGAAAGAATCACTTCTACGCCCGGTTTGTTTTGTTCTGGGTGAATATCGACGGGCATGCCACGGCCATCGTCCGTAACGCTTACGGATTGATCTTTATACAATACCACTTCAATTTTTGTCGCATGACCAGCAAGTGCTTCGTCAACACTGTTATCGATGACCTCTTGCGCCAAGTGATTGGGGCGAGTGGTATCAGTGTACATGCCAGGACGTTTTTTAACGGGGTCTAACCCCGTAAGGACTTCAATATCTTCTGCGGTATAATTTGCCATGGATGTTTTTACGTCTCTATTGCCATTATTTGGATTAAATTAAAGCGCTGCTAACGTTCTAAAAATTCTATTATCTCGGGCAACCATTTTTCATACTGTTGAAAGCCATGATCGCCACCGGCCTCTACTGTTTGTTTGCAACCACTATAATGCGTTACGGCCTGCCGATAATCTAAGGTTTCGTCGCCGGTTTGCACCATTAGCCAGTAGTCTTCGGGCCGACTAAGATGCTTTTGGTCACACGCCACCAAGTACTGGACATGTTTTGCCTGTAAACAGTACGTGTGCTCCGTGTAGTAACTTTTAAGGGGCTGCCCAACCAGTGGTGCAACAAGTTCCTGAGGCGCTACCGCCGGATTTATAAGTACTGCTTTAGCCGCTGTATATTCCTCAATCAACCACGTTGCCCAAAAACCACCTAGAGAACTGCCTATGAGCAGTACTTTTTCGTGCTGTCGCTGCAGCATGATCTCGGCCAGTGTTGCGGCCGCTTCGTTCGGGTAGGAGGATAAAGCTGGGCATAGAAACGCGAATTCTGGACGTTTTTTCGCCAACCATTCAGCCGTTATACGGGCTTTATGCGATTGGGGAGAACTTAAGAAACCGTGAATATAGAGTACCGTCGTCATAACAACCTCATTATGTGAGAGGCATTATAGCGGTAGGTGTCCTTTGAACAAGTATGAGTCGAAACAGAAATAACGCGCGTTAATAGCCAGAGGAGACGAAATCAATTTGATAGACTTTATTTTTAATTCGGCAGACATCCGTTTCGAGCTGGCCGTTGGCATGTAACTCGAATCGACGATAGCCTGGCATAGCCTTATCGACAGCAAAATCGTGGGAGCCAGGCAAAAACTGTACGCAAGTGGAAGGCGTTGCAAGCAGCTCAATGCCCTTACGCCGAGACTCGAATTGCTGGTGAACATGGCCCCAGCAAATAGCTTTAACGTTGGGGTGGCGGTCGATTACGTTGAAAAAAGCTTTATGGCTAAGCACCACATAACTGTCTAGCCAATGACTGCCCACTGGCACAGGCTGATGGTGCAAAAAGACAATTGCAGGCAAACGCGGGTATGCGGCCAGCTGTTTGTCTAATCGCTCAAGCTCGTTGGGGTGAAGATCACCGCCTTCTTCCATGGGAATACGGGAATCTAAGAAAATCATATTCCAACCACCACGAATACAATGGGCTTCTATGGGGAGATTCGCTACCTGATCCATATTCATGGGGTCGTCATGGTTACCGGCTAACCATGCGAGGGGAGTATTAGGGAAGTATCGTTCGATAATATGAATAAAGCGCTCATAGGACGCCACCCCGCCATCATTGGAGATATCTCCAGTGGCTAGGATCATGTCCGGCGCTTCATTCGATTGCAACAACTGGAGCACGTCGTAGAGGCTCTGATCGGTATCGAGACCGAGCAACTTCTCTCCAGGCTGGCTGCCCAAATGACAGTCCGTTATCTGTAAAAGGCGAAAAGGCCTCATAGTGTATTCTGCTCTGGTCAATGTCCGTTATTGCGTTGGTGCTATCCGTGAAATCACGTTTAATAACCTAAGGTAATCAAACACTTGTACACCCCCATAAGTGACAGTGTGGTCTTGTTTTGTCGGAAACAAAAATACTATTTTTTGCTAACGAGAACAGTTTCACAATTCGCTGGGTGAGCGTATCCCTGGCTGTGACAAATTTCTAACCAGTCACCTAAAAAGCGTGTGAGCGCAAGCTTTTCGTCAGGCATGTACATTTGGGGGTTGGGGTAATCGTAACGAGGCAGCCAATGCCTATGTCTATCCCACGAAACTATTTCAGCCATATTGGCATCATGATACAACCGCACCAGTAATTTAGGCGGTTCTAAGCCTTGTTGCTGTTGAACAACCTCCACCGTGGTCGTATATCGTGCGGTTTCCACGATACTCAACTGTACACGAAACGCGCCGGCACTACCGACCACAAACCCCCACTGATGCTCGCCGTCATCCCAGCGCGGCATTAAGGTTAGCAGACGGTAGAAGTTGAGTTCACACTGAGCATGGTGCGCTTTCAAATCCATGGGTAACGTTTTTTGGCGAGTAATAGCGTCCACCGTCGAGGGTTATTCAGCCTCTGCTTGTAAGGCTTTTTGGTTAAATTGAATCCATTGTAAGCCTATCAGGGTAGCCGCATTATTGGTACGCCCTGCAAACATTGTCGAAAAGACATCTTCGGCATTATAGACAGCAAAACGAATATCTTCGTTTTCTTCAGCCAAACCATAAAGCCCACCTTTGCCCTCCAGATCGCAAAGCGCGCAGTAAAGATGGATTTTCTCGCTACAACCACCCGGTGAAGAGTAGTAACTCGAGATATGACGCACATCGGTATGCGTAATGCCCGCCTCTTCTTCTAACTCACGACGAATCAAGCCTTCAGGGGTTTCACCCTCTTCCATCATGCCGGCGACTGTTTCCAAACACCATGGCCCATACTCGGATTCGAGGGCCCCAACACGAAACTGCTCAATCAAACCGATTAAATGTCGCTTCGGATCATATAGAATAGCAGCGGCCGCTTCACCACGATGAAAGAGTTCGCGGTTAATGGTAGGAATCCATTCACCGGCAAACGTTTTGTGACGAAGCTGAAGCTTATACATTTTGAAAAAACCGTCATAAACGGTTTCATCTTTTTCTATTGTAAAATCGTCCTTGCCCAATTCCGCTGGGGCGCACATGTTTACCGGTTGTGTCGACATAATCGTCCAAATTCCGTTAATTTAATTGATATGAAAAAGTGTATGGGGTGATTAAGGCTGAGTAAAGCTTCCATAGGGCCGTTAACACGCATAATAGCTGTTGACATAAACTTACCCGCCCCCATGATGTAATTCATATTCAAGGCCGCTGCCATTTTGACATTACAAGCCGCTCATATCCGTATTGGCTTGTCTTTAGATTAGAGATTACTACAATACACACCTTTAACAGGCACCATTACCTTTTGACCCTCGGGAATCGTCAATGAAAATACATTGCAAGAAACTCATAGCCTTGATTGCTGTGGCAGGGCTTGTTCCGTTCGCACAATCGTCAACTCTGGAAGAGATCTACCAGCAAGCACTGCTAAATGACCATACCTACAAAGCAGCGCAAGCCAATTTAGACGCAGGCAGGGAATCAGTTAACTTAGGTCGCGCAGACTTACTCCCTAAAGTTAATGCTCAAGCAAGCTGGGAAAACTCGACTAACGAGCAAACACAAACAAACGGCATGCCCCCCATCGCCAGCGAATCCGAATCCGATTCCACGCAAAGCGGTTACACTATTTCTCTGTCGCAATCCTTATTCAATATGGCCGTGTGGTACAACTTTAAACAATCCAAAGCCGCCGGTAATATTGCCGAAGCTCAGTTTGGTATCGCAGAACAAAGCCTTATTGTACGATCAGCGGAAGCCTACTTTGAAGCGCTGCAAGCAGTCGATAATTTAGAGACTTCTAAAGCCGAAGAAAACGCACTATCCCACCAGTTGGAACAAACACGCCAACGTTTTGAAGTAGGGCTAACCGCTATTACCGAAGTGCATGAAGCACAGGCTGTTTTTGATTCGGCCATGGCTGAACGCCTCATTGCAGAAGGTCGGCTAGGAATTGCCTTTGAAGCATTAGAAGTGATTACGGGCCGCCCTCATTACCAGCTAGCGCCTCTAAAGAAAGAGCTACCCGTAACCCCTCCCACGCCAGCAGATAGACAAGCGTGGGTTGATATGGCGCTAGACAGCAATTTTAGTTTGCAAATAGCCTCGCTAAACGCCGATGTTGCTAAGCAAAAGGCTAAGATTCAAAAAGCAGGGCACTACCCTACAGTGACAGGCAATATCAGCCTCTCGGATTACAATACGACGGGAGATCGCAACACCGTTGATTTTGAAGACGACAACCAAGGCAACAGTATTGGCATTACGGTTTCCGTTCCTTTGTTTAATGGTGGAGCGGTGTCTGCATCACGCCGTAAAGCGGCCAATGAATTTATTGCCGCCCGCGAACAATTAAATCAAAAACAACGGGATATCGTTCAGTCCACTCGGTCATTCCACCTCACGGTTACCACCAGTGTTACGACCGTTAAGGCCCGTTCACAAGCAATTACATCAAACCAAAGTGCGCTGGAAGCTACGCAAGCAGGCTATGATGTTGGCACCCGCGACTTAGTGGATGTGTTAAACGCTCAACGTAACCTTTACCGCGCACAACGTAATTATTACGATTCACTGTACGCGTATGTTCTTAGCACCTTACAACTCAAGCAAGTTGCTGGCACACTTTCAGCAAATGATTTAACCGAGCTCAATAACTGGTTAGATGCCAACCGCACAGTATCTCGTAGTATTTAAGCGTACTGCACACACCCAAAAGGCCGACAATTGTCGGCCTTTTTTC
>Ga0065722_100146_pt1 | contig 71157 bp, 60 predicted proteins | sample BansetMetagenome_FD_59109 | JGI IMG/M metagenome (GOLD analysis project Ga0065722, IMG submission 59109) | Bankia setacea gill microbial communities from Puget Sound, Washington, USA - Caecum Enriched | ecosystem: Host-associated > Mollusca > Digestive system > Ceca | place: United States... | reverse complement strand
CGATGACGATGACGAGTCTGGGACATTCGAGCTACAGAGATTACCGTTTAGCGCAAACCCTGAAACGGTTGTTGTAGAAGAACCGCTACGGACGCCATTAAAGCCAAAGCTTACGCGTCCGTCGTAGGCTGAAATTGTACCATTCCAATAGCTGGCAACGTTGGCAGCAGTATTGGTTGTACCGTCACTTGTAAAGGTTGCGTTCCACCCAGAGCTGATTGTTTGACTACTATTCCAAACAAGTTCATAGCCAGAAATGGGCTCTGCTGTTTTGTTGGTTACGGTTAGGTTCGCCTGAAAGCCAGAGCCCCAATCGTTCACAATATCGTAATCTACATGACAGTAATCAGATTCAACTGCCTGTGCGGTTGACGTTAAACTACCAAGCCCTAATAGGACAATATGCGACGCCGTAATGAGCGCACGTCTAAATTTATTTCGAGCGTTTTCCATCAGACTCTCCTTGAAATTGATGTATCGTGAGGTACGCAGAGCGATGCTCTACATTATTTGAATAGCGTTTATTTTTATGTTTCAACTAATGCGATTTAAAATAAAATTAATTAGATAATTAAAATAATGACATTAATGTTTCAGCCGATACAGCGCGGGACACTAGGGCCAAGGCTTACACTAAACTTAGTCTGACATGTTAGCCCGTAGAATAATGGCGACAGGTCACAATTAGTCGATAAGGTTTGGAAGGCGGGCTACTATGGCGCAAGCGACAACATTAAAATAGAAGCGATACCGCCGTTGTGGCAAGTTATACTTTTTAAAATTAATTTTCCGAAAGGTGATGCGGAAGAGTGTCACCCCCTTCCGCTATTTAGCGCAAGAATCAGCTGTAACTACTTAATATTAAAAATCATCCCACCAGGGTATGAGCTGTATTTTTTCTGCTAGAAAATCGATAAACACACGCGTTTTATTCGGTAGGTTTTCTCGTGTAGGGAATACCGCATAGATAGATATGCTCGAGGTTTTTAAGCCGGGAAAGAGATTCACGAGCCTGCCCGCCGCTAGATCTGCGCCGACGACAAACGTTGGCATCCGAGCGACTGCCGTACCCGAAAGTACAATCTCTCGAATAGCTAAACTGTTGTTAGCAATAATACTCGGCGCAACCTTTACCCTAGTGCTGTTATTTTTAGCATCTTTAAAATGCCATTCCACCGGAGAGGCTTGGAAGCGATAGCTGGCCACACGGTGTGGCGGCACTCCCATGGCGTCGGGGGACGACGGGCAGCCATATTGCTTAATATATGCCGGTGATGCTACCACCACATGATGGCATGGACCGAGGCGCTTCGCGGCAAGTGATGAATCCTTTAGATCTGCGATACGAATAGATAAATCAAACCCTGGCTCAATCATTTCTACTTTTCTATCGTCGAAATTTAAATCTAATTGAATGCTCGGGTAACGCTTTACAAACTCCCCTACAAGCGGGGCGATATGTAGTATTCCAAACGACATAGGCAAATTCACATAGAGACGCCCTCGCGGCTCACCGCTGAGTGAAAGCACCTCGTCCACGGCCTGATCGATATCGTTCAAGCTAAGGCTACAGCGTTTAAAAAACTGCTCTCCGGCTTCGGTTAAGCTCAAGCGACGAGTTGTACGGTTTAAAAGTTGAACTCCCAGGCGGGCTTCTAGCTCCGTCAATTTTTTACTAATCAACGATCGAGAAGTCTCCAGTGTAGCTGCCGCCAAGGTAAAACTACCCGCGTTCACTACCGCAACAAATACTTTTATCTCTTCAAGCATCTAATCGCCCTCATTTGTTCGGTTTTGCGAACAATCTTATTCCATCCGCCACGATTATCAACCATACGTACTTCTATAAGATGCGAACATATTTGAAAACGACTCAAATCGCGAAGAATACTAAGGAGCTAGCCGTGGCAAGTGCAACCCAACAAGCTACAAACAGAGCATTACCCGCTAACAACTATCTACCCCCAACGACTCGTGCCGGCACCGTCAACTTATCGTTGCTTGCGGGAATGCTCTATTTAACCATCATCTTATCTGGGGCATGCGGAGAACTTTTAATTCGAACTTTGTTAGTGGATACAACAAGCTCACTGCTTACCCTAGAAAATATCCAAACCAATATTGGCCTATTTAAATTAATCTTTGTGTTAAATACCTTAATGGTGTTATGTGATATTACACTTGCGGTTTTACTCTACTATCTATTGACGCCCTACTCGCCAATCTTGGCGACACTCTCACTCGTGTTCCGCCTTTGCCAAGCGTTTATTCTATGCATCAACTTGCTCGAATATTACTCACCGGCGCTACTTCTTGATAGCTCACTAGCAACGGTTATGTCTAAGCCGCAAATCGCTGGGAAAGTTGAACTAAACTTTTCCATGTACAGCTACGGCTATGATTTTCGCCTTGATATTTTTCTCTCTATCTAATTTATTTCTTGGCATGGCTATTTTAAAAACCAAATGGTTTTCCAGTGTTATCAGCTATGGTCTTTGGCTTGCTGCTGCAGTCTATATGTTTGGAAGCATTTCTCGATTTATAGAGCCTAACCTCGCCGAAAGTACGAGTAGTTTGTATTTAATCCCATTTGTCGCAGAAGCTGCGTTCTGCGCGTGTCTATTATCGACAATCCGAAACAAGCAAGGAGACAAAGATGATTACCAAAAATGAAACTACAACACTCACCAAAAGTGATAATATCAGAACAAGTCAACTACCAGTGGACGCGCAGTTTCTTCGCCGCTGGTCACCGCGAGCTTACGATAACTCAGCACTCCCCAAAAAAGATTTAATGACCCTGTTTGAAGCCGCTCGCTGGGCACCTTCCGCGTATAATGTTCAGCCGTGGCGTTTTATCTATTCAATACGTGACGACGATAATTGGAATTTATTTTTGTCACTACTTGATCCGTTCAACGCAGAATGGGCAAAGCGCAGCGGCGCTTTAATATTTTTAGTGTCAGACACCCAAGTTCCGAACAGGAATCCACCAAAGCCATTCCCCTCTCATAGTTTCGATGCGGGTGCCGCCTGGATGCAGTTAGCACTTCAGGCCCAAAGTCTTGGTTATCAAGCGCATGCTATGGGTGGAATACTACATCAAAAAATTGCCGCCGCGTTAAACATACCAGAGCGTTTTAAAATCGAGATTGGGATCGCAGTAGGTAAGATGGCTTCGCCCGACATTCTGCCGAAAAGTTTAAAGGAGCGTGAGCAGCCGAGCACTCGACTACCACTAGTAGCAATTGNTTTTTAATGGTGTGTTTCGCTCGCTCAAGCCTGNTGAGGTGAACAATGAAAGCTAACCAATTAGCGACCAAAGCAACCGCCATACAACGCATGGCCTGCAACTCCGCTTTGTTACTCATCGCTAGCGGGGTTCTTGTTGGACTGGGCTTTCCGTTAGCAAAACTCGCCACACAATCACCTATGCCTGCACCGCTATGGGTAATGTTAAATTCGATTGGCGCGAGTATCGCATTATTTATGGTGCTAATGTCCAATCGAGGGCTTCGCTGGTTTAGTTATCACGAGTTTAGATATGCTGTTATTTCTGGACCAATAACATTTGCTGGGCCAAGTATCTTGGTGTTTACCGTTGTCCCAGAAGTTGNCGCAGCCTTTAGTGGGATTCTATTTTCTCTCTCGCCGCTATTTACACTTTTATTTGCACGAATATGTGGGGTTGAGCGACTCAGCGCTAGAAAATCGCTGGGTGTAGCTATAGGTTTATGCGGTGCTGTTGGGATTAGNATTTCTAAAGGTGCGATTTCACCCTCAGGGCAGTTTATATGGCTCGCTTTAGCCTTTAGTATTCCCATTCTATTGGCCTTTGGGAACTTATACCGCACACTGGACTGGCCCGAAAATTCGCCACCTGAACTATTGGCATTTTGGAGCCATATTGCTTCATCAATAACGTATTTAGCTCTCACCTTACTCTATCAATGGCTACCCTTTGCCGACAAAGGAAGCTTCTGGACCAGCTTAGTCAGCGATCTAAGCCTAGGGCAGTTAATCCTTGGCGGACTAACTGCGCCGTTGGTATTTAGACTGCAGCGCATCGGTGGTCCAGTAATGATTAGTCAAATCGGGTATGTGGCGGCAGGTACAAGCATGGTCATTGCAACGCTTTTTTTAGCTGAGCGTTACCCACTCTTTAGTTGGTTAAGTACTACAACTATATTTGTAGGCCTCGCGATAACAATCTCTGCAAGCCAAAACAAAACCTAACTATGGTTTTGTACACAAAATCATCATAGCATTCGCGAAATAAGTCCCGCCTAAAACCTGCGGCCCTTTAGCTTTAGATAAAGTCATATAGCGTTTCATAGCAGCTGGCTAACCTGCGCCAAGCTTACGCAAACGCTTCTGCCAAAACCCTAAACTCCACGCCAAAACAATACACTTTTTCGTTCGATCTTAACGAGGCGAACGCACTAGGNCTTGCCAACGCTTAGATTTAGCGCAGACCCAGTCATATACAGGACTGTTCTGATCGTTATCTTTGTAGGGAGGGAACAAGTATGAAGACGTTTATCTTTGGGTTATTGATCGGCCTATTTAGCGTGATTGGCGTACAGCAATTTTTACTGCATAAAGACAACAACCTATCCGTCCCAACGAGTAACGGGATTACCCGTACCGAGCCTGATAATTTAAATTCATATGCGAACACAGCAACCCAAAAGGCTCGACACCCAAAGCCTACTCTCGCTAACGCCTTGTTAAGTCCGAATGAAAATCTGACCGCTTCCAATCATAACCAAGCAACGGCCGATATGGCTTCTACGACTCCCGACTCGGCTAAATTAAACGAGCAAAGGGCTGCTCTTGACGTCTACGAAGTGCTCACCAAGAACATTTCCGGAAAGTCGGCTGAAGACGTATTAGCTACCGTTCAGTTGGCATTTTTATCGGGAGAGAACGACGGTGATCAGACAATAGAGCAAGAAAACGCGATCTACGAAATGTTTAACGGAAAGGAAAGCATAGAACCTCCGCTCTATGTGGAATGTCGCGATCGAAAATGCCGTATTACCTTCCAATCAAGAACACGCAATCACGCAGCATCTATTCAAGACGATATTTTTTCACTGATCCAGACCAACTCATCCACAGTGCCACAGCATCTCTTTGTTGATGCCAATTCTGATGAAGATCAATTGGTAATTTATCTACTCGATGAATTCCCTAGCTCCGGATAATTTTAATCACCAATAGCTTTACGGAAAAAGGACACTAGGAATTCGCCGACCATAGTGTTCTACCAAGGACGGCAGTAGAAACACCAAATAGGCGTTCATAAAAGTTTAACCAAAATTTAATAAAACTTAGGAGATACCATGAAAAGGTTTTTGTTATTTTTATGTAGTATTACTTTGTTAGCGGTTAGTGCCGTCGCGTTCTCTGCCGATATTGTTGTAGCGACAAAAAATACTACTCACAGTCAATGCAACTGGAATATCATTTATCAATACCCAGTATATGCTAACGGCTATATGGGAAGCGTTAGCTATTCAACACTAAGTTGTAATGGAATTTCTGAAACACTTGCCTATAAAAGTATTCAAGATATCGGCGGTAACTACTCTTGCTATATGGGGCTAACCAACAATTCAACGGCAACCAAAAGCGGCACTAATTGCAACAATATTTCCATATTGCACGAAGACGTCTGGGCTAGCCCTCCACCAACGACTTGCCAACTTTCTGGCAAGGCGGGGTATTTTTACGGCTCGGCAGCGCCGTCTAATGTGTCTAGTGTCGCCGCGAGCGCATCAGCTTACTGTTCGCCAGAATGTGGCATTAATGTATTGCCCTATAATGGCGGTGAAGGACATCTGGTGTATTGCGCCAGTCAGTAGTTAGGCCTCAAAGACAAGTACAACAGCGATGAGGGGAGAAAGTCACTCCCCTCATCGCCTTACCTAAAACACATTGCCTGCTTAGTAGCGTACGATCAATACACGTAGCGATAAGCACAACGAAAAGGCTAAGTAATGGTCCTGAAGCAGACACTTCTGCTACCGCCGTAATCCATTTAACTTGTAGTGCTATCCTGAACAGACAGCTGACAAGTATCCTCCAACAAAGGTACGGATTTTATAACTCCACGCAGCGTCATAAAGCGTAAGTGATTACAGCTTTGCTCTAACACTTGGCCGCGCTCTACTTTTTTATGTCCATCTTCCAGGTACCGAACTGTTTCCGAGGTCGCTGCGTCTGCGGTTGCTTGAATTGATTCAATAGCCAAAGCTAGTTGAATACTCTCTAAAAACATTCCCTGTATCGCAGATTTTAAGTTTTCGCTGTCATTTCGTGCCCAACACTCAAATGCGCTAATCTCTTTGCACTTTTGCGAGCGAACAATCTCCACTGTAGCCGTTTGCAGTGGCGTTTCTGTCTGCAACACCGAATAAACCCGTACTTCATTCTGGAGTATCAAACTTTCTTCAGATTGCGACATAATCAAAACTGGGTATACCGCCGCGTATAGCGGACCGGCAACTTGATTTGGGTCGCTTAACTCAGATTTGATGAGCGAAATATCATGATCATTAACCGATACCTTTTCATCACTTAACTCTAAGCCTTCCACAATATATCCGTCGCTCAGCAATGGATATTTTTCAAGAACCAGATCCGCAGCCGTTCGCCGACGTTCATTTTCTTTCGCCGTTACACTACCTTGGACAATAGCGTGCACTAAAATAGCGGCTAAAAAACTCGCTCCGCTATAGGCAGGATACATTACGGAACCATAGTTAGGGCTGTTTGGATCAGTTGCTATAGCCCCCATCGTAGGAATTAACTCTGAGTCGGCAAATACTATTTCGAGACTAGCCAATTCGTCTATTGAAGGGATCGTCACCTCTTCAATAGACGGGGCTGTAAGTCGATCACTAGCATCTTTTGTAGAAGTAGAAGCCCCACAAGAAGCCAAAAATAACGCGGTAAAAGCAATTATTATTTTCATCGCTGCATCACGCAAAGCCGCTATTCTACGGCATCTGCACTTGTCGGCGAGATCCCCGTATCGGCAGCCTCAGTAACCGCAACTACAGAATCTTTAACTTGGTCTTTAGCGGCTTCTATAGCTTGATAATAAGCATTTGTCATGCCGGGGTACTCTGGTGGTTCTTTCCATTCGCCTTCTGACATTTTCGCTGCGACTACCGGCTGATAAATCGTGTACATATTAGTATTTAGATCAATCATTCTTACCAAGCCTAGAACTTTTGCCTCAGGGGCACCTTTGGCAATATAGCTCGCATAGTTACGCGTTAAACCAGCATAATTAAAGTTAACAACAACCAGGTAGTCCACATTATTTTTTGTTCGGTAGATCGAGTAGTCACGCTTGGCGCTATTAACGATCTCTGACTTAATTTTAGGGAGTTTGGACTCATCCTCGTATTCTTCTATTACGTTCGCATCAAAACCCTGAGATTGCAAAGACGCGACGACGTCATCACGTACAAGGCTTAGATCGGAAGCATCGAGAGTTTTAGCATATGCCGACAAGCTGGCGTTAGCCGTGGCTGCTGTAGCGAGGCAAAGTAAACAGCTCGCACCAGGGTAAGTCATGGTCGGTGTGGGAATAGGGCCCACTACAACACCAACTTTAGCCCCTTGCTCAATTGTAGAATAATTGAATGCAACAGGTTGTTGAATATTGCCTGCGCAACCTGTAACAAGAATAATGAGTGCTAGAAATGATAGTTTGATAGCTTTGATCACAATGAAATGCCCTTTAAGTTAAATACTCCAATCAGAAACAGACTGAGTTTGGCGCAAAAATTAACATCCATATTTCAAAAAGTCAAACGCCTTATTTAAATTATCACCATCACTAGTGGATGGCCTGTATTTATTGTTGAGAGGTCAGTTAAGTACGTGCTAGACAAACAGTTAAATGTCTAGCACCGCCATTCTGCGACCCAATAACAAAACTCCTCTGCCGGCATAGGTTTCGCTATGCCATAACCCTGAACAAGATCACAGCCAATTTCGCCTAGCACTTTACAATGCTCAACAGTTTCCACACCCTCGGCAATCACTTGACGGCGAAACGCGTGGGCTATGCCAATCACGCCCTTTACGATGGAAAGATCTTCTGGGTCTACCAGCATGTCACGGATAAAGCTCTGGTCTATTTTAATCGTTTCGACATGTAATTTTTTTAGGTAACTAAGCGACGAATAGCCGGTGCCGAAATCATCTAACGCAAAGGTCACGCCGAGCGATTTCACTTGGCGGATGACCTCAGAAACTTTTTCAATATCATCAATTGCACAGGTTTCCAATATTTCTAACTCAAGACGTTGCGGCGAAAAATTTGGGTGTTCAGATAATATTTTTTGAAGACTTTGATGGAAATTTTGCTGCTGTAGATGAATTGCGTCTATGTTAACGCTAACGTTAGTTTTTACACCTACACTCTGCCATTTCTCCAGCTGATTAATTGCAGTTGATATAACCCATTCACCAAGGGTGACGCTAAAAATATGATTTTGTATTTTGGGCAAAAAGTCCGCCGGCGGCACTAGTCCAAGTGTCGGATGGTGCCAGCGAATCAGCGCTTCAACGCCGATAACATCGCGCGACGCCGAATTCACTTTTGGTTGGTAGTACAAAACAAATTCATCGCGCTTAAGTGCATCTCGTATTTTATCTAACTCTACAATTTGTTGTTTTATAGTTGTATCGTTTAGCACATCAAAAAGATGGCATTGATTCTTGCCCTCTTGTTTAGCCAAATACATAGCTTGGTCTGCATGCCTTAACAATTGCTCTGCATCAACATTATCATGAGGAAATACCGTGACACCAATGCTGGCCGTTACCGCAAGCTTATGCCCTTGTAGGACAATAGGGTTAGCCGCAGCTTCAAGCAACCGGTGTATCATCGCTTCGCAATCAAGCCCTACTTCCACATCGGTAATCACAGCAACGAACTCATCACCGCCAATACGTGAAAACGTATCGCTTTCACGTAATGTACTCTTCATTTTTTTCGAAATCTCTACTAAAAACTTATCACCAACCGCATGACCGTACCTGTCGTTAATCTCTTTAAAGCCATCGAGATCTAAAAATGCTACCGCTACAGAACTTTGTCGGCGCTGACACTGCGCAATTGCTTGCTCCAGCCGGTCGGCTAACAATACGCGATTTGGGAGCTGGGTTAACGCGTCGTAATTTGCCAACTTTTCTAAGGTTCTATTTTTTTTTGCTAGCTCATCGTTAACCGATTCCAATAGGACCTGCACCGATTTTTGCTCGCTAATATCTTGATATATTCCGGTTAGCTTTGCCGGNACTCCATTTTCATAAGTGACCTGACAGGTCAAACGTACATTTATTTTATTGCCTTTTTTGGTAACGGCTCCTAGCTCAACATCAAATCCACTGCCATTTTTAAGGGCATCTCGATACAAGACTTCGAGTCTATCCCTATCACTTGGAGTGTAGTTACCTAGGCCACCTTCTAGTGACGGCTTATATTCCTCTCTGGTTGTTTCGAGAATCCTGAAAACCTCGTCGGTACATATAACGTCCATGGTACGCAAATCAATTTCCCAACCACCTAGCTTGGCAATCGATTGGCTTGCCTCCAAAAGGCTGCGCGTCTCATCGAGTTTTTGTTGAGCAAGCCTCAGTTCCGTTACATCCTGCAATGTACCAACAACTCCACCTAGGTCGCCGTTTGCATCCAGCAAGCTTTCCTCAAACCCTTCCAGCCAACGGGTGCTGCCATCGTTCAGTATGAACCTTATAGTTATCGTCCAGCTTCCCACACTCTCTTTTAATTTTTTGAAATGACTGAATAGTTTGCGTTTATCATCTGAGTGAACCTGCTTAATAAATTCTTTTATATCTAGATATTTTGTATTGGGGTTCTGCTCAACTAATCGAAACATTTCCTTTGATGCAGATACTTTCTTAGTTTTTCTATCAAAGCGCCAACTGCCCATTTTTTGCGCGAGATTGTGACTCCGCAAGCAGCTCACCTCTAACAAGAATTTCTTCTTCAAATAATTTTCTTGCCGTAATATCTTGCGCAGTACCCCGCAACAATATAGCTTTCCCGTTATCGTCGCGCACCGTTTCACTACGTGCATCTATCCAAGATTGGTCGCTGCCATTTACGATTAGCCGGACATCCACTTGATAATCCGTTCCTTCGCGTATGTAGAGATCATGTAGATAGACAAATCGCTCTCTATNTTCTGGATGTACTCGCTGGGCCAACGCCTCAAATAGCGGCGGCCCATCAATAGGATCCACACCAAAAATGCGGTACATTTCCGCCGACCAATGCGCCTGACCAGTTACAAGGTTGCGCTGCCAACTCCCCAGTTTTGCTCGGCTTTGTACCTCCGTAAATTGGGCTTTGTATCCCAACAGGTTATGGCGATCCGCGCGTCGATGACTGCAGCCACGAAAGACACATAACAGATACTCAGGCTCGTTTATATAGTTTTTTAAGGATGTAACGGTAAGTGTGATATAGCGAGAATATTCTTTCAGGGACGTCAGGTTTACATTTGCAGATCCAGCGATTCCAGTGCGTGCCTTTTCGATTAAACGAACGAAGGTAGTTTGGTCTGCAAGGGAGATATAGTAGCTAAGTTTTTTGACTTTTATCTTACCTAGTGACTCGGCGTCAAAAACTTTTAGGCCAGCGGTATTGATATCGATAATGTCGCCGCATTCAGATAGCAATACTACGCTCTCCTCGACAATTGCTGAGTCAGTACCCTGTAATGCAGGCACTTTGTTGCTGCTAGTGTTTGCCTTAGGTTTGGTTGGCCGCACAGATATCCGTCCCTTTTGCTTTTTACCTTTTGGTAAGGTTCAACTAATTATTTCCTACATTCCCTTCGGGGTAGTTCTTTAGCTACTACTCTAAATATTTTCTGCCCCCGCAGCACACAGATTCCCCTTTAGCGAAATATAGTTCAAATAGGTTCGCTTCGACGGTCTTTCGTTAGGCTATGTCGGTCTAGATACTTTAATGGTTACATGTTTTGAATACTAGTTGGCATGGTTTCTTCCAGCCTATATATCTGGCTTTGAAAAGGCTGATCTAAGCGACAAAATACAAGGCATCGCATATACGGTAATAAAAAAAGGGCGCCTATATTTAGGCGCCCTTTTAGTTGGATTTTTCGCTTGCTCGGTGAATTAAGCCATATCAGCATGCATAATTTTTGTCCACGCCTTGACAAAATCAGCGACAAATTTTTGTTTTGCATCATCGCAGGCATAGACTTCGGTCAGTGCTCGTAATTGAGAATTTGAACCGAACACTAAATCTACACGGGTTGCTGTCCACTTAATTTTACCTGTTTTGCGATCACGGCCTTCAAATGCCTCTGCGTTACTCGAGGTTGGCACCCATTGGGTATCCATATCTACAAGGTTCACAAAAAAGTCATTGGTTAGTACGCCCGGTGTTTTGGTAAACACGCCCTGCTGCGAGTTATTAACGTTCGCATTTAACACTCGCATTCCGCCTATCAGTACTGTCATTTCTGGCGCGGTAAGCGTGAGTAGTTGAGCGCGGTCTAATAACAGCTCTTCCGCCGAAATGGTGTAGGCTTTTTTTGCATAGTTGCGGAAGCCATCGGCAATTGGCTCCAACACGTCAAACGACTCGGCATCGGTTTGACTATCCGACGCATCTGTTCGACCTGGTGTAAACGGTACATCGACGTTGTGGCCTGCATCTTTCGCAGCCTTTTCCACCGCTGCAACGCCACCTAGCACGATGAGATCTGACAGCGAGACCACTTTGTTACCAGACTGCGCACCGTTGAACTTCTGCTGAATGGACTCTAACGCACCTAGGACTTTTTGTAGTTGCTGTGGCTGGTTTACATCCCAGTCTTTTTGCGGCGCTAAGCGGATACGCGCGCCGTTGGCGCCGCCACGGTGATCAGATCCGCGGAAGGTGGAGGCCGACGACCAGGCTGTATACACCAACTCGGATACCGTTAAACCGGAACTCAATACAGCCTGCTTTAAGCCGGCAATATCTTTCTGGTCAATTAAATCGCCATCCACCGCAGGCACAGGGTCTTGCCAAATCAGATCTTCACGCGGTACATCTGCCCCTTGGTAGCGCGATTTTGGCCCCATATCTCGGTGAGTAAGCTTGAACCAAGCACGCGCAAATGCATCGGCAAACTCGTCTGGGTTGTCCCGGAAGTGTTGTGATATTTTGCGGTATTCTGGGTCTTCACGCATGGCCATATCGGCGGTAGTCATCATAATACCAACCGGCTTGGATGCGTCTTCCGCATCCGGTGCGTGATCTTTTTCGGCAAGGTTTTTCGCCGCCCACTGCTGTGCGCCGGCCGGACTCTTTACCAGCTCCCAATCGTAACCGAAAAGTACGTCAAAATAGCTGTTATCCCACTGGGTTGGTGTAGGCGTCCAAGCGCCTTCAATACCACTGGTAATCGCGTCTCTACCTTTACCACTTGCGTAGGTGCTAATCCAGCCTAGGCCCATCTCTTCTATTGGTGCTGCTTCCGGCTCTGGACCAACCAAGGCAGCATCACCTGCACCGTGCGCCTTACCAAAAGTGTGGCCACCGGCTGTTAGGGCGACGGTTTCGTAGTCGTTCATCGCCATTCTCGCAAAGGTCTCGCGAATATCTTTGGCTGATGCAACTGGGTCTGGGTTGCCATCCGGGCCTTCTGGGTTTACGTATATAAGCCCCATTTGAACGGCAGCAAGTGGGTTTTCCAAATCTCGTTCACCGCTGTAGCGGGTGTTTCCCAACCACTCGTCTTCAGCGCCCCAATAAACATCTTCTTCAGGCTCCCAGATATCCTCGCGTCCACCCCCAAACCCAAAGGTTTTTAACCCCATTGATTCGATCGCAACGTTTCCAGTTAGTACAAACAGATCAGCCCAGGAGAGGCTGTTGCCATATTTTTTCTTCACCGGCCATAGCAGACGACGTGCCTTATCGAGGTTACCATTATCCGGCCAGCTGTTGAGCGGGGCAAAACGTTGGTTGCCAGTCGATGCGCCACCACGGCCGTCTGCCGTGCGGTAAGTGCCAGCGGCGTGCCACGCCATACGAATCATAAATGGCCCGTAGTGACCGTAATCTGCTGGCCACCAATCTTGGGAGTCGGTCAGCAAGGCTTCAATGNCTTTCTTAACCTGCGCTAAATCCAACGAATTAAATGCGTCGGCATAGTTAAAGTCTTCACCTAGCGGGTTCGACTTACGATCGTTCTGGTGGAGAATTTTTAAATTCAATTGATTCGGCCACCAATCCATATTCTTAGTGGCTTTTCCACCCATACGGGTGTTTCCGCCATGCATTACAGGGCATTTTCCAGTCGATGAGTTATTGGTTTCCATTATAAGGCTCCGGTTTACACGAGTATTTGGCAGGAAATGTTTTGAGCAGTTGTTTAAATACGCTACAAGGAGATGATATGCGCTACCCCCTGAATAGGGAAAATCAATATTATAGATACGGCCAATAGCTTTTTTTGGATCACCAGCAAGCGGAGTCGCCTTTCTGGTTAGCTTGATACGGCGTAATGATAGGCTAAAAATTGAAACTTCGGCGGGGAATACAGCGATTACGGCGCCTAAACGACCGCCTTAGATTAAAGGGGGGCAGTTGGGTCAAAAAATTAAGTTATAAAGTAACAGTTGGTATCTAAAGTGACTATCTAGAGCGACTGGCGACGTTATAGACCAAAGCTGGGGCGCCTAGGGATGACAGATAAGCCTCCCCAAAACGTGAATTTAAAGCTTAACGAAACAGTACGGACTCACCCACTCGGTCGATCAAGACATTACGATAGTGCTCAGCCTTTGCAATTTGCAGATACTCAAGCGGATTGTAATCATCGGTTATCAACTCGCCCCCCACTCCCGATATAGCTACCTCTCGCTCCGACAGCCATTGATGTGGCTGCTGTGAATTTGGGTGCTGGCCGGAATTTAATTCGGTATCGGATACAACAAATACGTAGTCACTAAACTCTTCTCCGGGGGTACGTACATAAGTTTTGCGGTGGGCAAAAACCGAATCCAATGTTCGTGCGACAGATTTCACTGGGGTCAAGCGCTCCGCATCGGTAAAGCCAACAAAATTAACCGCCAACACACCTCCGGGATTAAGCTTAGCTTTCAGCTCTAGCATCATTTCTTCACTAAGCAAATGAATGGGCTCAGAGCCGCCGGTAAAACAGTCGTGAATAATTAGGTCGTAGGTTTCGTTTAGCTGCCTAACTTGATAGCGGGCATCACCAACAATAACTTTCCCCGTAGGCTTGAAGTTAAAGTACTTGTTCGCCGCATAGGCCACCGCAGGATCAATTTCGATAGCATCGGTTGCTACCCCGTAGTTTGCGAGATCGTTCACCAAATGGCCCGCACCCAAGCCAATTAATAGGCCTTTTTTTCCATTGGGATTGAACCACGGAAGTAAACGTACAACGGTCTGATACCCCAACAAACCAACTCCCGTGGGTACATACTCTGCACCTATAGTGGAAGCGTCAGACATCAGCCAGCGAATATCATTATCCTGCTGCTGTACAACGCGCACCCAGCCATAGTGAGTTTCCTGTTCGAACAGCACTTGGTAGTTATCATCTTTGGTATTACGGCCACCGCTAAACATCTGCCAAGCTAATACCGCAATCAACACCACAGACACTCCAGCCCATTTCATCGCAGGGTACTTAGTCGTCATAAATGACTTTTCATAAAGCGATAAAGCAACGGCAAGACAAAGCAGTACCAGCGCCAAAACCAACAGAATAGTATGCGTTCCATATAACGGTAATAGATAAAAACCCAACATTAGAGTCCCTACCACACTACCGACGGTACTAATGGCGTAGACGTTACCCGCGGTGGAGCCTACATTTTCTAAACGGTCTGTCGCCATACGAATAACGAAAGGGCCAGCCATACCTAAAAAAAGTAGCGACGGCGTAAACAATACGAAGGCACTAGCAAGGGCTCCCAAACGCAAACCTAAACCATCAAACATCAATTGAACGGGCTTACTTATTAAGGGGATCACCGCGATTAAAATAGCCGCCGAGATAACGGCATGAGGCAAGCGCCAGTAAGTAATTTTATCGGCGCAATAGCCGCCTACATAGTAGCCCATAGATAGGGCCAACAAACTCACCGACAATAGAGATGACCACACGATAAGGCTTACACCATAAAAAGGTCCGATAATTCGTGTACCCAAAAGTTCAACCATCATCACAGCCGCACCGGTAATCACTACCGTGCCGTAAAAAACGAGTTTATCTAAAGGCTGGTGTTGTCGAGATGTCGGTTGTTTAGTTTTATTTTTCATTTCCTGACCCAAAGCGATTAAGTGAATTTATTATTTATTATGTGTATTGGTCGCGCCTAATGTTATACCCCCCAATTTAGAACTTTGGATCTAAACTTGCCGAGGCCTTAGTCTTATCTACAGAATACTTACATACAGAACTCGCCGCTAACTCTTACACCGAGTGGTGCGTTTTCATCACCCTTTAATCCTGAAAATGAAAACTTAACAGTTTTACCGGGAGCGATTTCGGTATTCCACGATAAGTATTCGCCTGTGTATGGGTTATTACCACTAAGCGCCACATCGGTTGATTCGAAAATGGTCGCACCATCTTCGTATTCCCAGTGTACAGTCCAGCCGTTAATAGACTCCGACCCTTTATTGGTCATACGGATTTCACCGGTAAACTCATATTGACTTACGCCAGATATAATATGCTCACACAGCACAAATTTTTTCTTTTCGATAATTTCGTCTTCGATTTCTTCTGTCAATTCAGCTTCTTGTGGTGAATCGACAACATTTGACTGGGTAATTACAAACTTTTGAATGGGTTTTTCAATGGGTAAAGAAGGCTTTTCTTGCAATGGCTTTTTTATAGGTGGGGTTACCGAGACGACAGGGACAGCGGATACAGGCTCAGGCTGTTTCGAAAAAATGTAAGAAGTAAAAATGGCCGCGAGTACTAGAGCAACAAGAACAAAAGTCCACCGAGCTTTTATTGAAATTTTCGACATAACGGTTACCGAGAAAATTTAAGTTAAGCGATTCCATAAGAAACTAACCCAGCCGAAGCTGGGTTAGTAAGTTAACACTTAAAGTGTTTAATCGCATCTTTACGACACGTTAGACAATCCAATTACTGCGAATCACAAGCGGCTTGAGAAACACAAGTTTGGTTGTTTTCATTACCCCAACCGCTAGAGGTATTTTGACAAATAGCAACGTTCCAACCGTACCAGCTACAAGTTCCACCGGAACCGCCACTAGTGCTAGAAGACGAGCTTGAAGAACTGCTTGAGCTAGACGAGCTTGAGCTGCTAGAACTAGAAGAACTGCTTGAGCTAGACGAGCTTGAGCTGCTAGAACTAGAAGAACTGCTTGAGCTAGACGAGCTTGAGCTGCTAGTACCACAAGAGCTAATCACGCCACCGCTACCGCTCTGGCTTTCACAAGTAGTGCGACCGATACAGCTTTGGCCATTCTCGTAGCCCCAACCGCTAGCTTGGTTTTGACATAGTGGACGTGGGTCGTCTTGATACCATTTACACTGCTCGGTACAAGTTCCGCCAGAAGTACTGGAAGAGCTAGACGATGAAGATGAGCTGCTAGAAGACGAGCTACTTGAAGACGAGCTGCTGCTTGAAGACGAACTGCTGCTTGAAGAAGAGCTGCTGCTTGAAGACGAGCTAGAAGTATTACCGCCACCACCAAAGGTTACGTCAACACAGCTAAAGAAGCGCTCGTAGGTCGCTGGATCACGGCCCCACTCACCACTAAATAAACGTGACGACCTGAACGGCTAGGCACATTACAGGTTGCAGACAACAGGCCAGCACCTTCATTCATTGAGATACTACCAACCTGACGATCACAGAAAGGCTGGTCTTCGAAATCAGCCCAAGTCAGTACACGGTTTTCATCAAAACTAAAGCCAGGCTTAGTAATCCAAAAAACGAGTTCTTTGGTATCGCTAAAGTGTGGACCATTAGTGATGTTCCAAGTGAAAGTCTGGTTGCCGCCACTCATAGAGGACGTTGGCCAATTTGCGGCGGTATCCCAAGGTGCTGGGTTAAAGTTTTCACCGTCAAAACCACACACGTTGGTTGTACTTTTTACAACTTTGCGGCCTTCATTGTGAGCAACAACGCTCATGAAGTTGTACCAATGCGAGCTTTGACCACCGTAGCTATCAAACGCATCATCACACTTGTTACTAGACCGGTTATCCGGCTTTACTTCTACGCCACAATGCTGCTGACGCGATGGGGGAGACTCAATGTATCCGTGGCTGAAAGCCATGCCGGCATAACCTAGCAGGGCAAGTGCAGCCGTAGTTTTTAATACTCTGGAAGCAAACATGTTGATTATCCTTTCTTGTTTTAAGTGATTAGGTTGCTTATTCCCTGAAAGCAGGCCAAAACATGGCCTGGTCCTGATGGTCGTTGTACGAGCCTCTTAAAAGAGAGCCGATGTAGACCATGCTGCCTTGTATCTCGCTATCTTTTTCTTATTTGTGGACAGCTGAGAAACAAATATGCGCCTGAAACCAAAGGGCGACAAACACACAAATTCAAGCACGTAAGCCCGCGCTTGAGCAGAAACTGTAAATTAAGTGATTCGGTAATTGCTTTAATCGCCTAGCTCCGATACGCCCCGATTTTTATTTAATTATTTTTGAGGGTTATCCAAAACGAGTAGCAACCAGAATTAATCTGTAAGTATCTGTCCAAAGCGTTCAAAAAATCAACAGGGCGACCATTCAATAAAATAATAATGGCGCATAAATGATCCTTGTACGCTTAAAGCGACACCCTAATTTCACTGCGCTATATGTAACCGGCATCTATATTTTATATTAGTATAGGTCGCTGTTAATTTTGGGGCGTTTTTAACTAAAAAAGAACACCACCAGCGCTCAGCCAGCGAAATTGCCGTCTAGCAAGATATAGCGTTACCTGCGCACTAGCCATGTAGATTATGTTAATCGCTGCGATTGATTTAATTGTCAGACTATGGACTACTGTATTTAAAAACAGTATTCTAGCGCAATGAAACTCTATATCGCTGAAAAGCCGAGTCTAGGTCGCGCTATTGCCGATGCACTACCTAAGCCACATCAACGCGGCGAAGGGTTTATTCGCGTCGGCAACGGCGACGTAGTCAGCTGGTGTATAGGCCACCTGCTCGAACAAGCGGAACCGGAAGCCTATAACAGCGCTTATAAACAATGGCGTCTCGAGCACTTGCCCATAGTTCCTGAGCAGTGGCAGCTAAAACCCAAAGCTAGCACCGGCAAGCAATTGAGCGTATTGCGAAAATGGGTAGGAGAGGCAGACACATTGGTACACGCTGGAGATCCCGACCGTGAAGGACAACTACTTGTCGATCAGGTTATTGATTTTCTCGGCGTCAGTCGCGCCAAACGCGCAACAGTCCAACGCTGCCTTATTAGCGACATGAACGTCGCCGCGGTATCTCGAGCGTTAAATCAATTGCGGCCCAATAGCGACTTCGCCTCACTATCACGCTCGGCGCTGGCTCGCTCTAGAGCCGATTGGCTGTACGGTATTAACATGACCCGCGCCTACACCCTACAGGGGCGTAAGGTTGGCTACCAAGGGCTGCTCTCAGTTGGCCGTGTTCAAACACCAATATTGGGGCTAGTGGTACACCGCGACCGCGAAATTGAGTGTTTTGTCCCCAAACCTTACTATCAAGTGGATGCCCACCTAGAAACAGCATCCGGAGAACATTTTTGCGCGCGCTGGCAACCGAGCGACGCCTGCCAACCCTATATGGATTCCGACGGGCGGGTATTGAATAAAGCACTGGCCAACAATGTCATAGCGCGTATTGCCGATAGCCCCGCAACGGTGACCTCTTTAACCGAAGTGAAGAAGAGTCAAGCCGCAGCACTACCTTACAACCTTTCATCGCTACAAATAGATGCTGCAAAACGCTTCGGCTATAGCCCCAAGCAAACCCTCGACCTTTGTCAAACGCTATACGAACGCCACAAGCTAATTACCTACCCTCGCTCCGATAGCCGCTATTTACCAACTGAACATTATCTTCAAGCACAACAGGTTCTGGCTGCAATCGAAGCCAATAGCTCGTCATTAACCTCGGCAGTGCAAACGGCGAATACCAAACTTAAATCTAGAGCCTGGAACAACAGTAAGGTCGACGCACACCATGCGATTATCCCGACGCTCAAAAAAGCCGGTACTGGTATAAGTCCGCAGGAAACGACCATCTACGAATTGATCGCCCGCCAATATATCGCTCAGTTTTACCCCAAGTGGGAATACAGTGAAACAACCCTAAACCTACAAATTAGCGGCGGAGTGTTTGTAGCCAAGGCACGTGTTACGCGCAAACTCGGCTGGAAGGCACTGTTCGAGTCTAATCGCTCCACCGACAAAGTTGCAGGGCAAAAAGCTCCTAACGCCGCAAAAAGTGGAAATAAAAATTCAGCTATAAACAGCGAAGAAGAATTCAGCACAACCCATCTTCCCGCTCTCAAACATGGCGATACACTGCACTGCTCTCACGGAGAGCTATTGGAGAAAGCTACCCAGCCACCGAAACGTTTTACCGATGCAAGCTTACTCGCGGCCATGACCGGTATCGCGCGTTATGTTCACGACCCAGCGGTTCGTAAAATATTGAAGGAAACCGATGGTTTGGGCACCGAAGCCACTAGGGCGGGAATATTGGATTTGTTATTTAAGCGTAATTTTCTTGTGCGTTTTGGTAAGCAAATTCAGTCCACCGAAGCCGCGCGAGGTTTGATTGCAAGCCTCCCGAACAGCGCAGCTACACCAGATATGACCGCGCGCTGGGAGGCCACACTCAATGCCATAAGTCAAAAGGAAGCCAGCTATACAGACTTTATGGCTCCACTAACCTCAAGCCTTTACCAACTTATCAGCCAAAGTCAGGCCGTATTGCCCAGCGCACTTAAGGGCATAAAAGCGAAATCGCCAACGTTTAAAGCACGCGGGAAAAAACCGATATTGACCGCTAAAAAGAAGCCCTACTCTAAAAACAGTCCCGCAGCTAAAAAGAAAACTGCAACCAACTGAATTATTTCAACACAAAATCTACCGGCAATAAAAAACCTCAACCCGTTAGAGCTGAGGTTTTCACAGGCTATAACGCTTGTTTTAGCGTCGAAAAAGGCAATTAACACTTCAACTTAAGAAAAGAACCCTTTTAGCAATTTTTTCCCAAGCGATTCTTTTGCCATATCTAAGAGTGCACCACCCTTACTATTGCTATCGATCAAATCTGGAATCATTTGCGCTAAACCGCCGGTTGCGGCGTCTTGATCTAAGCCTAGTGATTGTGCGAAGCCTTTAACTTTACTTTCACCTAATAGCCCCAAAACATCACTGGGTGAAAATGCGGAGTTTCCACCATCACCAAGCCAAGACGCGGCCAGCGATGCTAAGTTTTTATTTTTACTGAGCAGCCCAACGATAGAACCCAAATCTAACTTACCATCGGTCATCGGTAATAATCCCGATAGGCCGCCGATCACTTTGGATACGTCTAAACCACTTCCGGACGATCCCATTTTGCTTATAAAGAGTTTTGCTGCAACATCTAACAAGTCCATGATTATATCCTCAATATTTTTCTGTCTGTATCGCTATGCGTATTTCTAGCCCAAGGTAAATTTAAGATAACGGCGGAATACGCAGCGTTTGGCCTGGGTAGATTTTATTAGGATCGGTTAGCATAGGCTTGTTAGCTTCAAATATTAGCCCGTACTTACCGGCATTTTGGTAGACTTCCTTGGCAATTTTAGACAGNGAATCACCGGGTTTAACCGTGTAGAAAACCGCTTCTGGGGCAGTTTGTTCAACTTCAATCTGACAATCTACCGAGGTAATNCCATGACGATTTCCAGCCGACAAGGTTACTTTTTCACAGGTTTCCTGATCAGCGATAGTGCCGGTAAGGGTAACCGCATCGACATTTACCGCAACGACAACGTTACTCACGGTGTCACCAAATTCCTCATCCAACGCCTGGCGCATACCTTTAGTACGAATCTCACTCATACGCTCTGGCGATATCGTCGCAGGTTTGTTTATATCCTCATCATCGTTCAGCATATCGTAGATACTACTGCCCAGTGCTCCACCAGCGTCGGTTACAAACGAAAAAAGTCCCATGATATTGCCTCAGAGTTTAGTTTAATTAAGATAAAGACCTTTTACGCGCCAAAGTTCGCACAAAAAAGGGAACATCGATTTTATAAACATTCTCGGTGAAAGTGGCAACAATAAATCCAGTTTTTGAGGCTTTTGTTCTGTTATCGATAAGATTAACCACTCTAGGTCAAAGCTCTTATATCCTGCAGAAATCAGTGCTTAACGCTTTACACCGTATAGTACTTACAGAAAGAGCTAACTGGGAGTGCTGAGCCTTATAAGCCTTTAGCTTGTGCAGCAAACACTCTCGCAGAAACCACTGAAAATCTAGCCGACTATATTACCCAACAAGACACATTAGCCCTGTGTGTAAGCTCAAAAAAACGTAACCCTGCGCCACAATCAACTCAATAGCGACTATCCATCGCAAGCTATGCCATTGGATAGATTTTTCTAGTCATGAGTGCAGTTAAGAAATTACCCAATTTGCAGCTTTCATTTTTGTGAGCGTTGCATCGCCCACACCAACTACAGCGCCTTTCAATTGCTCTAGCGTGTAGGGACCGGAATTGTGATTTAGCCAAGTACGAATATTATTGGCTGTGTTGGTACGCCCTACCACTGCTCGAATTTGTGTGGCGTTAAGCATGCGTAGGTTAACTGGTGTGGTCGATGGCGGAGTAAAGAAAAGACGAAAAATTAAAGGTTGCCCCAGTTAAAGCTACATCGCTCATAACCGCAGTATGTCATTTTTGATTGGGTAGTAACCACCGGGGGCGTATGTGGCTTCTTTATTTGCGCCGGTAGTGCCGAGCGAGCCGACGGTAGAAGGATTCGTCCCCCCTTCGTGAATTACACCGTAACGATTATTAAAGTTTAAAGCCGTCGATTTGGTAGGGTCGTAAACGCCGGATAAAGATTGCCCAAACTTTGAGGCAATATCCACTTTGTGTGTGCTCTGAGGAATGGGGTTTCCCGATATATTCAGGCGAGAATATTCGCATTTCATTGTGGAATCTACCGTGTATCCGTCTCGATTATTAGCTCCAGCTGTAACAGTTTTGTATGCAGGTGTTATTGTGCTCGGCTGTGGGTCAATCACCACCGAATACTGGCCGACATAACCGGCGGCAACATCACCTTTCACATATTTCTCCACCCATTGCAGGTGCTTGGCGTTGGCAGCATCGGTGATGGGAAATAAATTATCGGCGAGCGCCGGCCCACCTAAGTGGTCGTTGAGTAAATGCCCTTTAATATACTTGGTTTCTTTAGTTCCCATTTGCTTTGCCAACTGCTGCATAAGCGGGTCTTGATCGGTGTTTTTTCCGGCGATCATGCCTTTCTGATGATCCTGTGAAATCGGGTTAGCATACATTTTCCAACCCACTTGTTGATTGGCTACAGTACCTACAGACAGCGTGCTAGATAACCACTGTACCTTCGTTTGATAGGCCGAGCTCGAATCTGTACCCAACATTTGCAGGCCAATACGTTGAGTGCCTTTTAATTTAACTTGGTAGGTTGGGTTAATATTAAACGTGACCACAACACTGTTATCTTCCGCGGGTTGATAATCAAGTATCTCTACAGGAAAGTGTTCCTGAACGGCGGAAAGAATACTAATCAAATGGCTTTGATCCTGTATTTCACTGAGATTAATAGACTGCAACGCTGAAATCACCTGCTCCGAAATCGCGTTTGCATAGTCTCCCGTGTTTTCAGCTCTTTGCTGTGCTTCTTTTTTACGAATAGCTTCCAGTAGCCTTTGATAGCGTGGGTCATCGGCTCGAATTTTTTCTGGTCTACTGTACCGACTGTGTTTTTTAGCGACTCCCTGAGGCCTGTCCCGCCTTGCGCTTCGATAACCAAACTCCAGCAAGGAACCGTGTTCAAGGTTCTTAAGTAAGGACCGTCTTGCGTCTCGTTTGTAGCGCGGGACTACGTTAAGTTTGTGTTTTTTGGTGGGCAACCTACGGCCCAATTGCAAGGGCGCATTGCTCGCCACTGATAAGGACTGTTCGCGCCCAGCAGATGGCTGTTGAAGCCCGGTTAATTCGTTGGTTTGATTCGCCGAAATCTGCAGCGCCCTCGCCCCCATAATATCGGCTTCACGTTCCAAGCCATCATCTTCGTTTATTGGCGCACCGTGAAACTGCGTTGTGGCACTCACGCGCCCCTGCTTCTGCTGTACCACATGCCAAGCTTCATGGGGCAACAGGCTTTCTGCACCGGAGCTTAAATGAATTTGATTTCCCTGCGCGTAGGCATCGGCTTCGTATTTTATGGGCTCCGGTGAGTGGTAATGAACTTGTACGTCATTTAGGTTGCATCCACTCAATTGTTCCATCCCACTCTTTAGCCCCACTGGCAAACCATTGGACAAAGAGCCGAATGATTGGCCCGGCTGTTGTGATGGGGTGTGTTGCAGCGGGGATTGTAGGTACGGAGATTGCTGCGGCATAGGTTGTTGTAGCGTTGGTGGTGTTGAGGTCGCCACAGGCTGCACCTGCGCCGCTTCAGCACTTACGGTTTTGCTGTGGAAACTAGCGTCAACCACTCGGCACCTCCAGTATTTATTGAACGCTTAAAAGGTTTATTCAGTATGGTCTCTTCTTTCAAACCGTCTCAATCGCGCCTGGCGTATACGCTCCAATTCTTCTTCTGACATTGGCGGTGCTTCCCTGCTACGCCGCTCAGCTTCTTGGCGCCGCTGGTGGGACTCTGAGGCTTCACGCAATCGACGTTGAAATGCACTTTCTCCCGTCGCCGCCGATGCACCCGTCCGCAGTATTGTCTGAGTGCCATTGCCGTTGTTGTTGGTGGTGGTGTGCCCCGTAACAGGTTGCGGTTCGCCGCGGCGCAAGCGCAACACCATAGGCATCACTTCATCGGCGCGTGCATCCCCTTGTTCAACAAAATGCGCACCAATATTGCGGATTTGAATCACATGTTCATTTCCCTCAAACGTTTCCGGCACGCCATGGGCGTAGTGCACGACGATGGTATCGGCAATTCCCAGCACTTCGCGGATCACCGCAATGGTTGCCGGGTCGGCAACAAGCATGTTGCCCAGCGCTCCAAGCCGGTTACGGATGGCTATGAGTTCTGCCAACGTCGCATTGCGACCGAGCGCCGCTTGGGCGACGGCGTTAATCAGGCAGTTATTATGTTGCACCAGCTCCAACAGGAATAATTGTTCCTCCGATGGCAACGGCGCCAGCAATCGAGGTATACCGGATGACAGCGAGCCTCGTAATGCAAGAGGCCTCCCGCCAAGTGGAAACGGCAAACCCAATAACAATGTGGTCGGCGGGATCAGCCCAAACCCTCGATAAGGTAACCCCCCCAAACCTGGCAACAGTAAAGGGCTGAATTGCCCAGTGCCCGGCCCGGAAGGCGGTTCGAGCTGCCCTTCACTCGCCCTTCCAGAAGGTGATGGCGATGAGCCGGTTATGCGTCTCAATCCTGAGCGCCCAACTCGAAACATCAGCTCCCCCAATAACGGCGCCGCCAGCCCTAAGGCTAAAGCGCCCCGAGAACCTGTGCCTGATTCTACGCTGAACAATCGGCCTAACCCCACCGCGGCAACTGAACCCAAAATTCCGCGTATCGCACTGGTGAGATATTCGCTACCAAAGCTACGCGCTCCCTGAGACAACCGGTGAGGCACTGTACCATCAGCATTGTAGGCGGTGCTCGCACCGGAAATTGCTGCTGGGATTAACGCTGCGATTGCATTGCCCTGAACACGTGACCTGAGTGTTTGCGATGTTAAGTTTGACACCTGCTGGCCCGCCGACTCGACCGCATCCCGTGCACCACTAGTCGCTGTGGCTATGTGCTCAAAGGTGTGCCGGGCTCGAACTCTGCCACGCCGTGCACCCAACACCCGCAAAAAGTTATCGAGCGATTCATAGTTCCGCTCAATAAACGCTATGGTATCGGCACCGAGAAAATCACGCACAGCATCCAAGCTTGTGAGCGCTCGCTGGCCCAACTCTGTAAACAACAGCTCTGTCGCGACATTCGTAGCGGCGCCACCTAACGCCAAGCTGATACTTTCCCGGTCTTCTTCGTCTAACTCCAGGTGGGGAACATGACTCAGTAAAAAATTAATCAAGGGTCGCGCGAGTTCAGGTGTGAGTGGACCAACAAATTGCATTAAGCGCAATCGCCGGATAATTTGCGTAACCGCCTCGCGTAAATGCTCATCCACAATTTCTTGTAACTGTGCCTCCAAGGTATCTGCAACCGCTTCCGCGCCCTGATGTGCGGCCTCACCCAGTAAGATGCGAACCAAAATACCCAGCGGACCAATACATTGATAAACCGGGGCGTCCGAAACGTAACTCATTGCCGAATGCTGTACGGGTGCATAAGCGACCGTCGCTGCAGAAGCCGCGCGCTCCAGTGCGGGGTTATCATTAACGGCAAAACCATTCATGAAACGGGTTGGCATAACCGCCTGCTGCGAACGCTGAGCAATGTGATTAAATTCGTGTTTTAACACATGTTGTTGCAACGAGGGTCCAAGGCTGTTGTAACCGCGCCCTAAAAACACCTGCTGACCGTCGGTACAGGCTACCGCGCCAAGCTTACCCGGTAGCGAATGATTCATTTGCACTGGCGCCAGCCCTGGCGAAGGTGGCGTGAGGTTTGGGTAGCTTTTCTCACCAAAGGACTGAAACGCGCTTACTTGAGCACTGGGTGGCGAGTGCGCAGCCCCGTTGACAGCCGGGTCTTCAAATTGGTTGGTAGCTAAAGGCAACACTCTGCTAAACAGTGAATCGCGACTTTGTAACTGCTCCACTAGTCTTCCTCCTGCCACTGAAATTCCTGTTCAAGAAAAACCCGGCCCAGCTTTTCATATTCCTGCTCGGTAGCGCTTAGCAGGTATTGCATATTCACAGGTTGTTGCTCGGCCGCTGCAAGAAACGCTGATTTAATAGCAATATTATTGATACTACCCCCCCGTTAGGATTCCCTTCGCCGCCAGCAACGGAAAATCGACCTCATGCTCTATCGGCGCATTGGCCGGAAAAGCTTTTTGCCAAAGTTCCAAGCGCTGTTGCTCACCGGGAAAGGGGTATTCCACAATAAAACGAAAACGCCGAGTAAAAGCGCTATCAATATTTTTTAGTAAATTGGTCGACAGAATAACTATGCCCTGATACTGCTCAATGCGCTGTAATAAATACCCAGTTTGTAAATTGGCGTAGCGGTCGTGCGCATCTTTTGATTCCGTACGCTTGCCGAATAAACTTTCCGCTTCATCGAAAAACAACACAATATTCATGGCTTCAGCCTGGTCAAATAATAGCGCAAGGTTTTTTTCAGTTTCTCCAATATATTTACTCATAACCACTGAAAGGTCGATACGGTAAAGGTATTGCCGCAATGCATTGGCAAGCACCGATGCCGCCATGGTTTTTCCCGTGCCCGATGGCCCATGAAAAAGCACGCAAAGATTCTTACTCTGCGCGCCTTTATTTTCAAACCCCCAACTTTCAACAACTTGATGTCGATAGCGAGCGTAATTCAAGACCTCAGTAAATTGCTGCTGTGTTTTTTGTGGTAACACCAGATCGTCAAGCTGGTAATTACTACTTACTTTACTTGCAATCGAATGCAGGTCTTGCTGATTTTGTTGACGGCAGGCTTCGTGCAGAGCCTCATTAAAATCGTTGTTTTGCAGCAATTGCTCATGGTTTGCAACGCGAATGCTCTGTTCTATTTGGCTCTCACTAAACAAAAAGCCTGCGGCGAGCTGTTGCAGGCTGGACTCCTCTAGCTGTTTATCTTCCCTACCGAGGTAGTGCTTCCAAACATCATACCTAAGCGAGGCATCTGGTAGCGGGCAGGAAACATGAAAAACGGCAGAACTCGGCCAGCAAGCACCAAAATCATTTAACATTGCCGACTTTGCATTTACCACCAACACCAACCTAAAGCACTGACAAAGAAGCTCAAGCAAGTCTGATAATAGTTTTTCGCCACCAGTTTCGGAACTAAGAGCCTGAGGATTTTCTAGCAGTAAACACTGAGTACACAACGACGCATCGCGACACAATTTACGCAATTCAACAAACAATGCCTGAGTATCTTTAAGACCACTGTAACGCTGCCATATTAAATGCCCTTCGAGTATTCCCACACCCAACTCAAATTGCCCTACCCAATTCGAGGCCAATTTACGCATGGCTAAAGTATCACTGCCCTGCAAATTTAATAGGACGCTTTGCTTAGATTGTTGTGTGCAATATAACGCAAGCCTTTGCAGCTGTTCTTGTTGCGCTTTGGCGATGAATAATGGACTATCCGATGGTGTGAGTACTGTAAGCGGCTTTACAAAATACAACTGGGGTGCGGCAACGGCTTTAAGAAAGTCGGCAACAACTTTATCGAGTCGAAACGCCTGCAGTCCCGATTGCTCGGTTGTTTCAATAAGCTGCCAGAAGCGCAAAGGCGCCTGATAAAAATAGGCCGCTTGCATATTCTCATCAGTAAAATTCGCAAACTGCACCAGCTCTGCCGCGGTTGACAAGGTTAATACACAATCTTGTGGCGTAGTCTGTTGATTATTTAGGTTGCGGTATACTGCCGAATAATCATTGTTAATTTCAGGCAATAAGACCAACAGCAATAGCAATCGCTGCAATTCGCTCAACCCAAATTGATTGCAAACGTGAATGTACGGAATAAAAATATGACCTTGAAAACTAGCATCCAACCGCGCGAGTATAGTGCTGTACTCGCGCAGACAGGCTTCACTATTTTCTGCAACTGCCTGACGCAGGTGGTCACTAGAACGACTCTTTACGTGCTGTAAAAAATCTGTACTTTGCTGGCCATCCTCGTAGTGACTCTCGCGCAATTGCTGCCGCAAAAACGTGCCTTCCACAATCAATTCGCCGAACGTCAGTACATCGCCAAGAAAACCGTTGTTATTGACGTAGCCGGCTGCGCTTTGCATTAGTTGGCCCTTCCGGTGAAATCAATTTTTTCGCGCTGTACATCCAGCAATAACACCGTGCGGTCACTGTCACCCTCATTCCAGGCTTCGTGTTCCACTCTGTCGTTAAAGACCAGACATTCACCTTCACTCCAACGTTTGGTTTCGTGCCCCACTCGCAACCGACAATGGGTATTACTTTCAAGTGTGAGGTGCACTCGAATCACCTTATCGCTGTAGCCAATATGCGGACGAATGTGGCAACCAGCGCGCAATCGAGAAAAACCTGCGGTCACCATACCGGGTACGCGCTTTACTAGCTCCGTGGTCACGGGGCAAAAAACGCAATTTTCAAGTATTGGGTTACCATTAAAGTAGAGGCCATACACCTGCCATCCTTGCGTATACAAATGGGTTTCTGGCCACGGTGTAAATTCTTCAGCTAACAACGTGCGACACTCCTCGGCAATACTTCTCCAAGCCTCACAAAGCGGTTGAGTAAAACTGAATTGATGCGTGGGATAAAACATTACCAAAACAAGCTCCAACCATTTTGCCAACGCAAGCCATGCCCCTGCAGCGTTATTCTGTATTCATTTTCCCGCAATGGGAAACCACTCGCCTGGTGGTATTCATCGCCGCTGTGGAGCACAAGTTCACCCGGTGTATAGGCATAAAATTGCCGATTGTGTTCACCGCATGCTTCGCCTTCTTTTGCGTTTGGCCAAATATTCAGCCCCCNGCCAGCCTCGGGTAATACAATGGGAAGCGTAAAAGAAAAACGTTGAGCTGCAGNGGGTGTGCCGAAAGCAGGTTTTCGTCCCTGCCAATCGATAACTTCATGCACCCTATCACGGTGTACTGGGCTGCCTATAAATCGGCTCTGGTTGCGTAACCTTAACCATTGCGTGTGGGTTAAATAATTATTTTCGGGGGATTGAAACTCTGGGTGCCCACTAAAAATATGAAACCCAGGCACAGCATTGTGGGTATCTAGCCATACATCCTCGTTCAGCACGTCCGTTAAAAGTGAGAGTAGTTGCTGGTAAATCGCGGTAAAACTGGACGTTAACAGCATGTTGTAACGTTTCGCTTGTTCAAGGTAAAACGCCAAACCGTTGGCTTCAATATCGTAGTAGTTAGTGGCGCCAAGGGTAAAGAAAGGCAGGTGCGGATGGCGGCGAAGCCAAAAGGCATCCATGAGCAATAATTCTCGCATACACTGCTCACAAGCGCTTGCCGAAATCAGCGGATGACCTGTTAACGGTTTAAACGGTTGTGTTAACGGCACTTGTAACGATGCTTGAACTTTCACCAGTACACAATCCAGCTGTCATCGCGGCGCAGCCCGTGGCCTTGTAAAGTAATGCGCGGCTCACACCACGCCACACTGTTTAATACCGCCTGATGTGGTTTTAACCCCGAATGCACCACCATTTCACCCGTGTGGTAGGGTTCAAAGCCGTCTAGTTCGCCATCGTTATTATAAAAATTCAGCCCAGACACCTCGGGTAACGCAATGGGTAAGGTAAAACTAAAAACACGACTAGGCGCTAAGGATTCACGCTCAGCAAACAGGTGACAGAATTGTAAATCGCGATGTACTTTCGCCACCGGCTTGGCAAAAGCCGTATGCGCTTCATAGATATGAAACCCCGGTAGCGCTAAGTTTTGTTCATTCAGAAATGCAGGAGCGTCAAACAATTCTGCCAAGTGAGTAATTACTTTTTGATAGACCGAGAGGAAATATCTCAGTAGCAGTTGATTGTATTTCACTAGCTCAGGTGACGTATAAGCGCGTTGGTACGATGAGCNGTATTGGTCATCGAGATAGGCGGCGAGGCCCAGCGTATAAAACGGCACCTGTTGGTGCCGTTTTATCCACCAGGACTTGAGCAATAGAACTTGCAACAGCGCATTTTCGCATTCCTGCGAACTAAGACACTTGTATGCGTTTTACAGTCTCTATCATATTAATAAATCGTCTCTTTACTTTTACAACAGCGATGCCAAAAGGCGCTTAGCTCCGTCGAGAAGCGTCGTTTTTACACTTGCTTTTAAACTACCCTCTGCACTTTTTTCCAGCTGTTCGACAATAGTGTGTGCAACCTCTTCAACAGGTTTTTTGCTGCTCAGCGCATTGGTTACCACTTCGTGTAACACATTTTTTGCTGTTGCATCGAGCGTGGTTTCCAATGATTTTTCCGCTGAGTTGATAAAGCCTTTCACTGCTGCGTGGTGGGGGCTGAGCTCTGAGGTTTGCGTTTGCTCGGTTTGCGGTTTTGGCTGAATCTCGGCCGCAGTTGATGTAGTGGGTTGGCTTGGCGCGGTCACTGGCACCGGTTGCGCGTCACTATTCGCACTAGGTGCCGTATTAGTAGTCACATCACTCGACACTTGGGGCGATGCCTGCGAACCATCGCCAACTAGACGTACAAGCGCACGGGTAATTAAGCGTTTTTCACTATCGCTAAAGTTTGAATGTAATGCGCTTTGCATGGCATCAATAAACGTATTGATGTTGTTTTTAATCAGCCCTAGATTATGTCGATTTTCATCGTTTGCATTAATTTCAACCAGCGCATTGACACCCTTCGACAGCAACGCTTCCTCTTCTGGGGTAAATTTTCGTCCGGTAATATCACTAAATGTAGCGACCAATTTTGCAATATCACTATCGCTTACTTTATTTTCCAATCCGCCGTTTTCAGGATTGACGGAACACACAATTTTGCTCAGATCAGACAAAAATTGTTCGCGGTTAGAGGGNGTATCTTTTATTGGAGTCGCTTTGCTCAGCACATCAGTGAGGTCGCTCATGCGTTTATCAATCACCTCTTGTGAGGGCTGATCTGTACCTACCGCGGAAATATTCGCCATGTTTTGCTCATGATCCTTGAGCATTTTTGTTGTGTAAGAAACAAATGTGTTGGTATCGGGCGCTGCTGGTTTTAACGCCGCAGGTGTTGTTGCCGATAAAGCGGGTGCTATCGATCTCGTACTTGTGCTAGCGTTTAATTGACTGGTGGGTGCAGCTTTATCTGCCGTANCTGTCGCTTGGCCGGATGCGGGAGGCGGGCCGAGCGGAACAAAGTAAAATTCGTTGGGCGCATCACTAAAACCAAAGCCGGAAGGTGCAGCCATCATCTGCACTTTCCAATACTCTCCTTTGCGAACTGGCATACAAAAACTGCCGGGAAAACCCACGGTAATNCTTTTGGTGCTCTTTTTAGAGGAAATGGTTTGAGTCACGGTATGGGTACTAACAACTGCACTGCCGGTCACATTAGTAAAGTTCATATCCGTCGCCGTTTGGCCCGTAACAGCACCAAGATAATTGGCGCTCACGGCTCCGCCAATACCAATCAGTGCAACCACAAAGCCATCGGTTAAAGCTTGATATTGTTTTGCATCTTTGTCACCCGCGAGCTTCCCCTGTTGACTACGCGCTGCAAATATTGACACTGTGCCATCGGCGTCAAACGTTGTGCCGGCAGCCGTGAGTGCTTTGGCAATTACATTGGNAACATCGGCGCTTGGTGCCTGTAGTTGCTGCCCGACAATAATGTTGCTGGATGCACTAATATCACCAGCCACATCAAGCGCATAACTGCTGGCCGTGGTGCTTTGTTGCCCAATTTGCACATTCGTTTTGGAGACATTTAACAGCGGCGTCGCNCCCTGCTCACCGATCGCCATGATATTGTCGGCGCTGCCATCGGCTGCCACGGTAAGTTGTTTGGTAACAGTTAAATTTTCTGCCGATAGGTTTTCGAAATTCGAACCACCCCCAGAAAAGCTCACATCGCCTTCTACCTGCAGTGCATATTTACTTTGGATATCAGTCATATCTACATTCACCGCTACGGTATTAGGAGCCATACCGTCGACGACGCCATTTGCCATTGCCATTAGAGCTGGCGGCAATGGCGTAGCGTCCGCATTTTCATCACCGCTTAGCGCTTGGGATAAAAGTGAAAACTCCGCGTCAACTTGGAACTGTGCCAACAAAGCTGAAGTCACCATATAAGCGGAATCTATCGCGGTGAATGCCGGCGTGTCGTCTCCGGAATTACTAGCCAATAACGTGAGCGAGGTATCGCTTTCTACCGATTTCACATGGCGATGTTGTACAGGCCCAGCGCCGAGGTCGAAACGATTTACCACCAGCTGATCGCCCACTTTTAACTGGCTAAACTGCGTTCCAGTTCCGATAATGACCGTACCATTACTGCAAATGGTGCCCGCCCCAGCATTGGCCAGGCTCTCGCCCTGCGCTAGTGTTTCATAGCCAGAATTGTTAACTACAAAAGGTACCTGGGTAGCTAGCTCCAGCGAGGTATCACTAAAAATGCTTTTTATAAGTACCGGCTGCGGTACAATTTTGCCCACCGTAATTAAATTGGATGGGCTGACTTGATTCATAAATTCCGTTTGATTACCGATCAGTTTATTGGGGGCGGCAGGATCTATAGAAATAAAGCCACTTCCCACGGCAGATTTTCCGCCACCAACACTGAGGGATGCCGGAGGGTTAGTCGTGAGAATGCCGACGTTGCCTTGGGTGTAGTGCAACTTACTGGTGTCCTGCGCCACCGCTTCTTTTGTCCAGTAGCTTAGAATCGGTAAGTTTTTTAATTTCGCACCGTTGCCCTCGAAACTCGCCGCTTTTACCGCACCATTACTTACCACATCGCCCTGCACTTCCAAGCTGGCGAGCGGATCGCGCTCGCCCAAACCAATACCCACATAGCCCTGAGTGCTGATATACAGCGCATTGCGCCCCGAGCTGCTGCCAGTGTTAACACCAGACTGAACACCAAGACCAACAGAGCCGTCGTAATTCACTTGTAGCAAACTGCCATTCGAACCGCTGCTAAAACGGGCAAGGGTGGAGCGAATATAAGTAAACGTTGCCGCAGACAAATCGGAATGAAAAGCGCGATCCACTTTAAACGTGGCAGCGTTAGCATTCACTGATACCACAGTACGCCGCTGTGCCGGTGACCCAACACGTGCATCTGATATGACAATATCACCAGGCGATAAGAACGGCGACATTTCCCCAGTGAACGAAACGTTTTGCGCGCTACTGGTGATAGTGCCGTTAGCCTTGAATTGAATGGCGTTTATTTCGAGGTTGGACTGCGGTAGATCAACGCCAATACCGACGTTGCCACGACAGCTGAGTGCACCCATAAACTGGCTGCGTGCGCTATCGATTTCGATATAGTCGCCACAATTATCGCTTTCACGTTTTGCACTAATAGTACTGAAGTGGTTGGGCGGCGCTTCTCCGGGAAATAATGTTGTAAACTCATCCGCTGCTTTGCGTTGCGCTATGCCCGTACCGGCGGTAACAAAAGCTACCGAGCCCAACACCGAACCAACATAACGCCGTTTAAAACGGCCGTTGCGCGCAGTAATTTCGCTTATTTGATGCTGGTCGCTAATGCTAATAACGCCGAGCAATATTTTTCGGCCCGCTTCACCCGGTATTTGGCTGTATTCTATTTTAGGTTGCTGTTCTATTCGTGCATAACCTTTCACATTACCGTTGTCCTGCAAATCGGCAAACACTTCGTGGTAGTGAATAGTGAGAAAGTAGGTGCCGGCCTCAATATCGCTTGGTAGCTTAATCACCTGGGATTCTTTGAGAATAATTTCACGCCCGAGATTATCCAATGACATACCCGCACCGATCGCAACCTGCAGACTCCCCGGCTGCCATTCCACCTCCAAGCCACGCGCAATACCCCAGGTTCGTAAGCTGGCATTATTCAAGCGCAACAGATCGAGGTGGTATTGTTGCTCCGCTTTAAAATCATCGGTGAGTAACGCTTGACCGCTATAATAATTTAACCGGCTAACAGGATTATTGATCATGAATTTCCACCTTCGATAAATGCCTGCCAATTAACCACTAAACTATCGACAGACGTCTGCGGGCTTGCATGGCAAGAGATAGTAAGTTGAAAGCCGTTAGTATTACTGCCCACCACGGCCAACGTGTAATCGCCGGCGGTTTCAGCCTCTGCAGATTGCAGGCTAACCACCACTTTTGGTGTTTGTGTAAACGCTGGGGTATCCGCAGCGAGAAAAGTAATGGTCTGTGTATGAGTGGCGTTAAGTTGAGGTAGGCTTGCCCCAGCAATGGTCGCGCTGCCGTACAAGCTATTCACCGCTTGAGATTTTATTTTGCTAGTCACCGCAGTGCGTTTGTCGGTAACCGTCGAAATAACGCCGTTGGTGTGAGCTACTTCTGCAAGCAACACACTCTGACCCGGTAATGGATCTTGGTCACTTACCTGCAATTGCGCGCTAAAATTTAGCGTGTCTTGGGTTGCACCAGACAATTGCGGATAGAGCAGATAAACATAAGTTGGACTGGCATTCGCTGCGGGCACACTCAGCACGTTAGCGCCAGCATCGGGTAGCAGTAGCAGATGGCCATTACCATCAAACGCGGCTCCGCTGGCTACGACTACGCTATTATTTTGTAACTTAGGNGCAAGTCCGTCTAATACGCCAGCGTTATATAAATATTGATTTTGTAATGCCAGCTGATTCAAAAAGTAATGCTGTTCCGTACTCATTAACCCCGAGGTTAAAAACATACCATCGTGATAATTAAGCCGGGTTGCAGTATCTGCCGTTATTTTTGTCATTATCCTATTAACTCCCCAATAGGGTATTGTTGCCAAGATTTGCGCTGTTACCAGACGCAATAAGAGCGATACCGGGTTTCAACGTGACGCTGTAACGCGTACACGCCGGTTTCAGTTTTTCCGTAAGACGCTGTATTTTTGTCAGTAGGGCAAGCACGATTTCCGCTCCATTTTTTGTCATTACATATTCGGGGTTAGTGGCATCGGGTAGCGTTACCGTTATTAAAAACAACCCTGGCGCATAGCCAGCCACCACCGGCATGTCCGCCGTATAATTATCGCGCACCACAAAAGCGTTAGCACGATCGTCTTCTACCTTCACACACGCCTTCACCGGTGTATCAACGGTTAGGCTTAGCCTGCCACTCATGGTAGATTGTTGGCTGTTATTGAACGCAACACCCTCGAGGGACAAAGGAAGATCGAGCAAAAGATTCAACAGACTATTCAGGCCAAATGCCGTTCCCCGCAGGCGATACAGCGCAAGAATTTGTGCTACGACATTGCGTTTTTTATCAATAGACCATTGTTCGTCGACTACCAAGTCAACCCAACCACCCAACCAGCGTAAAAATTCATTTAGCCAAGTTTCAAATTGCGTTTGCCAAGACAGAGCTTGCTTATTGCTAGCCACAAAATCCGCGAGTGGGTCAGGAGTATCACCTAGCCCGATATAACGATTAAACTGCGCGAGTAACTGCGTTTTTTCCTGCTCAGGTAAGTCGGATATCGGCGGTATAAAATCTGATTGGCTGTCTGTAAAAAGAAATGAAAACCTCGGATAAAATAGATTCCCAATCACATCAGCCGATAACAATTGCTGAATTCCTTTTCGACCCTCAAGTTGACCGTCGTCCAGGCCTGTGAGAACTTTTTCAAATATCTTTAGATACGCAGCCAAAAAAACCGCTTTTATCGTTATTGCGATAACTAGCGGGAAGATAGTTTAGGTAAGAGGAATTCATGAGGCTGCCCTCGTGCCGTNTTTCGAATGTTGCGCAGCAACAACATCGAGNAATCGCAAACGTGGTAGACCGGCATAGACTAGNGCGCTCTCACCGGCAGGCAGATCTGCAAGCAGCGTATTGCAGCCCAATTGTGCCATGGCGTTTTAACACGGTAGTGGGATAAAAACTAAGTTGCACATCATCAACGGTTTTAACTCCGGGCACCTCCTCTATTAATCGCAAAAGGTCTTCGCGTTTGGGGGCGTCGTCGTAAACCCAGGGNGCACCCGTATTATTTTTTAATGGTAAAAAATAATTGAACAACGTAACAAACAGTGCATTCAAGGTAATACTTGCCTGACTGTTACTATTCAATGTTAGATTTATTATCAAGTCGATATCCGTTAATTGCGCCATACGCACGTTCAATTTGCTACCTAGCGATAATCGCGGTTGTACGTGTTGCTGGGTAAGATCGAGAAGAGTCGTGGTTGCCTGTTGCTGCGCAGACACATCCGCTTCTGCGCTGAGCACAAGTGTTTTTCGCGTAATATCAGTATTGTTGGCGTATTCCAGTGTATTAGGGTATTGCGGATAGTGGTAAGTGTTGTGCTGATTGCTGAGCAAGTAAACGACTAGCACCTGCTGGACATTTTTGATATAGGCATTTGCAATCGTCCAATTGGTTGAGCCCGCACTGTCGTGCTCTTGACGCTGTTCGTTGATTGCATCAATTACCTGATTCGTACTGAGCGCGATACTGCGAATATCGTCTTCGGTAAGTGCTAGGTAGGGCGAATCAATGTAGTCCAGCACGCGTTTTTGCAATGCATATTTATTGCGCGCATCGGCATGATTGGATTGCAGATTATTCAGATACGACTGCATATCCAAAAAATCAAAATCATTAATTGTTTTTGCGTATTTGCTGTATTCCGTTTCGTTATCGCTGTACGCAAGGCCAGTCACCCAGCGCAGAAAGTTTTGCTGTGTTTCCACGGGTATTTGGTTGAGCTGGTAAAGTACCGACTCATCAATCCAAGCCAGCAGCTGCAACAACATAATGCCTGGGTCAGAATCATTGTAATCGGTCCACTGTGTGGTGAACTGCGGAATCAGCCGCACCATTTCAGTGACCAGCTGGTCGTAGGTTCGCCCATCCAGATCGGGTANTTCGAAGGACATCAGTCAGTCGCTCCGTAAATAAATACCGAAATCACGCCGGCGATGGGTNACTGGCTTTCTAACAGTGCAAAATCTGTGTTGTACTCACCGTTAATGGTCACCGCTATAACATTACTCACATCCGTTAATTTTCGGCAAAAATGCGTGACGTCTGCAACTCTTATAGGCTGTCCGAAATTCCAGCCAAGCTGCTTGGGACCACCAAATACCGGTTGTAAAAAATTGCGTAGTTCTGTGGCAACTATTTTCTTTAACTGATTGCGTTGATTGGAGGGCACATTGCTATCTAGCTGAACACCGAGGTTAATGGGAATAAAGTCTGGTGCCTTAACCGATATTGCATCGACCAGTGTGATTAAACTACGCTCTCGAATAAACTGTTGCACCTGCTGTAATAATGCTAAATCGGGTATTGGTATAAGGTCCCGAGAAATAGGTAGAACATACACAACAATAGCCTCAGATAATGTTTCAGAATCTACTAACGGTAATTGTTGTATTGCCGTTGCTTTATCTACCTGAGGGCTAGAAGCCAATGCTAGTGGCGCCATATCTAGGAGCTGCACCGCACGATTACACGTCCGTATTTGGCTGGCCCCATTCCGTTCGAATCCACGCAACACCATCACCCGCCACGCCGCCAATAGCGGGCGCGGGGTTGGTCACTTCGGCAATACTACTTATACCCGGCTTTAGCACATTAATTTCACCCGTAGCGACATTACCTTCTAATCCCTGGGTGTAGGTATAGCCTTGCGCAACGATATTGTTGTGCCCGCTCGGTGGAATAATACCGTTGCGGCCATCGCCAAAGGTAATTGTGCCNGTAGCGTGATCTAAAGTGTAAACACGATCGGCAGCACTGGAAAAAGCAAAGTTATCCACTTGGCTCCAAACGCGCTCAACAGTATTTTGTGGATTTAACACATTGGACTGATCGCTTTCAGCCGACAAACCTGCAGGCTCTATAACGGTAATAACGGCTCCACGCGTAACCGGAGTATTGTTCAACTGAAATTGCTGGGATGGCATTTCGTTACTCGAACCCAAAATTTCATTTTCGACTTCTATTTTATTCACCGCAGTTACGGCATTTGGGTATACCCCACACAGAATAATATTGCGCCCCGGGCCTAGGTCACAGACACGTAGCCAAATAGCTTCGCGAGAAAAGAGTAGTGCTGGCACTAATTTCTCCGGCAAGTAAAAGCTGACAATACCAGACAAGGTAAAAGCGTTGGTGCCATCATCAATATCGAGCTTGCGCCAGCGTTTCCCATCATAATACTGCCATACCAAACTCCCAAGACTGCGGCCGCTATTCAACATATCGATGGTTTGGTTAATGTGGTTTTGCTGCAATTTAAAATACAGAGAAAGTTTTTTACCAGCACCGTATTCACAAATACCTAAGGGAGAAANCCCTAAATAAAAAGCGCTGCTATCTAACTCTATAGGCTTATACGGCTGAAATAGAAAACGCGTTAAATCGAAAGCGTTGTAACAAAATAACTGATCGGGAATTGACTCAAAACTGTAAGTGAGTGTAAGCGATCGAATATACGGCGGCGCGTACTCTTGATCATCAAACCGGTATGAAAAATTTACACCCGCCGTGTTATTAAGGTAAGTAATTAAACTGTTTTTCTGCTCAGCGGTTAGCACAGTACTTGGCACATCATTAATGGTCGTGGCGACCGGAGTAGCGGAAAATCCACCAGCCTCGCCATAACTTCCATCCGCCACTACAACCCGGATCCATAAGCCTTTTTGCCCAGCCACAGTATGGGATTTCATNACTGGGCAAATAAATTGTACAAAGGTTTTACCATCACTATTGTTGTATTGCATAGCATTGCTACTATCAACAAAATGAGTTTGCGCACTATTGCTTCCACTAATAAACGATTGCCAACTACTGCCATCCCAAAATTGCCAGTCCAGGGTTACTGGATATATCTCTGTCACAGTTGTCACATCAAAGAATAGTGTTACCCGTGCGCCCACTTTGGAAAACACGCTATCACTATTAATATAAAATGCGTCCTCTAATTTGGGGGTTTTACCAAATGGATAAGCACCGTTAGCACTATTAATTACGATGTCATTACTCGCCGTATGGTCGGGTTGAATCGTTTTACCAGACAGTAATACCTGCAAGCCGGTAATCACAGGCAGTTGCGATTCGAACTCCGCTAAAACGGCAACATTTTCTGCTGGCTTTACGCTCATCCAATAAGCATTTTGCTGGGAGGCTTCTCCAGTAATACTATTGGAAAGTTCAAAGGCATTCACACCGCCGTCGTGTCTAAAAATCTTTTCAACATAATCATTTAGCGACTCACTACCAACGCTGGGCGGAACTGTTAATACCACCGTTAATTGCGCACCGTCGTCGGTGCCGGTAATGTCTGACGGCAACGAATGTAGGTTTCCGTCAAACCACTGATCAAAGTAAAGTGGCGTTAAATGTTTACCGTAGATCTTTATGCTTATACTTTGCAGAGAGGCGTCAGGTTTGAAAAGCGTTGAATCGCCCATTAAAAACCAGTGCCCCAAAGACTGAACCCCAAGCGCACTGTTGACAGATGAAACCCTTGGCATGGCTTCTCGACCAGNACCCTGTATAAACATTGTGCTCGCGTCACCTCGACTAAATTGCGCTGTACTACTCACAAATTTATCCAATGACGGAAATACGCTAAACGCATTAGTAATGCTCGCTGGCAGCACCTCCAAATCTTGTTCGGTTTGGAAAATAATGGGCGTAGACTCTTGTGTTAACACGCGGCTAGCGGCGGCAACGATTACCGGTGGTTTTTTTTCTCGCAAATTAAACGTTATAACCGTACTGGCGGGAATCGGCGGTCTCGGTGATGCTGCCATAAACTGAAAAAAGGCNAGCCTTCGCTGTAATGGCACATTGTTTTCTTGGTCAATGGTGTAAGCCATTAAATGAGAAAACAACTTCATCAACACTAAGCCAGGGTCTTCGGCAACGGCTGCGTCATCCAATGACTCCGGCCAGAAATCACTCCACTCAGGACAATAGGCTCGCGCAAGCGTCAGCGTTTGCTGGTATATCTCTGCCTTGTCACGAAAGTCGAGCCTAGGAAATATCATCGCGCTTAAGCTGATTCTTCATTCATAGTGAACTCAGCTTTTAGCTCTTCCAAGCCCTGAATAGCACCGCTTATACGTAACAGCGTTTTCTCTAATTCAGCCAGTTGCAATTGCAAGCGTTGCATTTGCGTTTGGCCTGCGTTGTATTCATCTCTTAGCTCTACAAGTTTGTTATCAATCACGTCTATGTTCATGCTGCCTCCAGTGGCTTATCAACGACCCTTAAGGTAAAACGGATACACGAGGTTATCCGGCTGGTTTTTGTCTAAAATGCAATAGTTCACACTCACGGTAAGCGTGTTACGGGTGGAAAAATCAATGGTGGCCTCTACGGTTGTTACTTTCACTCGAGGCTCCCAGCGATCGATTGCTTGCTGGACATAAAGCTTTGCCAGTGCTTCGGCGCTGGAATTATTCGCTGCGAATAACAGTTCGTTAATGCGGCAGCCAAACTCTGGCATCATCACCCGCTCACCGGGGGCCGTTGTTAAAATAATAACGATAGCCTGTTTAATATCAGTATTGCCCTGAACAAATTGCACTTTCCCAGAATCCGCAATAACGGGAAATGCCCATCCCCGGCCAAGAAAATCACTGTCGGTGGCTGTCGGCATTGGCTTAACCCATCATCACATTACTTGCGCCGAGAACAACCACCATCGGCGGAGGCGCCTGCGGTCCAGCGGGTGGAACATCGTGGCACGTTTCGCAGGTATCGCCTGCGCGTGCGGCAGCCTTTTTATTAATACGCACCGTTGCACTGCCCATAATCACTCGCCCCAAATTAGTGGGTGGCGTTTGAAAAGGCCCGTCTGGTGAAATGTGCGGAGGTACATTATTCGCCATAGAGCCCAGNATTGCGGCAGGCCGGCTGTTAATCCGCACATTGGTACTCACGTTGTCCGTAATACTGCCATCGAATGGGAAAGGTTGTGGCGTTGGCACTGCACCACCGGGATTCGGCACCAATACAATGTGAATGTCGGCCTCGTTTACAATGCTGTCACCCGTTTTGGCTGCAGGCATACCCATGATTTTTGCTCCCGCTTTTTTATTTTTCGATTACTATTACTTGCAAATGATAATTTAGCTGTGCGTGCCCCTAAGGGGTTGTTCAACGTAATGATTTTTCATATAACTTCTGGCGCCGCAACGTATTAATTGAGATCGATCATCGTCGCGCTCATTTTCAAATTTGCACCACCGGTCACCGTTAATGATTCTTCGGTTAACTCAATTTTTACACTGCCTGCCGTGTTTTGCAGTGTAATTTGCGCGGCCTTAATGGTGAGATTCCCCTTTGCTGTGATGGTCATATCACCCTCACTATTTAGGGCCAGCGCGTTATCCTTTGTGTTTATCTGAATACTGTTCTGTTTTTCATCTGCAATACTGATTCCACCGTCTTCAGAATCGTCGATGTAAAGGGTTTTTACCCGAAGATGTTTTAATTCCGCGCTTATTTTGTTGTTCTTCAGCAGTCTCTATTGGGGGCTTTAATACGCCGTTATACAAAAATCCGAGAACGAAAGGCTGATTTGGGTTCCCGTCGGCGAAGGCCACTAATGCGCTATCGCCCGGCTCGTCACCGTTACCTGCGCTGGGCAAAAAAACGGCGCCGTGATCTTTGCCGGCAAAAAAACTCATAACCTGCAGCCAGTCCGTTTCGATTTCCGCACCTTTAAGTTGTAATTTTACTTTCACTCGCGCAAGGTTTTCTGGGTCATCAACGTTGCTGACCTCCGCGACCGTAACACCGAAGGCTGTGCCGCGAGGGATACCGTTAGAATCTGGCGGAAATAACACGCCTATACACCAGTTCGTTGCAATTGAATTTCTGTTTTATAGCCCGTTGTACTGTCATAACCATGAGTGGCACCCGTAACATAATACAAACCATTAAAGCGATCACTGAGGCCAGCTAGACGGATATTGACCCCAGCCGTTAACTGCGGATCACCAAATAGCGACGCGCTACCTTCAATAAAACGATTAAGATTCTTTTGGTACTCTGCCTTTGCAATACTTTCCGCGGCCTCTTGCGTATTTACATCCTGACGCTGTATAGCAATAGCAGAACTAGGAAAGTCACTAGCTGCTTGGTAGCCACTTTCATTGCCATCCATTTTCTGCTGTACAGTGGCATTTGAAACTTCTGCAGTTACCACTTTATTGGTGAGCATATCCCAACCAGTAACCGTTACCTTATCGCCCGCAGTGGGAATTTTTAAATTGAGATCGAGCTCGCTAACATCACGAGGATATTGCAGTGTCTTCACTGCACTTTGGCCTATTGCGGAGGGACGTATTTTTAACCTAGTACCGGACATTAACATCTCAAAATCCAATTGCTTAAGCAGCTGTAACAAATAGTCGTAGTTACTTATACCATCTTGCATAGAAACCTGGGTAAGGTCCCCAGGCTCACCTTCAATGGAGGCGGTGAGCCCCGACTGTGTTGCGAGGTGGGAAAAAATATCGCTGTACGGTTTATTAATATTAATTTCGGTACGCGTGCCAAATCGCAGTTGATACATTAAATCGAAGCCGCGAATCGTAACGCTGGCATATTCTCTAAACGAAGGTTCAACTGCGGTAATTTTTCCAATAATTATAGGGTCCAACTGCGCCAACCCCATCTGCACCTCTATATCATCACCGGGTTTGAACGCATCTAAATTAATATCTTGCCAACTACCCTGCTCCGATAAACTACTTAAACGCATACTGAACATAGCGGGAGTATTGAGTTCTTGCTGGACTTGTACATTTTGCAAGGCAGCCATGATTTCCGTCGACACCGGTTGATTATTACGGATAATCTTTACCGCACCTGTAACCAGTTTTAAACCTGAATTAGCCATTGGTAATACCCTTGTATCGAGTATCGTGGCTATCGATAATAACGATGGTTCTACCAATGTCCGGTTTACGGGGGAAATTTAATGGATCATAAATATTGTTCGCTGCGGCAATGGCTCGCCACTGCTTAGCATCACCAAAAACTTTACTCGCAATGATGTACAGCCGATCATTTTCTGAAACCTGCCATAATCGTCGACAGTTAAAATAGCCCTGCGCCTCGAGGTCCTGCTTTTGCGACAGTACTTGCTTGAATGTAACCGTAAGTTCCGCTCTTACTGGCACACCACTGCTTAGAAATAACGTAAACTTTTGATTAACCGCGGTAATCAGCCCCGTAAACCATACATCACTCCAGCTGAACAATACCACTGGAGGTTCACGTCTAACGCCGGAACCGGTTGTTGGCTTAGTTAAATTGAGTATCTTATCGGTTTGTTGTCGGACATCTTCCTGTTGCTCATAACTATCAAAAAATAGAGATACGGTGAGATCATCCTGATTCACTCTCTGAAATTGAATATTTGACCCAACTCCCTGCACCTGCACGCTGGTATTCAGCGCTAGCTCTGTCGGGTTATACATCACCTCAATCTCTTGCTGTGTCTCCTCAACAATAATTCTTGCTTTTTTAAGCATTAAGAGTATCCCTTACGGTATCGCTCAATCTCAATTTTTTTCTGTAGATTTTTTAAAATATGATCACTCAACTTCTGAACACTTCGCGGCAACAGAACAGCCTGTACTGCAAGGTCCTGTATACGCTGTTGATGTTTACGCCCGCTGGTAATTTCGTTTGTAATCTCGGAACGAAGTTTNTGCTCAACTTTCTTTAAATAGGTACTGATATCAGCTTGNCTACTATCTATTTGTTCTTGNTTATAGGTGATTTTTANACGCTTACTGTCCTTGTATTGTACTAAAGGTGTCGTTCCAGAAGTCTTGAAAACGCCATTATCGCCAGCTAGGGCCACAGAATCTGTCGCTACATTTGAGTTCATAATAGAGCGCGTATAATATTGATCTGCGATGTAACCAGTAGTCGGACCGTTGCGGAATATACTCGAAACCCCACCCTTCTTTTGACCGACCCGCAGTATTTTTCGATCCTGAATTAGTGCAGTATTAGGGCCATATAAATAATTTATTTTTAGAGTTTTATTAATTTTTTTTGCGATCAACAAGCTACCCAAATAATTTTCTTTCACGGTATTATTTNGCGATGACATTTTCTGGAAATTAGAGGCTTTGTTCTGCCAACGCTTATCATTTGGCAGCACCACCGACCCAGATCCATTGCCTAGCCGNATTAATAGCTTTCCACCTAAAACGCCCCAGCTCTGGTTCTGGTGCATATTCGAATTCACCATTGACGAACTATGATTAGGTTCAACAGCTAGGTTTACAACACCGTCCTTACCGGACGAAAACACGTTCATAATGGCTTTCGCAATTACCGCTAAGGGTTCCACCGCCACATTACGGGCAGGTTCTTCTACCAGAAGCAATCGACCAACACTATGTGTAAAGCGGCTAGTTTGTACTGATCTGACATGTTGTTCGCCACCATTAATTTTCCCGTTCCATCTATTAACAACCCAGTTATTCGCGTTACAATTGAATAATTTAGTTTTAAATACAGACTGTAATGAATCATTATTTACTGGTAAAAGCCGAGATGTAACAAGCGATAGCGGCGAACCGTTAGCGNACTCCACCTTTCTGAAAGTCGGCTTTACTGCCTTATTTAATACGAATGTAGAACGAGCGAAATCACTCACTAAGGCAACGCTGAGTAATCGACCAGCCTTCTCAACTATTCTGGCCATCCTATTCGACATCGGAATTCGTTCAGCAACTATTTTTTTAGCGGTCACTGATTTAATTTTTTGTAAAAGATATTTATATTCTCGAGATATACTACCTGCAAATTCGGTTCTGTAATGTGGGATAGGCCATTGTGCACTCAGTGAGTTGACGGATGCGCGCCCCCCTGCCAGCAACAGTTTTACCTCCATTTGGCTCAAGTGATGAACATTCCGCTCCAGTAATTGGTGAATCTTGTTTAAGTGGATAGAGATATTTCTATAGACCGGCGCAGTTGCCTGCGATTGATCGAGCCAAACAAATATCGATTCATCCCAATATTTTGATCTCCGCAGTACCTTGGCGCTAAAATTTAGCTCTATTTTTGAAACGCGAACGTAGGTATTTTTTGCTGCAATGACACAGTTAAAGCGTGAGCCATTATAGGGCTCCATTTCGCCCCCCAATATAAGCACCTACACGATTCCTTTAGCCGCTGAATAGGCTTCAGCCATAATACTTTTATTTATACCCTCATGAACCAACGTTATGCTTTGCGTTGCCACGATATTTTGCGACGCATCGAGAGAAGGCCCCTGCCACTTACTAGGCCAAGCATTATAGAAGTTGTACCAGACGTTCGGGATACCACGTTCGTCCAACATGTAAATCGAACCATTTTTGCGCTTAATTTTCCCTTCCAGAGTGGAGTTATACCAGTACCAAATTGGGTCAATAGCTGTCACGCCTTGCCTTAGAACAATATCACTGTATGTAATCTGTCCGAAGAGCTTGTATTCTTTGTCGTTAACCCCACCCTCGCGAACAGTTTTTACCTCGGCGCTAAACTCCAAACCTTCAACGGCAGAAAAACCACCAACTAACAACCCTTCAATTTCAACAAAAAAGTTGTAGCCGTTAAACGGATTAAATTTAATCCCACCAAATCTTTGTGCCGCTGCTGCTGCAGCATTTAAGCCTAAAGCCATTGTTGCTGCTCCAAATTTACCCGTTTACTATTGCTGTTCTCATTCAAAGTTTGATTAATATTGCTAATTTGCTCACACCAGCGTTTACGATCACTGTGCTCCATCGCCAATATTTCATCGTAAGACCAATGAAAGTGGTAGGCAATAAATGCAATTTCTTCGTATATACGCTCCGGCACCACCGGTGTTAGAACTTTCCCACCGCTGTATCTCCAACTGCGACAGGACCGCTTGCAACTCCTATACCTTCGCTAGCAGAGGTATCGGCCAGCGGTTGATTTATACGATTGTAAAATTCCTGAAGATAGGCAAAGTCAGCGGAATAGAGATCTTCAATCACTTTGGTATTAATCATATCCAGAGATCCGAGCCTTACAATCACCCGCGATAGCACAATTATTGTGAGATAGGCGGGATTCGCCTGAACTCGGTGATCTTTTAACGGCAAAATTTCATCCCCGGCTGTAGCAAGCCTCATTACTCCCTCTTTATGCATATTGCCATCGCCATCGACATAGCCTATAGGTAAAGTAAATTTCATTTCCGTACTGATTACGTTCATAATATTTCCTCGGTCACGACGCGCGGGTTATATATTCCAGCGCAAGTTCAAGTGTTTCTACCATCACGTCTGAACTACTCGCATTAAAACCAGTAGACTCATACTTAATGGGCCACGCATTAATCACATTCCAGCGAACTTTTTCAGCGCCCGTAGAATCCATGAGTATTAGCGATAAATTCTTTTGCACACCACTTCCACCAGAGCCTTTTTCCAGCGCATCGTTTTGCCAGTTATATAGATCTAGTGAGTCGGTAATACCTTTTTTGAGGGATAAATTTCCATAGGCTGTTAGGCCGGATAGTTTTCGTTTGTATACCGGGTCTGAGCCCTCACGGTAATCAACCGTTTCAATACTAATATCCGGAACTGTCGCCTCTGAAAAAGCTGCGATTTGTATGCCCGATATTTCTACCTTAAACCTAAAGCCACGATAGGGGTCGGTAAGTTGGGTCGCCATATTATTCTCCTGCTAAAGCATGCTTATCAAAATTCGAATTAATTTCCCGAATCTGGCCCGGCGGTTTTTTGTGTAACACGAATAATGACAAACTCTGCTGGGTATACAACTGCTAGCCCAATATCAATATATAACTGACCTAACGCCCGAGTTTCAGGTGGGTTATTACTGGCATCGCAAGTGACATAAAAAGCTTCTTTCGCCGTGTTACCAAATAAGCCGCCCTGCTGCCATAGAACCTGTAGAAAGGCCGAGATATCACGCGAAACAGACGACCAAAGGGTCTGATCATTAGGCTCAAACACAACCCACTGCAAGCTCTGCTTGAGGCTTTGTTCCACATAAATGAACAGCCTGCGAATTGCTACATAGGTCCACTGAGTATCGGAGGAGAGTGTTCTTGCTCCCCAAATCGTGTTTCCGTATCCGATAAAATTACGAATAGCGTTAATACCTTCAGGATTTAAAAAATCTTGATCGGCATCTGTAATTTTTTCTTGCACACTGGTAACAGTTTTTAACGCTCCGTCAGAAACACCAGCGGGAGATTTAAATACGCCAGAATTTTGATCTGTATAGGCATAGCGTCCCAGTACTGGCCCCGACGGAGGAATAGGGATATTACTGTTACTTATGGAATTAAAGATCCAAACCCAAGGGTAATAGATGGAGCCATAGCTGGAATTTAACGCCTGTGTATTTGGCCCTGTTCCCATTTTGTATCCACCTATGTCTTGCACGTCCAAGCCAAAGGGAGGATCACTTACATAGAACATGCTGCCAATTTGTTCACAGAACAATAGCCCCAGATTAACAATAGCCGCCTGCCCAGATNGGGTAACTTTTTTGCTGGCATCAACGGCAGTGGTAGTATCCGGCATTGACAGCAAACTTATGCCATCAACTTTTAACAGTTTCTTAAGGCCGCTATCGAAATCATTTACAGGGTCGGTACCACTGTTTAGGCTTGTAGGTTTACCGGTATTACTGGGTCGGCTAGTTAGCTTACTGGCATCTACCCGAATAAAGATTGAGGTGCTGTTGATACGGGTTTGTAACGACTGGGCAGAGGCCGCCGTAGCGGATGCGCTCGCAGAGGAAATACTGAACCCATTAAAGCTTTCTAAAACATAGTAATTTGCTTGCGATATTGAGGTTGGAGCCAACTTATTTTGTTGCACATACGCAGCCAATAATTGCGCGGGCACGTCCAGCGCAGCATCACCTTTGGNGGTAATTTTGTCCTCGCCCACCGCTACACTGATATTGAACACTGGTGTTGTGCCGGCACTATTACCACTATTGCTTACGATTACCGAAAGATTGTTTCCCCAAGTTCCAGTTGTTGCCGCAGAAACAGAGAGGTTACTTAGCTTTCCGGCTGCCGTTTTAGACGCATCGGTATCCTTTGTGCGTACTACGTAACAAGACGTGCCACCTTCGTTAAAGAATTCAAACACCGCCCAAGAAACATATCCATACCAAACGAGATTCCCAAATTGGCGAGTATAGTCGCTCCAACTAGTGATCAGTGTCGGGGTTTCAACAACTCCTAGCTCGGTTACGCCTACGAAGGCGGGAACAGATGTCGACACGCCCTGAATACTGCGCGCACTGGGTATTTCTTCTATATAAATTCCTGGATGTTGGTATGTAGCCACGGTATTAATCTCTTTTATTAATTGGGTTTTAATTCCACGTCTAAAAATTGTGTAATGCCAACGATAATGGCTACGCGCTTAGCTATGGATGCGTACCCAGTTTTGCTAAATTGAAAGCCAACTTCACTAGCTGCCGAAATCTTTCCGGGTACCGGCAGTGCAAAACGCCCGTCATACCGACCGGTATCCGCGGTGAAGGTATAACTGCTGCGGGGCGCGCCTCTCGCGGTGGCGTAATCAGATGTAACACGTACACCCGCCAGCGGCTTTTGCGATTCACCAACCACTAGCCCGCGTAACATAGTAATACCCGACGGATATGTATAAGTTGGTGCTGGCAGTAGTAATTTAACCGTACACTCTTCAGACACGTTATTTTTGTTCAGAGCGTCAAGCGTAAACGTTAACGGAAAGTATCCGTCAACCTTTACTAACAGCTCATAGTGCGATTTATCTAAGCCAACAAATGCGTATATACCCTGCCCCTTACTCAGTGGTAATGCTCGAATGCCATCCAAGTAAAATTCAACATCGCCTGCTACAATTGGTCGCCCAGCATAGCTATCTATAAGTTGTACTACGGCACTCAATTTCAGGGTATTTGACTTTAAACTCATACAAAAGCCACGTTAAAACGCGCTAAATTCAGCGCTTGTAACTACGTCTATCGGCGTTTTTTGTTGCGATGGGATACGCACCGGAGACATCGTGTACATACTGGTAAATCGATATGGCTTATTGGGAAAGCCGCTCCAAATATGATGGAGGTTATCAAACATCTGATCCGCCACGATTTGAATTTTATGATTATCGGTATGCACAAGAACAGGATGTAAATAAGTTTCTGGAATTTCACCGTTGTTATGAAATAAATTTACCAGTTTATCGGTGATAACCAATTCCAACTCCGGGCTTTTGGCATAGGGCACCATTAGGTAGATCAAATCTACAATTGCCGGCGGCTCAACTCGCGTAACGCTAGCGGAATTAGGTTGTCCGGTAGCGGTTAAATCATACCGAGGCGGCACGTTACGTAAATACGGGTTATGTTTCAGTTGGTATAAAAACAACGACAGCTTATTTTCACCTGGAGCATCAATTTGCGCCGGGGATTCAAATACCACAGCATCTTCGGCAGAGAGTTCAGTAATATTGGTTTGTATAAGCTTGCGCAGCGACTCACTCACAGCTCGAATGACCTGCCCACTACCAATCTCGTCTTGCACTTTTTCTCCTTCCTTAAAGCGTAAACAATGTCGATGTTTGGCTCAGTAATTGCGGCTGACTGCTGCCTACCTGTGCCTTCACGCTAATTCCCTCATTCCCGCTATACTGCAAATAAATAAATTCAAGATCGCTGGGCAACCAGGTAATGTACGCCGTTAATGAAAAATCGAGGCTGGTACTCTGTGCTTGGCCGGTCTGAAAAACAATATCGTTGTTACCGTATGAAATAGACGAAATCGGTGTTGGCGAATCGCTCTCGGGCATCTTGATTCCACGAGATTGTGAAAAACTCGGCCCAAGGCTCCAGTTAACTTTGCCCGTACCCTTTTTGCTCGCCACGTTAATAGCGATACGATTTCCTGGCTTTGCACCACTTACGCTTAAGAAAACGGCCCTATACCGTTGAGAGACATGCCGCAATACTGCGCTAAAACGCCCATCTCGCCATTCCATGGTTTTTTCATCGCCAAAATTTACCAATACGCTAGCATTTGAGCCGAGTGTGCAATAGCCCTGAAGGTATTCTGTGCTTTGCGAGACACGTAAAAATAAGGTGAGAATAAAATCATATACAGTACCGTCTGACCCAGATGTGTGAATCATTAACATTGAATGGTTGAACTCTATGCTTTGAATACATGAGTCCGGATCATCGGAGGGATTGCCGTTAAGAACATTATAAGAAAACCCTAGACTATACCCAGAGGTAGCACCAAGACACCAATCAGAACCTTCTGTGGTAAACGTTAAATTAATGTTTGAATTCGCAGCTACTCGTTTAAACCTAAGAACTACCGGTATCAGTGTACTTTCCATATTGTAAACCTGCTTATAAATCGAGTGCGAATGAGCTTAAACCGATTAATGACGTTCGATCATTTGGCGACTGCAAGGTAAGACTTGCACCAGAGGGCAAATCGACTCGACCCTTAACATAGGGCTGATCGGTAAGTACGTATATCTGCACATTTATTTGCTGGCAAGAGTCAAACGTTTTCAAATACAACTCGCGAGCATTCACAAGAAAACTGTCGAGATTAAGTGCAGTATCTTTAGCGGTAGATAAGCTCAGCCCTGAGAGTTGCATCGAATTGTTGCCCTCACTGAAAATGGCATGCTGATCGTCTCTCAACGTAAGAAATGCTTTGCTGCGCGCACGAAGGTTATTAAAAGAAAGTGTTAGCCGAGTAAAGTTGCGGCTCTCCGCATAGATCTTTGCGTTGAGAGCATTATCGGTATCAGTACCAGAAAAACTATGTAAATGTTGTTTTTCAATATCGCTTAATTCTTCTCTTTCTTTCTCNACCTGAGATATCACCATCTCTTCAGTGATATGTTCAACCACTACATGCACCTCGCCAGACTTCTCTGGAGTGCGTTTAGACTGGTCCTTTGGCGATGAGCTCATACTGGGCACTCTCTTCTGCGGACTATTTTTAGTTTTTTTTCGAGTGGAAACCATAGGGCGTTTCAGCTTGAAATTACTTCTCTAGGAAGTAGGAAACGTAATATCGAAGCTGCCATTCGGAAGATTTCCGCGAGACGAATAACCAACAAAACTATAGGACGCCGTAACATTCATACCTGGAAACGGAAATGAGCCCTGCAAACTACTCCCCTTTGCAGTAACCGGCGCCACCACCTGTACCACCTGACGAATATTAGAAGGGTTTTCTGCGGCTTGTATTTCAAATTTTGTGGTATAGAAACTCGCATTTAGCAACGGAGGGATGGTTAATCCGGGACTAGCTTGCAATTGAATATTGTTCGTATCCGACACCACAAATTGGTTACCACCGGTAAGATTAATTTCTGCCTGCAAACCCTGTGACGAGGCATCAAGCTCAAATGTAAAAACTATCGTAAATACCACAGAACTTCCTCTTGTATTAACCAGCAAATATTAAACTGCCAATTCGATTCGTAAACGCAACCGCCGATAGAGATCGGCAGTGCGCTGCTGAATTTCGATACTGAAATATTGGCAAGCCGCACAACTCATGCTCGTATATTTCAATATCAAACTATTAAAATTAACTTGGCCAGAAAAATGGCGTTGGTGTCTGGTTAACAATCTGAGGCTGAGCATTGCCAACCTGAACTGAAACCTCCACACCGGGGTCTGAGGCAGAGCTTAGGAAAAATGCAGTTATGTCTTTCTGCGCCACCAAAAAAGCGGCCACAGTAAACGCTAATGCGCTACCGCCAGATTGACTACTAGTGGAAAACTTAACATCTGAAGGTGTGACATAAAAACTGGTAAGGGGAAGGTCACCCGATTGTGTGGTTACCTGAATACCTGCACTACCGGAGAACTCTGGGCCGGTACTCCAGGCAACAGGAGTATCTTTTTCTGAAAGTGTAACAGAGATATTTTGACCTGGTTGAGCGCTGCTCACGAACACCTTAACAGCCGTATACAAATTACTCATTTAATATATCCTTTTCGTGTGGATGATTTACTACGCTTGCAGTTTACATAGAGACGCGATAGTCAGCCTTTGCTATTTGCATAAATTTCTTTGATTTCTGCATTACCTTTCTGTACCCCAGCGGGGCATTACCATGATAACGACGAAAGCACGTCGAGAAATTATTAGCGTCCGCATAGCCCACAGCTTCAGCAATTTGTTGAATATTTAAATTGCTGCTCAAACATAGCTCGGCCGCTTTTAACATTCTCTGGTCACGCAACCACGAAAAAATTGTCATCCCAAATTGATCTTTAAAGGCGAATGACAACTTATTTCGGTTAACACCAAATGTGCTGGCCAGATCATCCAGCTTTATATCCTTATCCAGATGCAATTGTAGATAAGCACTAACCTTATCTGCCAAGCCCAATAATGTGGATGCTTGATCTTTATTCGCCTGAGTGCGAAGTGATATTACAGCTTTTAAGCGCACCAGTAGTTCAGCCTCTATTATCGGCAGACTTACGTAATCGCTAGCTCCACACATAAAGACTTTCTCTTTGTCTGCAAAATCATTTCGTACCAAGACAATAACTAACGGCATTGAACTTTCGTTACAGATTGCAGAAACCCCCAACTCAGAAATACCACAACTGATACTATCGCCGATAAATTCAGTAATTATGANGTCAATATTACTATTGAGCTTGCTGCGCAATACCGATCGGCCAATCAATGGAACCACGTTGTAATCGTGACGGTTGAGCAGTCTAGTTATTGTGGAATAATGATTAGGACTAATGTTTAACAGTCCAATTTGTGGTCGTTGATACATAGTCATAGGCTTTCATTTTTATAACTCGGTGAAAACTACATCCGCTGAATAGCTCGTTTTGGGAAGGGGATCTTTAGCTAAGACTTTAATTCGAACGCCCATCTTCCCGTTAACGCCTTGTTCCCTCTCGACGAATACTATTAATACAAAGACCTTAAAAGTAATAACTGCAATATATTGTCAGTTAGCCGGCAAGCTTTCATTTAGGCGTATTATTTTTATAGCTTAAGGTATAGGCAATCAATCTTGTTTTGACAATGTAATCTACAGCTGTATTTTTATGTTACTTCACGAGCTTATAAACGCTGGACACACCAATAGCGCAGCACTGTCTTCACACCTGACTGCCAATCACCGGCTCCAACGCCAGCTTCAATAATATTTGAACACCCCATTGCTATAAGCGTAATTTTTTGCCCGCCCACCATCCTTGCTATTAAGCCCAAATGCCTATCTGTAATTCGCCGCAGGCATACTCAAAAAAATGACATCGGAGTGTGACACAGTAGTTTTTTATACTGCCATGTGAAGTTGCGCCACTATGCGACTTTTGGCGAAAATTAAATTCATATATTTTGAATATCTTATAGACAAGGCACTACTAACTTTTAATAAGTGAAATATTTCACTGCATTTTATTAAATTATTCGCATTAAGTTGCTGAACTACAGACGCCGGCTAAACTGAAATAATTCTAAGCAGAAGATTTTACTTAGTAGGCATAACGTATTTTTTAGCCTACTTAATTTATTATCCATAATTCTGCGAGTTCATTATATAGGGTGGGATTTTACGGCCTTTATTTAGAAGGGAGGTGTCATATTTAGATACCAACCCATCAAATGGGTTTCGTACTAGCAATAAATCCGAAGCACATTTTTTAACATTATTTCTAACAATTTAAATCTAGATAGCCTACTTCAAACATTAGTTATGCCATATATATGACCACTAATACTCGCAGGTCTTTAATAATTGGTTTTTCATTTTTTACAGCATCAACGTATCCATAAGTTTTTCTTCCACTCACACCAAGGAATTTGTTCATGAAAGCAAGCAGTCAATGGAAAGCAGATAATTATCAAATCAGTGTCGACGGAGAACCATTTTTTGTTAAAGGTGTTTGCTACAGCCCTGTTCCCTGGGGAGGCAATTCAAATTGGCAACCCTATGGCGATTTTTTCACACCGCCCTGGAATCCAATATGGGAGCGAGATCTACCTAAAATTCGCGCACTAAATATGAACGTCATCCGCACCTACAATATCGATAACACAACAGGTGATCACAGTCGATTTTTTTAGCGCCTGCTACAATAAAGGTAAGAGTCCCGTATATGTTCTCGTCGGTTTTGGCCAGCTAAATAACGTCGGCCTGTACGACCCTCCCAACCCGACTGCATTCAACCAAGCACTTGCAAACTTCACGACAATGGTGAAAGCCTATGGTAATAACTCGGCAGTACTAGGCTTCATTGTCGGCAACGAAGTTAACAACCCCGATACCATCGCGTCAGACAGTTTTTGGAAGAACATTAATATATTAAGCGAGGTGGTACATAAGCACGCACCCGGAAAGCTATCTATTCTCTCTTGCGTTGACGATTCAATGCAGACTGTTCAAGCCGGCGAGAAAAACAGCAATCTCACTGATCTCGATGTATGGGGTATCAACAGCTATCGAGGTAACTCTCTCAGCAACACAGCAAACTTCGATAATTTATGGAATACCTTTCAGAGCGCAACGCAAACCTCAAAACGACCATTACTTCTTACCGAGTGGGGCGCGCCGGCAAGCTCTCATAAACCGAATGTTTCCGGCACAGATGGTGGCGAATTACAGTTCGACACAACCACAATGAACGACTTGGTAGACTACGTTACGGGCCACTACAACGACATTACCTTTAATGCGGGTACAACCACGTCCAATGGGGGTAGCAGCAATCCAAACGCTAGCAATTGGGCAGCAGTTGGCGTTGGCTCCTGTTATTTTGAATGGACGGACGAGTGGTGGAAACTTGATACTTATTATTCGAACATCAATTGTCCCGCCACCAAACAGCAAGCAGGGGTTTCGGCTAATGCCGCTTTCCCGGGTGGCTGGGGGGATGAGGAGAGCTTCGGCTTAAACCAGATAACTCCCGATAGTAGCCTGTGCCCGCCAGAAAAACGGACCACTCCACCGGGTGGCGGTTGTCCTGGTCCCTGGAATTTTACTTCGAACGCTCCATATCCAGTGGATCACCTTACCCTTCGCACCAGTGGAACTACCCTGCGCGATTTGATGGCAGACTAACCTCCCTATAGGGAATCGTAGAATTAACATTTCTGCTTATTTGTGACATCCCCCTATTTATCGGCTAATCGCCAATAAATAGGGGGCTATTTCTGCCCTAATGAGCTCTAACAGAAAAAAGGTAAACATCGCATTAACATTTCCATCGCATTACAACCTGAAAGGTCGCGATGATGCTACTTCTTCAGCGTTTCAATCAGTTCTGTAAATACAATCAAATTCCCTTCTTGGCCGCGCGCAATACAGTAATTTGATTCACAATAGATTTTGCCGACGACGTATTGATTTAAGCGAACTACTACCAACGATTAGGCTTAGTTTCAGGGCCCCAACCAAATCTGTGGCGGTCGAATTCGGGCTGAAGCTCTTTGCTATATACTGTATTGCCGTCTATATCTTTTAAGCTTACCGTCATATCGTTACTGAATTTATCGATTTTCACATCCCCATAAAACTGAAAGCCCGCCATCGGTGACATGTTTGCCGATGGTGGCGATTTTTTCAAACACTACCTCAGGCCCAAAGGTATTGTCTAAAGCATTGGGGCCAAAGCTACCCGCATTGATCGGACCAGCCACAAACTCCCAAAACGGACTAAAATCTTTAAATACCGCGTTTTCTGGTGTGTAGTGATGTGCTGCGCAGTAGTGCACATCGGCAGTCAACCAGACTACATTTTTGATTTTATGTTTTTTAATAAACCGCAGCAGGTTCGCCATTTCCAACTCGCGCCCCATAGGTTCGCCGTCGCCATTGGCCATATTTTCAAATTTTTCAGCACCGTCTCGAACCATTAAACCGATTGGCATATCTGATGCGACGACCTTCCAAACCGATTTCGATGTCAATAGTTTGTGCTTCAACCAATTTAATTGCTGCTCACCAAAAAACTGCGTTTCGTCACTGGCCTCTGTTTGATTATTGGCAGAGTTTGGCCCACGATAGCTACGCATATCAATAACAAACATATCCAGCAATGAACTGTATGGGATATGACGGTATACACGATCTTGCTCTTTCGCACTGAAAGGTCGCATTGGGGCGTATTCCATAAATGCGGTTGAGCCCCTTGCGATTAATAGCTGAATATTTTTCTCCGTGTAGCGATCGTCGCCACTTAGATCTTTTGAGTCTGACCAGTTATTTACCACCTCATGGTCATCCCATTGCCAGATCTGTGGAACCGAGGCATTAAACGCGCGAACATTGTGGTCGAGCATATTGTATTTGTAACGGCCACGATATTCGGCCAGGGTTTCAGCGACTTTAGAAACGTCTTCGGTAACGAGGTTGTGCCAAATAAGGCCATCTTCCGCCTGCTGGTATTCCGAAATCGGGCCGTCAGCATAAATATTGTCACCACTGTGGATAAAGAAATCTGGCTTTTCCTGACGCATGGTTTCGTACATGCGCATGCCCCCAAACTCTGGATTTATCCCGTAACCCTGTCCAGCCGTGTCGCCAGACCAAAGGAAGTGTAAATCGCGACTAGGATAAACGGGAGCAGTAACAAAATGGCCTTCCACCGGCTCGCTGAGTATTCGGTCGTTATCTAAATCCTGAAAACTTACCCGCACAAATACATCGCGATCGGGAACAAGGTTTGCCAGATCCAACCGTGCGGTGAAATCATTTTTTTCTAGGGCATAGGGACCGCGAACGGTGGTGCTACGCCAGAAATTCTCATCATAGCTATATTCCACCAGCATACGTGAGGCACGATCTGCACGGCTCCATACCAAGCCCTTAGACGCCGTTACATCGCCAAATTGTATTCCCTGGGGTAACTGCGGGCGGGATGACTCGGAGGTGATAAGGCCCGGCGCCATGCTCCATGCCTTTATAGGTGTCATGGCCGCAATGCCGGCGCCACCCAAGAGTGTACCGGCCGTTTTTAGAAACTTTCGTTTATCACTATCTGTAGTCACTGTGAACCCCCACTAAATTGATTTAAATTAGGACGGCACGAGATACCCGTCTCAGCAGGGGTCAAATCTAAACCGCGTATGTTGCAGTATTCGGTCTTGTTTGTGGCAGCTAGGTGACGTATCTCTAAACGAGGAAGCCGGCATACCTATAAACGGTCTAATTGCGACGGGTATTGAGCCATGCTATAACACCAATATCAGAACTTTATTGATCAACAACCAACAGAAATGCGAACGACATGGATAATGTAATTTTCAACTTCCACGATCTCGTCCTTCTAACTACCACTTTTCAGTGTGTCGTTTTTTCCGCCATGCTATTTTTACCGTCCCGCGAAAAAACCGAAACGACAGTTTTACTCGCTCTTTTTCTCATGTGCCACGCGTTAATTCCAATCAACTTACTTATTACTTTTGGTGGAGGATTTCGACGCTCGGCTATTGAATCTATCCCAAGTGCGTTCTATATAATTGAATCGGTCTATTGGTTGGAAGGGCCTTTGTTACTGCTGTATGTACGCTCACTTCTATACAAAGATTTCACCCTGAAGAAAAGCCATTTATTGCTATTCATTCCATTTTGTTTTTATGTTTTACACCAATTACTTACCTATCACGCACTGAGCACACCAGACCAAATATCGCTACTAAAGAGCGAGCCGCGGCCAGGGGTAGGCCCTTGGTATATGCAAAGCATTTATATTGCCCGCGACATCTTTTTGCGGTTGGGGTTTGCGCTTATCGCGCTACGGGAAATCATTCACTACAAGCGTGAGACTATTGGAAAGGACGAGTTAAAAGATTCTAATGTGATATGGCTAAACGTATTAAGTTACGGTTTCGCATTTATTTACGCGTGGGATTTAATGGTGACGATACTCACCTATTTTTGGGATTTCAATATCAAGTTCGCTATCCGCCCAGGATTAACTGGCCTATTAGGTAACTATTGGAAGTTTTTCTTAATCATGGGGTTAGTGTTTTGTAATCTTCGATATTCGACACTTGTATTGGGTATTGCTCAACGGCGTAGAGCTACTGAACGCCACAGCTATAGCGGCTCAGATATCGAGAAGCTTTCGGCGTTTATGATTACTGAAAAACCCTTTCTTACCCAAGGACTATCGCTAAATAAGCTAGCGAGGCTGGTGGGGATTCCGGCCAAAACGCTATCTCAAATCGTCAACCAATCATTCGGTAAATCGTTTGCAGAGTATGTTAACGACTACCGTATTGAAGAGGCCAAGCTCTTAATGGCAACGGAACAACATAAGCGTTCGACCCTGCTCGACATTATGGAAATTGCTGGCTTCAACAGTAAAGCCGCATTCAATCGCGCCTTCAAAACACACGCGGGTATTACGCCTTCGGAATTCCGCCAGTCAATTTCCGCTGATACTCAACATTAGATTCAGCGTGAACATTCGCACGGTTTTGCGCAATAATAGATGGCGCCGGTTGTATGCCAGTTAAATCCCTAGACCTCCTGCACCTTACACACCACTTGGTTACGACCGGCGTCTTTAGCCTCATAGAGCGCTAGATCTGCCGAGCGGAACAGTCCATCGAGATCGGGTTTAGCAATGGTTGCTACGCCAAAACTAGCGGTAATTTTTTCTTCCTGATGTAGCTCGCTTGCATCCAATTTTTTGCGCAATAATTCAGCTACCACTTGGGCCTGCTGCAAGTCAGTGTTGGGGCACACCAATATAAATTCCTCGCCGCCCCAGCGGGCAAGAAAGTCTGAGCTGCGTGAATTATTTTTAAACAGCTCCGCTACAGACTTTAATATCTGGTCGCCAACATCATGCCCATAGCTGTCGTTAATTCGCTTGAAATGATCGATATCACACAGAATAAATGACATCAAAGTCCCAGACCTTTTGAAATCTGAGAGCCCATCGTATAAGGCATCGCGAATACCTATTCTGTTTAGCAATCCGGTTAGCTGGTCGGTTTTCGCTAAATCTTCAAATTGTTTGTTTTGTAAGTTTAAAAAACTATTAATGGAAATAAGTTCTTGTTGGTAGCTGCGGTTACTATTGAGTTCGAGCTTCAAGCGTATAAAGCGAAACAACAATAGTAAAAATATAAGTACAGACCAGAGTAGGACTACCCCTTTATAGAGATTTTCATCTGAAATAAGGTTTCCCCTAAAGGTGATTTTTTTGAGTTGTATCTTATGAATACCGCCACTCGCCTGTGAGCCGGTCTGCACCTCCACATAGATAATATCGTTGAATTCTGGGTGCGAATCTTTTAGCGCAATCTTNCGGTGTGCCAACCACCAATCCGCAACACTGAAATCTTTTAAATTGACGGTGATGCCATTGCGCAATTCCGCGACGGGGATTTCGACCATATTGTACTTAGTCGATGTCGGGTCTCCGACTACATAGTAGTTAGCGTGACGATTGCGGAAATAGATACGTACAAACTCGGCGTTACCTTCGTAGCTCCCCCAAATCGTCATCTGGCTGTAATCACGTAAATCCAGACCACTCCAAGTATCGCTCAAGGTATCGAGCAACATACTGCAGTAGGGGTTGCGGTATTGGCCGGCTAATTCACACTTCCACAGCTGCTGCTCTTGGTCCAGCCACGAGACATTACTGTTGCCGCCAGAATATTTGTCATCCGAGAGGCTGGCAGCATATTGGGTGGGAATAAACTCCCAATGCCGCGACATCCAATCTTTCGGCATAAAGATAAGTATCACCGATAGGCAGGCCATCATGCCGAGCACGGCCTCGATGGAGGTGATAGACCGCGGCAGCGAGCGGCTGGTATTTATAGTCATAAGCAATACGGCTAAAAGGGGTTAAATAGGCTTGCACCGCAAGATGCTTATCACGCCAAGCACCCGTTTCTAACAAGTGTAGCCCATTATCAATCGCTAGGAGTTTGGAGCTACAACACCGACTAAAGTCTAGCTACCGACTTTAGTCCAATTGTTAGCCTCTTAGGTTCGTGAGACGCTAGCAACGCCTCCCGGTAAGCTTTACTTATAAAACCCGCTTTATCTAAAAACGTGTAATTAACAAAAGGAAAATTGTTATGGATAGCGTAACCCGCAGAACTATCGAAGTTTCAGGCTCTATCACCGCGGCTATCACCGCAACTATTGCAATAGTTACCGCTATTTTGGTCGCTATAGCACCAACCGCAGAGGCCGCCACAAAACAGATCTTTAGCGGCACTCTTTGCGAAAGCCTATACGACAAAGACTCAATCTACGGCGCTGGTATTCACTACCAATACGGCGGCATCTGGAATCAAAGCACTACTAACTGGGCCTATATCGATTGCCCTGTTCCCCGTGCCAATGGCTTCAGTTCTGGCACTATTGCCGATTTGGAAGTGGCCGTAACTGATACCGACGGCGACATGTGGTGCCAAGCGATTAATCGCAATCGTTATGATGGGGCCGTTGCAGTCGAAACGGCTTATTCCGGCGGTACCGGCAATCGTATTATCGACTTTGGCTCTGTCGCTGGCACCAGCTATGAAGGGCATATCACGGTGTTCTGCGTTCTGCCTAAAAATGGCGGAAAAGTTCACAGTATTAGCGTTGACATCAACGAATAGCGAGCGTCAAAACAATGCTTCTCACCGCTAAATCACCGCTCTATTGGCTACTTATTGTAACCATGGGGGCGGTGATTATCGCTCAGTTCGCTCTGGGGTATTTTCGTCCAGCAACGTCTTCTGGTGCCGCGACATCAACCACTGCTGCCGATTTAGAACTGCGCTCCGCAGCGGCACAGAACCAGCTCCAGCTCACGGCGTTAGAGCGTGAACTGGCTGAAATACGCGTACTCCTTAGTCAGCTGCAATCAAGCAACGCCGTACAATCGACACATCACCAGCACCCAATTGCCAATAGCACTCAGGCATCCGCCAATGATTTAATAGACAATAAAACTGCTAGCCACGAGCTACAGTACGAAGTAGCAGACAACGCCGATCTAGACGAAGCAGAGTTTGCACGCCAAGTTCGCACTAAGGCGATAGTACGTTACCAAAATGAAGATAGGGATTCGGAATGGGCAAATGTTGAAGAGGGCTTAATCCAACTAGCAGTAGAAAATAATGTCGACTTCCCAAGTGTACTCTTCAGCGAAGTAGACTGCCGTACAGATACCTGTCGGCTGCGACTGCTAATGGATGAAACAGCAAATGAACCTCACACGGAATTGGCGCTGGTAGCGGAGATTAGCCGACGTCTACCCAATGTGGTGTGGCAAAAAGAAGGCGAACAACTGACATTGCTATTAAGCCGCTAGCAGCCGTGTTAACACGACGCTAGCAGCGAGTTGCTAGATCCTAGTTTTTAGCAGCTATAGGTTCCGTCCGGCGCAGGGCTAGGGCTCTAGCGCGTAAAACGTGCCATCTAACGAACCGAACAGCAAGTGGCCCATATACAGCTCTGGCGTAGCGGTTGCGCCGTGGCCAACATAGTCTGGTAGGTCTGGCATCACCAAGGTCCACACAACCTCACCGGTATGGCGGTTAATTTTCACCATGCCACCGTCGGGCATAAAAGTGGGGTCGTAACCGAATACGGACTGATAGACAGCATCGCAGCCAACCGCTGGGGCCGCCAAGTTACCGCCATCAAGCGAGTTGGTTTCCCAGTAGGAACTACCGTCAATCGGGTTTAATGCAATAGACACCCGCCAATCAGAAGAACCGATATACACCTTATCCTTGACAACTGTGGCCGATGATTCCACCCACGAACCGCCGGCATAGGTTTTGGTCCAGACTACAGCACCGTCCTTGAGCGAAAGGCCATAGAGGTTGCTATCTCGGCTACCAATCACCACAACGCCGTTTACCTCTTTCGGGCTAGACGGAATCGGCCCGCCAGTTTGATGCTCCCACACCAAACGACCGTGTTTACTTAGCGCGACAACCTTGCCGTCAAAACCGGCAAATACAACCAGATTGCGTGTAACTAGCGGATCGGAGCGCACTTGAGCCCCCGTTTCATAGGACCACTGCACTTTACCGTTGCGAGCATTCAGTGCGTAAAAATGTCGGTCGCCACTGCCAACATAAACACTGCCGTGATACTCACTTGGCGACGAACTGTGGAAGTCCCATGAACAACAGTCGGCATATATGGGCAGTCGCTCAACCACCTCATGAAGATTGATGTTCGCGCGCCACAATAACTTGCCTGTTTTAGGGTTTAACTTGTACACATAGCCATCGTCGGAATTGATATATAGCCCGTTACGACTGACGCTGGGCTTCGAATATATTGGGCCCTCGGTGGCAAACGACCACTTTAATTCACCACTGGCTGAATCTAACGCGTACAAGCTGCCATCAGTGCTCCCCACATAAGTCGTGCCTTTAACAGTAGTCGACGATGCCCAAATTGCGCCCTCTGTAGCAAAACTCCAGAGGGTGTTCGGCGTGGTTGCAATTGCCACCTGAGCACCAAGGATTAATGCAAAACTCAAACATAGCGCCATTAGCCGCCGTGGTATTGCCAACCAAGATCGAATCGTTCGTTTCATAGTACCGCCTCGCTATTTTGTTATGGGATGTTGTTGGTTTTACTGCTGAGGCTTGATAATGATGGTACTAAGGGAATTGTGCGTTCCAATAGATAGAAGCGAACTACTGTCTAGGTGCGGCTGGATAATCAAGAACTAGTAGAGAGGCCAGCAAAACCGCCACAGGGCTCACGGATAAGCACTATGGATCATAGTGATGAATGGTTTAATGTGGTTTTGGTTAAGGTTTGAGGCTTAGCGCGGAGGATCGCTGCGATCACTAGTCGAACTATTTACTCGGTACCATCCCGCAATAGAATAGCGATCGCGGGTCGCTGGAAGCACCTCGTGTGGAAACTCTTCACTTAAAAACACCACTAACGTGCCAAATGCCGGGGTAACTTTTAAGCCCACAAGGTCGCGCTCATCTTTATACAAAACCAGCTCACCGCCTTCGTCTGGCAACCAAGTATTATTAAGGTAGGCCACTACCGACAAAACACGGTTCGCGGCGCCTTTAAAGCTGTCGAGATGGCGCTTGTAGTAGTCACCAGGTGAATAGTGCGCAAAATGACTTTCAAACGAAAACAAGCCCAACAGTAGGCGTCGATTTAAATAGGTCTGCAGTTGCTCAGCCCAGGCCAGCCACTGTCGACCGACCTCGGACTCACCCGTTATCCAACAAATTTCGTCACTGCGCACAAAGCGATTGCGCATATGCTCGGACTCTCGCCCAACACCAGCCGCCTTAAACTTTTCAGCGGATAAAACACACAAGTGCTGCTGCAGTTCGGCGGCTAATTCGATGGGCAGCGCCAGCGGATTTACGCTGTAGCCCTGCACCAATAGGTTGTCGGCAATACGCGCGAAGAGCTCATCGCTCGCCCCGCCATCACTCGACTGACGGCTTAAACCGGTATTGCCAAATAAATGAGTGGCTTCCACAAAATATCTCGAATGACGGGTGCCCGCGAAGAGGCTGGACCTTACCCAAATAGGGTGAAATATGAAACCAAGCGGAGTAAAGCAAACGTTACCACAACCGCAGAGTGCGGCGGATATTACTCAGAAGTACTAATAAAAATCACCAAAAACTATCTCTATTTTACCGCCGCCACACATGTCATTCACTATACTTACCCGATAAACCTAGACACGATAATGACAATAACGTGATAACCCTTAATTGAAAGGCTCACCTCTATGCTTAACCCCTTTGCCCACTTGCAACGCTTGTTTTCCCTAAACTTTGTTGCCGNCATAGCCGCCACCTGCTCACTAGGCCTTTTTGTATGTGCCTTCGGAGCCTACGCCGAAAACGAAAAGCCACTTGACCCACGGGACGACGGCAGCCAAATCAACAACCTATTCCGCATCAACTACGCTGGATACCTGCCACAACAAGAAAAAATAGCGGTCTACTTAAGCGCGGATAAAGGTGCAAAAAAATGGCAGCTACTCAACAATACCGGCANGGTTGTCGCCAAGGGTAAAAGTCGCGACCGGCGCGTCGGCGACTACGCGTCTGGCGATAGCTTTTTCCTAATCGACTTCAGCCGATATCAAATTGAAGGTGACAACTATAGCCTGCGAATAGACGGCAAAACCTCACCGAGCTTTAGTATTAGCAACGACCCCTACGGCCAATTGAAATACGAATTTTTTGACTACTTTAAAGACCATCGCCGCGCTGGCGATAAGTTTGACCGCGCCGTAAACAACTGGTCCACACATAGCGTAACCCTCGACTTTATTGCCGATGCCGGCGACCAAGGCTACTACACGGTCAACGCCGCAGAAGCACAATGGAGCCTGATCAACCTCCTAGAAACCTACCCAGAAGTAAACACTTACTACAGCCGTAATAGCTTAGGAATGGCAACTGTGTATAACGAGCTACGCTATTTTAGCCGCGCCATGGAAAAAACGATCTTCCCTGGTGAAACCCTCGCCGTAGCAAAGTTTGCAACCTTTTCGAACACCACTTGGGGCCGCTGCCCCGGCGCTGCGGGCGATAGCGGCCCATGTATATCTCTACCAGAAACCAAAGCCACCTATGCGGTTGCTCGTACCCTAGCGGCGATGGCGCGCTTGCACGCCAACTTTGGTAACCACGACGAACAACAAAAGCATTATCAACTCGCTAAAACCGCTNTGCGCAATGCCGAAAAACAAGACCCAGTTTGCCTCGATTGGACAGCTTTTGGTGGCGAAGGCGGTTATTACCCCAACAATGACAACTATGGCTTGTGGCGTGACCCGCGCTCTCACCGAGACCCCTGCGCCAGCGGCAGCGCCGACCCGAAAGACAACAACTTGAATGACGATCACTACGCAGCACTAGTGGAACTGTATATCGCCGCCGACAAACTAGGCCTAAAAGCCGACAAGCAAGTACTGCAGCAACAGGTGGAGACTCACCCGCATCACCTGCGTGTGGATAAATTCTTTTTTGGTGCCGTTTCCACGGAAGCCACGCTATCGCTGCTCAGTAATCGTCCCGCCGGAATGGACTTAACCGGCGCCGAACAGGCCGTTTTCGCTTACGCTGACAACGTTCGCGATTACCAAAAGGTCGGTTACCCAGGGGTTACCTTCGACGTCAAATCAGATGAATGGAAGACCGGCGACAAAGATGACATNGATGCCAACTTTCGTTGGGGATCGAACCGCATGCAGCTCAACGACGCCCGTATCGTAATGGCCGCAGCAGAACTCGCATTCGCTCAGAACAAGTTTAAGTTGGCCGCCGCCTACACCAACGCGGTGCTGCGGGTCCTGGACCAAATTTCTGGCACCAATGCCGTTGCTCTAGCGATGTACACCAGCGACGACTACCCGCACATTGAGCATGCGGTAACGCGCACCCACGATGGCCTAGTTGCCGATACCGAAAATGGAAAAATGGTACTCGGCGCCAATAACTGGACCAACGCTAACGATCCCTTTATGCCTGCGTTTGGCTCCATGCCGGGTATGAAAATGTTCGCCCTTACTGGCACCGGTTGGTCGTCTCGAGAAATTGCCATTGATGCTAACGCAGCGTTAGTGCCAGTAGCCTACTTTGCTACCGAAGTTGCACCGAAAATTCTTGCCGCAGCACACTACAACCAATAGCTCACCAATGTTACGGGTAAAGCCAGCGCGGTTTTACCCGTTTTCAACAACACGCTATCAGCTTTATTGGGCCTATCTCACGGCGCCCGCCCCCATTGCGTCCTATTTCACCCCTAGCAACGGGACGCCTAAATAGCGTTTACCTCGAACGTCTAGCCATACGGATTAGGACGCCTAGTGTGCCAATTTATCGCACCTGCGTTAGCCCCCCATGCGAAGATTTTTCATCATTTTACAACGCTATTGCACAGCACCTGATAAAGTGGATTGTGTAATAACTGATCACTAAGTAGTTTCACCACATCTTTTAAATTAAGGAAAATCGTATGAGCATTGCAGCGCGTTGCGCCTCTTTGTTTCTAAGCACAATTGGCCCAAAAGCAAAGGGGTTAGACCACACCTTAGTAGCTTCCGAACTTACCTCGCTATTGCCAAATAATGGGTATGATATCGACTTAAAATTATTTTTAACGCGGCTTAATCAAGAAGGCCTCGGGCTTGTGGTTGCCACGTGGTTAGGTAACAGCGATAACGCTCGAATTATGCCTTCACAACTTTTGGGGATACTAGGCAACGCCCCTATCTCACAGTTTGCACAGGCCTTGAAACTCGACATATCTACAATTATGCAGGGCCTAGCACGCACACTGCCAATGTTGGTAGACGAATCAAGCGAGCACGGTGCACTGCGTGCTGAAGTGGTGTTCCAAGCAAGCAAACTAACCTGCAACGGCTCGCACTAACTCAGCCTAATTCAGCTCTTGTATTCTCGGCTAGCAAACCCAATTCGAACGCGGGCTTCCAGCATCGCGCCATAGTCTCAAGATGGTTTACTTTCCATTACTTATCACTGCTGTATACTCCGAAAAAAACCGGCGACTTGCATTCGTGCAACTACCCCCACCGCACCGCTTAGCACGTTGAGGTAAAGCTCCAAATACGCTAAACGCGGCAAGGATTATTCAGCTAAGTAACGGAGTGCTTTCATGAGCAAAAAAAAATATATCTTACCCATCAGCCTAATAGGCGCCGGTGTCGCCATTGTTTCTCTACTGGTGGTAGCCAAACCCAAACCCAGTCCCGACGCAATTGATCAAACACCCGCCTTGGTTAAAGTGGCTGTTACTTCAGCCGAATACCAAACCGTAAATCTCGCCGTAACTGCTCATGGTACGGTAACGCCGATTCGTGAAATTGACTTGGTTGCTCAGGTTTCCGGGCGCATTATCCATGTTGAACCCGCATTTGCTGACGGTGGCTTTTTTGGTGCGGATGAAACGCTAATTCAAATCGATGATCGCGACTACCAAGTTGCCCTGCTCACAGCCAAAGCAAAGCTAGCCGAAGCGCAACGTCGCTTAGCTGAAGAGCAAGGCCAAGCCCGACAGGCAAAGAGAGAATGGCGAGACTTAGGCAACAGTAACGCCAACGACTTATTTTTGCGCAGACCTCAGCTCGCNGCAGCCCAAGCAAATTTAGACGCGGCGCAGGGCGACTTGACCATGGCCGAATTAAATCTTGAGCGCACTAAAATTACCGTGCCCTTCACCGGCAGAGTTAAACAAACCTACGCAAACCTCGGCCAATATGTCACCACCAACACGCGTGTCGCCACTGTTTACGATTCCACCGCACTGCAAGTTCGTCTTGCCTTAACCGAGCGCCAAGCGGCATTGGTCGATTTACCTTTGCTACCGCAAGCCGATATTAACAGCCCACTACCCAACGTAATCATTCGCGGTAGCGTTGCCGGCAAACAACAGGAATGGCGCGGAGAACTCGCCAGAACCGAGGCATTTGTTGATGCAAATTCTCGCCTTTATTACATTGTTGTAGAAGTGGCGAACCCCTACGGTAATGCAGACGAAAAGCAAGCGAGTATTGCCCCGCTTTTACCCGGCTTATTTGTCGAAGCCGTTATTGAAGGNAAGGCCCTAGACGATGTCGTCATGTTGCCGCGTGAAGCACTTTATCAACGCGATAAAATTCTTAGCCTCGACGCGGATAACAAAGTCACCGAACAGCTGGTTAACGTTTTACAAAAAGACGAAACTCACGTTTGGCTAAAAGCGGCAATCCCCGAAAACACCTTAATCGCACTCGAAAAGCAATCGCTCACCCCCAACGGAACAATAGTTGAGCCCATTCTCGACGAAAACGCCGAACCACTTCCCATAGCGCAGACCGAAGTACTAACCGAAGCACGCCAAAATTCAAACCGCGCGGCCAACCAGCAACCATAGGAAGGGCAGAATAAGATGAATGGACTAATCAAATGGTTTGTGGGCAACCCCATTGCGGCCAATCTACTGATGATCGCAATGCTGTTAGGCGGGTACGTCTCGTCTAGCACAGTTAAAAAAGAAACATTTCCGGCGTTTGAAGCCAACGTTGTTAATATTTCTATGGCCTACCCAGGGGCTGCATCGAGCGAGGTAGAACAGCAAATAGTGGTGCGCATAGAAGAAGCTATTGCAGACCTCCCAGGCGTATTCCAAATCACCTCGCAATCGAGCGAAGGCTACGGAAATGTCTCGGTAAATGTTACCGAAGGCTTTGATGTACGTGAACTGCTTAGCGATGTGAAAGGCCGAGTCGATGCAATTAACACCTTTCCAACCGCTGCCGAGCGCCCCGTTATTCGACAAATTGTACAACGACAGTTTTTAATGTGGGTCGCGCTCTACGGTGATACCGACCGCCGAGTTCTAAAAGATATCGCCTATCAAATTCGCGATGAAATGTCGTTGCTCGAAGGCGTTTCTGAAGTAGTACTTACTGGCCTAAAAAACGACGAAGTCAGTATCGAAATATCCGAGCAAAACTTACGCCGTTACAACCTCAGTTTCGATGAAGTTGCCAGCGCTATCCGCCAGTCGTCACTCAGTGTTCCCGCCGGATCACTAAAAACGAAAGACGGCGACATTCAAATTCAAACCCGTGCGCAAGCATTTAACTACAGCGATTTTGAAAACATTGTAGTGCGCAGCAGTCGCGATGGTGGCCAGTTGTTATTAAGCGACGTTGCCATTATCAATGATGGCTTTTCCGAACAGGATGTCGACTTCAGCATGAATGGCAAACCCGGCCTAAACATGGAAGTCAAAATGAGCGACGATCCGCTACTATTCGAGGGCACAGCTAATGCTCGCGCCTATATCGAAAACCTGCGCACTCAGCTACCCGAAGGTTTGGAAATAAAAATTAATTTTGAATCCCGCTCTATTTTCGACAGCCGCTTTAACCTGTTAAAAGATAATGCCCTTGGTNAGTTTAGTTTTAGTCTTTATCATTTTAATGCTGTTTCTTGCGCCCTCTGCTCGCCTTTTGGGTGGTCGCGGGAAATTGCAACCACCTTCGCCGGTGCTATTTGGNTACTTCCGCTGCTCGATGTTTCTATTAATATGTTGTCGATGTTTGCTTTTCTTATGGTGCTAGGTATCGTTGTCGACGATGCCATTATTATTGGCGAAAGCATTTACCGTCACCAACAGCGCGGCGAACCCGCCCACCTTGCAGCCTCCACCGGTACTATCTCGGTATTGCAACCGGTGTTCCTCGCCGTTATGAGCACGGTGATGTTTTTCTTACCCATGATTGATGTCCCCTCAGAAGTATTGATTTTTACCCGCTCAATTTTTTATGTGGTATTGCTTTGTTTAGTTTTTTCACTGGTTGAATCACTGCTTATACTCCCATCGCATTTGTCTCATATGAAACCAGAGCAGCCTAGCCGTTTTTANCTGCTGCAACGCCTTGCCGCAATACGTCTATGGTTTTCCAGCCACATGGAAGATTTTGCACACAATACCTATCTACCACTTTTACGCACACTGCTAACTCATAAGGGCAGCACTTTTATTGCATTCTTCTTTATGTTTGCTATCGCCGTCACCGTGGTTTCCAGCGGCTGGATTAGAATGAGCTTTTTCCCGAATGTGCCACAGCCCATGATTATGGTGAATATTAGCTTTGCCGATGGCACACCATTTTCGACCACGCAGAAAACAGCGCAGTACATTCGCGATAAAATCGATCTTCTTTCAGAAGACAAANCTTTACTGGAGAAAAATGCAGGAAAACCATTTATTCGCGAAGTTAATCGGAACTTAAATGGCACATCCGCCACGGTTTTTGTCGGCTTGACCGAGGATGAAGATCGTATCGTTTCAACCGCTGAAGTTTCAGATGTTTTGCGTCAGCTCGTCGGTCCGCTGCCAGAGGCAAAAAGCTATTCGCTAAGCGCGTCTATGGGTGGCGATGGTCCGGACATCACCCTCAACCTAAATATGCTCGACAATCACCGTGAGCAGCAACAGGCGGCTGTTAACGATGTTAGTAAAGTTTTGGGTGCCTATCCAGGCGTGTTCAATGTTCGCAGTAACTTGGATGGAGCGCGTACCGAAGTAGAATTAAAACTAAAACCTAATGCCGAAACCCTAGGTATTAACTTGGAACAAATTGCCCGACAGGTAAGACAAGGGTTTTACGGCGACGAAATTCAGCGTATTCCGCGCGCAAAAGAAGACGTACGTGTAATGCTGCGTTACCACGCGGCTGAACGACAAACACTAGACACCTTAGATACTATTCGCATTCGCACCACCGATGGCCGTGAGTTACCGCTCGCGGCCATCGCCGAAGTCAAAATTGTTCCAGGTGCTAGTACTATTCGACGCGTAGACCGCCGTCGCAACATAACCCTAACCGCTGAAGTTAGCGAAGGTACCAACGCGAACGAAATTATCACTGAAATGTTGGCCCAGCACCAAGACCAGTGGCGAAAAGAATATACCGGTTTCAACCTTTCAACTGACGGTAACCTTCGTACACAAGCACAATTTGGTGATAACTTTGGCGGCAACTTTTTAAAAATATTTATTCTCGTTTTGGCTTTATTTGCAATCGCGTTTCGCTCGCTCTCACAACCACTGCTGGTAATGTTAGCGGTACCTTTCGGTTTTGTCGGCGCCGTGCTTGGTCACTGGGTGTTCAATACCAACCTCAGCTTGTTTTCCGGGTTTGGCTTTCTCGCCTGCTCGGGAGTTGTTGTAAATGACAACTTGGTTTTACTCGAGCGCATTAATACATTAAAAGCCCGTGGCGCAGCCACCTTGGATGCGGTACTCAACGCTGGCGTCGATCGGTTTCGTCCAATTGTGCTAACCTCGCTTACAACATTTATTGGCTTGCTGCCAATCTTGTTCGAACGTAGTTTGCAGTCGCAATTCTTAAAGCCTATGGTAATTTCGCTNTCCTTCGGCGTACTGTTTTCATCAATAGTCACTTTNTTCTTAGTNCCCTGTGGCTATTACGGTGGTGCTCAGTTAAAGCTATGGGTTAAATCACTATTCAAACGCCAGCCCAACA
>Ga0065722_101786_pt1 | contig 71482 bp, 67 predicted proteins | sample BansetMetagenome_FD_59109 | JGI IMG/M metagenome (GOLD analysis project Ga0065722, IMG submission 59109) | Bankia setacea gill microbial communities from Puget Sound, Washington, USA - Caecum Enriched | ecosystem: Host-associated > Mollusca > Digestive system > Ceca | place: United States... | reverse complement strand
CGGAAACCGAGCTGCGAAAAGGGCCAATCTGCCTATAATTTCGCCTAGAGTGTTGCGTGAATGGTTCGCGCCAATAACCATCACGTTTAACTGAACAACCTCTTTGCAGTAGGTTACGCCGCTAAGTGAGTGACCTCGCTGAATCGTCCTACACGACGGCGTGGCGTAGTACCCTCGGGTAACAACAACTTGACTCGCACCTTGTGCTTGTCATATTGCATTGATTTCATGGATAGAGATTAGTCATAGGAGACACCCAAATGAACAGAACAGGCGACACTAACACCCCCCCTAATCGCTCAAAGCGCTTTTTTGAGAAAGGAGAATACTGGTATTACAGCACACGTGAAGGTGTTGATATTGGGCCTTTCGATACCTTGCATGAAGCAGAAACCGGCGCCAGTGATTTTATAGATTTTATATTGCACGCGGAGCCAGAGGTCCTGCAGACCCTCGAGCGCTACGCTAGTAAAGCAGCTTAAAAAAAGGGAGGTATTAACCTCCCTTTTTTGTGTCTCGATGTTAGTAAGCTCTCACTAGCCTACTGTCACCAAGGCTGACGCCCGCCCTTTTTCATCGCCATCCTATCATTGTGGAACGCTTGCAACTCGGAGCGTTGCTCTTGCGTCAAAACCTCTTGAACTTTAGCGTGAAGCGCTGCGCGCTGTAATACCCGTTCGCGCGCGCGCTCAGCCGCCGATGTCGCCAGAGCCTCCACTTGTAGCTGATAATCTGCAGAGTCTGCGTCTAACTGGAATATTGCGCCTCTAATTGCCCCCCTAGCAGCAGGCCTGCTCATGGGGGCCATCTCAGACATCAAAGCCTCTAATTCAACTCTTTGCTCTGACGTAAGATCTACGACCCTTTCCAACATGAGCAGTGGTGTTCCTCGTTCACCGTCTCGCCCACATTTGCCACCAAAAGGGGCTGCTACTGCTACCGAAAATGCAAAAGTCGCAAGAAGCGCCATTATCATTACCGAACTTGATGTTTTCATCGTTATCCCTCCTTCGTTAAGTTGTATACAGTTTGCGCCAAACGCCTGCAAAGTTGGGTTAAGGCAGTGTAAAGTTAGGTAAAGATAAAAAGTTTTAATCTCACAACGATTACAGTTAACGTATGGAAAACACGATACCAACAATACTTCTCGTCGATGACGACATTGAGCTGTGCAATTTACTTGCAGAGTACCTTTCTGGTGAGGGGTTCGAAGCCGTTACCTCTCACACAGGACAAGATGCCATTACGTGCATACAATCCAATCCGACTATTTCTGCCGTGGTATTAGACATTATGATGCCTGGTATGTCTGGGCTAGAGGTATTACGACAAATACGCCCGCAAAGTGATATCCCCATTATTATGCTAACAGGGAGAGGCGACGACATAGATAGAATCCTCGGTCTCGAAATGGGCGCAGATGACTACCTTGGGAAACCCTGCAACCCACGTGAGCTTGTTGCGCGTCTTCGCGCTATTTTACGCCGCACACACAATCAAATTAGCAACTCACCCGACCAGCCGCTTCAACTACACGGTATAACACTGCGCATCAGCGCGCTTAGCGTTCACGTGAACGATAATCAATTAAACCTTACCAGCGCCGAATTTAATACCTTGCAACTTTTATTACAGAAAGCAGGACACACGCTATCCAAACAACTCCTGACAGAAGCCGTATTACACCGAAAACTTGAACCTTACGACCGTAGCATAGACGTACACATTAGCCGGCTACGACAAAAACTCTCCGCAGAAGGGGTTGGCGATGTCATAAAATCTGTGCGCGGTATTGGCTACCAGATGGTCACGGAATAACGCACTATGATGTTATTTAACAGGATTTACTGGCGTATATTTTTTTCGTTTTGGATCGCCATTATCACCATCACATTTGCCACCGTTTATGTCGTCATCAACACGCTGCAAACTGCCGATTTTCTGCAGCGCCACCAAGAAACCGTCGCCGCTCTCGCCAAGGACATCATTGAGCGTTATGAAGCAGCGGGTGAAGCCCTTCCCTCGCCACTAGAGCCTCTCAAGATAAGACGTTTTGACCCATCACATTCGCCACTACGTCCGCTCAGAAACATGCCCCCACAGGAACGAGAAAGATTTCACTCACCGGGTTTCAACATTACTGGCCAAGACGGCACCACCATTTTTCAACATCGCTTTAACTTTCAAAAAAACGGGCCAATACTGCAGTTCGAGCTTAATAGCAGCACCGGTCGAACGTACCGAGTACAGACATTTAAACCTCCGTTACCGGCCTTTTTTAAAACGGCTATTAAGCGTTTTTTCTCGGTGCATCTAATATTGATTCTTATCGTATCGACACTGGTTAGCGCTTCGCTAAGCTGGAGTTTAACTCGCCCCTTAAAACTACTGGGGCAGTTCAGCCGAAGGTATGCAGAAGAAAATGACAAAACACCCATTGCAAAAAATTTGCTTGCGCGCGGCGATGAGATTGGTGATCTCGCAATCGATATGTATTTTATGACAGGAAAAATTGAAGCATCGCTTACTGCACAGCAACAGCTGCTTTACGATGTATCTCACGAATTGCGCGCTCCTCTGGCACGTTTACAAGCCAGCGCAGCCTTAATAGAGCAGACGCTCTCCTCCACTCAGCATACTGACCGTATTCATAGTGAGTGTGATCGTATCAACAATTTAATCCAACAAAATTCTCGATTATTCACGATTAAACCGCGACACTGAAGCCCTAGTTTCTATCGAAATAGTCGCCTTTCTAAAAAANCTCATCGACACAATACAATTTGAATACACAAACCGACATTTCATTTTCACGCCATCCGTTGACACACTCACGGTAACGGCTCTACCCCGTGCACTTGCCAGCGCACTGGACAATATTTTACGCAACGCGTGCAAATACTCACCGAAAGAACGCCCCGTTGAGATTGAGGTAATACAAAAGTCGGATACACTCAGTATTATTATTCGCGATCATGGCGCTGGCGTTAACGATTATGAATTAGAAAAACTGCTGATGCCGTTCTACCGTTCTGGCAATAGAATGCATACGGAAGGGTTTGGTTTGGGGCTAAGTATTGCCAAACAGGCCATGGATAAACACCACGGCCAGCTAATACTCTCAAACCACGCGGAAGGTGGTTTGAGAGTAGAATGTAAGCTGCCAATTAAAACTAAGTAACGCTTATAAGCGAACTTCAATTCCTTGTGCTTTCATAAAGGCTTTTGCTTCCGGCACCGAATATTCACCAAAAATGAAAAATACTGGCGGCTAGAACAGCATCGGCACCGCCTTTGACTACGCCGTCGGCCAAATGCTGTAAATTTCCCACGCCGCCCGACGCAATGACAGGAACCGATACCGCATCGGCAATACTCCGGGTAACACCGATATCGAAACCGTCTTTAGTACCGTCTTTGTCCATGCTGGTTAACAATATTTCACCGGCACCGTATTCAGTCATACGTACCGCCCATTCGACCGCATCAATACCGGTTGGCTTCCTACCACCATGGGTAAATATTTCCCAGCGTGGCATTTCGCCTTCAGCATTAACCTGTTTCGCATCAATCGCAACAACGATGCATTGTGCACCAAACCGGTCGGCCGCCGCTTTCACAAACTCAGGGTTACTCACCGCAGCTGAATTAATCCCAACTTTATCGGCGCCAGCATTCAGCATATTGCGAATATCATTTAATTCACGAATACCGCCGCCAACGGTTAACGGAATAAAAACTTCCGCCGCAATTTTTTCAACAGTGTGAACGGTCGTATCACGCGCTTCGTGGCTAGCGGTTATATCAAGGAAGGTGATTTCATCGGCACCCTGCTGATTATTATTTTTTTGCTACTTCTACAGGATCGCCTGCATCACGAATATCCACAAACTGCACGCCCTTTACTACGCGCCCTTTATCGACATCTAAGCAGGGAATAATACGTTTCGCCAATGCCATCTTTCATCTTCCTCAAAACACGCGGAATAAATTTAAAATGCGTCATTGCTCGCTAAATACAAACTGTATTTAGGGCTATGCGCTCACTTAACTCTTAGGTTTACTGATCACAATACGCTTGGGCTTCTGCTATATCTAATGAACCCTCATAAATTGCTCGGCCGGTAATTGCACCTGAGATACCTTTGCTCGACTCTGCGGCTAATGCGCGAATATCGTCCATATTAGTAATCCCGCCCGACGCAATCACAGGAATACTTGACGCCTGAGCCATCGCCACTGTCGCTTCAACATTGACGCCCTGCATCATGCCGTCGCGCGCAATATCGGTGTACACAATTTCGCTCACACCGTCATTAGCAAACTGTTTCGCCAAATCGGTCGCTTTCACTTCGCTCACTTCAGCCCAGCCGTCAGTCGCAACGTAACCATCTTTTGCATCTAGCCCTACAATTATATGGCCGGGAAACTTCTTGCACATTTCAGCAACGAACGCCGGCTCTTTTACCGCTTTAGTGCCGATAATAACGTAAGTAACACCCGCATCTAAATAATGTTGAATAGTCTCTGCATTGCGAATCCCACCCCCAATTTGAATCGGCAGGTCGGGAAAGGCTTTTGCTATTGCGGTAACCACTTCACCATTGACCGGCTCGCCCGCAAACGCACCATTGAGGTCCACTAGGTGTAAGCGGCGCGCGCCCTTTTCAACCCACTGACGGGCAAACGCTACGGGGTCGTCACCGAATACCGTAGAGTCATCCATTAAGCCCTGTCGTAAGCGTACGCATTGGCCGTCTTTTAAATCAATTGCGGGAATAATTACCATGAGCCGTTCCAATTTAAGAAATTCTGTAAGAGTTGCAAGCCATTTGTATGGCTCTTTTCTGGGTGAAACTGGGCAGCGAAAATATTTTTTCGCGCTAACGCAGCCGTAAATTCAATGCCGTAATGACACTGTCCTGCGACCAAGGAAGAATCGTCTGGCTCAACATAGTAACTGTGCACGAAATAAAAGCGCCCGCCGTCTTCAATGTTGTGCCACAGTGGGTGATCCATTTTCTGACTAACTTTATTCCAGCCCATATGCGGCACTTTTAAGCGTTCCCCCGAAGGAGAGCCCTCATCATGCGCAGAGCGAAAATCCGCATTGCCCGAAAAAAACTTTACCTTGCCGGGTAATACATCTAAACAATCAACGCCATTATTTTCTTCTGAAAAATTCATTAACGCTTGCATGCCCACGCAAATGGATAACAAAGGTTTGCCTGAAGCGATAACATTGCTAACCGCCACATCCACTTCTTGTCGACGAATTTCACCAATACAATCGCGAATGGCACCAACACCAGGAAATATGACATGGTCAGCGTTTCCGATGACGTTATTGTCGCTTGTCACTACAACATTAATGTCGGGGCTCACGTGTTTTAGCGCACTGGCAACAGAATGAAGATTACCCATTCCATAATCAATAACAGCCACTTGTTTGCAGTTCATAGTGTTTTATCTTTTGCGAGTAAAATTATCGTTCGAGGGTGTAAAAAGCCGCCTTTAACGCGGTTCAAAAACGCAAGAATTACAAGGTACCTTTCGTTGACGGCATCGCATTACCAAGGCGTGGATCGACCTCTAACGCATTACGCAAAGCACGACCAAACGCTTTAAAGACCGTTTCAATTTGATGGTGTGCATTGTGCCCGCGCAAACAATCAATGTGCAACGTAACCTGTGCATGGTTAACAAAGCCATGAAAAAACTCCGAGAACAGCTCTGTATCGAAAGTGCCTATACGCTTTTGTGTAAAGGGTACTTTCATAACCAAACCTGCCCGCCCAGAAAAATCGATAACGACACGTGACAACGCCTCGTCTAAGGGTACATAAGCATGTCCGTAACGACGAATACCGCGCTTATCACCCACCGCCTGTTTTACCGCTTGGCCAATGGTAATGCCGATATCTTCCACGGTGTGGTGGTCATCAATATGCGTATCACCTTTGCAATAAACATCGAGATCTATCAACCCGTGGCGAGCGATTTGATCCATCATGTGTTCTAAGAAAGGGACACCGGTATCAAATTTAGCTTTTCCCGTTCCGTCAAGATTTAGGCTAACGGCAATCTCGGTTTCCAGCGTATCGCGGCTAACCGCTGCGGTTCTATCACTCATGAAAAAATCCTAGGGGCTTGATTTTAGGCGGCGATTATATCGTTTGTGCTCTACAGAGAGCCAGCACCGAAGCCACTATTCTCCGCAATTACAACGCTTTAACGCGTGTTTAATGTGCAAACAGCCTTTGATTCAGATCAATAGGCTCCTTTTCAAATCCTTTTAAGCTGGGCAGCACAACCTATCGGAACCCGCAGGAGCAAGCATAATGAATTCAGCAGTAATGGTCAGTGGCCTTGCTATGTTTGGTAGCATGGGCTTAATCGTCGTTATCGCACTCGTTGCGAGTGGCTTATTGGCTTTTTTCGAGAACAAAATGGATCATAGTAACGATCATTAAGGATGAACCAATCATCGACAAGCCAGTCCAAGCCTGACTTTACAGCTACAATTGCTGCAATACCGTTTTCTTGGAGTTACGCATGTCCGACCAAAGCCCATCCGATCAGAATGAGCCCCCATCCTCTTTAAACACCCCCCAAAAGAAAAGATTCGACGGGTGGCGCTCATTGCTGTTTTATGGTGGCATATTGGCCGTTTTCTATTTCGGTCATGTACAAATTCAGACCTACTTAGGCGAGCAAGCACTAGAAAAGGTTACACTCGAACGCCTTACGCTTGACGAAGCCCTTGCTCGATCCGCGAGTACAGGCAAACCGGTACTCGCAGACATCTCCGCTATTTGGTGCCCAAGTTGTCGAAAGCTCGACAACCAAGTGCTCGCGGTGCCAAGTGTGCAGCAAGCCATTGAAGACCGCTTTATCTTTACGCGTATCGAATTTGAATCCGAAGAGGGTGAGCGTGTGCAAGCCCAATACAACGTTAAGGGGTTTCCTACCTTATTAATCCTTAATGCCAACGGCACAAAAATACGCGATCTTCCCCTCACCTTTGATCCAGAAGCCTTTAAATCTCTTCTCAGCCAAAAACTTTAGCGCCCACCAACACAAGCAGAACACACAACTGCAATTGCGCGTTTTTGCACTTGCCCCCGTGCGGGGCATTTGCCATCCTTCAACCCCCTGACGCCTTCACTCCTATTTTGAGCACGCCATGACCGCCGCCGAATATCAACAGGCTACCAATTTTCTATTGCCACTCGAACACTCAGCCCCCCCGTTAAAGATTGCATTACTGGGCTATCGGAGCGCACCGTTCGTTGGTGGACAAGGCATATACCTGAAATACCTTAGCAAGGCATTGGTTCAAATTGGCCACCACGTTACGATCTATTCGGGCCAACCGTACCCCGAGGTCCCCCAAGGTGTAACACTCGTTAAGGTGCCTAGCCTCGACTTATTTGCCGCCGAGAATCACGCCACCGCCTTGCGCTGGCATCACCTACGCTCACTGACAGACCTATCGGAATGGTGGACCATGCTAACCGGCGGTTTTGGCGAGCCCTATACCTTTAGCCGACGTATAGCCAAACTATTAGCCCACAGCGACTACGACATTATTCATGACAACCAAAGCCTAGGCTTTGGCTTGATAGAGCTTCAGCAGCGCGGTAAGTGCGTGGTCAGCACTATTCATCATCCCATTCATCGCGACAGAGAAACCGCTGTCGCTGCGGCCCCCAATTGGCAGCATCGCCTATTGGCGAAACGCTGGTACAGCTTTTTAACGATGCAAGAAAAGGTCGTGCGGCAACTCAAGCACATCACAACCGTATCGAAAACCTCTGCAATCGATATCAACCGTTACTTTAACTGCCGTGATAATGTGCACTTAATTCCAAACGGAATCGATACCACCCTATTCAAACCGTTGATGATATCGAAAAAAGCGTACCGATTAATCACTACAGCGTCGTCGGACCAACCCGTTAAAGGGCTAACCGTACTGCTTAGAGCGTTCGCGATAGTCGTAAAGCAATACCCGGATGCACACCTGCGCATAATTGGTACATTAAAAAAAGGGGGGGACGCCGAACAGCTGATAACAGCGTTACAGCTCAGCAATCATCTATCGTTTAGATCCAACCTTTCAACAGAGGCGTTAGCCCGAGAGTACAACAAGGCCTCTGTGGCGGTATGTCCATCGCTGTATGAAGGTTTCGGCTTACCCGCTGGCGAAGCCATGGCCTGCGGGCTCCCTGTTGTAAGTAGTAACGGAGGGGCCTTGCCAGAAGTTGTCGGCGAAGCCGGAATTATTGTAGAGGCAGGCAATAGCCAAGCACTTGCCGAAGGCATAGAACAACTCTTTTCGAACCCCGACCTCGCGCACTCTTTTAGCCGCGTTGCACGCCAGCGCGTACTAGAAAAATTTTGCTGGAATCGCGTCGCAGAACAAATGACACTCTACTACCATTCAATTTTGGCGAACCCTTAGTGCTAACACTAGACCCTAACAAACTCCCCCTTAAACAGGGCGACACCGTACTCGATCTTGGCTGCGGCGAAGGCCGACATACCTTGGGCCTCGCTTATCTGCATCAGCAAGAGGCCATTTCATTCGTTGGTTTAGACTTAAACTTTACCGACCTTCAAACCGCTAGCGGGCGCTTATGTGAACAACAACTAAACGATCCGCAGCATTTGCGCCGCGCGAATACAACTTTTATCACCGGCAACGGCTTAATTTTACCTTTCAGAGATAACAGTTTTGACCACGTCGTGTGTTCCGAGGTGCTCGAACATATTCCCGATTTTGAGGCAATGTTGCTGGAAATACACCGGGTACTAAAACCAGGCGGAAATCTATGTGTCAGCGTGCCCCGCGCATGGCCCGAAAAAATATGCTGGAGGCTAGAGCAGCGCTATCACCAAGTGGAAGGCGGCCACGTACGCATTTTTAATGGCCACACCCTTCAACACCTTATTGCTGCGAACGGCTATCAGCTTCATTCACGACATTGGGCTCACGCACTCCACGTTCCCTACTGGTGGCTTCGCTGTTTATTTTGGGATCGGGGCGAACACTTTTTCCCCGTAAAGTTTTACCACACGTTATTGGTATGGGATTTATTTAAGAAACCGTGGTTAACACAAACACTCGATAAGATACTGAATCCTTTTATGGGTAAAAGTCTCGTACTGTATTTCACAAAAAAAATATGATTTCTCTAAACACTCAACACACAGGCCTTAACCTTCCGCTTATCCATCGTTTCATCAAAAGCTGCCAACAAGATGATGGCGCTATTCGTTGGCACGGCGCCGACAAGTTAGACCCATGGGATCACACCGAGGCGGCTATGGCCTTAACCATTCTCGGTGACTACAGTAACGCTCGGCGAGCCTTCAACTGGCTAAGACACCACCAACGAGCCAATGGTAGCTGGCAAGCCGCCTACTTTAAGCAAGGCGATAACACTAAAATTGAAACCAATTTCGTTGCCTACCCCGCAACGGGAATATGGCACTATTTTTTAGTCACACAAGACCACGCGTTTCTGACGGACTATTTCGATATGGTGGAACAATCTATCGAGTATGTATTACGCCACCAATCGCACGAAGGCGATATTCAATGGGCGGTATCCGCACAAGAAGAGCTGCCAAAGGATGCTCTCATTACCGCTTGTGCATCGGTACTGCGTAGCCTCGAATGCGCGATACAAATAGCCGGCACACTTTCTATAGAGAAACCACAATGGCGCACAAGCTATCACGCACTGGCCAATGCGTTATTACATAAACCGTGGCGTTTTGACCGCACTTGGGAAAGCAAAGCACGCTACTCCATGGATTGGTTCTACCCCGTCCTTGCCGGCATTTACACGCAAGAAGAATCAAAACTGCGCTTAGAAAAACGTTGGTATGAATTTGTTGAAGAGAGTTTGGGTTGCCGCTGCGTAAGCGACGAACCCTGGGTAACAATCGCAGAGTCTTGCGAACTGGTGATGGCCACCGTTTACGCAGGGGAACGCACCAAAGCCTTAACGCTGTTTAATTGGCTCTCTCAATGGCAGGATACTGACGGGGGCTACTGGACCGGCTATAGCTTTAGAGACAAGGTCATTTGGCCGCAAGAAAAAACCAGCTGGACAGCCGCCGCCATTCTACTGGCCGCAGACGCACTCTATACCCTTACGCCCGCCTCAGCATTATTCACAACTCGTTCCAGCTTAATCCACGACTAACAATTACCTGCAATACGCGCGCAGTCTTACTGTGTGCGCTTTAATATAACAAGAGAATCCACACGATCTACGCGCTCAAACATACCCCCCTCAAGCACTGCGCACATCGCTAAATAGGGGCCTTGCCCTCCATCTTCTGGGCACTCAAAAATATCATGAATGGCCAGAAAGCCGCCCACGGCCACTTTCTCGCTCCACCACAAACAATCATTACGCGCCATTTCATGACTGTGCCCCCCATCAATAAACACCATACCCAACGGCGTAACCCAATGACGCACGGCAATGGCCGAGCTGGCTACAACTGGAACCACGGTATTGTCCAACGCGGCTAAACGAAGCGTACGACGGAATAGCGGAAAACTATCGAACAACTGCTGCTGAGAATCGTAGAGATCAGAGTCGTGATATTCTTCTCCCAGCTGATGCTCCTCAGAACCACGATGATGATCCACAGCGTACAGCGTATTATGGTGTTGTTGGCAAGCATGGCCCATGTAAACCGTAGATTTCCCACAATAACTACCTATCTCTAAACAAGGGCCTACGGAGGAAGCCAGCACAGAATAACGGTAAAGCGCTTCGCCTTCGTGCGCAGCTAAAAACCCTTTAATACTATTGTGAGAAAAAAAATGTTGGAAATAGGCCCGAGCCTCTTCCAAGTATTCCGTTAAACATGAGGTGTCATCTGTGCGCAAAAATCATACTCCGACATTGATTAAAAAAATTCTTCGCAAATGGAACCGCTGGTTTATTAACCGTTTTATTCGCCCTCAATTCGATCAGCTAGGCCATTCCACCGCCATACACCAACCCACCACTTTACAGATCACCGGTAATAATATTGCAGCCGGTAATTTTCTTCATATTATCAGTAACCGCCAACAACCGGTAACTCTCACAAGCTGGAGAAGCAAACAACAGCGCGGAGAAATCGTCATTGGCGACTACTGCCTTATATCACCCGGCGTCAACATCGCAGCGGCTCAGTCTATTAACATTGGAGACAATTGCATGCTTGCATCCGGCGTGTATATTTCTGACAGTGACTGGCACGGAACCTATAATCGCATACGACCTTTTCGTTGCACCCAACCAGTGACGCTCAACAATAATGTTTGGATTGGTTTACGCGCGATCATTGGTAAAGGTGTGACCATAGGCGAGAATAGTATTATTGGTGCTGGCGCAGTTGTCATAAATGATATTCCAGCCAATAGTATTGCGGCCGGCAACCCCGCAAAAATTGTAAAACGCTTAGATCCAAAGAAAAAAATGTTACGCCGGGAATTTCTTTTTTCGCAGGATGACGATTACTGGAATGCACAGGATGAGTTAGAAGATGCCTTCGGTAAGAACAACCATTTTTTTCACTGGATTAAAGTGTTAATCGCACCGTCACGGCACGATTAAACCTTAAGGTACGGCTTTCTCTGCGAGCGTAATGGAAAAGGCGGTAACCAGCTCATTTAACGCTTTAATATAATCATTTACACTCGCGCTAGCACTTGCTCGAACAATTACTTCACGGCCATGTTTTACGACTTCGCCCTTAGCGGTGTCAATTAGTAGCCAGCTCGCCGATATACGCACATCGCCACCACGAACCCCGCTAAACTCACCAAAAACAATTCGAACTTGATACTCAGGCCGAGTACGAGAATCCCACGGAAAAGCGACTACGCCATCATGCTGCCATAAGGCACTAAGGTTGGTGCTCATAGCGCGCCCAATTGACGATTTTAAATCTCCTCCCCAAGCGTGATACCCCGAAACCTTAATTTGCTGTGATGACGTAAGGCTAACAATGGCAGGGTTATCCATAAATTCTGGCAATCTCATGGGGCCAATACCGATACTAATATTTCGCGCCGGCGCCGATTGTGTGAGCGGCAATTCTTCCGCCTTCGCCGCAAACAACGAATAGTAAGAGGTTTGCGGAGTATTTGAAACACAGCCTACCAAGCAGGCAATAAAACCTAACATCAGCCCGCGTTTTATTACTGGCGCTCTCTTCGCCTGCTGCGCCCAACAGTGTGTAACGTTATTCATCTTTATCCTTTCCCAAAAGCAACGAATTGGGATGGCGATTTAATTCATTTAAGAATAGCTCAAGCGAACGCGCTGCATCACTTAATGATTTTGCCATTTCCGTCATTTCATATTTTAATTCTGAATCCGGTGCAACCGCGTGATCCAAACTCGTCATTGCAACGGTCATTTGCTGCAGCGCATTTTCAGCTGACGCAAGCGTAGAATCTAATTTGGCACCGGTATCCCGCTGTTCTAACCGAGTAAGCAGTACGTTAAGGCTTTCTAAACTGCCCGCCAATTCAAACCCAATAGTTTCGAATGGAATGTTATTGATTTTTGCTAATAAATCTGACGCCTGCTGGCCCACTTGGTCAATTTTATCCATAACCGTTGGAATTTCAGAATAGTTTTCGGCGCGAACAAAAGCCACGGGCAGAGGGTTATCCACAAACGTTAGATCAATATATTTCGACCCCGTAATTAAACTGGCCGTTTTCATTTGTGCCCTAAGCCCTTGCTCAACCATACTTTCCATTCGGTTATCCACTTCTTCTCGCGAGGGAGAATCATCCGGCTGCAAACGTTCGGGTTCCATGGCAATAAAAACGTGTAAGCTTTCTTCTACATTCTCGGCACTGGCCAGCTCTACATCAACCACTTCGCCCACTTTGATTCCGCGAAATTCAACCGGCGCACCAACGGTTAAGCCACGCACCGTACCGGTGAATTTTAATCGATAATAATATTTAATATTAAACCGACCTTCTAGTACCGATTCTCTATCGGAATACAAAAAGAAACGATGCCCCGATTCCGCTAACTGTACATTTTCAAAACCTGCGGTATTGTCAAAGGCAACACCACCGTTAATAAGCGAAGCCAGCGATTCCATTCGTGCTCTCATGCCATCGGCATTTATCGATACACCAAACCCACTCACATTCCAAAAACGGCTACGCGTTTGTACCATTTCGTCGTAGGGTGCTCGAATAAAAAAGTTAATATCGACATGATCCATGCTGCCCGCTAATTTATAACCCGTTACCTCGCCCACCCGAATTTGCCGAAAATAGATGGGTGAGCCAATATCAATCGACCCCAACTCTTCCGCCTGCAACAAGTATTGTGTTCCAGGCTCGTCCGACTCAAATACCGGCGGCTCGCTCAAACCTTCAAATTTAGTTTTATGGGCGCTCGCAGCACCGGGGTCCATCACAATGTACACGCCCGAAATTAGCGTACCCAAATTCGAAACACCGGCAGCACTAATTCGAGGGGTTACCATCCAGAATCGCGTATTTTTACTAAGATGCGGCGCTATATCACTATCGAGCTCTGCCGTTACACGCACGTGTTTCAAGTCTCGGCTTAGTTTGACAGTTTGAACAACGCCTACCTTCACCTCGTTGAGTTTAATTTGCGTTTGGCCGGCAATAATATCGGTCGCGTCATCAAATGTAATTTCAATGATGGTGCCTCGCTCCATACGAGCTTGCACCGCTAACCACAAAGCAATAAGGAGCGCCACCGCAGGAACAATCCAGACAGGAGATAGCGCGGTAACTTGTTGAGCAACAGCTTTATTAAGGTTTCGTTTCATTTCAATTGTTTATATCTTTTAGTCAAGTGAATCGCCCTTAGATTGAGCGTCCTCTTCAAGCGCATCCCAGATTAAACGCGGATCAAAGGTTTCTGCAGCAACCATGGTTAAGAGAACAACGGCGCCAAAAGCAATGATAGCGCCTTCCGGTTCAACCGTATAAATAAAACCAAATTGCACCAAGGACACTAACAAGGTAACCACAAACACATCAACCATCGACCAGCGCCCGATTGCCTCGGTTAAGCGAAACAGGACGGCCCGATGCTTTGCGCCTCTACGCATCTTAATTTTAACCGACCAAAGCAGGTAAGTAAGTATGACGAGCTTGGTGATAGGGACCAAAATACTGGCTACAAATACAACCAGTGCAATCCCCCATAAGCCTTCCATTAATAGCTCTACGACACCGGAAAATATAGTGTCGGTATACACCTCCCCCAACGTTGAATACGTCATGATTGGTAGTACATTAGCGGGGATATAAAGAATAATGGCCGCCAACACTAATGCCGTCGTTTTTTGTAAGCTATACGGAATTCGCTTATGAATTTCTGATTGGCAGCGAGGGCATTCATGTTTATTTTCGATAATACTCTCACCCACCATGGCTTTACACACACGACAATCGTATACAAATTCATTGTCGTAAGCGGTAAAATAATTATTGGTATTAAGCCAGCTCCATAGCTGGCGACGATTTAATTTTATATAAGCCAAAATTAAAACGCCCACCAATAAAAAGAACGCGTACGCTCCCGTTTCCAAATGAATTACCGCCATATCAGCCAATTTGACCGAGGCGACAACGGCACTTAGCATAAAGATTTCGAGCATGCTCCAGTTTTGCGCTAATACCAGCCAGCGTAAAACAGACACTTGCCCCGGCAAATGCCGATTGTAGCTATACGAAACCAATAAATATAAAAATGCAAAAATTTCGACTAACGGAAAGATAAAGATGGTGGTAATAACCATGCCACCCAGTATCCACTGTTTTCTCTCGAGCAACGCCCAAAAACCATCTAAAATAGTTGCCGTTTGGCTCTGAGAACCAATCTCTAATGTGATAAACGGTAAGGCATTACTCAAGATGAACAGCACTAACGCAGTAAGCGCTAAGGCCGAGGCAAACTCCAATCGACGAGCGCCCCCAGTATGAAGAATCGCTTCACAATTAAAACATACCATTTCGTTTTCTGAAGAAAACGACACCACTTTTTGAAGCTCGCCACAGTGATGGCATAAAAGCCAATCACGATGCTCTGCATGGGGGGAAATGGTTGATAAGGGAGGGTGATCCATCACGCTAAACCTTGCATTAAAACCCGCTGGCGACTTTTGCCAACTGCCGCTTCAGCAGTAGCTGATTATTCGCTAACGACATACCCACATTTCGAACCCAACGAACGGCGGGAATATCGGCCTCAAATAATCGTTTAAAGCCTTCCATAGAAGCCATTGCCGATAAGTTATGGCTTTTGCGTTGACGCTGAAAACGGCGCAATATTGAACTATCACTCAATGCTACGCCGCGCTCACACGCACGCTCAATTTCGGTTGCGAGTGCCTGTACATCGTACAGGCCTAAGTTTACACCTTGCCCCGCCAAAGGGTGAATAGTATGTGCCGCGTCACCCACCAACGCGATACCCTCACCAATGTAGTCAATAGCGTGACGTTGTCGTAAGGGAATGGCAAAACGCTTAGCCGTTTCGACTACCTCGCCCAAGCGGCTTTCGAATGCCACTGAAAGGCGCGCGCAAAATTCGGCATCGTCTAATGCCATAAGCGCATCCGCTAATTCAGTTTTAACCGACCATACCAACGAACAATATTGTTGCTGGCTTGCGGCTTGCAAAGGAAGAAAAGCGATAGGCCCGTGAGTAGTAAACCGTTGCCAACAGCATTGCTGATGCGGCTTCTCCGTTTTTACCGTGGTCACAATCGCAGTATGGCCGTAGTCCCATTCTCGTGTACTGATACCGGCAAAGGCTCTTAATTTAGAATGAGCGCCATCTGCTGCCACGACTAATGTGCAATCGAGTTTGCCTTTAGTGTGCATGGAGCGATTACTCACCTGTAACTGGTTATGCGGCCCAACGTGCTCGAAGCTTTCCACACGCATGCCATCGAGTACAGTAACCGACGGTAACGCTTGAACGCGCTGCCGTAAGGCTTTTACCACCACACTGTTTTCAACAATATGGCCTAAGTTATTCACATGGATATCGTCGGCATGAAATTGAATATTACCCGTGCCTTCGGCATCCCACACATCCATTGCGTGATACGCACAGGCTCGCATATTAACGATAGGCTGCCATGCATCAACAGACATCAGAAATGCCTCAGACTTTTTCGACAACGCAACCACTCGTGGATCAAACGCTTCACCCTCAAAGGCTCGAGGGGGCTCACCCGCTTCGATAACCGCCAGGGTTAGTGAGGCTGTTGCTGGGCAAGAAGCCAAGCGAGCGGCCAACGACAAGCCGACCATACCGCCGCCCACTATCACCACATCAAATACATGAGTATTCATGGGTTACTCACCTGCCGCATGTGCGCACGCGGCGCCATTCGGCCCATCATTTGGGCGAAAAATGTCTGCCGTGCACAAGTGAAATGTTCAAGACCAAGCAATGCCACATTACGCGATAACTGCACCGCTGGGTTGGTATGGCTGAACACCTGAATAAACGCATGGCCCAGCCCCGCCGTAAGCCTTTGGTCTTGTGCCTGTAACGATAAATAACGGTTCAATACTGACAAATGCCCTAACGCTTCACCTTGGGCACGCGCTTGCGTCAATACGGCAGATAACTGTGCACAATCACGAATAGCCAAATTAAAACCTTGCCCCGCAACGGGGTGCAGAAAATGTGCGGCGTTGCCCATAAGCACGACTGAAGAGCGCACCTGCTCTTTTGCCAGCACCATTTTAAGCGGATAGCAATGACGTTTGCCGACACGGCTACACTGCCCTAAACGATAACCAAACGCCTGCTGAAAATGCGCCATAAACGTCGTATCGTCCCATGCCATGGTCTGCTCGCTGAGGCTATTGGGGCGGGTCCATACGAGTGCCGAACGCTGGCTATCCTCACCGGTAATCACGGCGGGTAGCGGCAGCACGGCCATAGGGCCTTCCGCCGTAAAACGTTCAAATGCCTGCCCTTTATGGGGCTGCTCAAACGCCAAGTTCGCGATAATTGCATGCTGCTCGTAATCATGGATATCGGCTTCAATCCCTAGCTGCTTACGCAATGCGGAATCGGCGCCATCCCCAACAATCACCAGCTCAACCCCTAACGCGTTGACGGTGGTATTATTCGGCGCTTGCTCACACTCATCAGGCTCAACGGTATAATGAATGGCGGCACCTGTTGCTAACGGGCGTATCCGTTGTACGTTCGCAGGCGCCACTAGCGCGATATTCGGTGCTGCCAATACAGCTTGGGCTAATTGCTCACCCAACCATCGGTTTTCTACCACATAGCCCAGCGCATCGGCATCAGTTTCATCTTCGCTGAAATCCGTTGCGCCTATATGCCCTTTGTCACTCACATGTACCCGGCGAATCGGTTCCGCCCGCTCAGCAATTGCAGGCCAGAGATTAATTAACTGCAATAATTCTGCGGTAGCCGCCGAAAGTGCTGACGATCGCTCATCAAAACTCGGTTGCGTAAGCCTCTTTGTTTTCGGCGTTATCGGCAGCGCATCGAATAACACTATGCGCGCATCCGGTAATTGATAGGACAACAACAAGGCTTGCGATAACCCCACCATGCCACCCCCGACGATGGCAATATCCGCTACACTATTTTCCGAAAGCTGAAGTGTCATTTAAACCTAATTCCTGCGCATGTTAACCGGCCATCACAGCTTCAATTTCATCCACTGTTTTAGGCGCGCCATCCGTTAGAACACGACAACCTTCTTTGGTAATCACCACATCGTCTTCAATACGAACACCAATACCCCGCCATTTACTCTCGACAGTGTTGTTATCCGTGGCAATATAGATACCCGGCTCTACCGTCATTACCATACCCGGCTCCAATACTCGCCACTCATCACCCACCTTATAATCACCTACATCATGTACATCCATACCCAACCAATGGCCAATGCGATGCATGTAAAACGCTTTATAGGCGTCTTTTTCGATAAGCGTCTCGGGGGTTCCTTTTAACAAACCCAATTCGATTAAACCTTCGACGATAACCCGCACCGAAGCATCGTGCGGCTCATTCCAATGATTACCGGGTACTACTTTTTCAATAGCGGCTTCTTGCGCCTTTAACACGAGGTTATAAATAGCTTTTTGTTCTCGTGAGAATTTTCCGTTTACAGGAAAAGTACGTGTTATATCAGAAGCATAAAATTCATATTCGCAGCCCGCATCGATAAGGACTAAATCGCCATTTTTCAGTTTCTGGTTATTTTCAACGTAGTGAAGAATACACGCGTTGGCGCCCCCGCCAACAATACTGTTGTAAGCCGCATGCCGCCCACCCTCAAGCGCGCAAGCATATTTAATCTCAGCTTCAAGCTCATATTCATAGCGGCCGGGTGCGCAGGTTTCCATCGCTTTTTGATGCGCGCGCGCAGAAATATCTGCCGCTGTTTCCATTAAGCGAATTTCTTCGGCACTTTTATACAGACGCATGTCATGAAGAAAGTGGTCAAGATCAAGAAATTCGCCCGGAGGTATAGCGCCAGCGCGGACTTTGGCTCGAATACGATTGACCCACTCCATAAGATGCCGATCGAAATCGGGGTCTTTACCCATGGCGTAATACACGCGCTCCCGACCTTCAATCAATCCCGGTAAAATCTCATCGATATCATCAATTGGAAACGCATCATCCGCCCCAAAATCTATGCATGCGCCTTCTGGCCCGGCTCTATAACCATCCCAAATTTCTTTTTCCTTATCTTTCTCTCGGCAAAACAGTACGTACTCGCCATGCTCACGCTCTGGCAACAGCACCAATACGGCATCAGGCTCGTCGAAACCTGTCAGATAATAGAAGTCATTATCTTGGCGAAAGGGGTATTCAATATCACGGCTACGGCTTTGTTCGGATGCCGAAGGCAATATTGCAATACTATTCGGCTCCATCATTGCCATTAAGGCCTTACGACGACGGGAAAATTCTTGCTTGCTAATGCTCATAATCGTTGACTTGTTAAGTGAAAGTTAGTGCATGTTATCAGGAGAGTTATCGCTAGGCATGACGGTAGCGGGTGTTTTGGCCGTGAGTTCAGCGTGAACCGTAAGCACGGCGATTTTGACATATTCAACGAGTTCAACCCAGTAAACTTCGTTTTCTTCGGCTTCTAATGCCGCATCGCCATCTACCACAACCTGCGATATATGCGCCATATCACGTAAAGCATCGGCGACATCTTTCGGCAGGTCATCACCTTGGCCAAGCCCTGCTTTGCCAATCGCTTGCCCAAGCCCGTGTAAAAAGCCTTCACACCAGCTGCCTAATTCTTGCGAACGGCGTTCCAAGCTTGCAGTATCTCCAGGCAATAACGGGTTAAATCCATAGCTATCGTCGCTGAGCAACTCTGCGGTACGCTCCAGTATAAGTTTGAATAACGCTTCTTGCTCTTCATTTGGTGTGATGTAGTCCAAATCCAGAAACTCCAAAGCCACCGCCTGCCAATCGGAAGGTGACAGCTGCTCTCCTGTACACAACCGACCACACAAAACGCCCTGTAGCTCCGCTGCAGAATTCACACTACCCATATTCATTAATTGATCATTTACAAAATAAAACTCAAACAAACCACTCATAAAAACCTCTTACGGTTCAAAAAGTATCGATTCTTCGGCCTAACTGCACCAAGGCAGAACAAGAAAGCACTATACTTTTCTAAAATTGCTATTAACATGCACATAGTTGACACTGGATATTGCTGGCCCATTATAGAAACGACAGCACCTTAACGCATATGACTAATCGATTGCTAAACGACGTTGAAGCTAGGCTGGACGAACTCATTAGCCTATGTACTCGACTCGAGAAAGAAAACACCTCGCTGCGAACCAAAGAAACAGATTGGCAGCAGGAGCGCGCGCGCCTAATAGAAAAAAATGAGCTGGCACGTACGCGCATTGAAGCGATGATTGCGCGACTTAAAAACTTAGAGGCGGAATCTTGAGTACTGTAGAAGAACCGGATGCGAGCATGAGCGACCAGACTCCCGTACACGTGAATATCCTAGACAAAGATTACCAGATTGCCTGCCCTCCTAGCGAGCGCGACGCTCTTCATCGCGCTGCTGAAGAGCTAGACGAACGCATGCGCACTGTTCGCAGTAGCGGCAATGTTATCGGATTGGAACGCGTTGCAGTAATGACGGCCCTAAACTTGTGCTACGAACTCCAGCAAGCAATAACGGTACCCACTAGCAATGAAGATGAGACCACTCTAGAACGCATGGCCGCGAAATTAAGCAAAGCGCTGGGCGATTAACCAAGCGTGTGATTAAGTTTTCAATTAGATGAATGTCAAGACTGTTCAGCCAAAATCTCAATGCTATACTGAGTGCTCCTGGGGTGTTTGCCAGTTGGCTAAATCCCTGAGCCGATAAAGTTTTGTTAGGAGGCTACTCGTTTGTGCTGTGTGCATGTCCGCTCGACGGAAAGCCTGACGCATTGCAGTTCCCTCCCCCTTGAATCGTCGGGTTCAAGGTAATGGTTAACAGCGGCATTCCCGGGACTTTACAACCTCAACCCCTCCACACCCAGCTCCCAGCGCTTCTCTCGTACGCAGTCAAAGCACTTTTCCACCATGAATAGGTCTGTCCAACGCCACCAATTGAGGCGTCTACGCAAGACATTAACGCCTTCTGAGCAACGCTCTGCGGCTTATGCCCTGTGTAGAAATATAGCCCGCTTGCCAGACTATCAGCGCGCAACTCGTATCGCCCTTTATTTTGCTAACGATGGCGAGATATCGCCTCACTTTATTGCCGCCATGGCGCTACGACAGCACAAGCACGTTTACTACCCTGTACTCACGCGACAGAAAATGATTTTTCGGCCCTACCGTCAAGGCGCCAAATTAACCCCCAACCGTTTTGGTATTCCTGAGCCGCTACCGCTAAATAAGCCTATAGCGACACGCCAGTTGGATCTGGTGCTGTTACCGTTAGTGGGTTTCGATAATAGGGGGAATCGCATGGGCATGGGCGGCGGCTTCTACGATAGAACCTTTGCCTATAAGCGGCGGCATCCGTTCTTGCCACCCGTATTAATCGGGCTCGCGCATCGGTGTCAAGAGCGCCCACAACTGGAGATAGAGCATTGGGATATACCAATGGATTTTATCGTAACGGACCAATGTATTATTCGGTCTCGTACGCACAATAAAGGTGCAAACAACAGCTCTCAAGCCCAACGGACCGGGTTGAAGCGAGAAACAAAATAAGGTGAGTAAACGAAAAACACCAACCCACTGCTCAATACGGATTAGCGTCTAATACATGTGCAGGGCGCACGTTAAATAAAGTTGGCGAACGTTAGTAATACACACCCCTAACGCACTATTTCACTTCTAATGGTCAGCCTTTATAACCTTACACTACCGCTTTACCACTACCCCTTGGTGTAATTCAGCGGCGGGCGCATCCAATGCGGCACTATCAGTATTATCTGTAGCGCTTAGTCCGGTCGCCAATAATCCAACAACAAAAATTATGGCGGCTAGAGTCAATACATCAGTTTTCACGATTTAATCCTCTACGCTCTTATCTTATTTTTTAATTAGCCTTCGATTAGTGAACTAATTCGATTCCGATAAGCTAGGAGCACGATGTGTACCAATTTAGGTAAAAGCACCTCAAACCCAAGTCTAATGTGCTTCTTAAATTACAGTTTACCGCGAGTTCACTAACCTTCCAGCAACAACTACGCCCAATGCTTAATGGCTCACAGAACAAGTGAACACTCACACCAAAGCGTGACTCAATTCCTCATAACGTGGTGATTATCAAACTTTATTGTTACTAAAGCACGCTATATCACGAAGAATTTTCATGTTATTGGCCTATTGCTGCGGCACTAATATAGGCTTCGCTGTCCTCAAAATCAACAATGTGTAGAATTTTTAGTCATAAAGAATAATGAGAACGCAAAAGGGTTGATGAATATCAATAACGATTCCCAAATAAGAATTATTATTACTTACAGTCAACAACCCGCTCTTGAGTCACATCAGCCTATGTCAATCACGCTAAACGAACTCGCCATTGGCACCAAGGCAACCATCCACTCGCTGTTAGGGCATAACCCATCCCTACATCGCCAATGTGGTGCGCTGGGACTAAAACCTGGCGTTCTTGTTCAGGTGCTACACCGGCATCAAAGAACTGGCCCCATGCAAATTAAATGTCGCGGCACGCTTTTCTCTATTCGCTCGGACGAGGCAGCATTCATTTCCGTATCGATTCAGTCTTAGTTGTCGGCGCCCAAGAACAGAGAACCATTAAGTGAAAGAAATCGCCCTTATCGGCACCCCTAATTGCGGTAAAACCACACTATTTAACCGATTGACGGGTACACGCCAACGCACCGGAAATTGGCCCGGCGTAACCGTTGAACGAAAAGATGGAAAGCTTCTTCTTGGCTCGAATACCGCACTCCTCGTTGACCTGCCCGGCGTTTATACACTGCACGATGAGAGCCACGGACTAGAAGCTAGAGTCGCGCTTGACTATGTTCTCAGCGGCCAACCCGACCTTATATTGCTAGTCATGGACGCCACACGCCTCCCACAACAGTTGGAGCTGCTACCCGAATTACTCGCAACCGGAACCCCTGTGATACTCGTCGTCAATATGCTCGATTCGGCGGCGATCGAAAATATTCATATCGACCTAAACGCACTAGCACACTCTGCGGGCTTATCTGTTGCAGGCGTCATTAGCTCGAGCGGTCGGGGCATTCCGTCGCTAAAAGCGCAAATTACGCAAGCCCTTACAACGCCGTTAGTAGCACCGCGAAACAGCAGCCCTATCGATATTACTGACGCCGCGCAAAAAAGTTATCGCGCATCGAACAACATCAGTCGCACCGAAAAAATTGACCGCTGGCTATTACACCCAAAATTAGCACTGCCTTTTTTTCTACTGATTATGTACTTATTATTTACCATCGCCGTAAACCTCGGTGCGGTGTTTATTGATTTCTTCGATATTGTATTGGGCAGTTTGTTTGTTGACGGTACTCGCTGGCTTCTCGCCAGTGCAGGCTCACCAGAGTGGTTGCAAGCGGTGTTATCTGATGGACTCGGCGGCGGCATCCAGCTGGTAGGCACCTTTATTCCCGTGATCGGCTTTTTATATTTATGTATGTCGGTACTTGAAGATTCTGGCTATCTATCGCGTGCCGCATTTGTTATAGACCGATTAATGGCAAAGATCGGGCTGCCCGGACAGGCTTTTATTCCACTGATTATTGGGTTCGGCTGCAACGTGCCGTCGGTTATGGCCGCTCGCTCACTTGGCCAAGCCAGCGCCCGGCTCACCACTATATTCATTGCGCCTTTTATGAGTTGCGGTGCGCGCCTTTCTGTCTATGTTTTCGTAGGAACTGCATTTTTCCCAAGTCAGGCTCAAAATGCCATTTTCACATTATATTTGTTGGGGATTGCGGTTGCTGTTTTATCCGCATGGCTATTAAGACGTAAACTGTTTTCACATGCTGTAGGTGCGAACATCACTGAAATGCCCGCGTATCATCGCCCGCTTTTACGCAATGTGCTAACACAAACATGGCATCGACTATATTCCTTTAGTTGGCGAGCAGGAAAGCGCATTGTTGCGGTAGTGCTCGTACTATCAGTCTTTTCATCGTTCAGCCCCGATGGAAGTTGGGGCAATCAAGATACTGAAAATTCTGCGCTATCGGTAACCGGCAAATGGTTAACCCCCCTTTTTACGCCCATGGGTATCGGTGAAAACAATTGGCCCGCAACCGTAGGGTTGTTTACAGGCCTTTTTGCCAAAGAGGTTGTCGTCGGTACTCTTGATACACTTTACAGCCCCAAAAATTCGGACGATAGATCTTCAGAGCCTCCCGAGTTATTACAGAATTTTACTCGCGCACTCACCAGTATTATCGATAACGCCAAGGGGCTTACCGCAGCACTAACAGACCCTCTCGGCATTCGCTCCGCCCAAGAAGCAACCACCACTGCACAACCCCACAGTTACGCAGCAATGCAAACACTATTCCCTTCTTCATGGGGCGCCTTTTGTTATCTAGTATTTATTTTATTGTATGCACCGTGCGTGGCAACCATTGGTGTAATGCAGAGGGAAGCAGGGCATGTATGGTTAGGGTTTTCAGTGGTCTGGAGTTTATTATTATCATACTGGCTTGCCAGTGTGTTATGGCATTTAAGCCTGCTTTCTCGCACGCCTGTTTATGCCATCGGTTGGATAATTGCCTCATCAATGGCGCTTTATGGTAGTTATAAGTTTATTATCCACTACATGAAAAAAGAAGTGCAAGAACAGATACCGGTCGTAAATTTACCCAGCTGAAAAAATGTGCCCAACGACTAAACGCACATACGCACATACGCACATACGCACATACGCACATACGCACATACGCACAATATCTCACACTAAAAAGGGCGCGAAAAACGCGCCCTTTATTCATTATTCTACACTATTTTTTTGATCGATTATTTTAAAACAATACTCGGCAGCGAATAGTGCCATCGATAGCTTTCAGCTGCGTAAGTGCCGTTTCGTTGTAAGGTGAATTCACATCAACCACTACGTAACCCACACTTTCATTGGTCTGTAAATATTGGCTGGCAATATTAATATTATTGTCCGAAAACACTTGGTTAATAGACGTTAATATACCGGGAACATTTTTGTGCACATGTAATAACCGATGAACATTTTGATGGCTTGGCAACGCAACCTCCGGGAAATTCACCGAAGAAATAGTAGTGCCGTTATCAGAATATTTAATGAGTTTTTCCGCTACCTCGAAACCAATATTTTCCTGTGCTTCCATTGTTGACCCCCCTATATGTGGAGTCAAAATGGCGTTATCAAAGGCTCGCAGCGGGCTAACAAACTCTTCTGCATTACCTTTAGGCTCCACAGGAAATACATCAATTGCCGTACCCGAAAGATGTTTGGTTTCCAACGCCTTTGCGAGCGCGTCAATATCAATGACCGTGCCACGTGAAGCGTTTATCAATATAGCGCCTTTTTGCATGGCAGAAATTTCAGTAGCACCAATGAGATTTTGCGTGGAAACTGTTTCAGGTACATGCAATGAAACAATATCGGATTTGGCGAGCAGCTGAGTTAATGATTTACATTGGGTAGCATTACCCAATGGCAATTTATTAATGACATCAAAGAAAAGTACATTCATACCCAATGATTCTGCAAGTACGCTCACTTGGCTGCCAATGGAGCCATAGCCAATAAGCCCCAGAGTTTTACCGCGAATTTCAAAAGAACCAATAGCCGATTTTTGCCACTCACCACGATGACAACCCGCATTCTTTGCAGGAATATCGCGCAGCAACAAAATTGCTTCGGCAATCACTAATTCTGCCACACTGCGAGTGTTGGAGTAGGGTGCATTGAATACCGCTACACCATGCTCTTGCGCCGCAGCTAAATCTACTTGGTTAGTGCCAATACAAAAACACCCTACCGCCACCAACTTGGGCGCGTTTTCAAATACTTTTCGAGTTAGCTGTGTACGCGAACGTAGCCCCACAAAATGAGCATCCTTCACCCTTTCAATGAGTTCGTCTTCTGCCAAGGCTGTTTTTAAATAATCAACATTGGTGTAACCCGCATGTTTAAGACTCTCGACAGCGGATATACTCACGCCTTCAAACAATACGAATTTAATTTTATCTTTATCTAAAGAATTAAGGGGAGCCGACATGAAATTTCCTAGCTAACTAACTATGAGAGTTTAAACAAACAATTATACGCAAATGCGCTTAACTGGCCGCTTTAAAAGTTTTAACACCGTTTTCTGTACCTAAAAGCAATACATCCGCTGGACGCTGAGCAAACAATCCATTTGCGATAACACCAACAATTTGATTGATAGCATTTTCCATCGCCACAGGATCTGTAATCGCTAGCCCATACACATCAAGAATTTCGCCGCCGTTATCGGTGATACAACCCGCTCTATGAACAGGGTCTCCACCCAATTTAACCAGCTCACGCGCTACATGCGCTCGCGCCATAGGTATCACTTCAACAGGTAAAGGAAAGGTACCGAGTGTCTTCACCCATTTACTGCCATCAGCAATACAAATAAATTCATCTGCACAGGCAGTGACGATTTTTTCACGTGTCAGTGCCGCACCGCCGCCCTTGATCAAATGAAGGGATTCGTTGCTTTCGTCTGCACCATCCACATATACCGCCATGCCGCTCACACTATTAAGATCGTAAACGGGAATACCCAGCTTTTTCAGCCGCTCAGCAGACGCCTCAGAACTGGCCACTGCACCATCAAATAAGCCCTTATGAGCGCCTAGCATATCGATAAAAAAATTAGCCGTTGAGCCTGTTCCAACGCCGACTATTGTATCTTTTTCTAGCGAAGGGAGAATGTAGTCAATGGCGGCTTGTGCAACGGCTTTCTTTAGGTCGTCCTGATTCATAGGGCGTTGAAAAATCCAATAGAGGTGGGTGAGAAGAAGTGATGCAGCATTTTACAAAAAATCACTCTAAACCGCATGTTAATTCGGTGCAGAATAACGAATACCTTCACTCTAGGTCGCCTGCTAGGCCAAAAGTCATGACTTAAGTTGATTCATCCTTTACCATTGCCGGCCCTAACCAGCGATACTATCGCTACAGCTAAGCCTCTCGCTATAAACGGAACGTACAGCATGCCCCAGTCTTACATCAAACGCATTCTCAATGCGCGCATATACGACCTCGCCGTGGAAACACCCCTGGACGAAGCGCCTTTGATTTCGACTCGCATGAAAAACAAAGTGCTATTCAAACGCGAAGACTTGCAACCCGTATTCTCGTTTAAAATTCGCGGTGCCTACAACAAACTGCTTCAACTAACTGACGAACAACGCGCCAAAGGCGTCGTGGCAGCATCTGCAGGTAACCATGCACAGGGCCTGGCCTTAGCCTCTCAACATTTGGGTGTGAGCGCTACTATTGTCATGCCACAAACCACACCTGCCATTAAAATTGACGCCGCTAAACGTCGTGGCTCTAAAGTCGTTCTGATGGGCGACACGTTCGACGAAGCCTCTGCACATGCACAGAAATTAGTTGTAGAAAAAGGCATGACTTACGTTCCCCCCTACGACGATGCCGATGTCATTGCCGGGCAAGGGACTGTGGCAATGGAGCTGTTGCGCCAATATTCCGGCCCCATAGATGCCGTTTTTATTCCTGTTGGCGGTGGTGGTCTTTGTGCAGGCATGTCCGCTTACATTAAATATGTACGCCCAGAAACAAAAGTTTTTGCCGTAGAGCCCGTCGATGCCGCATGCCTTAAAGCGGCTCTCGACGCAAATCGACGCGTTACCTTGCCTCATGTAGGTATATTTGCCGACGGCGTAGCCGTTGCTCAAATAGGCAAAGAACCTTACCGCGTAATTAAAGCGAGTATCGATGGCGTGATCACCGCCACCGCCGACGAAATGTGTGCAGCCATTAAAGACGTTTTTGAAGATACGCGCTCTATAACCGAACCTGCTGGCGCACTGTCTCTCGCAGGGCTGAAAAAATACGTTGCTGAAACCGGCTGCGAAGGAAAGACGTTCGTCGCTATTTCTAGTGGTGCCAATACCAATTTTGATCGTCTACGGTTTATTTCGGAAAGTACCGAAATCGGCGAAAAGCGCGAAGCCATATTCGCGGTAACTATTCCCGAAAAGCCCGGCAGCTACGCGAAATTCTGCAAGCTTTTAGGTAAGCGTTCTATTACGGAATTTAATTATCGCTACGCCGATAATCGCGATGCCCATATATTCGTTGGTTTACAAGTATCGCCAAGCAATAATGATCGGGAAGTTATTGCCAACACGCTAGCATCAAAAGGCTATAAAGTTTGCGATATGACCGAAAACGAAACGGCTAAACTCCATATTCGCCATATGGTTGGCGGACATGCGCCTCAAGCCGGTGATGAAAAAATTTATCGTTTTGAATTTCCTGAACGTCCAGGTGCTCTACTTAAGTTTCTAACGAAACTTGCTGGCCGCTGGAATATTTCAATGTTTCACTACCGTAATCACGGTGCAGCCTTTGGCCGCGTATTAGTCGGCTTTCAAGTGCCCAAAAAAGAACACAAACAGCTCGAAACACTGCTTAAGGATTTGGGCTATCCGTACTCCGACGAAACTAATAACGAAGCGTACCAATATTTTTTAGGGTAGCGTCCAGCCATAATTGCACCTATAGAAAAGGCGACCGAGAAAGTCGCCTTTTCTATAGGTGCAATTTATTGATATAGCCCTGATTAATGCAGGTAACAACGAAAACCATAAAGCATTCGGTGTACAATCTAGCAACTTTTCGTTAGTCGCATACACCTTCTACCCATTCAAATCGATAATCACAACTTTCAATATTGCACCGTTCAAATACAGTATACCCTTCTACGCATTCAGTTGTCGGCCAGTAAAACACAAAGAATTCGGACTCATAAAAGCCATTGCCAAGCGGCTTTTTAGCGGGAGGATCTGTTTGCTCAACAACACCAAACTGGTCCGTCAGTAACGTATGACCTTTGTACTCTCGAAACGCCTTTGCAATATTTTGCTGTGAGGTTCCCTCGGGAGAATTCGGCAGGGTAATAGACGGTTGCTCTGCACACCCCGCAAGCATCAACATAGCCACTAGACACCCAGCCATACACGCTTGCCTTCGCGCTCGAAACCCTCTATTCAAGAAAGGCAAGCAATGCCGAATAGATGCACGTACGCAATACATCGCTTTCGTTAACCAAATGATGTCGCGCTCCTGCAATAGAGGTAACTTTGCAGTTGGCAAATACACTTTGAATAACCGGTACATTAAATCGCCAATCAACCGTTTCATCTTCTTCTCCCTGAATTATTAGCGTTGGCACAGTCAATGGCCTATCGATATCGGCCAGAATATTGCGGCGTTTTACTCCAAACCATTCTACCCATTCAAGCATTGCTCGCAGCCATGAATGACGAATAATGCGTGTCTGCAAACGATCCTTTTGCGCCAGAAAACGACAAAAAGCCTCATCGTTACTGTTCATGCTGAAATGACGCTTAATAGGCACTCGCAATAACTGCACTAAGGGAAAGCTTAGCTTAATAAAACCAAAACGTCGGGGCTTTATAAGCGGTGCTAACAACACGACCTTCTCGATTGGGCAGGCATAAGCCTGATCAAGTAAATAGCGTAAAATCGCTGCCGCACCCGTACTTTGACCTATCAATGAAATACAGCCAAACCTCTTTTTATGCTGCTGTACTAACACCACGCAATCGCTCACCACATTCGCATATTCAACAAAACTATTAATGGCCGCAGGCTCGCCCTCACTTAAACCGTGCCCCGGTAAATCCGCCATCAATACCGTAAAGTTCGACTCAAGCAGCCTACTAACCAGCTGAAGGTAAAGACCCGAATGGTCGAATAAACCGTGGCTAAGAATGACAGTGCGCTGCGGCAAAGGTGCAAGCGAATTCTGTTGCTGCCAACAATGAACAACACATTCAAACCCACCCAAGCGAACGGTACCAGCGAAATGCTCACAACCTTTCTTTTTCGATAAGGAATCAAAACCATACAGGCAGAAGAAATTGTGTAGCTCCGCTGAGCAAGCCTCTAGCGAGAAAGGTGCAACGAATTGCAAAGGTTTTAGTTGTTGACGAAGAAGGCGTCGTTCCGATTCATCCATTGCACAATATTAATCCTAATTCATACCAAAAAGCCAAAAAAAAGCCCACCGTCTGTTCGAAGGTGGGCTTTTCAGATAGAGCGTAAGCGTTTCCGCCTATACGCTTTACTCGGCTCCGCGTGTCTCTAACATTGCAACAGCGGGAAGCTCTTTGCCTTCAACATACTCAAGAAAAGCACCGCCGCCCGTTGAAATATAAGAAATTTTATCGGCCAATCCAAATTTGTCGATAGCCGCAAGTGTATCGCCGCCACCCGCTAGAGAGAATGCTTCACTCTCTGCAATTGCACGCGCAATAGTCTCGGTACCATTAGCAAAAGCATCGTATTCAAATACACCACAAGGGCCATTCCACATGATGGTTTTAGCGTCTTTCAATATTTGAGCAACGCGCGCGGCCGTTTCTGGGCCGTAATCAATAATTTCTTCGTCTGCCTGTACATTTTCTGCAGGCTTTGCCTCTACAACAGAGTTATGAGACCAGTCGCTAAAACCTTCCTTTGTGGTACGCACGTCGGTTGCATAAATCACTTCGGATTCTTTACATAAACGCTGAGCTTCTGGGATTAAATCTTTTTCATACAAAGAGTTACCTACTTCATTACCTGCCGCAGCCACGAAGGTATTCGAAATACCGCCGCCCACAACCAAAATGTCACATATTTTAGATAATGCATCTAAAACGGTTAACTTGGTCGATACTTTTGAACCGCCAACCATCGCCACCATTGGGCGCGCGGGGTTAGCTAGTGCTTTTGACAATGCATCGAGTTCGCCCGAGAGCAAAGGTCCAGCACATGCTACGGCCGCATACTTTGCAACTCCGTGTGTAGACGCCTGTGCGCGGTGAGCCGTACCAAAGGCATCCATCACAAACACATCACATAACGCTGCGTAAGCTTTTGACAAGGCCTCTTCGTCTTTCTTTTCGCCTTTATTGAAGCGAACGTTCTCTAGCAACACAACGTCACCGTCGTTTAGATCAATACCGGCTTGCCAATCTTTAATAACTGCAACGTCTTGGCCCAATAGCTCGCTCAAACGCGTGGCTACAGGCTTAAGTGAAAACTGCTCTTCGTACTCACCTTCGGTTGGGCGACCCAAGTGGGACATCAGCATAACTTTAGCACCAGACTTGAGTGCGGCTTTGATGGTAGGTAAGGAGGCACGAATGCGAACGTCCGACGTGATTTCGCCGTCTTGAATCGGTACGTTAAGGTCCTGACGGATTAAGACCCGCTTACCGTTAAGATCCAAATCTTTCATAAGTTTTACTGACATGCTTTTCTCCAGTAGAGGTAGTAGAAAGTCTTTGCAATAACGCAGAAGCGTTATTCAATAGGTTGATAAATAGATAGTAGGAAGGGGCTGTTAGGGTGCAATAAAGCAACCGAAATAACCCGAACGGCTGCACAGCAACCGCTCGATTATAATAGATATTGCCGCACCAATTATGACGGTACGACAATTCACATTACTGTGTGATTAATCTTCTATGAGATCTTTTGCAGTATTGACAACATTGTCTACGGTGAAACCAAAATGCTCGTACAAAACGCCGCCAGGTGCAGATTCACCAAAGGTGGTCATACCCACAACACGGCCATCAAGGCCTACGTATTTGTACCAGTAATCCGCGGCTGCAGCTTCAATTGCAACACGAGCACTCACCTCTAAAGGCAGTACCGACTGTTTGTATTCGGCGTCCTGCTGGTCAAACGTAGAGGTTGAAGGCATAGAGACAACACGCGCTTTCTTACCTTCTGCCGTCAATGCTTCAGCAGCTTTAACCGCCAATTCAACTTCAGAGCCTGTGGCGATAAAGATAATGTCGGGGGTGCCGTCGGTATCAACCAATACATAACCACCTTTAGCCACATTCTCCACCTGCGCACTTGTACGCGGCATAGAGGCCAAACCTTGACGACTAAACACTAATGAAGAAGGGCCATCTTTGCGCTCAACGGCTGACTTCCAGGCAACGGCTGATTCAGTTGCATCACAAGGGCGCCACGTGTCCATATTAGGCGTTAAACGCAACGTACCCAATACTTCAATAGGCTGGTGCGTTGGGCCGTCTTCGCCCTGACCGATAGAGTCGTGCGTATAAACAAATACATTGCGCAAGCCCATAAGTGCCGACATACGTACAGCGTTAGCCGCGTACTGCTGGAACATCAAGAAAGTTGCACCATAGTTAATGAATCCGCCGTGTGCCGACAAGCCGTTCATAATAGAGCTCATGCCAAATTCACGCACACCGTAGTAAATATAGTTACCACTGGCGTCTTCTGCGGTTAAACCTTTCGAGCCTGACCATAACGTCAAATTGGAACCGGCCAGGTCGGCAGAACCACCAAGCAATTCCGGCAATAATGCGCCAAAGGCTTCGATAGTATTTTGCGAGGCTTTACGACTCGCTATATTTTCACCGCCCGCTTGAACGCTTGCAATAAAGGCATTCGCTTTTGCTTCAAAATCTGCAGGCAAATCACCTTTGATAACACGACGCTCGTATTCTGCTGCTAACGCAGGGTGAGCCGCTTGATAGGCGCTGAATTTATCCGCCCATGCATTCTCGGCAGCTTTACCTTTTACCTTTGCATCCCAACCCGCGTAGACATCAGCGGGAATTTCGAATGGCGCGTGTGGCCAGTTCAAAAATTCACGTGCTGCGGCAATTTCGCCATCGCCCAACGGTGCACCGTGACAGTTGTGCGTGCCTTGCTTGTTTGGCGAACCAAAACCAATGGTTGTTTTACAACAAATTAAAGTCGGCTTATTAGGCTCTGCTTTTGCGGCTTCAATAGCGGCTTTGATCGCGTCGGCATTGTGCCCATCAACTGCTGGAATAACGTGCCAGCCATAAGATTCAAAACGCTTAGGCGTGTCATCGGTAAACCAACCCTCAACTTCACCATCAATTGAGATACCGTTGTCATCCCAGAAGGCCACTAACTTGCCCAAGCCCAACGTACCGGCCAATGAGCACGTCTCATGGGAGACGCCTTCCATCAAACAACCATCGCCTAAGAAGCAGTATGTGTAGTGATCCACAATGGCGTGATCGTCGCGGTTAAACTGCGCTGCCAAGGTTTTTTCGGCAATAGCCATACCAACAGCATTTGAAATGCCCTGCCCAAGCGGGCCCGTTGTCGTTTCAACACCCGGCGTGTAGCCATATTCAGGGTGACCCGGTGTTTTCGAATGCAGCTGACGGAAATTGGCCAACTCTTCGATAGGGAGTTCGTAACCACTAAGGTGCAGCAACGAGTAGATCAGCATTGAGCCATGACCGTTAGACAGTACAAAGCGATCACGATCGCTCCACTGTGGATTCTGCGGGTTGTGCTGCAGAAAGTCATTCCACAAGACTTCGGCAATGTCGGCCATACCCATTGGGGCGCCGGGGTGTCCACTGTTAGCTTTTTGTACGCCGTCCATACTCAAGGCACGAATTGCATTAGCAAGATTTTTGCGTGAAGACATGTGTTAATGACTCCTGAAGTAGATAAATAGAAAGGCTCCCGGCCCCGCTTTTTTAAAAAGCGACTACACCTGAGATTTGTTACTTCTCAGCCGGGGAAGGTCGAAAAATTGGAGCGCGTATTCTCCCTTACTTGGCATCTCAGGTAAACCGGATTCTTATAGTCAAACTGACATTTAGATGAAAAAAGGGGTGTTTTTGCCTTTTTGGCGCCATTTTGGGGCAAGATTATAAGAAACGACCCACCTATATCAAAATATTTTGATATAGGTTTTTGGTGCTGCTAGACTGCCCCCATGAACACGCAAACACAATCTCTTCAAAACACGACTAGCGCCCTTAATGCCTTGTCGATCTCACCGCTGCTTAAGGCCGCGGCTGACCCGTTGCGATTGGATATTCTGCGCGCACTTGCTACCGACTCCTATGGCGTGACCGAGTTATGCCATCTATTTCAGATCAAGCAATCCAGTATGAGCCACCACTTAAAAGTGTTGGCAACGGCAGGTTTGGTCGCGACCCGACGCGAAGGCAATTCCATCTTTTATTTGCGGAACCATGCCGACCAACAAGATCAGCTTGCACCACTACAAACGACACTGCACGAGACTATCGATAAAATCCCATTGCAGGCAGATTTAAATGTCCGCATTACCGATGTTCACCAACAACGTGCGCACGCGTCGCAACACTTTTTCGCTGAGCATATCGGTGAATTTAAGGAAAAGCAGGATTTAATTGCCGCTTATGACGTGTATGCCGATCAAGTAGTTGAGCTGCTTCGCTCAAGCCCCATTCCAGCGTACGAGAACGCACTTGAAATTGGGCCTGGCGAAGGTATTTTTTTACGGGAACTCGCTACACGCTTTCAGCAGGTTGCCGCACTGGACAATTCTGAGGCTATGCTGAGGGCAGCCCAGCAGTTTGCCGACAGCAAGAACTTACAAAACATTCACTTTCACCATAACGACTCACGTTTTTGTACAAGCACGGGGCCTATTTTCGATTGCGCCGTGATTAATATGGTACTGCATCACACGCCGTCACCGGCCCAGATGTTTGCCGACGTGAGCACCGCACTCAAACCTAACGCGGTATTACTGGTATGCGATCTTTGTCATCACGACCAAGATTGGGCTCGCGACGCCTGCGGCGATATCTGGCTGGGTTTCGACCCGCAAGATCTCGGCCGCTGGGCAACCGACAGTGGTTTTCTCGAAGGCCAAAGCGTTTATTTTGCGTTACGCAATGGCTTTCAAATTCAAATAAGACAATTCATTAAGGAGCAACATTAATGGCTCAGTATTCTCTGTTTACGTCAGAATCTGTTTCTGAAGGGCACCCAGATAAAATGGCAGATCAGATTTCTGATGCCGTTCTGGATGCAATATTAAAAGACGACAAACACGCACGTGTTGCCGTCGAAACCATGGTAAAAACCGGCATGGCTATTGTCGCCGGTGAAGTGCGCACCTCGACCTACGTCGACCTCGAAGACCTTATTCGTAATGTGATTAACGGTATTGGTTACAACTCTAGTGACGTAGGCTTCGATGGCGATTCTTGCGCTGTTATTAACGCCATTGGTAAGCAGTCTTCTGATATTGCTATGGGCGTAGATGAAGCCATAGATAAAGACATGGGTGCTGGCGACCAAGGTTTGATGTTTGGTTATGCCACGAACGAAACCAGCGTGTTAATGCCTGCTCCCATTTACTACTCGCACCGCCTCGTTGAAAAACAAGCTGAACTGCGCAAAAACGGCACGCACGCGTGGTCTCGTCCCGATGCAAAAAGCCAAGTTACATTGCGCTACAAAGATGGCGTACCTGTAGCTGTCGATGCCGTCGTTTTATCGACCCAACATAACCCAGACGTCACGCAAGCCCAAATTCGTGAAGCCGTTATGGAAGAAATTATCAAGCCGGTGTTACCCGCGGAATGGCTACACGCCGACACTCAATATCATATCAACCCAACAGGGCAATTTATTATTGGTGGCCCTGTGGGTGATTGCGGCCTTACTGGTCGTAAAATTATTGTGGACACCTACGGTGGCATGGCACGCCACGGTGGCGGTGCTTTCTCGGGCAAAGACCCCTCTAAAGTTGACCGCTCAGCCGCATACGCTGGTCGTTACGTAGCGAAAAACATTGTTGCCGCAGGCTTAGCCGATCGTTGTGAAATTCAAGTGAGTTATGCCATTGGCGTAGCTGAGCCTACCTCGATTTCGATCGATACATTTGGTACCGGCAAAATTTCAGACAGCGCGATCGAAACACTGGTTAAAGAGCACTTCGATTTACGCCCACGCGGCCTAATTGAAATGCTAGATCTATTGCGTCCCATTTATCAGCAAACTGCCGCTTACGGTCACTTTGGTCGTGAACTGCCTGATTTTACATGGGAAAAAACCGATAAAGCTGAAGCGTTAAAGTCGGCACTGTAAATCACGCAGCCGAACGTCCTCGTAACCGACGGCGTTCGGCTGACGTTTGAGTGGCGCCAGCGAGATACACCACCAAATTAATTACACCTATTGAAGAACGCCGACACCCTCGGCAATACCGGAGAACATCATGAGCACAACAGAATTTACCGACTATAAAGTCGCCGACATCTCCCTCGCCGAATGGGGCCGCAAGGAAATCGATATTGCCGAAGGCGAAATGCCCGCACTTATGGCTTTGCGCGAGCGATACCGTAACGAACAGCCATTGGCAAATGCCAAGATTATGGGCTGTATTCACATGACTATTCAAACCGCTGTTCTCATCGAAACCCTTATTGAATTGGGTGCAGAGGTTCGTTGGAGTTCTTGTAATATCTTCTCTACACAAGACCATGCCGCCGCTGCAATCGCCGCTGTGGGTATTCCCGTGTTCGCATGGAAAGGCGAAACCGAAGAAGAATTCTGGTGGTGTATTGAACAAACTATATTGCAAGGTGATGCACCGTGGAACGCAAACATCATTCTGGATGATGGGGGCGATTTAACCCAAATAGTGCACGAAAAATATCCGGCCATGTTAGACACCATTCACGGTATCTCTGAAGAAACCACAACAGGCGTACATCGCTTGTTAGAGATGCTTGAAGAAGGCTCTCTTAAAGTACCCGCCATTAACGTTAATGACGCGGTCACCAAATCTAAGAACGACAACAAATACGGTTGTCGTCACAGCTTGAACGATGCCATTAAGCGCGGCACCGATCACTTGTTATCCGGCAAGAAAGCACTCGTTGTAGGCTATGGTGATGTGGGCAAAGGTTCCGCAGCCTCTTTACGTCAAGAAGGTATGATTGTAAAAGTCTCTGAAATCGACCCTATTTGTGCCATGCAAGCCTGTATGGATGGGTTTGAAGTGGTATCTCCATACAACGACGGCATTAACACCGGCAAAGCTGAAGACATTAACATCGAAGTGCTTGGCAAAACCGATTTAATCGTAACCACTACCGGCAATACCAACGTATGTGATGCCGCTATGCTGCAAACTATTAAAAACGGTGCTGTTGTCTGCAACATTGGTCACTTCGACAATGAAATCGATACCGCTTACATGCGCGCCAACTGGGAATGGGACGAGGTTAAACCGCAGGTACACAAAATTTACCGCGATAAAGCCACTAACAACCATCTTATTCTGTTATCTGAAGGCCGCCTCGTAAACTTGGGTAACGCCACGGGCCACCCATCGCGTATTATGGACGGTTCATTTGCCAACCAAGTGTTAGCTCAAATTTATTTGTACGAAAAGAAATTTGCCGACCTACCTTCTAACGATAAGGCAGAGCAACTGTACGTTAAAGTATTGCCGAAAAAGTTAGATGAAGAAGTTGCAAAAGCCATGGTTGAAGGTTTTGGCGGTGTTGTTACTCGCCTTACCGATACACAGGCCAAATACATCAACGTTGATGCAGACGGCCCGTACAAGCCCGAATCTTACAAGTACTAAGCTAGTCACGTCTTGTAGTATCTAGCCTCGCCCCTTGCTCATCCGTGACAAGGGGCCTTTAGAACAAGCGGCCTAGTAAATGTGGAAACCGTTATGAACGACGAAAACGATTTACGTCTTAGCTTTGAGTTTTTTCCCCCAAAAACTGATGTTGGTGTGGAAAAACTGAAAACCGTACGCACAGAATTAAATAAGCTAAACCCAGACTTTTTTTCTGTTACCTACGGCGCTGGTGGCTCCACCCGTGATAACACCAAAGATGTCATCACCGCCATGCGCGATGAAGGTATAGCCGTTGCCCCCCATTTATCGTTTGGCGGCGACAACGAAGACATCATGTGCAACATGATCAACGACTATAAAAACCTTGGTGTTGATCGAATTGTCGCACTACGTGGCGATATGCCATCCGGTATGGGCGCCGCCATGCAGTTGGTTTACGCCAACGAACTGGTTGCCTTTATTCGCAAGCACTTCGGTGATCACTTTCAGCTCGAAGTCGCGGCTTACCCCGAAATTCATCCAGAAGCCAAAAGCTATTTGGAAGATGTACGCTATTTAAAAGGTAAATTCGATGCAGGCGCAAACAGCGCTATCACGCAGTACTTTTTTAATCCCGACGCGTACCTGTATTTTATTGAAGCGTGCAAAAAAGAAGGTATTGTCGCGCCGATTTACCCCGGTATTATGCCCATTACGAACTTCCGTAACCTATCGCGCTTTAGCGATGCCTGTGGTGCAGAAATTCCACGCTGGATACGTAAACGCTTGGAAGACTTTCAAGATGACCAAGAAAGTATTACCGCATTTGGTATCGACCTCATCACAGAGTTATGTGAAACACTGATTGAAAATGGCGCGCCCGGTTTACATTTTTACACCATGAACCAAATCGAACCTACGCGTACTATTGTTAATAATTTGGGTTTAGCCGACTAAATTAATGCGCATCCCTCGTATCTATACTGCACAGGGTATTACCCCTTTTTCTAGCGTTACGCTCGAAGAAGGGGCCTCTCACCACCTAATAAAAGTGTTGCGTATGCAGCCTGGCCGTGAGCTGCTCTTATTTAACAATAGTGGTAGCGAGTTTCCAGCAACCATCGAGCACGCCACCAAAAAAGTAGCCACTCTCGCGATAGGTGAAGAAAGAGCCATCGACCGTGAATCGCCCTTAATAACCGAACTCGCCATTAGCATTTCTCGCGGGGATCGCTTCGATTGGGTGTTGCAAAAGGCAACAGAACTGGGTGTCACACGCATAATCCCGTTGTTTAGTGAACGTACGGAAGTAAAACTAAACGCTGAACGTTTAGAAAAACGCCGACAACAATGGCAAAAAATAATCATAGGTGCCTGCGAGCAATGCCAACGCAACCGGTTACCCGAGTTCGGGCCGGCCACCTCACTCGACGCTTATGTAAAAAGCTGTGATAGCCAGTACCGCTTTGTACTGCACCATCGCGCTAGCACCACACTCAGCTCTCTCGCAGCCCCTGCGTCCATAAGCCTATTAATTGGGCCAGAGGGCGGGCTAAGCGACGCTGAAATACAGCACGCCGAAACACAGGGCTTTACGCCCTTAACATTAGGGCCAAGAGTTTTTCGCACCGAAACGGCCCCCATTGCAGCGCTCTCTATTTTTCAATCGCTATGGGGCGACCTTTAAACCGCGTCACCAAAATACATCAAAGAAATACAAATTTCTCACACCTCTTGCCCCTAAACATTGTCATAATGCCGCACTTGGAATGATCTGTTTTTCAAGGAGACTCAAAATGAAATTACCCCTCATAATTCGTACCTGTGCTATTGCCGGGTTAGCCTTACTTACCGCATGCGGTGGTGGTGGCAGCGGCGGAAGTAGCAACGGCGGAATAAGCTCCCGCATAGGGCTTGTTGACGATAACAACACTGACAACTCCAACACCGATGCTCCCTCAGACACCCTCGATGATGTCGCTGCCTGGCGTTCAGATGCACCTTACGCGAACGTCTTATACCGCTGTGCACTGGCCCAAGTAGAAAACACTAACGCCGCATGTGATCTAGACACTCTCCCCCTTCTCGGTATGGAAGTTGACTCACCCACCGTCGACGACATAATGGGTCGCGTGCTGGTCTCTCACGACTGGATGGCAGAACGCTTTGAACAAGCACTCAACGCCTACCCCGACGAAATGCTCACGTTGTTCCGCGGGTTAACGGCTATTGTTATTGATGATGATATACGCCCTGCATTTTATTCCAGCAATACAGGCGCTATTTACCTAGATCCCTTTTACCTGTGGACCACCAACGCCGAAAAAACCACCATTAATACAAAAGAAGATTACCGAGCAGGTTTCTCAGACCCTTTGTCCTTTCGAGCATGGTCACGCTACACACGGTTCGGAACTTATGCCTTTACCTACGGCAGCCTCGATGATCAAGAGTCTCGCAGTATCAGCAGCGTCATCCTCATCAGTGCCCGTTTGTTGCTGCACGAACTTGCCCACGTGAACGATTTTTTACCCTACGACAGCTACGGCTCTATCAACCTCAACAATACCGTCGATGAAGCAATCGCAAACCTTGCTAACGGTCGCTTGTCTGATCGCCTATCCAACACAGACCCCTTAACCTCTGACATCCTTCACGGCCTCGGCCGTGTCATGTACCGTGGCACCACGCCCTCATCAACGCAACGGCAATACAGTGCCGAATTTGTGGGCGAAGAATACGAAAACGATGCCGCCGCCGACGCCTACGCGTATAGCTCACAATTCGAAGATGTCGCAATGCTGTTTGAAGTCGCCATGATGAAATACTTTTGGGACATTGATTATCAAGTCGCGTTTGTCACCCCTGTCGAAACAGAAACCTATTGCGATGAATACCTGATTGGCTGGTCTGCTTTAAACTGGATAGGCAACACCGATGTTAAAAGCCGAGCAATGCTTGTCACCAACGAATTATTGCCCACTATCGATATGACCCTGTTTTATCAAGAGCTTGAAGCGCCTATCGTAACCAACGAAGGTAACTGGTGCTTCAATTCAACAGCGTCATCAGGCTTAGCAAAACTCAATGATGTGATTAGAACCCCCATCAATCCCGCTGACTTTGAACGCTACGAGCACCGCCACTAACAAAAAAAGGTGGCCTAACAATGGCCACCTTTTTTTGCAGTATTTACACCTGCACGCACACCGTTTTATTAGGGTGCAAAAACAGTCAGACCGTAATCTGTTTTAAACATGTCCACAATCTCCAGCACCTTCTCGTGCAGAGGCGGTTCTACCGCCGCCAACGGGTAGTCAAAGCCCATGTCCTCCCACTTTGTTATACCCATGCGGTGATAAGGTAAAATTTCAATTTTTTTTACATTGAGCATGGGCTGAAGAAATACGGCCAATGCGCGCAAATCTTTTTCGTCGTCGGTGTAACCCGGCACCAACACATGTCGTACCCAAATAGGGAAGTTGCAATCCGCCAAATAGCGTGCGAAATTTCGAGGCCTATCATTACTCACGCCTGTGAGTGCCTCATGCTTACGTCGATTCAACTGTTTCAAATCTAATAAAACCAAATCAGTATAAGACAACAGTTCATCAAGCTTAGGCCCGTATAAATGGTCCGAGACATAACCATTCGTGTCCAAGCACGTATGGAAACCCAGCTTTTTTAATTGCTTGAACAATAGTGTCACGAACTCTGGCTGCAATAAGGCCTCCCCGCCCGAAACGGTAACACCACCATTAGACGCCTGCATAAATAAACGATAAGGCAAAATACGCTCTATTACTTCGGCCACGCTATACAATTCGCCTGCGTGCAAATCCCAGCTATCGCGGTTGTGGCAATATTTACAACGGAACTGGCAGCCTTGCATAAACACTACCACGCGAATCCCCGGGCCATCGAGCGCACTGCTATTTTCGAACGAATGGATACGGCCCAGCATATGCTCCTGATCAACGTCGATAATATCGATATCTTGAAATCTATTCATACTTACAATCAATCACTAACAACCGGAAGGAAAGAACCGCATTAAAGCGGCATTATTCAAGAGCGTAAGAAGGCTCTCAAGTCTATTGTAGTGGTTATTCGGTGACGATAGATGCGCTAGATCAAGCGATACAATTGGCGCGATAGCGCATTTATGGGGGGCTTAACCTACCCATAAATCTGCTGAGGATTAATACTAGCCATGTAATGGGATCGGTTGTAAATCTGGTGGAACATAAGCTACACGAGCATGCTCTTGCTTAATTAGCTCATAACTATAGTGTGTGTACATGACGCTTTTATCGAGCACGACGGTATTTTGGGCTATAAAATCATCTGCCGATACTGACCTGTCGGTAAGGTACATAAAATGTCGCACAGCTTGCACCCACGCGAAGGTGAGTGTGTCATGGTATTGCTGTCGGTCGATGCCATTGTGATCCAGCAACCGCAATAAGCCCGAACGAATTTTTCGATAGGCCGTGTGTACGTCATTTAATGTTAATTCAATATACGCTAAGCGCACGTGCTCTCGGTGATGAAACGCTTTAATATCAAGAGTAGCGTTTTCAAAAGCATCGAGAAAGCACTTATCTAAATCTGAGATGTGTAATGACATGGGAGCTCCTCCACAATTAAGCGTAACCGCTAGCCGTGTAAAAAACGTCGAAGTACATCAAACCGACACCGATTTAATTCGGTTGGTCTGCCGAAAAAAGGTCGTTAAGATTAAGAGCGGTTCACCACGGGAATTCAAAAAAATACGGTAGAAGAGATCTAAATCTGGCCGGAACACGGCCAGATTACGAGGAGGTTAAGGCACGCAATTTGGGTTCATAGCACTAATATCAATAATGCCGTATGGGCCTTGCACATAACAGGGAACCGGTTCAGGGTTTGGATCTGGCGTAGGTACGGGTGTGGGAGTAGGCGTTGCCGTTCCACAAGAAGGAACTGTAATAGGGCCGTAAGGCCCCTGAACAACACAGTCGGCGATGGCTGCACTGGCAATAAATGTCGCACAAAAAACTACTGCAAATTTATATTTATTCAACATATCTAAACTCCTGGTTTAATAGTTTTTAAACAGTGGAGAAAACCTAGAGGCTCTCACTCGTTATTCTTACCTCAAGACAGGCAACCAGTGCCTCCTCCTGTCTCATGTAAAACTATCCAGTAGTCTTTTTTGAGTCAACCAAAACGCGTCCCACTCTCAACAATCGTCTAGCGCTTCACATAATAACTCATACATTAAAATCAATTGTTCATACCAATAGGTGTGACTGACGCGTTACATTATATTTAGGCATAAAAATTCCACAACGCTGAATAACGCATTTGACACGTAGATAATAGGTATTCACTACAACATTTGTGTCAACCACACCCGCCTCTGCTATTTTTGCCCTACGCACGCAAATCACCAAAACAAAAAAAAGGAACTCTAGCGAGTTCCTATCGAGGCGAGATTATTGCAATCTCATTATTAAATTGTATGGCGTAAAAAACGGCCGCCGGAGCGGCCAACAGGTCATGAAACTCTTTTACATACAGCCATGGAACGTGCGGCTGATAACATCTTGCTGCTGCTCTTTGGTAAGCTTTGTAAAGTTCACCGCATAGCCCGAAACCCTTACCGTAAGCTGAGGATAATCGGCGGGATTTTCCATCGCATCCATCAATAGCTCTCTATTCAATACGTTTACATTAATATGATGGCCTGTCGCGCCAAAATACCCGTCTAACAAACCAACCATATTACGCGTTTTGTCGACGGCTTCATTACCCAGCGCATTCGGCACCATACTCATGGTGTACGAAATACCATCTTCAGAGTCTTCATAGGGTAGTTTGGCAACGCTCAGTAACGAGGCTAGTGCTCCGCTAGTATCGCGGCCGTGCATGGGGTTTGCTCCAGGCGCAAAAGGTTCGCCTGCGCGCCTACCATCGGGTGTATTACCCGTTTTCTTGCCGTATACAACGTTAGAGGTAATTGTTAACACCGATTGCGTAGGCTCTGCATCACGGTAGGTTTTATTGGTTCGCACATGATTCATAAAACGGCTGACGATGTCGCTCGCAATACTGTCGACGCGATCATCATTATTGCCATACATGGGAAAATCACCTTCTACTTCATAGTCGTCTATCCAGCCGTTCGCACCCATAATAGGTTTTACTTTTGCGAACTTAATAGCGCTAAGCGAATCCGCCACTATCGATAAACCTGCAATACCACACGCTAAAGTACGTTTGACATCACGATCATGAAGTGCCATTAAAGGCGTTTCGTACGCATACTTATCGTGCATGAAGTGAATAATATTCAACGCCGAAACATAGGTTTTTGCAAGCCACGCCATGTAGAGATCAAAACGCTCCATCACTTTATCGTAGTCCAACACTTCATCCGACATTACTTCAGCTTTTGGCCCTACTTGCATACCGCTCTTTTCATCAATACCGCCATTTATGGCGTATAACAATGTTTTACCCAAGTTGGCGCGAGCACCAAAAAACTGCATCTGTTTGCCGATGGGCATCGCGGATACACAACAGGCTATGCCGTAATCATCGCCAAACTTGCCGCGCATCAAATCATCGTTTTCATATTGAATCGATGACGTATCGATTGATACTTTCGCGCAGAACTCTTTAAAGCCTCGAGGTAAGTCTTGGGACCACAATACGGTAAGGTTAGGCTCAGGTGCCGGCCCTAAGTTGTAAAGCGATTGCAACACGCGGAAAGAATTTTTTGTCACTAATGGTCTTCCGTCTTCACCCACACCACCAATGGATTCGGTTACCCACGCAGGGTCGCCTGAGAATAATTCATCGTACTCGGGCGTTCGAAGAAAGCGCACTAAGCGTAGCTTAATAACAAGGTCGTCCATAAGCTCTTGTGCATCGGCCTCTGTCATTCGGCCAGCTTCGATATCACGTTGCATGTAAATGTCGAGGAAGGTACTGGTGCGGCCGAAACTCATGGCAGCGCCATTTTGTGATTTAACCGCCGCGAGGTAACCAAAGTAGGTCCACTGTACAGCTTCTTTTGCGCTAGACGCCGGACGTGAAATATCGCAACCGTAAGTTGCTGCCATAACTTTTATATCGTCTAAAGCGCGGATTTGCTCAGACAACTCTTCACGCAAACGAATAGTATCTTCTGTAATACTCCACTCTTCTGTTTCAACTTTTTCGGCTTTCTTTATTTTCACTAAAAAATCTGTGCCGTAAAGCGCTATACGGCGGTAATCACCAATAATTCGACCACGGCCATAGGCATCAGGCAAGCCGGTAATAACACCTACTTTACGACAACGTAAAATCTCAGGCGTGTAGGCATCGAATACACCCGCATTATGGGTTTTTCGGTATTTACTAAAGGTTTCCAGTACTTCGGGATTTAGGGGCTTTCCGTAGGTATCACAAGACGTTTGAACCATACGAATACCGCCGTAAGGCACAATCGCACGCTTTAAAGGTGCATCTGTCTGCAGCCCTACAATAGTTTCCAACGCAATATTGATATAACCGGGCTTATGTGACGTAACACTCGCGGGAGTTTCTGCATCAAAATCGAGTGGGCCTCCTTTTTTTTGCTCGGCCTTTAATAACGTTAACGTTTCTTCCCATAACTGTTTGGTACGGTACGTTGGGCCAGCTAAAAAATTTGCATCGCCTTCATAGGGATCGTAATTTTTTTGGATAAAATCACGTATGTCGACGTTTTCTTGCCAAGCACCTAGAGAAAAACCATCCCAAGGGTTGGCGAATGGCATTTCGATGGTATCGGTAACGCCCTGTGTGTGTATATCCGCTTTAATATTCATGGAAGCCTCGTTAGATCTCACCGCCTTTTGAGCCGTTATTGATCGTCAGTATTGATACCTGATTATTGTGGTACTTATTTCAGGTGTTTAAATAGTTGGATCTTGTAACCGACAATACTCGAAGAGTTTTCTTGTGGTCTCGTTTATTTGCACAGGGTTCGGCGTTATCAGTATAGGAGTTGAAAACTCACGAACAGCACATCCGGCACAATATCCAAAGAGTTCAGTTCTTGTACGGGTTATTGTACGCAGCTAAACCTCTCAAAATTTGATTCAACGCAAGTATCCGAGTGTTTGGAGTATTGTAATAGAACAGGCGAATGCCGCAGGGCACGGGCATTTATACCGTGAATATACCGTTAGACTCTTTCATGTTACTGGGCGGTGTTTTTGACGAAAACATCACTGTATTTCAATGATAGCGAGATATTTTTCGAGGTAACGGTCGCGTTACGACGCTATCTTTAGCGCTGTTAGTTAACGTTCGTTTTTTGCGAATAAAAAAATCTGTATACTTAACAAAAAGTTATAACTCTCACATAGATAATGGTAATACATGAGCGACTTACCCAATATTAAAAAGCAGCATTTTCAAACCATAGATCACAACAAGCTGCACGCAAAAGAAGGCCATGCACACAAACCAAGGATACTGCTTTTGTACGGCAGTTTACGGGAGCGTTCGTTTAGTCGGCTATTGGTGGAAGAGGCCGAGCGCATCCTCATTGCTCTCGGCGCAGAATGCAAGGTATTCAACCCTTCGGGATTACCCCTTCCTAATGATGCGCCGGAATCACACCCAAAAGTGCAAGAATTACGGGGTTTAATGCAATGGTCTGAAGGGCAGGTATGGTGTTCTCCAGAGCGGCATGGAGCCATGACGGGCATTATGAAAGCTCAAATTGACTGGGTGCCGTTATCGGTAGGCTCTATTCGCCCGACACAAGGAAAGACGTTGGCGGTGATGCAAGTAAACGGCGGCTCTCAATCATTTAACGTTATCAATCAGCTCCGAGTTTTAGGGCGATGGATGAGAATGGTGACGATTCCGAATCAGTCTTCTGTACCGAAAGCCTACGAAGAATTTGATGATAACAACCGAATGAAACCGTCAAACTACTATAATCGTGTTGTTGATGTTATGGAGGAATTAATGAAGTTTACGTTGCTGACTAGGGGCCGTTCAGACTATTTAGTCGATCGATACTCTGAGCGAGTAGAAGCCGACAAAACCCCTTAACATCTCATACACAAATAGCGCTGTTCAAGCTTATTTCTCTGGCGGAGGTGCTACACGTAAAACCTCTGCCAGCGTTGTTTTTCCTTGTGCAATTTTTTGCGCACCAGAAAGCCTTAACGTTCGCATACCCTCACGCATCGCCTGCTGGCGCATTGAAACCAAATCTAAGGTTTCGGTTATGTGCTCTTGTACGGTTTCACTCAGCGACAAAATTTCATAAACCCCCTGGCGCCCAAGGTAGCCGGTATTGCGGCATTCTAAGCAACCTTCCGGTTCGAAAATAGTTGCAGGCTTAACCACTTTCCAGGGTTTAATCAATGCATCCCAATCGCTGTCGCTAATAGTAGCTTCACGTTTACAATGTGGGCAAAGGGTACGTACTAAACGTTGCGCCATAACACCCAATACGGTGGATTTTAGAAGGTAGCTAGGAACGCCTAAATCTAGTAACCGTGTAATCGCCGCCGCCGCATCATTGGTGTGCAAAGTGGATAACACCAAATGCCCTGTTAGCGCTGCTTGTACGGCCATTTGTGCAGTTTCTTTATCGCGAATTTCGCCGACCATAATAATATCGGGGTCTTGCCGCATAAGCGTGCGTATACCCGAAGCAAAATCAAAGTCTATATTGTGTTGAACTTGTGTTTGGTTAAACGCCTCTTCGACCATTTCGATAGGGTCTTCGATAGTGGATACGTTTACCTGCTCGGTCGCCAATTGACGCAGAGTGGAGTAAAGCGTTGTTGTTTTACCCGAGCCCGTTGGGCCTGTCACCAATAAAATGCCGTGAGGCTGTTCGGTCATGCTATGCCAGCGTTTGTAATCTTCGCCCATTAACCCCAGCTCTTCGAACGTTCGAAACAGCACGTCGGGATCGAATATGCGCATTACCAGTTTTTCACCAAAGGCTGTCGGCATAGTGGAAAGACGCAGCTCCGCTTCCATGCCATTGGGACGCTTTGTTTTTAATCGGCCATCTTGAGGTTTACGCTTTTCCGCTACATTCATTCGGCCTAGAATTTTTAAGCGGCTTACGATGGCCGTGGCCACGTTAGCAGGAAATTCATAAATATTGTGCAGCACGCCGTCAATACGAAAACGCATACGCGATATTTCTCGGCGTGGCTCTATATGAATATCACTAGCGCGTTGATCAAATGCGTACTGAAGCAGCCAATCAACAATGTTTACAACATGCTGATCGTTAGCTTCAGGGTCTTTTAATTTCCCTAACTCTAATAGTTGTTCGAAATTTGCGGCCCCGGAAGGTCGATTACCGCCACCATCTTCAGCACCGGAAACAGAACGTGCTAACGAATAAAACTCTACGCGATACCGTTCTATATCAGACGGTAGCGCTAATACTCTTTTTATTTGCTGGCTAACCGTTTGCGCTAGCTGAGATTCCCAATCTGTTAAATAGGGTTCGGTAACGGCAATAATCACGGCATCGGCATTAATACCTACACACAAAAGGCCATGCCGTTTCGCAAACTGATAGGACATAATCTCTGCGGCAAGGGCAACGGGGGTTTTCATTGGGTCTATATGAAAAACACTCAACCCACTTTTTTGCGCCAACCACTCGACTAGATGCGGTTCGTCTAGTTTTTTCCCTTCACGTCGCATGTCATCTAATGCTTGAGACGCGATATAAGAAAGCGGGTGCATAAGTGTTTGCTCACGCGTACGATGAGCACCCATTAATAGGTTAGCGTCTTCTTTTTGAAGAATACTTTCGTCGACAAGTTCAAGCAGCAGCGTGCGCAAGTCTAGGGATCGTTCTGTAATAAAGGGTGATTTCATAACGCTATTTTACGCAGTACTCATCTAGTATTTGCAATGATTGTATCCGTTTTTGAGAATGAAAGAACCTTTGTATCATCACCACAGGACATTCCCCAATGGAACTTACTTTTTATCAAGCTGACGCATTCACCAATAAAAGCTTTAGCGGTAACCCCGCCGCCGTAATGGTATTAGACGAATGGCTTAGCGACAGTCAAATGCTGGCTATCGCTAACGAAATGAACTTATCTGAAACAGCCTTTTTAGTACCAAATAGTAAAGACACATTCGATTTCGATATTCGTTGGTTTACCCCTTTATCTGAAATCGATCTCTGCGGGCACGCTACCGTTGCCTCCGCACATGTACTTTTCCGTCATATGAACTTCTCGGGCGACATCATCCACTTTAGCTCACTCAGCGGCCATCTGAGTTGCGCTCTACGACCCGATAAAAAGCTTGAACTGGATTTCCCCATTCGACCACTCTCTGACGATACCGTTAGTCAGGCACTTGTAGATGCTTTGGGCGCTACGCCTACACGGGTCCAAACAAACGCCACACGCATACAAGCTGTGTTTGACACCAGCGAACAGATTGCGGCACTAAACCCCGACATGGCGCTGCTAAAAAAATTACCTCAATACGGCGTATGCTGTACGGCTATAGGGGATGGAGAACACGACGACGTGGATTTCGTGTGCCGCTTTTTTGCACCAGCCAAAGGAATCAATGAAGACCCCGCAACAGGTTCTGCCTATACTTCGCTTGTGCCCTATTTTGCGCAATCACATAATAAAACAGCGTTTACAGCCCGACAGCTCTCCCAGCGAGGTGGTGAAATAAGCCTTGAGCTGTGCGGTGATCGCGTCAAAATAGCGGGTGACGCCGTTACCGTAATCAAGGGTCAATTTTATTTATGATCGATACACACCTATTCACTGAACGCCTACGCCAGTTGGTAGCCTTACCTTCCGTAAGCTGTACCTCGCCCCAATTGGATATGGGTAATCGCGCAGTTGTAGAGCGATTAGCGGAATGGTTAAGCCCTATGGGCTTCGATACAGAATTGATGGAGGTTGGCGACGGCAAAGCTAATTTAATTGCCACACTGGGCAGCGGCCCTGGCGGGCTAGTATTGTCGGGTCATACGGATACCGTACCCTGTAACCCCGATCGCTGGCAGCAAGACCCCTTCGCTTTGCGCGATGCCAATCATCGGTTCTATGGGCTTGGCGCAACTGATATGAAGGGATTCTTTCCGGTTGTACTCGCCGCACTCGATGCCCTGAAAGACCAGCTCCACTCTTTGCAGCAACCCATTATCATTCTAGCGACCGCTGACGAAGAGTCTTCTATGAGCGGCGCACGCGCGCTTGCCGCCGCTGGACGCCCCAAGGCGCGCTATGCGGTAATTGGGGAGCCGACTGAAATGCGCCCTATACGTATGCATAAGGGGATTATGATGGAGTCTGTGCGCATTCAAGGGCTCGCAGGCCATTCGTCCAACCCCGAGCTAGGCCATAATGCCCTCGACACCATGCATGCGGTTATGGGCGAATTAATGTCTTTTCGTCAGCAACTGCAAAAAAACCATCGTCACGCGGGTTTCGCTGTCAACGTTCCTACCCTAAATCTCGGCCATATCCACGGCGGCGATAACCCCAACCGTATTTGTGGGCATTGTGAATTACATTTTGATCTAAGGCCGCTACCAGGCATGGATATTAGCGAACTCCATCAACAGCTGGCGAAACGCCTGCTACCCATCGGGGAAGCGCATCACACGCCCATTGCACTGGAGCATTTAATTGGCGGCATCGAACCCTACGAACAGCCAGCGGATAGCACCCTTGTCGCGGTGGCGGAACGTTTGACCGGCTACACGGCCGAATCGGTAGCCTTTGCCACCGAAGCCCCTTTTTTACAGAAACTCGGCATGCAGACATTAGTAATGGGGCCAGGCTCTATTGATCAAGCGCATCAACCCAACGAATACATAGAACAGAACCAGATCGAGCCCGCCGTCTCCGTCATTCGCGCTCTTATCGAAGAATTGTGTGTTCACGCACAACCTGAGTAACGCAACTAAACTCGCGAATACTTTATACTCGGTACTTTAAAACAGTTGCCCCTTTAATCATTGCGCAATTTTGCGCCTCAACGCAGACGATACGCACGTGACAGATAAAGCAGACCAATACATACACTGGTTCCGCCAGGCATCCCCCTACATCAATAGCCATCGCGGCAAGACATTTGTTGTCATGCTACCCGGGGACTGCATCGAACAAGAGAACTTCGATAATATAATCAATGATCTATCGCTACTGAATAGCTTGGGCGTTAAGCTGGTTGTTGTACATGGCGCACGCCCCCAGATAGAGCGACAGCTCCAAGCCTCACACATTCAATCAGAATTTCATAATGGCGTTCGGGTGACCGCACGAGAGCACGTAGTAGACGTAATGAAAGCCATTGGCGAAACTCGCTTCAGCATTGAAGCCGCTTTTTCATGCGGGCTGCCAGAATCGCCTATGTATGGTGCTAAAATTCGAGTGCGCAGTGGTAATTTCGTCACCGCTATGCCGCGCGGCGTACTCGATGGTATCGACTATCAGCTCACCGGAAAAGTCCGTAGTGTCGACGCCGATGCTATTCAAAAACAGCTTATCGATAGTGCACTAACGCTCGTGTCACCTCTAGGCTATTCCTTTACCGGCGAAGCGTTTAATTTAAGTTTCGCCGATGTCGCAATTCATATTGCCACTGCCTTGAAAGCCGACAAACTCATTGCCTATAACGACGACGGCCCTATTATCGATAAAGCCGACAAACAATTTCGTGAACTGACCTTACTACAATGCGAGCGTTTTTTGGTGGAGCAACAACACCACACTCGGTCCAATACCTATTTTGCTTTACGTGCTTGCCATAAGGCTTGTGACGGCGGCGTATCTCGCGCCCATGTGGTATCGTCAAATGAGGACGGAGCACTTCTCAAAGAACTCTTTACACGCGATGGCTCTGGCACCATGGTTTACCGTGATAGCTATGAAACAATACGCCGTGCCCGTATCGAAGATGTCGTCGGCATACTCAATTTAATTGAGCCACTAGAGCAAAAAGGTATTCTCGTGAAGCGCTCTAGAGAGCGCCTCGAGACTGAGATTAGCTTTTTCACCGTTATGGAAAAAGATAATTTAATTGTCGGCTGTGTTGCACTCTACCCCATAGAAAACGAAACGGCAGGTGAACTCGCCTGTGTTGCTATTCATCAGGAATACCAGAGCGGCGGTCGCGCCGCAAAGCTACTGACCCACATTGAACGGCAAGCCACAAAACTAAAGATGACACGCCTCTTCGCTCTTACTACCCAAACCGCCCATTGGTTTTTAGAGCAGGGTTTTCAAGAGAGTACACTCGACAATTTGCCTGGCGAACGTAAAGCGCTGTATAACTACCAACGCAATTCCAAAATCCTCGTTAAAAACATCTCTCCTTAGCCTTTCTAATACGGCAGTCGTGCAATCGCACTGCCGTATACTGCCTGCAGCATTCACATTCTGATCAATTACCCTCACGACGACTCAAGGCTTTCCGGCAAAGTAGAGGTTTATTGCCTAGACTTTACTCAACCTAACGTCGATTGCAGGCCTATGCACCAAAGCCCAATCGGATAAACGTCGCTTGAGCAAACTGCGCATGAACCCTTTGTTAGACCCGTCCGGCAGCCAAGAATTACGGCAGATCGATATCGTTAAGATATACAGTAATAAACGCTGTTTAGTCATAGATGACTTCCCTGAAATTCGAGGTTCTCTCACGCGCATGCTGCGTACCTTCGGCGTTCATACTGTAGATACCGCCGCCAATGGTGAAGAAGCTATAAAGGCCTGCGGCAAGCGAAAATACGATATCGTGCTGTGCGATTACAATCTTGGCGCGGGAAAAGATGGCCAGCAAATACTTGAGGAAGTCCGTTATCTTCGCGTGCTGCTTATGACCAGCCTATTTGTAATGATCACAGGCGAGTCATCACGTGAGATGGTTCTGGGCGCACTCGAGTGCCAACCCGACGATTACATCACCAAACCGTACACTCAGCAGTCCCTCAAGGTTCGCCTCAACAAAGCCATAGTTCGGCATGAATCGTTACAACATATCAAGAATTTTATTTCCGACGGACAATATCAGGACGCACTAGACAGCTGTAACGAATTAATTAGCCAAGGCAGTCGCTATGCCGGCGACTGCCTAAAAATGAAGGGCCAGTTACATTTTCTACTCAAACAACTTAAAGATGCTAAAAAACTCTACGAAAGTGTAATTTCAAAAAAACCCGTTATTTGGGCAAAACTGGGGTTAGGCAAAACCCAACTTGAGTTGGGTAATTTAGATGCAGCGGAAGAAGTGCTTAACTCCATTATTAAAGAAGATGATCGCTATATTGAAGCCCACGACCTGTTGTCTGAAGTGCATTCGCAGCGAAAGGACATAGTAGGCGCACAACATGCTACGGAAAACGCGACACGGATCTCACCAAAATCGGTTTTACGGCACCGCCAATTGGCAAAACTCGCGGAATATAATCACGATGAAGAGACGGCCCTCAAGTCCCACCAACATGCCATTAAATGGGGTTTAAATTCTTGTCATGAGTCCGAACAGGATTATTTCAATTACGCACGCAAGGTATCAGAAGTTATACAGGGCGACGAGTCTACAGACGCTAAAATGCTAGGCAGGCAAGCCTCTAGTTTTCTCGATCGCGCACGAAAACGCTATGCTGACAAACCCGAAGTTGTCGCCCAAGCCCAGATGGTTGAAACGCAAGTACTTTTAGGGCTAGGCGATAAAGCAAAGGCCAAAGCTTCCGCCGACAAAGCCAAAAAATTGTTTAAGAACTTAGCCTCACCGCCCGTCGAAACCAGCCTCGAGATGGCGCGCACCTACCAAGCAATGGATGCAGAACAAGACGCTCAGAACTTATTGGTAAACCTAGCCGCACGACATGCAAAAGATCCCTCCGTTATGCAACTGATCGACGGGATAAGCGCAGAACCAATCAGTGATGCTGGAAAAATAGTCGCCTCCAAACTCACCAAAGATGGTATTTCATCGTACGAAAAGAAATCGTTCGATTCCGCTATCGATGTATTTATAGAAGCGCTTTCCACCTACCCTCGACACAGCGGCTTGAATCTCAACCTTATTCAGGCGGTTATTGCGGACACTGAATCACATGGTTTTTCAGAACGTTACGAAAAATTGTGTCGACGCAGTTTGCGTGCCGTGGGCAAAATTAGTGGCGACAACAAACAATATAAACGTTATAGCTTCCTGCTAAAGCAAGTGCAAAAACACTACCCCAACGCTGTGACAAGCTAACCGAACAAAACACACCCAAAGACGAAATGTTACGGTGTTTCTGCTATCCTTCGCCCCCACACTAGCTAGTATGTTTCGAGGATAGACCTAATGCCCCAATATCGTTCTAGAACCACAACTGCCGGCCGCAATATGGCGGGCGCCCGCGCGCTTTGGCGAGCAACGGGCATGAAGGATGACGACTTTCAAAAGCCTATAATTGCTGTGGTTAATTCCTTTACTCAATTTGTGCCGGGCCACGTTCACTTAAAAGACATGGGGCAATTGGTTGCTCGAGAGATCGAAAAAGCGGGCGGCGTAGCCAAAGAATTTAATACCATCGCCGTCGATGACGGTATTGCGATGGGGCATGATGGCATGCTTTATAGCTTACCAAGCCGCGATATTATCGCAGACTCGGTAGAGTATATGGTCAATGCCCATTGCGCCGATGCGATGGTATGTATTTCTAATTGCGACAAAATCACACCGGGAATGTTAATGGCCGCCATGCGTTTAAACATCCCAGCCGTTTTTGTTTCCGGCGGGCCAATGGAAGCCGGCAAAACGAAGCTATCTGAGCACGGTTTGGATTTAGTCGACGCGATGGTTATTGCCGCTGACGACTCAGCTTCGGATGAAGACGTTGCCGAATACGAGCGTAGCGCATGCCCAACCTGTGGCTCTTGTTCAGGTATGTTTACCGCAAATTCAATGAACTGTCTCACAGAGGTTTTGGGGCTTAGCTTACCAGGTAACGGTACCATGCTAGCAACCCACGCAGACCGAAGAGCGTTATTTGAACGTGCCGGCCATTTGATTGTTGATATCACTCGCGACTTCTACGAAAACGATAACTACGCCGTACTGCCACGAAACATAGGTAGTAAAGCAGCGTTTGAAAACTGCATCGCACTCGATATCGCCATGGGCGGCTCCACCAACACCATATTACATTTGCTGGCCATAGCCCAAGAAGGAGAAATTGATTTTAATTTGGAAGACATCGACCGACTGAGCCGAGTCATACCCCAGTTATGTAAAGTCGCGCCCAATACACCCAAATACCACATCGAAGATGTCCACCGTGCAGGTGGTATAATGGCGATTATTGGTGAGCTAATGCGTGCCAACTTAATCGACACAAGCGTGCCCACTGTACACTCGAAAACTCTAAAAGACGCTATCGAAAAATGGGATATTAAATCCACCAATGACCCCGCCGTAAACAAATTTTACAGCGCAGGGCCTGCCGGTATTCCAACACAAACCGCGTTCAGTCAAGCCACTCGATGGCCAACACTCGATGGCGATCGTGCGCAAGGGTGTATACGCGATCTAGAGCATGCCTTTAGCTTGGAAGGTGGTCTAGCCGTACTTTATGGCAACATCGCACTCAATGGCTGTGTTGTAAAAACAGCGGGGGTAGACGACGAAAACCTTATATTCGAAGGCCCCGCACACATAACCGAATCCCAAGATGACGCCGTACAACATATTTTGGATGGTAAGGTTAAGGCCGGTTCCGTTGTCATCGTGCGTTACGAAGGCCCGCGCGGCGGCCCAGGCATGCAAGAAATGCTTTACCCAACCTCCTATTTAAAATCGAAGGGCTTAGGAAAATCCTGCGCCTTACTCACGGATGGCCGTTTTTCGGGTGGTACTTCTGGGCTATCCATTGGTCACGTTTCTCCTGAAGCGGCGGCCGGCGGCGCAATTGGCTTGGTAGAAACAGGCGATATCATTCACATCGATATTATTAAGCGTACCATCAACGTAAAACTCTCTGAAGAAACGCTAGCAGAACGGCGCATCCAGCGAGACAAGATTGGCTGGAAACCAGCCGAAGAGCGACCACGTAAGGTATCAGCAGCGTTAAAAGCCTACGCCATGCTCGCGACTAGTGCCGATATGGGGGCCGTACGTGATTTAAGTAAGCTTACCTAAGCGAAGTAGAAATCACTCGCATAGTCCACCGGCTGTGCGAGTCTCCATTACACTTTCTTTACCTTCTTATCCTCTTCAGTATCCCTCAATTCCCACGCCCTCCAATTCCGCTACCCAGTTTGGGCTACGTGTGTTTTATGCGACGAGTGACTTCATGCTCAGCAACAAAATACTGTCCTCAACGGTAATCGTCTCTTTAAATTCGTAAATTACACACAAAAAAAGGGAGCGATTAGGCTCCCTTTTATCGGTCAAGAAATTAAGGACTGAACGACTTTAAGTTTCTTTTTCCAACTGTTTCTGACGGTACTCCTCACGCTCAGCATGAGCCAACCAACTTTCAGCAAAACGCTTGGTGCGCTTGTCTTTTTTGGCCTTTTTGAAGTACGTAATCGCGTCAGAGAATTTGTCCAATTCCATATAGGCAACACCGATATTAAGGTTAATATCGCCTTCACGATCTAAATCACCCTTTTTCAGCGCATCTTTACCAGCCTTAATGGCATTTTCACTATCGTCAACATCCAAATAGAGCCCCATCAATACACCGTAGAGATCGCCATCATCCGATAACTTCGCTGCCTCAGCCATTACAGGAATCGCTTTACGCTTCTCTTGCGATAAGCTCCACGACTTAGCCAGAGTCTCAAGGTTTTTCTCGGTACGCTCAACAATCTTATCTTTCATGCCTTTCGCAAGGATAATGCCCGCCCGATAGGGGTAATCGTTTTGCAACATAAGATAAGCTAAGTTCAATAACTGCTGCTCTCTATTTAAACCACCTGAGATATACGACGCTTCTAAGACCGCTAACTGCTTATCAATCTGCTCCAGTATGCCGTATACACTGGCCAGCTGGTGATGATAAGAATGCTTAGGGTAATGACGAACCATTTTTAATAATACGGGTTCCGCAGCACGATAATCTTCTTTTTCGAGATGAAGCGCTCGCTGTAAGCTATACCAAGCCTCTTTAGCGATTTTGCCTTTACCCTCGACCATTTTAACAGCGGTATTAATAGCTTTCAGTGCACAAACTTTATCGTCCATCTGATAGCAAATACTGGACTTAAGGTAGTAGACATCGTCACCAATGGTTTCAGAAAGGCTCATCCATTCGTTTAGGCGTTTTAATGCATCTGGATAATTTTCCAACGAAAACTGCAGTTGTGCCAAAGTAAAACGAACCTGCAACTCTAGCCCCCAAGATATATTAGGAGACTGTGCTATAACCTTATCGTAATACTCAATAGCGTTCTCTGTTTCCTCAAGTGAGTAGTAGATCCAGCCGTAATAATTATAAACCTGAGCTAATTCGTACTGATTACACTTAGTACACCCTTTCTCAATTTTTTTAAGCTCAGCCAAAGCACCACGAAAATCGGCAGGAGGCGTAACACCGTTTTTATCCGCCTCGGGAGCAGCCAACGCTGTAACTTTGGTCAATTTCTTATAAAACGTTTCGCTTAATCCTGGCAGCTTACGCTTTTCTCGAGGCGTTGCCTGCGCTAAAGCCTCGGAGACCAGCAGGCTATCAAAGCCCGTAGAATTCAAAGCTTTATCGATAGCGACTGGCGCCAAGAAACCCGTAACAGCAACCGTAAGCAGCATTGAATTAACAGCGCGCACGGATTTGGCAAAAAATAAATTCATCATGCTAATCACCTGTTAATCGTCTTTAGCCATTTGGAAGGTAAAGCGGTTCCGAACGCCTGCAACTTCAATGGGCTCACCGTCAATAACCTTGGGCTTATACTTAAATTTCTGAGCAGCTTTTACTGAAGAGCTAGAAAAGACATTTTGTGGGCAATCCACAACTTTAACGTCTCGTGTTTCACCCGTAACCGTCACAGTGTATTCAACCGTACAGTATCCTTCCAAACCGCGATTAGCTGCTCGCGCAGGGTACTTGGGCGCTACCTTAACAATCGGTAAGTAATCACCGTCTCCAGAAAACCCGCCAATACCGGCAATTTGAACACCTGTATCAATTTGAGGGGCAAACGAAATGTTAGTTTCAACATCCGGCGTCTCAAATTCTGGCTCTGGTAAATCGGGTGGTGGCTCTTCTGGCTCGTCGGGTTTGTCAGGCTTACGGGTATCGTATTCAGTTGTGATTTCCCGATCAGGCATTGTTATTTCTGGGATTCTGAATTCCTGAACCTCTTCAGGTTCAGTCATGTTGCGTAGAATAAGAAAGTGCATCAACAGCAACAACCCGAGAGTGACAAGCGCCGCCGGAACCAAGGATGATAATAATCTCGCTATACTCATTTGGAGTCCTACTTGTTCTCTGCGGAAACCGACACATCTGCTACACCGGCTTCACGAGCCTTCTGAGCAACTTCAGTCAGTGTCTTGATGTTGGAATCGCTATCAGCTTGAATAACAACTGCGCCCTTGGGGTTTTCCGCCAAAAGCAGCTGTATCTGGGTTTTCACCTGACGCGGATCAACTTCATTTTTATTGATCCAGATTTCGTTCTCGTCGTTAATCGCTATCAGAATATTCGCATTCTTTTTATGGTTAGCGGTTGAAGCGTCGGGACGATTTACCTGAATACCGGGTTCTTTAATAAAAGACGCAGTTACAATGAAGAATATCAACATGATAAAAACCACGTCGAGCATAGGTGTTAAATCGATCCCACCTGTTTCTTCATCTGCTTTTGTATTCCTGCTCATGGCTTCTCTCTTAATTCAGGCCAAAAATATGATGTTACCTTAGTGGTCCATCGTCAGTTGGTCTTCGAGCAAATGATTTTCACGTTCAGCAATTCGATTCACCAAAGTGGTACCGAATACACCGGACAATGCTGCCACCATGCCAGCCATCGTAGGGATGGTAGCGCGAGACACGCCGGAGGCCATCGATTTAGCATCGCCACCGCCGGTTACAGCTAGAACATTAAACACTTCAATCATGCCAGTAACGGTACCCAGTAGCCCAAGAAGAGGACAAAGGGTAACCATAACGCCGAGCAAATTGAGATTTTGATTAATTTTATCTGCTGCACGAAAAATCAGTGCTTTACGAATCTGGCGGGAGTTCCAAGAATTACGCTCAGCGCGCGCTTCCCAAACATCAACAGTACGGCTTCTTACCGCACCGAGTGCTCCCTTATAAAACCAGAGACGTTCGAAGATTAAAGTCCACATGGCGAACGCCAGTGCGGCGATCCAGTACAGAATAGGTCCGCCTGACGCCACAAAGGCTTTAATGGCTGCGAGTGCTTCCATCAATGCCAGCATGTCTATCTCCTCTCGTAAATCAGTTTACTGACGGCGGCTTTAGCTGCCGTCAGCACCAAGGGTAATTACTTATTTTCAGACTTTTCAGCGATTAGGCCAGCACTTTCTTCTTCAAGTACATGAACAATACGCTTCGCCTTACCGTTAAGGAATGTGTGCAGCAATACCGTAGGAATTGCGACAACTAGCCCTAATACAGTCGTAACCAATGCACCCGAAATACCACCTGCCATCGCTTTAGGATCGCCAGCACCAAATACGGTAATTGCTTGGAAGGTCACGATCATACCGGTTACGGTACCCAATAGACCCAACAAAGGAGCAACCATTGAGATAATCTTGAGCATGTTCAACCCGCTTTCAATGGGCGGAACTTCCTTCAAAATAGCCTCTTCAAGCTTTAACTCTAAGGTTTCAGTATCAGCTTTAACATTGTCTGCAGACACTTTTAATACGCGACCCAGAGGGTTATCAGTATTAGCTGTGTTGGATTTAAGCTGACGATTAACTTTGCTGCTCAAACCACTCAGTACAACAAAACGGAACAAGGCTAACAATAAGGCAAATGCACCTACACCCGAGATGATGTAACCAACCAACTTACCTTGATGCCAGCGCTCAATAATTGAAGGGCTGTTGATCAAGGCAGACATAAGTGAACCGCCTGCTGGACCAGTAGGGTCAATACCCACACGAGTAAAGCCAGATGTTGCGGCCTGCAACTCTGATGCAGCACTCAACAAGGAGCCAGCGGGCTGACGAGCCAATTCATTAAGCGTGCCGCTCTTAGTTTCGTACGTTAAATAACGACCATCAGAGACAAGGTTGTAATTACCGATACGAACAACTTCACGCTCAGACTTGTTACCTGCTGGATCCGCTACAGTTGCTGTAAATTTCACAACCTTGGCAGATTCAATGGTTTCACGTTGAAGCTCATACCAAAGGCGCTCGATCTCATCGATAGAAGGCAATTTGGTTTCGCTGTTCATCTTGTCGATCAATTCATTGATGAACACAGTACGGCCGGGTAACTGAGCACTTACGATAGAAGTATCGATAGCACTACGTAAATCGCCCGCAGTAGAGGTTAGGTGACCGAATAGCTCTTTCAAAGAACCAAGACGCTCGTCTAGCTGCTTGCGCTTAGCCAGAACCATCACTTCTTGTTCTTTATATTCGTTTTCTAAACGCTCAGAACGCTGCTCTTCAGCCAGTTTTTCGGCTTCGCTTTGCGCTAACAAATTTGCCTGATTATTTTTCTGTTTACGAAATTGCGCTTCGCGCTGGCGATGCTCTTTCGTTTCAGAAATTTGGCTATTTTTTACCATCTGCAACAGTTCTTCCAAAGAAGAAGCTTTATCAGACTGCGCAGACACACTGCCAGACAATGCTATTGCGCCTGCAGCGGCAAATGCGATTAATGTTTGTTTAAAAGTCATTTTCATTGTGCTGCCTCCGGAGCCAGTACGGGTAACGCTAGAACATCAATAGATGCCTGCTTCTTAGCGATACGTATGCCTTTCAATATGGCTGCACGGTATTCACCAGCGTCCAACTCAACAAACGCGCCCTGACTCTTGTCATAAGCACCTGAAAGCTTGGTATCAGTGGTTTGGTACATCAAAGCAACACGACCAACAACAAGCATGTTCACTTGACGCTCTTGACCACCTACTTCGAGGCTATCAACGTAAGTGTCTAACTTACGGCCATATTCAGCTTCAATATTGTAGGCTTCAAGAATTTGACGAAACTTCTCAGCAACAGAGATATCAGCACGATCCTGATTTCTACGTAAGTTGCTAACACGATCTAAACGCTCTTCCGAGTGAAAAGGCACATCTAACTGTACGAACTGCTCCAAACCATCGAGCATACGCAAGATGAGAGGTTGGATCTGACGTTCAATAACGGTGACTTGATCGATTGAAGCGTTAAGGTCGGAAATAACCTGACGCTGGCTAGCCAATTGCTTATCCAGCTGGGTGTTGTACACCTTTAAGCCAGCGATTTCTTTATTTACGATTTTATACTTCTGCAACAAGCTAGCGGCTTCTGCCTGAAGTTTATCGACACGTTTTTGAGACTGCTGGCCAGCAGTCGTTTTAACCTGGCTTACCTTAATAATGGTATTCAGGGTTTGATCTGCTTGCGCAGCGCCAACGAAAAGCGCGCTTGCAGAAAGTACTGTGGTTAACGCCACAGCCTTGATTCGCTGCTTGTTCATAAATCCCCCAACTCGGGTGCGTACAGTGAAAAGATTGCAACCAGATTAAACAATAAAAATCGTTTTTATCCAGAGTGTTTTATAAAAGGTTGAGACTTGCTGATTGTCAGAGTTGCGCATTTTAATAAGACCGCTCGTAAACATTCAAACACAAAAAAAAACGCACAATTACGGATCAGTAAAATATAACCAAAAGTAACACTTGCAGTAATGGTTTCAAGCTAGAGGTAACACTTCGGTAACACAAGTTCACAATTTAAGCGTCACGGCAGTGACCCACTTAACAACTCGAAACCACCCTAGCGAAAAGTGTATCCTCAGTCTAGCAACTATTTGCACGCTTTAGCGTTACAAATGAATATGGGTAAGGATTCACCCCATCAGCCTCGTGATTCTCCCGTGCTTGCTCTACCCACTGCTCTTTATCAATGGGTGGAAAGTGCACATCGCCTTCGATATCGGCATGCACCTCGGTTAAAAATAAGGTAGCTACCTGAGGTAACACTTGGCGATAAAAGTCAGCGCCTCCTATCACCATTACCGTATTTACACCGGACGCCGCTGCCTTTTCACGGCCGACCGTTATCGCCTGCTCCAACGAATGCGTTACCGCAACGCCCTCTGCGCTCCAACCTTGCTGCCGTGTAACCACGATATTTGTGCGTCCCGGTAGTGGCTTACCGATAGAATCGAACGTATTTCGGCCCATAACGATCGGAAAACCCATTGTTGTGCGCTTAAAATGCTGTAGATCTTTGGGTAACCGCCAAGGCAGATCGTTATCGCGGCCAATTGTGCCATTACGCGCAACCGCAACGACAATAGCTAGATCAATAAATGGCTCTTTATTCATGTTTTTTGCCCCAATACTCCACTAAATTATCATCAGTACCGAAGACTAAACCGATATAGGCGCAGCGATATGCGGGTGCGCCTGATAATGCTGCAGCTCGAAGTCTTCGAACTTAAAGGCAAAAAGGTCTTTCACTTCTGGGTTTATAGACATTACAGGAAGAGGTTTAGGCTCACGCTGCAACTGCTCGTCTACCTGCTCGAGATGATTAAGATATAGATGGGCATCCCCAAACGTGTGCACAAAATCGCCCACATCCAAATTGCATACTTGAGCAACCATCATAGTAAAAAGTGCGTAAGACGCAATGTTAAAAGGCACCCCCAAAAAGATATCGGCACTGCGCTGATACAACTGGCAGGATAACTTCCCGTTCAATACATAGAATTGAAACAGCGTATGGCAAGGTGGTAATGCCATTTTGCCCTGCTCTACATTCGCTTGAGGCGAAATATGTTCGTCGGGCAATACCGATGGGTTCCACGCAGAGATAATGAGCCTACGAGAATCTGGATTGGTTTTAATTTGCTCTATCAATTGGGCCATCTGATCAATAGAGGTTCCATCGCCCACCGCCCAAGACCGCCACTGCGCGCCATAAACAGGCCCTAACTCTCCTTCTTCCGTGGCCCATGCATCCCATATTTTTACGCCGTTATCGCTTAAATAACGTATATTCGTTTCGCCTTTTAAAAACCAAAGGAGCTCATGAATAATGGATTTTAAATGGCATTTTTTGGTTGTGACTAAAGGAAAACCATCCGCTAAGTTGAAGCGCATCTGGTAGCCAAACACGCTAATCGTGCCAGTACCGGTTCGATCTTCCTTACGCACGCCCGTATCACGCACGTGCTTCATTAACTCTAGATATTGCTGCACTGATTACCCTCTACATCTCATCGCGCTTTTTTTGCTTTAACCAATGCCGACACGTGCGCTTCGCGGCGGTAGGCTAAGAATATAATCAAGCCGCCCACAACAATCATGGGTAGCGTCAATAATTGGCCTCGCGTAAAAACATCGAAGACATCAAAACCAATATGCGCATCAGGCTGGCGGTAGAATTCTATGAAAAAACGAAAACAACCGTACAAGACTAAAAACATCGCACCTACGGCCGCTCGCGGCCGAGGCTTGCTGGAATACCAAAACAACAAAAGAAACAAAGCCATACCTTCCAGAGAAGCTTGATACAGCTGCGACGGGTGCCGCACTAATGCCTCAGGGTCATTGGGGAATATCATTCCGATATTGGCGGTTGTTTCTCGCCCCCATAACTCTTGGCCAATAAAATTGCCGATACGACCAAAAAATAATCCTAGGGGCGCTAGCGGCACCATAAAATCCATTAGATCAAGTACGTTGACCTTTATTTTCTTGGCATACAACATCATTGCGCAGGCAACACCGAGCATGCCGCCATGAAACGACATGCCGCCTTCCCAAACGCGAAAAAGCCAAAGTGGGTCATCCAAGAACGCGCCGAAATTATAGAAAAACACATAACCTGCTCGACCACCCATTACCACGCCCATCGCACCGTAAAAGATCAAGTCTTCAACATGGCTACGCTTTAAAGCGGTATGCGGTTTGCTCGCTCGATATAACCCCAACCCCCAGGCAGCAGCAAAACCAAACAGGTACATCAATCCGTACCAATGGACATCTGGCAGTGAAACGGTTTTACCAAAAACGGTATAGGTACCGAGGGAAATTGCAACAGGGTCTATTTCGGGATAAGTCAGCATTCGTGGCCACACCAAAGGATAATAAAAAGGATGCTTTTAGGCGGCCAGATAATAACAGACCGCTGCAACCTTATGCGACCCGTTAGGTGTCTGCGTCATCATCGTTCATTGGGCGCACTATGCGGGTGAGACCTGTGCGGCGCAAATTAGCATCAATACAGCGGGTTATAGATTCGGTGTCGGGCAACAGCATCACTTCCGCTAAAAGCTTTTCAGCTTGCTGTAACGTAACGCTACGCACTACAGATTTCACCTTTAAAAGGCTCGTCGCACTCATAGATAGTACATCGTAGCCCATCGCCATTAGCAGCAACGCTGCGGCAGGCTCTCCTGCCAGCTCACCACAAATACTCACAGGCACGCCTTGGCTATGAGAATCTTTTACAATTTGTTGCAGCGCCCTCAACACCGCCGGGTGCATAGAATGGTACAAATCGGCTACACGTGGGTTATTGCGGTCAACCGCTAATAAATACTGCGTTAGGTCGTTACTGCCAACCGATAGAAAATCTACACGTGCGGCAAAATCTCTCACCTGATACACCGCACCAGGCACTTCAATCATCACCCCCAGCGGCGGCATTTCTATCCTATGCCCCTCTTCTTTTAATTCATCATAGGCGCGATAAAGTAACATTTGGGCTATCTCGAGTTCATTTATGTTGCTGACCATCGGCAACATAATACGCAAGTTATCCAGGCCTTCACTCGCTTTAAGCATTGCTCGAATTTGGACCAAAAAGATTTCGGGATGATCCAACGTAACGCGTATGCCGCGCCAGCCCAGAAAGGGATTTTCCTCTTCGATAGGGAAATAAGGCAATGATTTATCTCCACCTACATCAAGCGTTCGCATAGTGACTGTGTGTGGCGCAAATGCCGCTAACTGATCGCGATACGTTTGACGCTGCTCCTCCTCACTCGGAAAACGGTCACGCAACATAAAGGGTATTTCTGTTCGATAAAGACCAACGCCTTCCGCTCCACGCTCTAGCGAGATCATCGCATCAGCCATTAAACCGGTGTTGACCCAAAGCGCCACTCGATGGTGATCGATCGTTTCACAGGGCAAGTCCTTTAGTGATTCCAAGCCAGCAAATAGCTCAACATCCTCATCAACAATGGCTTGATACTGCGCTTTCATTCTGTCGGTAGGGTCGCAATAAACACTACCACGATAACCATCAACAATAACTTCTCGACCATCCAAACGCGTAAAGGGAAGGTCTACCGCCCCCATAACCGTTGGAATACCAATCGAACGAGCCAAAATAGCGATGTGCGAGTTACTCGAGCCTTTCGTCGACACAATGCCCGCTAACTTGCCCTCCGGCACCTCTGCCAATACGGACGCGGTGAGGTCTTCACCAACCAAAATGGTATTGTCGGGGTAAATTTGTTCAGTTTTAGAGGATTGCTGTAAGTAGGCCAGTACACGGCTACCTAAATCGCGCACATCAGACGCACGCTCGCGAAGATAAGGGTCTGGCATACTCGAAAATATTTTGACATGTTCCAGAATAACCTCGCTCCACGCATAAGGCGCGGCTAAGCCACTCATAATTTTTTCGATGACTTCGCCACCAAGCGCGGTATCGTCGAGCATGCCAATATAAGCATCAAACAATACCCGCTCTTCTTTGTTGAGCCTATTTTCGAGCTCACTGGCGAGCTTCTTAATATCCGATCGAACAGCCGTTAGCCCCTGCTGGAAGAACGCCAACTCCTCTTCGATTGCATTACAGGTTTGATAGGGTACGGAATTTAAATCGGCTAGAGGTGAGACCACAACACACTCACCAATTGCGACGCCCGATGCTCCCGGTGTACCGATAAAACGCGCTTCTGTTCGAGGGCCAATGGAACGCAGAGCGCCCGTCGCCTCGGCATGGGCGATAACAGCGGCTAACTGAGCCGACATAGTAATGAGAAATGCTTCCTCACCCTCATCGAACTTGCGTTTTAGACGCTGCTGTACAACCAGAACACCTAAAATTTGACGCCTATGAATAATAGGCACCCCTAAAAAGGCACTGAAACGCTCTTCACCCGTTTCAGGAAAATATTGAAATTTAGGGTGAGACTCAGCATCGTCAAGATTCAACGGTTCCTCACGAATAGCCACGTAACCCACAAGGCCTTCATTGAGCCCAAGCTTCACTTGGCCCACCGCGCTTTTATTAAGCCCCTCGGTGGCCATCAAAACAAAATTGTTATTCGCACTACGCAAATAAACGGAACACACTTCAGTGTGCATTGCGGCTTGTACCCGCGTCACAATAATTGCGAGAACTGACTGAAGATCAGCGGCGGCGTTGACCTCCTGTACAATGCTGCGCAGCGAATTCAGCATGCGGGTTCCTGAACAGAAAGCACTAACCGATTATGCGCTGGCGCTAGCTCTTTCAACGCGCGCCTATATACCTCACGCTTAAACGCCACCACTTTAGATAATGGGTACCAATAACTCGACCAGCGCCAATCATCAAATTCCGGCGGGCCACCGGCATTGAGTTTTACACGATCGTCCTCACCGTTGAGTTTCAGTAAAAACCATTTTTGCTTCTGCCCCACACACAAGGGCTGTTTCTGTCGAACCAACCGATGCGGTAATCGATACCGAAGCCAACCTTGTGTCACCGCAAGAATATCAACATCACTCTCTACTAGACCTACCTCTTCATAAAGCTCTCGATACAGCGCTTCTTCTGGCGACTCAGACTCGTTAATACCGCCTTGCGGAAATTGCCACGCATCCTGGCCACCGATACGGCGCGCCCATAAAACATTGCCGCTACCATTGGCAAGCACAATGCCGACATTGGGACGAAATCCATCGTTATCGATCACGTAATACCTCTCCTTTCAGGAACACATAGTGGTGGAGCGATTAAGGCGAGATCTTAGAGAAAACCAACAACGTGCCGGTAATAATTGATGTGTGTTTCCCAAGCACGCCGGCAAGAGCTGCCCGACACGCCCCACAACTATCAAAGACACTTTCAAAGATTTCGCCCAAATATTGTTATAATCGCCAGCCTATTGTTTCACAAACTAGCAATTCTCAGCAATTAACGCTCCGCCTTTGCTGGCAAGCCCTTGCTGAGTCTCCTCTTTTCCCTAAAGTGTAGTCACGGGAGCCACTTTTGAGTTTAGCAATTTTTGACCTCGACAATACCCTTATTGCTGGGGATAGCGATCACGCGTGGGGCGAATTCCTTATTGATCAAAATATCGTCGATAGCGGGCAATTTCAACGCGCTAACGACCAATTCTATGCCGACTATGTCGCAGGTACGCTCGATATCGATGCGTATCTACGTTTTGCGCTTACGCCTTTGGCTCAATTTTCATTGCCTGAACTCGCACAATTACATCAATCGTTTTTTACCGCCAAAATTGCACCAATTATGCTGCCCAAAGCCGAGGCGCTGATCACAGAACATCGTGCGAAAGGCGATAGAATACTCATCATTACGGCAACTAATCGATTTGTCACCGAACCCATCGCCAAAGCGCTCGGCATACATGAAATGCTTGCCAGTGAAGGCGAAATCGTTAACGAACGCTATACCGGCCAGCCCACAGGGACCCCCTGCTTCCAACACGGCAAGGTGACACGATTAACGCAATGGCTGAAAGATAATAACGAAGATCTTGAAGGCAGCTATTTTTACAGTGATTCAGTAAACGATTTGCCACTGCTAGAACGCGTTCAGTACCCTATAGCAGTAGACCCTGACGAACGCCTCAAGCAAATTGCCCAGCAACGTAGCTGGCCCATAGTCAGCCTCCGTTAGCATCGCAGGCCAACTCACTCGTCGATAGATACAACTCAAGGATCTCCCATAACATGGAACTTCGCCACGCTAGCCTTTTGATTCTAGGTGTTCTCACGCTGTGTTTATGCGGCTGCGAGCCCAAACAGAAAGCGGCCGAAACTCAACCTTCCGCCAGTGCCATCGACGACCCTCAAATCGCTCACATAGCGGCGACCCAGTCGCTGTGGGCGTCTGGGAGCAAAACGCTCCAAGCGGTTCTCGCGTACAGTACAACCCTGAATGAAGAACTCGACCTCTTCATCGCCAACCCCACCGAGGCGAAGCTAATCTCCGCTCGTAATGCGTGGGCAAAAGCAGAGCTCGCCTACCAACACTTTTACTTTTTTAGCCAGTTCGGCATCACCGAGCCTCAGATTTTCGCAGACCTCGCAAAATCATGCTTTGCCATAGGCGCAAGCCCTATTCAACCCGGGTACTTAGACTATTTTAGCTCCTACCCATACTCGGGATTAGTGCACGATATTAGCGTCGAACTAACGCCACAAGCCCTGCAAGAACAACACGGTATGACCGATATCGAAGATGTTGTTCTGGGTTTATACGCGATCGAATTTATATTATATGGTGAAACGAAAATGCGGCCCGTAAGTGATTTTACCCCCGATCTAGTACTCACCACCGCTCAAAAAGAAACGGGTTTTAAAGGTATTGAAGAAACACCCAATAATCGACGCCGCGCGTTACTGCAACTGCAGGCCAACCAGCTAAGCCAAGACCTTAAAACCCTCATAAGCCAATGGCAAGCCACCGATAACGGCTCCATGAAGGCGGGCTGGGAACAACTCCCCTATAGCGCCCGCAAAATGACCATTTACAAAACCTTCGAGCGCACACTCACGCAACTACTTCTACGTACCGCTATTGCCACACCGCAAAGCGATCAGGCCTATGACGAGGCTACAGCGCAAGATAATGCCCGTCATATCGCCTCGAGCATTCAATCACTGTATGCCGCCTTTCCTTGGATCGCAGAAAAGCAACGGGCAGTAATAAGCACTCACCTACACAATGCCGAAGCACTACTGCAAACCCTAAGTGAGCAGCCAACACCCGATAGTCGCCAATGGCAACAAGCCTACCAGGCACTCAAACTCACTATGGATACTCATTTGGGCGCAAGTTAAACTTTTTCGGTGAAGCCTGTGGAGGCAAGCTAGACTAAAAAAGGTACTCATATTGGCCCCTAACCCCGCCTTAAGCCTCACTTGCCCCACAGGTTTACAATGTCCGCAGAGCTTACTCAGGAACAAATACAAAAAATTCTGCAAGGAATCGCCATCCCTCCTCAGCCTCAGGTAATGGTCGATCTTCAAATGGAACAAATTAGCCCTAACTGCAGCATTAAAGAAATTGCACGGCTTATAAGCCAAGATGTTGGCCTTTCTGGCAGTATCCTTAAAACCGTGAACTCCCCGCTTTATAAGCACTCGAACACCATCACCTCCATTACTCAGGCCGTGAATTTACTCGGCGTTAACAGCGTCGTAAACCTAGTGAACGCTCTCTCAATCAAGGGCGCCTTAACCGATAACGATATTATTGCCCTCGGCCGCTTTTGGGATACAGCAATGGACATTGCCGTTACCTCCTCCGTAATTGCCAAACAAATTGGTGTCCCCAACCCAGAAGAAGCGTACACATTAGGGCTATTCCACAATTGTGGAATACCCTTGCTCATGTCGCGGTTTTCACATTATTCAGAAGTGCTTGCTCAGGCATACTCATCCAAAAATCGCGGCGTTACAGAAATAGAAAATGACCTTATTAACACTAACCATGCCGTGGTTGGCTACTACGTTGGTAAATCGTGGAACCTGCCTCGCCATCTTTGCGAAGCGATTCATGAGCATCACCAAATCACCAAAATATTTTCCGACGAACGTGCCAATAGCCGTAAAAAAACACTGCTCGCCATACTAAAAATGGCCGAACACATTTGCGGCAACTACCGGCTACTCGGCCAACAAGACGAAGATTTTGAATGGAACAGAGTCTGCGAAACCATATTGATCTATACCGGTATTAGTGAATACGAATACAACAATTTAGAAGCACATGTATCAGAACTTGGCTTAGGGGGCAGCGACTACTATAGCTAAGGATTTCGGTCGTCAAGCCGATACCCCCATACGGCAAGAAAGTACGCGACGTAAACCGACCACTAGACATAACGCTGGCATCAAAAGCCACCCAAGATTGCTTTTACTCATTGATACCCTAGACTCAAATAAAACGGTCTCTATCAATGTTTGCAGCAATCACGCCCAATTAACTCGAGGGATTTTCGCTTGGATCTTCTGCGCAACCTTTCAATTAGAACCAAAATCCTTTTAATCCCCATTGTGGGCGCTCTCGGGTTTTTCACTTACTTATTTGCCAGTATTTACCTGGTCAGTGGCTCACTGGATATTTTACGAAGCGCCTACGACAAACAGCTCCCGCTATTACAAATGGCGGAGGCAAACCGAGCACGGGTTAAAAATCTTCAAGAAACACTCGCATTTGCCGTTTCTTCAGCCGAAATGGATGTACTCGAAAACGCCGAGACCATGGCCGAAGAATTACGCTCGGATATTGAAGAATCAAAAAACATTGATATCTCCTTAGCCCCAGATTTAGTGGAAATAGGCCTACTATTTGACGACTACTACAACATCGCCTACAACATCTCACTGGGCATGATCGATGGCTCCATCGACTTCTCTACGGTTGCAGGTAAAAGCGCCAAAATGACCGATGCGCTGGAACGCCTCAAAGAGCGTCTCGACGCCTTCCACAAAGAACGTTCACACACCTTCGACCAAGCGTTTGTCACGGCACAAGAACAAGCCAGCAAAATGTACTCCATTGGTATGATTCTCGGCATAGGTACCAGCCTATTGCTCATTATTGTAGGGGTGATTATTAGCAATATGATTAAAGGCAGTATCGATAGAGTGATTGTTCGCCTTAAAGATATCGCAGAAGACAACGGCGATTTAACCGTTCGCCTTGCCACTCGCCACAACGATGAAATTGGCGAAATGGTAAAATGGTTTAATACCTTCATGGATAAACTACAAACGGTCATGCACAAAATCGTTGAAACGGCACCGCCATTAGCGAACTTGGCCACCGATGTGAATAAGCTTTCTGGCAACATTACCGAAACGCTCGCACAACAAAACCACAGCGTTGAAGAAAGTAAAAACAATATTGAGCTCATGAGCCATAGCGTTGGCAGCATCGCACAAAACGCCGCCGAAGCGGCAAACGCCGCACGCATTGCCGACGAAGAAGCTACGAAAGGGCAAACTATTGTAGCCAACACCGTTAGCGGTATTCAAAAATTATCCAAGAGTATTGGCGAAGCCTCCAATGTAATTGCCAAATTAAAAGAAGATACAACCAGTGTAAATGTGGTGTTAGACGTTATTAAAGGCATCGCAGAACAAACCAACTTACTCGCACTCAATGCCGCCATTGAGGCCGCACGCGCCGGTGAGCAAGGCAGAGGTTTTGCCGTGGTGGCCGATGAAGTTCGCGGGTTAGCGTCACGCACACAAGAATCAACAGCCGAAATTAATACCATCCTTGCACAGCTTCAAACCGCCTCCCAAGCAGCGGTTGGCACAATGGAAGAAAGTACCTCCGCAGTAGAACGTTCAGTATCTGAGGCCAACCTGGCGGGCCATAGCCTGCAAACCATCACCGATACCGTCAACACTATTAACGCCATGAACGAACAAATCGCCAGTGCAACCGACGAACAACAAAGCATCTCGAATGAGCTTGTCGATGAAGCTGAACGTATCAGAGAGCAAACCGCCACTACCGCCGACTCAGCCGTGCGCTTAAATGGCGTAAGCGACGAGCTAAATTCTTTGGCATCGAACCTCGAACAGATCACCCGACAGTTCAAAGTCTAGAAGCACTAATCACTCCCCGTCCATACGCCACATAGTATTCGTACAACACGAATGCTATGTATTTTCTCGTTAACGAGTCTCGTCATTCGCGCAGACGATAAAAAACACCACAAGGCAGTGCCAGTGCGAAAAATAAGAATAAGAGTAGGGTGAATAGCCAGTTACGTGGAACTGGAACTGGAACTGGAACTGGAACTGGAACTGGAACTGGAACTGGAACTGGAACTGGAACTGGA
>Ga0065722_104295_pt1 | contig 71692 bp, 39 predicted proteins | sample BansetMetagenome_FD_59109 | JGI IMG/M metagenome (GOLD analysis project Ga0065722, IMG submission 59109) | Bankia setacea gill microbial communities from Puget Sound, Washington, USA - Caecum Enriched | ecosystem: Host-associated > Mollusca > Digestive system > Ceca | place: United States... | reverse complement strand
TGGCCTTTTAGGCAGGCCGAATTTATTGCTAGGGGAAAGCTAAAGTCGCTGCTCCAGTGAACAAAGAGCATTCCTTTGACAATATAGCCAGCCTTAATGTCCTTTGGGCTCTTACTGTCTATTGCTACTGAAAAGCTATCGTTGGTAAAAAATATTTGCTGGATGTCGACATTATCCTTTAAAAAAGGTAGTTGCTTAGCGTAAAGGTGAGTAAGTTTTAGGTTGAGCCTATCTTTTGTATTCGGTCCCAACCAATGGCTTGCCACGGTTCCTTTTGCCGGTTTTTTAGGCAGCAGGTAAAACTTAACCGCTGCTTCAACGTGAAACAGCGATCCCGGATCGTTCTGCTCATCGTGAAAAATAAAGTCCAACTCGCCTAGCGTTTTTCCCTCACTAACGATTTGTGTATTTCTAGTTAGCAAGTCATAAGCACACAGACCGCTGCCATGTAATCTCTGTGAGGCGAAGGCAAGTAGGTTTTCAAAATGCAAGCCCAGACGCGTCGCCCTACCACACAGAATATCGCGCCTAGACGGCAATGAAGAAAGTGCATGTTTGGTGTTCAGCTCGTCTAGCCTGAGCAGCCAGTTATGGAGCGCTCCATACTTGACAGACTTCGACCAGAACACTTCATTCGCATCAATGTAGCCCAACCAATTCTGCCGAAGTAAGCTGGGGCTAAACAGCACCCATGCTAAATCCCTGACCACTGGACTTTTCAACCGTCTTAAAAGGCACAAAAAACCCGATATTTGCGTCTCATTGCCATTGCAAGCTAAGCTTCGCGGACCCGAAGCCTTAGGATTATTGGTGTCTGCTGAAGTAGTCATATAAAATTGGCGTATCGCGTTTATTAAAGATGAACATAACGATAATGGTTTACGTATAACAAAGATAAGGCTTAACTGTCATTATCGACTATTATCAGTTGCTTTCCGTGCACTCATTGGTACACATTCAATATGCAATCTTTCAAAACTGTCGGCATGATAGGGCGCCTTGCCAGCGCTAGCACTCAGTATTCCATTAGTCGACTGGTTTCATTCTTGAACAAACAGGATGTGGAAATCCTACTCGACGAAGAAACCTCAGCCGTATTGCCCGATGGTGCATTACCCATCGCTTCGCGCAGTCAGCTTGCCGAGCGCTGCGATCTCATTATTGTGGTGGGTGGTGACGGTAGCCTGCTGTCCGCAGCGAGAGCCTTTGCCGGTCATGATGTGCGTATATTGGGTATAAATCGCGGACGTTTGGGGTTTTTAACCGATATATCACCTGAAGAAATTGAATACAGAGTAGGCGAAGTCTTAGAGGGGAGCTTTATCAGTGAAGAGCGCTTCCTGCTTAATTCCACGTTAATGCGCCAAGGAGAAACGCTATCCACGGGACTGGCGCTTAATGATGTGGTGATACACCCCGGTAAATTCATCCGAATGATTGAGTTTGAGCTCTACATTGACGAAGAGTTTGTCTACAGGCAACGCTCAGATGGGATGATTGTATCCTCACCAACAGGGTCTACGGCCTACGCGCTAAGCGGTGGCGGGCCAATAATGCATCCCAATCTCGATGCCATAGCCTTGGTCCCTTTATACCCTCATACGCTTAGCAGTCGACCAATTGTGGTTTCAGGTAACAGCCGAATTAAATTGGTGATATCTCAAGAAAACAACTTAAACCCCTTGGTTACCTGCGATGGCCAAAGCCAGAGTATGTCTCAGCCGGGAGATGAAATTATCGTCACCAAATCCGATAAACGCTTAAAGCTTATCCACCCAGAAGGGCATAATTTTTATGAAACTTGCCGCACCAAATTGGGCTGGGCAAGCCATACTGCGGGGTAAATGAACGCAATGGGAATTGCAGGTTACGATATAATTGGTGACGTTCATGGCTGCGCAAAGAGTTTGGAGATTCTGCTTGTAAAGCTCGGTTATGAAAACTGTGCAAAACAAGGACTGTGGCCCTCGTATTCTCACAGCTCTCGAAAAGCGATATTTCTGGGTGATATTGTTGATAGAGGGCCACGCATCCGTGAAGCACTCCATATTGTCAAAAACATGGTAGATGCTGGCACGGCTGAATGCATTTTAGGGAATCATGAAATTAATGCCCTAGGCTACACCACCAAAGCCCCAGAAAGCAGTGACAAAACCTATGTGAGAGAACATAACACACGGCATAATCGCCTAATTGCTGAGACCTTGAACCAGTTCGCTGGCTTCCCCGAGGAGTGGCGCATGTTTTTAACATGGTTTCAAAGTTTACCGGTATACCGCGACTATAACGATTTTCGTGCCGTACATGCTTGCTGGGACAGCGAGTTAATTACTGAGTTTTCACAGCGATACCCCGGTAAACACAATATCGATAGTGCGTTTATTGAGAAGTCTGCTTTTCCACACAGCTTTGAGCACAAATTTTTGGACCGCTTAACAAGGGGCACAGATCTTAGCCTCCCGGAAGGAAGAAAAATGACAGGCCATGATGGCGTTGTGCGTAGGGCATTTAGAACAAAGTTTTGGGCAGATGAGCCTGAAACCTTCCGCGATGTGGTTTTTCAGCCTGATCCGCTCCCTGAAGATATTAGCTCACTGCCACTGAACCCTGAACAAAAAAGCTCACTACTTTCGTATGGAGATGAACAAGTACCAGTATTTGTCGGCCACTATTGGCTACAAGGAGAGCCGGAGCCCATAAAGGATAATCTCGCGTGTTTGGATTACAGTGCGGTAAAATACGGGCGTTTGGCCTGCTATCGCTTTGATGGGGAAGCAAAATTACATAAATCTAAGTTTACATGGGTTGACGTTACACCTGACCTTAACACGCCAATGCCGCGCTAAATACGCCGTAGTCAATCCATTACACCGCAGACAACAACCCTTATGAATTGGACAAAAATCGCTGAGTTTCCTGCAGACCTTCCTTTAGGGAATATGCATCGCTATCTAGACGACCATCAAGTACAGCACCGCTTTACGGAAAAAGCAGGGCTCCAAGAGCTGTGGCTTGCCAACCCGACCCAGGCGTCGGTGGCCATAGAATACCTAGACGCATTAAAAGCTGGTGTGCAACCAAAGGCCAAGGCTTCACCACCAGCATCGGTGACCCCGCCTTCACACATGCCCTTTGCAAAGACGCTAACGATATTCCCGCTGACGCTAAGTATAATTTTCTTAGGCGTTATCGGATATCTGCTTGTTAATTTTTTTTACTACCCCCCCCTTATCCACCACTTAACATTTATGCCCATCCAAATAACGCTTACAAGCGGAGAGGTGTGGCGCATACTCACACCAGCATTTTTGCATTTTGACATTTTACACATTCTTTTCAACGCCATGTGGATTTGGGAACTGGGGCGACGAATCGAGGTCTTCTCTGGGAAGAGAAATTACCTAGTCACGTTTCTGGTTGCTGCAATCGGAGCAAACTATCTGCAATTTTTTCTCTCGGCTACTAATAATTTTGGCGGACTTTCTGGTGTTGTCTATGGTTTTCTGGGTTATTTGTGGGTCTGGGGGCGTTTTGACAATAACCCACTGGTTAAAATCGCACCAGGAATTTACGCATTTATGTTGGTTTGGTTAATGTTGGGTTTTTTCGGGTTTATAGATAGCTTTATAGATGGCCAAGTGGCGAACGGCGCTCACTTAGGGGGTTTACTCGCCGGAGCCGCAGTGGCGATCGCGCAAGTACTAGACAGCAAGAGCAGGCAAAAACGATGAACTCAACCGATATTTTGAAAGTGATGACCCCCGAAATATATCAGCGCTTCCGTAAGGCTACTGAAACAAAAAAATGGCCTGATGGAAAACACTTAACGGAATTACAAGTGGAGACTTGCCTACAAGCAATTATTGCCTATGAGCATAAATATGTTGTAGCAGAGAAAAGAACGGGTTACATACCACCGAAGAAAACCCCATGCGAACCTACTGCCAACAATGAACAACCATCAGCTGAAAATGTCGAACAAGCGCTAAAGTGGCGATAACGCTCACTTTAACATCGAAAAATTGGGAGCAGTACAGTGAAAGAAGCACAACCTTCCGTCATCTATCTAAACGAATACCAAGCACCGGATTACAACATCCATAAAACCCACCTGCGTTTCGATTTATATGACGATTACACGTGCGTTACGTCCGAGCTGACTATAAGCCGTGTGCCTGGGCGAGACACCGCTCCTCTCGTCCTTCATGGCCAAGAGCTGGAGCTGGTTTCGCTAAAAGTAGATGGTAAAGACCTGCAAGCAAACGATTACAGCGTAGATGAAGACGGTTTAACCATCTATCAACCTCCTACCAGCTTTATACTAAACTGTGTCACCAAAATCCTACCCCATCTGAATACATCACTTGAAGGCTTATACAAGTCAAACACCATGTATTGTACGCAGTGTGAAGCGGAAGGTTTTCGTAAAATCACCTATTACCTTGATCGCCCAGACGTCATGAGCGAATTTACCACGCGAATAAGCGCCAATAAGGCCCGCTACCCAGTGCTGTTGTCAAATGGAAATAAAATTGCGCAAGGTGAGGAGCAAGGTGAAAGGCATTGGGTAGAATGGCATGACCCCTTCATTAAGCCGAGCTATCTTTTTGCCTTGGTCGCGGGAGACCTTGTAAACGTAGACGACGCTTTTACGACCCAATCTGGAAGGGAGGTAAAGCTGCAAATCTTTGTAGAACAAAAAGATATAGGAAAATGCTCCCACGCAATGCAATCGCTGAAACACGCGATGAAATGGGATGAAGATGTATACGGCCGGGAATACGATCTAGATATTTTTATGATCGTTGCTGTTGACGACTTCAATATGGGGGCAATGGAGAACAAAGGCTTAAACATATTTAACACTAGCTGTGTACTCGCCAGTCAAGACACTACCACTGATGCCAGTTTTCAATCAGTAGAGGCCATTGTTGCCCATGAATACTTTCACAACTGGTCAGGCAATCGGGTAACCTGCCGTGACTGGTTTCAACTAAGTCTTAAAGAAGGTTTTACCGTTTTTAGAGATTCACAATTTTCCTCGGACCGAGGCTCAAGAGCGGTCAAACGCGTTGAAGACGTAAACGTATTAAGAACCTTTCAGTTCGCTGAAGATGCCGGCCCCATGGCTCATCCCGTACAGCCAGCATCTTTTATCGAAATTTCAAATTTTTATACGCTTACGGTTTATGAAAAGGGCGCAGAAGTTGTCCGCATGATTCATAGTTTGTTGGGCGCTGAGTTGTTTCGAAAAGGCAGTGATCGCTATTTTGAACTGCACGATGGCTGCGCCGTTACTATTGAAGACTTTGTACAGGCGATGTCGGATGTCTCCGGTAGAGACTTTACGCAATTTATGCATTGGTATCGTCAAGCAGGCACACCCACTGTTAGTATTCAGGGCAGCTATAATCAAGACACCCGCACCTATACCTTGAAAACCTCGCAAGCATGCTCCGCAACACCCGAGAACGAACATAAAGCGCCTTTCCATATACCCATGGCAACGGCTTTAATAGGGCAAGACGGCCCCATGCCTTTGCTTCTAAAGCGCGCGGCTGGAGGTCAGCCTCAAAAGCATCAGAACAAGGCCTTTAGCGAAGTGCTGGAAATTACGGAAGCTGAGCAAGAGTTCGTATTTGAACAGGTAGACGAACAACCCGTACCCTCTTTATTTAGAAATTTTTCAGCTCCTGTTAACATCGAATTTCGCTATAGCCTAAGTGATTTACAGTTAATCATGGCGGCCGACGACGATGGTTTCTGTCGCTGGGACGCTAGTCAACGAATGGCTGTATCAGTTGTAAATGAGGTAATGCATGAGCTAGGTAATCAGCCTGCACCGGTAGTCAATCAATACTTGCTGAACGCCCACGGACAGCTATTAGATCAAGCTTTAGCCATCGCTGAAGGCAGGGCAGAGGGTGATTTACATATGTTAGCTTATGCTATAACGCTCCCATCTGAAGAGTATTTGTCTCAGCAACAGAGCGTGATTGATGTAGAGAGCACGCATTTTAGTCGCGCCAGAATCAAACGAAAATTGGCTCAAGTACACTATGATAAATATTTAAAGCTATATCATTGCTTGAACGAAAACAGCGCCTTTTCCGTTGATGCTACAAGTATCGCGAGAAGAAAAATGAAGAATACTGCGCTATCCTACTTGGCATCCTCTGCCAAACAGGAGGCAATTGCCCTATGTGAGCGCCAAGTTAGTTACGCCAACAATATGACAGACGAACTAAGCGCATTGACCGAAATATGTCATAGCGGCAGCCCAGCGATGACAAAACTTAAAAGCTCATCGTTAACACGATTTTATTCAAAATGGCAGGAAGAAACATTAGTTCTCAATCACTGGTTTTCCGTGCAGGCAAGCAGTCCGCAGCCAACAACGCTAAGTGAAGTGAAAGCTCTTCTTCAGCATCCTGCTTTCGATGCCAATAACCCCAATAAAATCCGTGCATTGGTGGGAGGGTTTTGCAATAGAAACCCCATTTGCTTTCACGAGCGCAAGGGTAGTGGCTATAGTTTTTTGGCGGATCAAGTGATAGCGCTAAATCGGAAAAACCCTCAAATGTCCGCTCGTCTGATTACCCCTCTAACACGGTGGAAAAAATTCGACGATCAGCGACAAGCTCTAATGAAAAGTCAATTGGAGCGTATTAGCGATAGCGAAGGCTTGTCGAAAGATGTATTTGAGGTAGTATCTAAAAGTTTATAACCTAAAAAAAGAGAGACTGCTATGAATGCTGTCAATGATCAAAACACCTATGGCTGGGTACAGGTAACTCTCCACTGGCTTACTGTGCTCTTTGTTTTCAGTTTATTTGGTCTAGGCCTATGGATGGAAGGCTTGGACTATTACGACGCTTGGTACCGAGAAGCGCCGGCGCTGCACAAAAGCTTGGGTTTTGTGCTCATTCTAATGCTTATTTTCCGACTGTTTTGGCGTTTCCATCGGGGTTTACCGAGCCCGCTCCCAAATCATAAGACTTGGGAGAGAAACTTAGCGAGCTTAGTACACTTTTTTTTCTATATTGCACTTTTTTCGATGTTTTTCAGTGGTTATTTTATTACCACTGCGAAAGGGCAGGCCCTTGAAGTTCTGGGCTTTATTGCTATACCAGCCACAATTACCGGAATAGAGTCCTTCGAGCATTTTGCTCATGAAGTTCATGAGCTTTCTGCATTTACTATAATGGGTGTAGTTGCCCTCCATGCCCTTGGAGCATTCAAACACCATTTTATTGACAAAGACCGAACTTTTTTACGTATTTTAGGTCGATGATCAAACACCACAATAAACATAAATAATCTAATCGGTTCTGACCGATAACAATCAATATCTAGAAGCCTAACTAGCTTAAGAGGATTAAAAAATGATAAAGACTAAAACAGTACTCGCAAAATCCAGATTGTTACTCAGCGCTATCGGCGCAGTATCAATGCTCGCTCTTGTATCGCCAGTGGCCTCGGCCGCTGACTACGTCATTGATACCAAAGGCGCTCATGCTTTTGTTCAGTTTCGCGTTAAGCACCTAGGCTACAGCTGGCTATACGGCCGGTTTAATAGCTTTGAGGGCCAATTTAGTTACGACCCAGCCAAGCCAGAAGCCAACAGCATTACCGTTACGGTTGACATGACAAGCCTCGATACAAACCATGCTGAGCGAGATACGCACCTAGCAGCAGAAAAATATTTACACCTAAAAAAGCATACGGCGTCAAGCTTTAAGAGCACGGCTTACAAAGCTACGGGTGACAAGACGGGTGTATTAACGGGGAACCTTACTTTTCTTGGGGTTACCAAACCGATTTCTATTGATGTGGAACACATAGGTGGCGGCTCAGACCCTTGGGGTGGTTATCGACAGGGTTTTGAAGGTAGAGCAACCATTACACCAAAAGATTTTGGCTTAGATTTAGGTGCAAAACTAGGTGAGGCTGCAGCCACCGTAGAGCTTATGCTTAGTGTTGAAGGAATACGTAAATAGCCACATTTTCCCCTCAGTGTGAAAAAAACCCGCTTAAAGCGGGTTTTTTGTTTGCATAACCTAGCAATGTTGAAGCGTACTAGTCACGAGCTTTCCGTTGTCAACCTCCTGCCCAAAACACTTAGGTGCAATCCGACGATGAGGCCCACAAACCTGTTTCGGGCCCTCTTGAACCCACTTTGCCCACTCATCAACAGGCGGCCTCGCAAGCATTTTCCACGAGGGATAAGTGTGTGTCGTTTTCAGACAATTATCCCCAAGCGTCCAGCTCTAGTATATCCATGAGGCAAACAAAACCTCATTCAATAAATCCGCTTCAAATGCCGTTGCGTATACATTTATGAAGGCTTGGAGCAATTAATGTAAGGAGTCGGATATGCTTATTTTAACTCGTAGAGCAAACGAAGCTATAAAGATTGGTGATAACGTTACCATTTCAGTGTTAGCCATTCGAGGTAACCAAGTTCGTTTGGGTATAGATGCACCAAGGGAGGTGTCTGTACATAGAGAGGAAATCTATCAGCGCATAAAAGCCGAGCTAGAAGAGGGCGCGGATGAGAACGATAGTGCTGAGAGTGAAGAAATCAATGATATGGAGCTTAGCTCCAAAATTAGCTATCTACGGTAATTTTTTGTAGGGTGGTTAGTTGCAGATCGAATCCAAAATGCAAAGCGCTCTCATGGAGCGCTTTTTTATTATTGTGGATAAAAAGGCTCTAGTGTCGTGTGACTTTTTGACTGTTGAGCTTCACCATTCAGATTTAACGCGCGCCATTGAGATAGAGCACTATATAACTCGGTGACTGGCCACTCAGCTTGTGGTTTTTTCCCGTACATTGAGCAATCAAAAGTTCGTAAATGTTGAGTCACTGATTCGCTACTGGCTAGCACGCCAATATCCTGTAGGGTGGACAAGCTTTTGTCTTGCCACCAGCACTGCGCCCAAGAGAGTAGTGATTTCTGCACCGTTTTATAGTCGTTAGAATTTTTACAGGCAGCAGAAAATTCGTTCCAACATTTTTTCTCGCTGTTATTATGAGAATGCTTTTGAGCGTTTGATGCATCTAGGGACGTCAAATGTCTTAGGCGTTTAAGGCTACGTCTTGCTGTCCACCATAAACCAAAAAATATCAGGCTAAAAAACCCGAAAACAAAGCAAAGCCAAACCCAATAACGGTGTGTGCTATCAACCGGTGCTTGGCTCTGAGTTTGCTTGCTATCATTATTTAATTGGACATTATTTTGTATAGCATCCTCTCGTGCTTGGATACTTTTTTCGTAACTATCGCTAGCGGCAACAATAAAGCGTCTCTCAGGTATTTCAGCGTAGCGAAGTTGGTGATTTTTAACGTCCCACCACGGTACTTTAATCGACGGTACTGTTATTTCCCCGCCTTCTGAAACCACAACGGCAACAGCTTCTTGTCGTATTCCGATAATGCCGCTAGATTCCGTGCGATTATTAAGTTCCGGCTGGTCAGGGTAGTATTTTAATCGGCTGTCGGATGGCTCGCTGAGGATGTCCGGCAATTGGGATGCCATCAAACCCTTTGCTGCCAGAGTCACGGTGCGTGTAATCGGTTCACCGACTTTAAATGTTTTTAGATCTTGACTCCATTTCTCGACCAATCTCACTTCAGAAGACGGCAGCCAAATGCTACCGGTAGGGAAGCTATCGGGTTGTGGCAGTATTTGCAGAGCTTTACTGCTGGTCTGTAAACGTTTTAACTCAAATCGACCGCCACCAAAGCCAAAAGCGCGTTGCTGACTATTTTGGGCCACTTTCGCTGTCCAGCGAGTTGAAGGGATTTCTAGGTCACCGCTTTTTTGAGGAAAAAGGGCGTAATTGATTTCAATTACGTCATATGTCGTACCGTTGATATTTCTTCGATACTTGGATTCCGGTAGCTCCTCAATAATGACATTGTCAAGAGCCAACGGTTCTCTGTCCACTGCCGCCACATTGACGGCATAGTTAAAGCGAAAGGTCAGTTTTATTTGCTCCTGCACATAAGTACTAGATGCCTCAACAATGGTTTCTAGAAAAACCTTGTCGTGAGCTCCGCTTGGCAACGGCGCTTTATCGCTAACTGAAACTTCTATCGCCTCACTAAACTGGCCATTCAGCTTAAAAGAGGGAATAACGAGCTTGCCGGTCTTTCTGGGGAGAATTACAATCGTCCATTCGGTAAAGGCCTGAACCTGTCCGTTAATACTCTTATATTGATTACTTTGTGTTTGGCTAAGTAATTCAAATTGAGAGCTAAGAAGGCTTATATCAGGTTGCGTACTACTTCTTCCTAAGTTTGCGCTATCGTAGTATCGAATACTAAGCGTCAGCGTTTCATCTAATGACACACTATTGCGATCTACGCTGGCAATTAAACTTTGTGCACTTGCAGGCAAACTAACAAATACCCCAGAAAAAAGTATGGCTACCATCACTGATAGCAGCGCCTTTGCTCGGGTCTTAGCAAGGTAAGAGTACGATCTTTTCATAAATCCCCATAGAAAGCTGTTTGATATATTTATAACTAACGGTCGCCCAAGGCCATTACCAACGCTCATCATCTTGTTCACCCTCTGGAGTTGTCCACTGCCGGCTATTCAGGGCGCGTTTTCTTTGCCTATATTCATAATTAAATTTATTTCGTAATAGGCCGCTAGGGTCGTCGGGTACTTTTCGTAGCCATTGCTGCATCGACTGATCGGCTTCGCTTAACTCTTGTTGCTCAGGGTTAAGGTCGGCACCACGCATCACAATGGGGTTAGAGGGGTCAGTCTCAGCATCCGATGCCGAGGCTTGCTTTTGTTCTTGTTCTTGTTCTTGTTCTTGTTCTTGTAATTGAGACTCTGAATCATTTTCATCGCTAGCTTGTGGTTCATCTTGCTGCTCGTTTTCAGTTTTTCCGTAGGTCTCTTCCATTGCTTGCTTTTGCTCATCACTCAGTTCAGAGGACTCCCCCTGACCCTGCTGCTCCTGATCCTTAGACGCGTCTTCATTTGCCTGTTGATTTTGCTGGCTCTGTTGGTTTGATTCTTCACCATCTTGTTGTTGGGAATCTTCATTTGACGATTGCGAGCCATTCTCACTCTGACTTTGATTAGCTTGACCTGAGTCATCACTTTGCTCGCCGTCCTCGCCGCTTTCCCCTTGATCATTGTCTTGGTTTTGCTGCTCAGCGAGGTCTTTTAATTGCTCAGCAATTTTCAGATTATCTTCCGCTTCACTAAAATCGGGTTTTTCCTGTAAAATTTCCCTGTAGGCCGCTATGGCCTCTTGATATTTAGCAAGTTGTGTTAGCGTATTGGCGCGATTATATTGACTCTCCAGTGACTCACCCGAAAAATTTTCTAGAGCAGCCTCAAACTCTTTGGCTTCATAGTTTGCGACCGCTTTCCACTCGCTATCTTCAAATTTCTCAGCTGCTGCTTTTGGATCCTCCGTAAAAAGTTTTTGTGCTTGTTGGTCTGATGTTTGCCACAAATCCTTCCAATCTAGCGCCTCAGCCGACTCGGTTGCAGAAAAGCTTACTACAATAAAAGCAACACTCAGTAGCCAACCTCGTCTAAAGGCGAAAGCGGCAAAAGGAATTACCAATAGGAGTAGAAGTGGGCCTTGCTCATACCATTGATCAAACAACCGATTGGCGGTTTCAGTTTGCTGAACGTCGATGTTGAAAACAAAGTTTTGGATGGTCTGCAGATCGAATTCCGTTGTTGTAAAAGGTATATAAACGCCACCAAGTTTAGTTGCTATATCGCTCAAGGCGCTATCGTCAAGTTGAGCTACCACCATCGCGCCATTGCTGCTGTAGGCAAAGCCTCCATTCGCCAATGGAATCGGGGCGCCTTCTGCCGTACCAATGCCCCAAACGCTTACCGTATGTGCGGTGTTGTCGTTTAACTGCATCAAGTGCTCGTGAGCATTTTCAGCGATGCCATCGGTCAGAAAAAGAATATCGCCTTGTGGAACACCACCATCCTTTAGCAGCTTATTGGCAAGCTCTAGCGCCATTTCTGTATTGCTACCTTTGGAAGGCATAATATTGGGGTCGAGGCCACCCAGAAGGCTGATGATTGTTTCAGTATCATCGGTAAGCGGCGTTACAATATGGGCTTCGCCACTATAGGCTACAAGGGCGGTTAAGCCTTCTTTTCTCTGTTTGAGCAGCTCGGTAAGCTTGAGACGTGCTCGCACAAGGCGAGAGGGTTTAATATCTTCGGCTAACATGGAGGGGGACAAATCCCATGCAATAACTAAGGCAGATGTTTGCTTTTCAATGGCCTGGGGGATTTGTTGCCAAGTAGGGCCAGCAAGAGCACTAATGACGAGTAACCACAAAACAAGCAATAGATATATAGGTAAGCGGCTAAGGTTCTGGGATTGCTTGTCAACCAAATATGGCAGTAAGTGAGGGGAAATTAATGTTTGCCACTGTACTGCAGATAGGTGCTGTCTTAGAAGTAACACCGCCAACACTATAGCGGGGATAAGGAGTAAAAAAGCAACAGGCCTCAAAAAATGAAATTGTGTGATAAGTTCGCTCATGTCGTTTTCCCCACCTTTGAAGCGGCTAAAGGAATCTCGCTAGGCAATTCAGTCGCTAGGCTCGACGAGGTGCGGCGGTAAGCTTTCATTCCGGCTAACAGAAGACTTAACAGCAAAGCGGTGCCTAGAGGCCAATAGTAAAGCGTGGATCGAGGTCGCATAACTTCGCCAGCTTGTTCAATAGGTTCCAGCTCATCTAACAGAGCATAAATCTCTTGCAGCTGTCTAGGATCATGAGCACGAAAATAACGGCCGCCCGTTGTTTTTGCAATGTATTGCAGGGCTTCTTCATCAAGGTCACTAGAAGGGTTAATGGTCCTAGCAAAGCCGCCAAAAATGCCTTGCTGTTGAATCATTTCATTCGCCCCAACACCAATGGTATAAATTTTAATTCCCGCTTGCTTCGCAAGATCTGCTGCTCGGCGTGGCGCAACTTCACCAGCAGTGTTTGCTCCGTCTGTGAGCAAAATCAGAATTCGCTGGGAGCTTGGTCTTTCTTTTAGGCGTTTAATGGCCAAACCAATGGCATCACCAATGGCCGTTTTTTCTCCTGCAAACCCCAATTGGGCTTCATCAAGCAATTGACTTACGGTGGGTCTATCAAAGGTTAGGGGCGCCTGAAGATACGCTTGAGAGCCAAACAAGATTAGGCCCAGCCGATCATTTTCCCGTCGATCAATAAAATCACTTACTACAAACTTCACCACATGAATTCGAGCGATTTGTTTGCCTTGCACCACCATGTCGGGGGTTTCCATACTACCGGAAATGTCGACGGCCAAAAGCAAGTCTCTTCCACTTGTGGGCAGAGTAATAGCATTACCTACCCATTGAGGTTTCGCTGCTGCTCCGACAAGAAGAAGCCAGCACACAAGCAATAATAAAATACGGAGGCTATTCCAACGGTAACTAAACCGCGAATTTGCGGTATACAAAGAAGACACTTTTTCATAGAACGGCACAAGTACAGCGGTATCTTGGCGTTTAACCGGAGGCACAAACAAATAAATGAGTAAGGGCAGCGGAATTGCCACAAACACCCAAGGCCAGCCAAACTCAAACATAAGCGTCTACCTCTGCTTTAGTGGTGGGCTTGTAGGATACTGCTGGAGCTTGTATCGCGGGCTTTTCATGCGTAGATTTAGGCACTGCGGACTCAAGAGGGTCTAGAGCTAAAAGAACGCGAAGTTTTGAAGTACTTAAATGCTTGTGACGCTTTATCCAAAATTGACAAATGCTCATGGCATCTTGCGTAGCGAGAGTAAAGTCAGGTTGATATTTTCCATCCCCTGTTAATGCGGCTAGCGCGGCAAGTTGATTTTCCGCACACCCGGACAGATCGCAGGTTTTATGCAAAATATTTAACCAGTCTTGGTTAAGCTTGGCCGCTACAACATGGCGAGTATTGGGATACGCGCTAATAAAAGTACGTTTCAGTAGCGTATTCAACGCTGCGCCCAGCTCATTTTCGCTACACACTTTTTTCAAATCAAAAAGCCTGAGCAAGGCAAGCTTGCGATAACGGTTATTGTGGCGATAACGCCTTAAGAGTATAACCAGTGCAGCTATGCACAAGGTTACTGTAACAATAAGAGCCCACCAGCCTGGCGCCAATGGCCACCAATCAATGGCCTGAGGCAAAGCAGGGCCATGGAGTTTGGCGAGTAATTGCTCCACCACGGGGGAGGCATTTTGGGTATTTCCTAACGCCAAGCTCTTGAATAATACTGGGCTCATCGCTGACCACCGCCACGACTTGAGTTTGCGAAGATATCTTGAGTGTGCTGCGCAATAGAGGAGCTAATATCCACATTTAAAAGAGCCGCTCCTGCGTTTATACAGCATCGACTCAGCATACTTTGTGTGCCCTTAAAGGCATTACTGTAATCCTCAAGAAAATTACGGGTGTCCGTACCCACCGTCATACGATCAGTGCCATTGGAAATACTCAACTGTGCGTGAGCGGGTAGGGCGTATTCCAGCGGGTCGAATACTTTGACCAAGCTTACATCTGTATGCCTAGCCAACATCGAAAAAGACTCCCGGCATGACTCGGTAAAATCATGAAAATCACTCAGCACAAAAATTGCGCTCCCCGGTTTAGCCACCCGTCGCAAATCAGAAAGAATGTCTTTCATTTCAATAGGGGAGTGTTGGTGGTTTACGGAAGGTAAGATTGGGCTAGACAGTTTTTGGTTGTATTGATGTATTTGATTAATCAATGCAAGTGCGGCATGTTTCCCTCGGCGAGCGCGGAGATCTGTTTGTTCATAATCACCTATTACCAACGCACCAATACGATCGTTATTCTGGACGGCTATCCATGCAATAACGCTGGCTAACTGAGCGGCAAAAACAGATTTGAAAACCTGTTGACTGCCAAAGAACAAGTGTGAACGCTGATCTACCACAATGAAGACGGGGCGTTCGCGCTCTTCCTGAAACAATTTAGTATAGGTTTGCTGTGTTCTTGCGGTAACGCGCCAATCAATATTGCGGATATCATCTCCCGGCTGATAAGGGCGAACCTCCGAAAACTCCATACCTCGGCCCCTAAAATGTGTATGACTATCGCCGTCAGACATGGCCTTACTTTTTTTCCGAGTATCGATGGTTAAGCCTTTGGCTAAATGCCGCAGCTGGAGAAGTTGCTCCACGCTGATATAGGCTCCAGGCTCAGAACTGCTCGGCTGGGATTTTAGTTGGGCTGCACCTAAAATATTAATGGCCATTGATGTTATCTCTTAGGCTACAGGGACTCGCGCAATAAGCTCATCAATAATCATGTCAGCTGTTTGTCCGTGGGCTTCAGCTTCGAAACTCAAAATGAGCCGGTGACGATATACATCATGAACTACTGCTCGGACATCATCCGGGCTAACGTAGTCTTTATCACATAGCCACGCATAGGCTCTTGCGCATCGATCCAGCCCGATGGTTGCTCTTGGGCTAACGCCAAATTCAATCCAGCGTTGCAGGTCGTCTCCGTAGGTGCCGGGGTTTCTTGAGGCATCGGTTAGCTGCACAATATAGTCCTCTACTGCACTGGCCATATGTAAACCTAACGCCTCTTCTCGAACGCTGAATAGAGCTTCCTGCGTCACCACATTGGGTTTCGGTGAGTGCTGTTGGGCTTTACTGGCTTCATTGCGGCTTAAGTGGAGAATGCTTTTTTCGGCTTCGGCATCGGGGTAGCCCACTTGAACGTGCATTAAGAATCTATCTAACTGCGCCTCTGGAAGCGGGTAGGTGCCTTCTTGTTCAATAGGGTTCTGTGTAGCCATTACCAAAAATAGTTCGGGGAGGGTATAGGTGGCCTTACCAACACTGATCTGTCGTTCGGCCATAGCCTCCAACAGAGCAGACTGTACTTTAGCCGGTGCCCTGTTTATTTCATCAGCTAACACCAAATTGTGAAAAATAGGCCCGGGCTGAAACTCGAAGGTGCCTTGTTCTGGGCGATAGATATCGGTTCCCGTCACATCAGAAGGCAACAAATCTGGGGTAAACTGTACCCTGTGAAAATCACCCTCTATGCCCTCAGAGAGGGTTTTTATAGCCTTGGTTTTTGCTAAACCCGGCGCGCCTTCGACTAATAAGTGACCATCGGCGATTAACGCTATAAGTAAACGGTCAATGAGATGAGGTTGCCCGACTATCTGGCTGGACAGCCAGCTTCGAAGTTCTTGTACGGCGGCTTTGGTCGTCATAGGGTACTGCACCATTTTGTTAGATATATATTAAAAGCTATTGATTTTAAAGGGTTTTAAGTCTATACGTTAGAGTTAAATCCAGTTAGGCTTAATCGTTATTAGCGTGTCCAAACAGCTTTAAGTCGTCACCAGAGTGAAGCTGCAGACGGTGTTTACACCCTCAGTTACGAGCAGATCACGTTTTGGGGCTGTTTCCAGCTAAATGCGCCACGTTGTTGGCAGAAAACAGCTTAGGCGCCAAGAGCCCTAATACAATATAAGAGGCTCCAACACCGCCATGTATGACACAGCATGGGCGTTGAGGTTCCCCTCGCATTACAGCAAAGCTTAAGTAAGGGCACTATCTGCAATTATCAATGCCCTGTTCAAATTTTTAGAATGAGGAATTATGGGTGGAAATATCATCAGCTGCTTTGGCTTCACGGTCACACTTTTTACACTTGTTCGATAAGTGGGTTACAGAAAATGAGGATATGCAAAGTGGCGAAGCTTTCCTCCAGTTTTGCACTCAATATCTACAGCGTTTCCCACTGGATGAGTGGGCAGGCCGGCAGATGAGCGACCTTTATGGCTTGTGCTTTGGCCTGTTCCACCTTCTAAAGACCGCACCGGATGACAATGCCTGCATTAACGTGTTCAACCCCGCCCTTGACGAACACGGTTGGCAATGTGGGCGTACGGTAATCTATATTCTGCAAAAAGACATGCCATTTTTAGTGGATTCGGTGCGAATGGCGCTTAACCGCAAGGAGATACCGGTTTACGTCATTAAAAGTACCGTTATAAATGTCGACCGTTCTGGCGAGCTACCCTTAATCAGCACCACCCGACCAGACTCGTCAACACCAGCGTCGGTAAGCAAAGAAGCCCTCATGTATCTGGAGGTTAGTTTACAACCCAAAGAGCAAGAGCTGAGCCAAATGCGGGCATGTCTTTACAGCGCACTACATGATGTTTCAACTGTTGTGGCTGATCATAAAGCCATACTGACTGCGTTAGATACCGTAAAAACCAACATGGATCTCCATCGACATGAAAAGAAAGAAGAGCAAGCCTTCGTAGAGTGGTTGCGCCATAAACACTTCGCCTTTCTGGGGTACCGTGAGTATGATCTTATTAGCGAGAACGGAGAACAAGCTCTACGTGAGAACCCTGCGCTCAGAAAAGGCGTTTTTCGAAATGTGGAAATTGAAAATACAACCATATTGCGGTCTTACTTTAGCGAAGGAATGCGAAATTTTTACGATGGTGAGGATTTAATTTGTTTTTCCAAAGCAGCAACTCTCAGCACCGTTCACCGCTCCGCGTACCCTGACTACGTTGTATTTAAAAAATATGATGACAAAGGTGCGGTTAGCGGCGAACGGCGATTTTTGGGTTTATTTACATACGAAGTGCTCAGTTTAAGCCCATTTGAAATTCCGGTATTACGCCGAAAGGTCGAGGCAATTGTCCAGTGGTCTGGCATTGACGTTAACAGCCACGATGGTAAGAGCCTATTACGCACCATAGAAAATTATCCCCGATCAGAGCTTCTGCTAACCGACACCGAAACGCTGAGCAACAACATAATTTCAATTGTCGATATTAATGAACGTCACTTGGTTCGACTGATCGCGCGACGAGACCCTTTTGGCAATTTTGTGACGTGCAATGTGTTTGTTCCTCGTGACGTTTACTCAACACTAATCAGACAGAAAATACAGGACATCCTCAGCGCCACCTTAGAATCCACTAATTTTGACTTCAGCACATTTTTTTCAGAGTCAAACCTAGTGAGGGCGCAATTCACCTACCGCATTGATCCAACCCGAGCGTATGACTTCGATTTAAAACAACTAGAAGAACAAATCGCCGAAGTTACACGAAACTGGAATGATAATTTACGTAGCTCACTTATTGAGGCTTTTGGTGAGAACAAGGGAATAGGCTATTTCAACAATTTTAAAAATGGGTTTACCCCAAGCTACCAGGAATATTTTGATGCACGTTACGCGGTGCAAGATATTAAACTGTTAGAGAAATTGAGTAATGAAGACGATATCGCCATGAATTTCTATCAACCTATTGGGGCTGATAGCAACATTATGCGGTTTAGGATACTTCATATAAATAGTGCATTGGTACTCTCTGACATTATCCCCATACTTGAGAACCTAGGCTTGCGGGTTATCGGAGAAAACCCCTACCAAATTCACAAAAAAGATAAGACCTGTATATGGCTTCACGATTTCCAACTGAGCTTGGGGTTACAGTCCCATCTTGATGTGCATAGTGTGAAAAACCTTTTCGAACAGGCCTTTGCTGCAGTTTGGAGCGGTAAGGCCGAAAGCGATGCATTTAACAAACTCGTTATTGGGGCAAGGCTAAACTGGCGAGAAGTTTGTTTACTACGTTCATATGCCGGATATATGAAGCAAACAGGTTTTAATGCGGATCAAACCTTTATTGCAGAAACTCTGGGAAATCATACAGAAATCACCCGAAATTTGGTCGCAATATTCAAATCGCTATTTGACCCACGGCTCAATCGAGATACCGCCAATACCGAGCGCAATGAACGTTTAAGAGCAAAAGTTACCGACTCGCTGGATGAAGTGGAAAACTTAAACGAAGATTTGGTTCTTCGCCGCTATTTACAGCTGCTCAATGGAACACTGCGTACCAACTATTTTCAGCTACACAAGGGGGAAAGTAAAAACTACATTTCGTTTAAGTTTAGCCCCCGCGACATTCCCGACATTCCCGAGCCTAGGCCACTGTATGAAATCTATATGTACTCGCCGCGGGTTGAAGGCGTTCACTTAAGAGGCGGCAAGGTTGCAAGAGGAGGGCTACGCTGGTCGGACCGGCTTCAAGATTACCGCACAGAGGTGTTGGGCTTAGTTAAAGCTCAGCAAGTCAAAAATGCGGTGATTGTCCCCAACGGAGCCAAGGGTGGGTTTGTTTGCAAGCAGCCACCGCTGCTGGGCGGTCGCGATGAAGTTCTAGCAGAAGGGATTGCGTGCTACAAAACTTTTATCCAAAGTTTACTCGATATAACTGACAACCTGATTGATGGCGCTATCATCGCGCCAGACAATGTCATTCGCCTAGATGACGACGACCCCTATCTCGTGGTGGCCGCAGATAAGGGGACAGCAACATTCTCAGATATCGCCAATGAGATATCCTTGTCATACAAACACTGGCTAGGTGACGCGTTCGCATCTGGAGGCAGCCAAGGATATGACCATAAAGGCATGGGTATAACGGCTAAGGGTGCATGGGTTTCGGTGCAGCGCCATTTCCGGGAAGCCGGCCTTGACATCCAAACCCAAGACTTTAGCGTAATCGGTATCGGAGATATGGCGGGCGATGTGTTTGGAAATGGCATGCTGCTATCAGAGCATATTTGCTTAAAGGCGGCTTTCAATCACATGCATATTTTTGTCGACCCAAGCCCTAATGCGACTCTAAGTTACCAAGAACGTAAGCGTTTATTTGACACACCTCGCAGCAGCTGGGCAGATTACTCCGCATCGCTAATTTCAACCGGCGGCGGGGTGTTTTCTAGAGCAGCAAAATCCATAGCGATTTCCCCAGAAATTCAGGCAGCCTTTGATATTACCGAAAAACAACTCACACCCACACAATTTATCAGTGCTTTGCTTTCAGCACCTGTGGATTTGATTTGGAACGGCGGCATTGGAACCTACGTTAAAGCGAGCACAGAAACACACAGTGATGTCGGTGATAAAGCCAACGACAACTTACGCATAAACGGCGATCAACTTCGGTGCAAAGTGTTTGGCGAGGGCGGAAATTTAGGCATGACTCAACTGGGACGGGTGGAATTTTGCTTGGCCGGCGGAGCATGTAATACCGACTTTATTGATAACGCCGCCGGCGTCGATTGCTCTGACCATGAAGTTAATATTAAAATTTTACTGGATGAACAAGTCGTAAAAGGCGAACTGACCCAAAAACAGCGTAATACGCTATTAGAGAAAATGACAGAAGAGGTATCGGACCTTGTTTTACAAAACAACTATCGTCAAGCAATGGCGATTAGTATTGCCCAGTTTCAAGCGAATGCCCGTACCAATGAGTATCGACGTTTTATAACCTTTTTGGAAAATACCGGCAGATTGGACCGATCTCTAGAATTTCTTCCAACTGACGAACACATCGTGGAAAGGAAGGGCCATGGTAAAGCCTTAACACGGCCTGAGCTGTCGGTTCTCATCTCCTACGCAAAAGTGATGATGAAGGAAGAACTCATTCATTCGGACATAGCAGAAGATAGCTATATCGCGAAATCAGTAGAAACAGCCTTCCCCTCAACATTGGTCAAAAAATACAAAAAGCCGCTCTATCAACACCGCTTGATTAGGGAGATCGTAGGTACTCAGGTCGCCAATGATCTGATTAACAATTTAGGGATTACAGCCGGTCATCGACTGTTAGAAACCACAGGAGCACAAACAGCAGAAATCGCAAGAGCGTACATTGTTTCGCGGGACGTATTTGAATTCGAAAGCTTTCAGCAATATATCAAATCCCTAGACCATAAAGTGCCCAGTCCATTACAGGCGGAGCTAATGGTCAATATGATTCGCAGAGTCCGTCGTGGCACGCGATGGTTTCTACGCAATCGACGAATGAATTTAGATCCAGCTAACGACGTTAAATGCTTTAGAGATGGACTTGTGCAGGTCTACAAAGCAACCGCAACCGCTGTAGAGGGGTCTGCTAGAGAGCAGTGGCTGGCTCGTTCTCGCCTTTTTGAAGAGCTGAAGGTTCCAGAGGCCTGGTCTTTAAAATTGGCCATGCCAGACAACTTGTTTTCGGGCTTAGGCGTTATTGAGTCTGCACGTTTAGCTGATGTGGATATAGAATTATCCACTGAAGTCTATTTCCAGCTGCTCGACCGGTTAGATTTAAATTGGTTTGCAAACCAACTATCGGATGTAAAGGTGGAAAGCTATTGGCAGGCCCTCGCCAGAGAATCCTACCTAGACGACCTAGAGGCACAACTACGATTGCTGAGTGTCGCCATGATTCAACTTCACGGTGGCAACGGGTCCGTCGATGACTGTGTTGAACACTGGTTTAAAGAAAACGAAGCATTAATTGTTCGCTGGAAACAAATGATCACCGAAGTACAGGGCGCCCAAGTAACAGACTATGCCATGTTTGCGGTGGCCTTAAGAGAGCTTGTCGATCTTGTTGTAGCAACGGAACACTATGTGGTGAATACCCTATAGGTGCGTAATTGGTGGGTAACGATTTACAATTTAAGGGTATATGGGGTTAATGTCGCAAACAGTGGCCTAACTACGGAACCAACAGAGCCTCGTTAAGGGTATGGTAGACAATAGCAAACAATACAATATTGCGATTATTTCACTGAGTATTAGTGCGGAAGAATACTTAAAGCTCTACTCCGGTGTCGCTAGGTCGGTGCGAGCTGTCACCGTTCGCGGGGAAAGTATTCGCTTCCCCGCGTCAATATTGCGTCCCTTCGTCACGCGGAGCGGTATACGCGGACAATTTGCAATCTATTTTGATGAAGACAAACGTTTTGTCAGTATCGAAAAAACGGGATAGTAGGGCCCCTGTATTCTCTTTTAACTGTCGCCAGTGAATCAACCTCAACGGGATCTGGGTATCCATCGGTATTCGACGGAGCGGTTGTAATTCTGTATCCTGTGCGCCTATAACAGCGCTAAGGGAAACAGCGCTTTCCCCTCGCTAGCTTGCACATTTGACGAGCTACTCACTAACGCTTCAGAGTAGTGAGTGGTTATTGAGAAGGCCCTATATGTACTCCCTCGCAAAAAAAGTTCTTTTTTCGCTCGATCCTGAAGTTGCGCATGAGTTGTCTATGGACGGGCTTGGCGCAGCCGAACGTTTACACTTACTACAGCCATTTATCGACAATCCTATCCTGTCACCCGTTAACGTAATGGGCCTTAGCTTTCCCAACGCTGTTGGCTTAGCCGCGGGGCTAGATAAAGATGCAGAGTATTTCAACGCTTTAGGCAAGCTAGGCTTTGGATTTATAGAGGTGGGAACAGTCACACCTTTAGCGCAGCCCGGCAACCCAAAGCCACGACTGTTTCGACTAAAAAATGAACATGCAATCATTAATCGCATGGGGTTTAACAACAAAGGACTGGGTAATTTCGTTGAAAAAGTCAAAAAACGACGCTACAAGGGAATACTCGGCATAAACATCGGTAAAAACAAGCTAACCCCTGAAGCTAACGCATTAGCTGACTATGAGAAATGTTTAAACGGCGTGTATGCACATGCAGACTATATAGCCATCAATATCTCCTCTCCAAATACGCCGGGTCTACGGAATTTACAGTTTGGAGACAATCTTGAACGACTACTAAAAGGCATAAAGAAAAGACAGCTCATATTAGAAGAGCATCATCAGCGCTATGTTCCAATCGCGGTAAAAATTGCACCCGATATGAGTGATGAAGAATTAAAAACAGTCGCCGACCAGCTTGTTAAACATCATTACGATGGTGTAATTGCCACCAATACCACCGTTGGGCGAGTTGGAGTTGAACATTCGGTTCATAACAATGAAGCAGGCGGCTTAAGTGGAGCGCCAGTAAAGGAAAAGTCGACGCATGTAGTACGAGTCTTGGCCGAGCACTTTCAAGGCTCAATGCCCATCATCGGCGTCGGAGGTATAATGTCGGCAGGTGATGCCCTTGAAAAGATAGAGGCTGGCGCCAGTTTGGTGCAAATCTATACCGGCTTTATCTACGAAGGTCCCAAATTGATATCTGAAGCCGCTAGCGCTATATCAGCGTTAGCGACTTCTTAAGCCCCTCTTGACGGGGCTTCGTGCGACGGCCAAAGCCAATCGTTTGAGCTGGTCCTTCAGTATGTGCTTGGGCCAAAAAAGCCCAGTGTCCCTATTAGAAGTCTGGCGTTGCCTGCGAATAACTCCGAAAGTGGTTAGTTTACTTCAATGTAACATGGCAACGATGACGAACCTTAGTGCATAGTGATACACATTAACAGCAGGGCACAGAACACCCAGTGCGGCTAATAATTTTGAAGCTTCTGGACTTGCGCCAGAGTATTGAAACCACTCCAATGGTCTTCCCGGCCTTCTCGCCAACCCGTTAACCAAACATGCCTAGCATCGCCGTTGATATGGGGACAAAGACTCCTTGATCTACCTGCAATTCCGGCCATATAACCACGAGAAAAAGCTCGGTCTGAATGGGTTCTTTTTTGGCGTTTCATACGGGAATAACCTCTTGGAAATTTAGGGTTTTGCTGATTCGTTACTGAATAGCCGTGACTCCGTAAATTAATAGCGTAAAATCCCTTTCACTACAGTTTGGCGGGCATCGATTCGGCCCCCCTAATTCGCCCTTTCATCGGCGAAGCGGATGCTCAGTCTCCCAAAACTGAGTGCAAAAGTGAACGAATATAATCTTATAGATTTGTCGGCTGATATGGCCGTAGAGAATATTATTAATGTCGAATATAAGCGCACACAATTACTTTGCTAGCTGCCCAAAAGGCCTAGAAAACCTTTTAAAACAAGAGCTTGAAGCATTAGGCTCAAGTGAAGTAAGAGAAACAGTGGCGGGTGTTTACTTCAACGGCACCCTAGAAACAGCTTACAAAGCCTGCCTCTGGTCACGCTTGGCAAACAAAATATTAATGCCTTTAGCGAAAGGTGGCGTCGAAAAAGCAGAAGATCTCTATGAATTGGTTAAAGCCCAAGCTTGGGAGGAACACCTCCCGGAACATGGCAGCCTACTGGTAGAATTCTTAGGCACCAACGACGCTATACGACATACACAGTTTGGTGCACAAACCGTTAAGGATGGCGTTGTGGATCGGTTAAGAGACAAATTTGGCTCCCGACCAGACGTCAAAAAATATCAACCAGACCTGCTTATCAATGCCCGGCTATCAAAGAATGTTGCGCACCTGAGTATAGATTTAAGCGGCAGCAGCCTTCATCGTAGAGGTTATAGATTGGGGCAAGGTGGCGCACCATTAAAAGAAAACCTTGCAGCCGCCATACTGCTAAGAGCAGGTTGGCCAACTATCGCCGACGGAGGAGGGGCCTTACTAGATCCAATGTGCGGTTCGGGAACACTGCTAATCGAAGCCGCCATGATCGCCACAGACATGGCACCAGGGCTTTTGCGTGCTCGAGCAAGCAGCGGTTTACATGCCAATAGCTCTGGGGATATGCAGCCCACCGTCAATGGTTTTGGCTTTGAAACTTGGAGAAAACACCAGCGTGATGTATGGAGAACCGTTGTTGCTGAGGCAGAAACGCGCTTTCAAGTCGGCATCGACAAGTCGATTTCAGAAATTCGAGGCTATGATGTAAACCCACGCGTACTCGGCTCCACCCGAAAAAACATCACCTTGGCTGGCTTGGATGACTTTATCCGCGTTACTGAAAAAGATGTTGCCGATTTTAAAAAGCCCACCCACAAAGACCTATCCAACGGCTTAATTATTTGCAACCCGCCTTACGGTGAACGACTAGGGGAGATTGAAGAACTCCGGGACACCTACTTAAGTCTTGCTGCGGCCTGTAAACGGGAATTTGTTGGTTGGCAATTGGGCGTATTTACAGGTAATAAAGAGCTCGGCAGGGAAATGCGCTTACGCCCCAAGAAAAAGTACCAACTGTTTAACGGCACCATACCCAGCGAACTGCTGCTTTATGATCTCCTCGAAGAAGGCAGTGTTGCAAGGAAGGAGGATGCCGAAAGAGCGCTTCGACAGCAAAAGCGAAAAGACGAAGTTGGTGTGCCAAAGCATCTTCGAGAATTAAGTGACGGCGCCACAATGGTTGCCAATCGCCTACGAAAAAACAATAAGAAGCTTGGCAAGTGGCTAAAACAGCAAAACATTAGCGCCTATCGAGTATACGACGCTGATATGCCTGAATATTCTGCAGCTGTGGATGTGTATTGTACCGATCAAGGTACAACCTTATTGCATATTCAAGAGTATGCCGCCCCCAAAACCATAGATGAGCAAAAAGCACAACAACGCTTTGAAGATCTTGTTCATGCTTGCGCCCAAGTGTTTGGATGTACAGAGCAACACATTGTGACCAAAACACGACGTCGCAATAAGGGGCGGTTACAATACGAAAAGCTCTCAAATGGAGAGCTCAGCAACCGCCAAACGATCGTTGAACAAAACTGCAAATTGGAGATCAATTTACACGACTATCTAGACACCGGTATTTTTCTGGATCACCGCCCCTTACGTAAGCGCATTGCTGCAGACATCAAGGGTAAAAGCTTCCTTAATCTGTTTTGCTATACAGCAACTGCAAGTGTACAAGCTGCTGTCGCAGGGGCTGAGAGCTCCGTCAGCGTTGATATGTCTAACACCTACCTTGAATGGGCAAAACGTAATTTCTTAAAAAATGGTGTAAGCCTTGCTCAACACAAGCTGGAGCGCGCAAATTGCGTTGATTGGTTAAAGCAATGCCGTCAGGGCTTTGATGTTATTATGCTCGACCCACCCAGCTTTTCGAACTCAAAAAAAATGGATAACGTACTGGATATTCAAAAAGACCATCCAGCACTGATTAATCGAGCAATGGAGCTGTTAAAGCCGGGTGGAACACTGTATTTTTCAACAAACTTGCGAAGTTTTAAACTGGATAAAAGTGCATTATGCAAGGTATCGATAGAGCATATTACACATCAAACGCTTGACCCAGACTTTGAAAGTAACCCTAAAATTCACCATTGCTGGAAGTTCCAAGGTGATACATAACATATGAGCTCTACGGTAAAGCCCTTTAAAATATACAGTAAATACCAACCCGCCGGCGACCAACCCGCCGCTATCGATGCTCTTTATAAAGGCATAGAGGCCGGCTTAGCCCACCAAACTTTATTAGGTGTAACAGGCTCGGGAAAAACCTTTACCATTGCCAACCTTATTGAGAAGGTGCAGCGGCCAACACTGGTAATGGCGCACAACAAAACACTCGCAGCGCAACTGTATGGCGAGTTTAAGGAATTCTTCCCAGAAAATTCTGTAGAGTATTTTGTCAGCTATTACGATTACTACCAGCCGGAAGCCTATGTTCCCTCATCGGACACATTTATTGATAAAGACGCTTCAATAAATGAGCATATAGAGCAGATGCGGCTCTCCGCAACCAAAGCACTAATGGAGCGGAAAGACGCATTAATCGTCGCAACTGTTTCAGCCATCTATGGCCTCGGCGACCCTGATGCCTACCTTAAAATGATGCTCCACATTGTTCGAGGTGACCAAGCTGATCAACGCACCATTTTACGTCGATTGGCGGAACTTCAATATACCCGCAACGATGTAGACTTCCACCGAGGCACCTATAGAGTGCGCGGTGAAGTAATCGACATATTCCCAGCAGATTCTGAAATAGAAGCTGTGCGCATAGAGCTGTTTGACAATGAGGTGGATGCGCTATCCTATTTTGACCCTCTCACCGGTGAGGTTCTGCGAAAAACACCAAGAATTACCGTTTACCCCAAAACCCACTATGCGACACCACGCCAAACAATCATTGACTCCATAGACTATATAGAGGCAGAACTAAAACAACGCATCGAGCAGTTTCGCTCCACGGACAAATTAGTCGAAGCCCAGCGATTAGAGCAACGAACCAAATATGACATGGAGATGATGCGTGAGCTTGGTTACTGCCAAGGCATCGAAAATTATTCTCGCTACCTCTCCGGCCGAGAAATTGGTGCAGCTCCACCCACATTATTTGACTACTTACCTGCCGACGCGCTACTGGTTATTGATGAGTCCCACGTGACGGTGCCACAAATTGGTGGCATGTATAAGGGCGACCGGTCTAGGAAAGAAACACTTGTAGAATACGGTTTTCGTCTACCTTCAGCGCTGGATAATCGGCCTTTAAGGTTTGACGAATGGGAAAGGTTAGCCCCTCAAGCAGTATTTGTATCGGCTACACCAGGAAAGTATGAAGCAGAACACCAAGGCCAAGTAGTGGAGCAAGTTGTACGGCCCACCGGCCTGCTGGACCCCGAAATAGAAGTGCGACCGGCGACCACTCAAGTTGATGACTGTCTTTCGGAAATCAATCGTCGCGCAGGTGCAGGCGAACGAATACTGATAACCGTGCTTACCAAGCGCATGGCTGAAGACCTTACCGAGTTTTTGATGGAACACGGGGTGCGCGTTCGATATTTACACTCAGATATAGACACAGTAGAACGGGTGGAGATTATACGTGACCTTCGTTTAGGCGAGTTTGATGTGCTGGTGGGAATCAATTTATTAAGGGAGGGTCTCGACATGCCGGAAGTCTCCCTAGTCGCAATTTTTGATGCTGACAAAGAAGGCTTTCTACGATCAGACCGCTCACTAATTCAAACCATTGGACGCGCAGCTCGAAACATTAAGGGCAAGGCTATTCTATACGCAGATAGAATAACCGGTTCAATGGAGCGAGCAATTGACGAAACCAAACGTCGCCGAGAAAAACAGATTGCCTTCAATTTAGCAAACAATATTACGCCAAAAGGTATTGTTAAATCGATAGCCGATATTATGGAGGGTGCGAGAGCACCAGGGTCGAGACCGGGAAGTCGTAAAAAAGTTGCTGAAGCGTCTGCTGGTTATACAAGCTCGGTACCGGAGGGTAAAGATCTGTGGCATCATATTCAAGACTTAGAAAAAGATATGTTCGAAGCAGCAAAAAATCTTGAATTCGAAAAAGCCGCTCAACTTCGAGACCGTATTGGTGCGCTTAAGCAAAAAGGCTAATCGAAATTCGCTGGGAAAAGCCTGCCTGAGCAAGTGTCCCTTACCGGGCTTATCTCAGAATAGTCGATCACCCAGCTCAACACCCGATATTACGCTTACAGCTCCGACACCTTTTGATGTCGCTCAATACAACATTCTGCGTTTTTGCTAGCCTAGCCAATAAGCGAAACAACCAAAAGGCTTAGCCATGACCGATAACCGTTTAGATATGCCAAACGCCGAAGGCTACTTTGGTGAGTACGGTGGGCAAATAATTCCACCTGACTTAATCGAGGTTATGAATGATATTAATAGAGCCTATGAAAAAGTTGTAAAAACGGAGGGATTTCAACGCGAACTTCAACACTTATATACCGACTATGTCGGTCGCCCAAGCCCAATTTATTATGCCAAACGGCTTTCCGAAAAAATTGGAGGTGCCCGAATTTTCTTTAAACGGGAAGATCTCAATCATACCGGTGCCCACAAAATAAATCATTGTATTGGTGAGGCGCTGTTAGCGAGATATATGGGTAAAACCAAAGTGCTCGCCGAAACTGGGGCAGGACAGCACGGTGTGGCACTCGCAACCGCTTGCGCTCTTGTCGGTATCGACTGTGAAATACACATGGGGGAGGTCGATATTCAAAAAGAGCACCCCAATGTCGTTAAAATGAAAATATTAGGCTGTAAACTCGTCCCAGTTACAAGCGGAACAAAAACCTTGAAAGACGCCGTTGATAGCGCTTTTGAGGCCTTCTTAAAAGACCCGGTTAATTTCTTTTACGCAATAGGATCAGTCGTTGGCCCCCACCCATTCCCCAAAATGGTGAGAGACTTCCAAAGCGTGGTCGGAAACGAAGCTCGGGCACAATTTTTAGAGAAAGAAAAAACCTTACCCGACGTACTAGTGGCTTGTGTAGGTGGTGGTTCAAATGCTATCGGTCTTTTTACAGCATTTTTAGATGACGATTCCGTAAAAATTGTAGGCGTAGAACCCGCAGGAATGGGGCTCGATACAAATCAACACGCTGCGACGCTAACCAAAGGATCTAAAGGCTCCTTACATGGTTTTGAATGCTACAACCTGCAAGATGATAACGGCAATCCCTTGCCTGTATACTCAATAGCTTCTGGTCTCGATTACCCCGCAGTAGGCCCGCAACACTGCCATCTCAAAGACATTAAGCGAGTAGAGTACACCGCCATCGACGACAAGGAATGCCTAGAAGCGTTTATGCAGCTATCCCGATTAGAGGGGCTTATTCCAGCACTTGAAAGCGCTCATGCCGTGGCGCAAGCGATAAAAATGGCGAAGACTATGCCGGCAAGCAAAACCATCCTTGTAAACCTGTCTGGTCGTGGAGATAAAGACGCAGATTTTGTAGCGAACCACCTGTCGCTATAATAAGTGTCGCACTTAGTGCGGCCCCACGGGCTATTTGACTTTGATATTCACGTGCTGAGAATCAACAGAAAAGCTGAATTTTAGTTCCTCATAGCGAGGAACGCCTGAAAAAAGCGATAGTTTAAAGCCACCGGAGAAACCCATTGGCTCCGAAGGAATTTTAAACATGTTGTGGTCTAGATCTTTGTTACCGTTTTTATCGTGAAATACAAATATTGCATACTCACCAAAAGCAAGACCTTCGAAAGCCACCTGAGCGGAGCGCTTCGACAATGGCTCTACAATACTAAGATATCCATCGCCTTTTGGCGCATCATCCTGCTCTCGATATAACTTTACAACCACATTACCCAGCTCTTTTTTAAACCCTTCAATATCAACAATAAGCTTACCATGGTCAGCTTTCTCTTCTGATAGATCATCCTCGCTAGCGATAACTCTGTTAGCTAGCGAGAAAAGGCTTGCTATAAGGGTGAACGAGAAAATTATTCTGTATATCATATTTCAGAGTCCTTGGGTGAATGAAACGGTCTTGGAAAAACCAGATTAAATAAGCTCGGCTGGTGAAAGTACAGATTGGGGGAATCAGAAAATACAGAGCTTAAGAACTGCGTTAAAGTCAATAATTACAGTTTCTCACTACTCGAAAATAATCGAGTGAAAATTCCGCCTCCCATTAAAGATACAAAAAACCTTATAGCTATCTGACATGTCGCGACACATCACTAAAAATATTTTTGTACGCCTAGGCAACGTGCATGATTCAACATTTACCACTACCCTTTATATGAAGGGGCAAACGCCGCATAGAGATAGGAAAAGCGGCTATACACCAAACGCTATTCGGTGTACAGCCTAAAGCCAGTATTTACATTTCAATACTTAACTGCAACGTTAAAGTATCGCCACTTAACTCTTCGTCGTCAGAAACCTCAACGGTATCGTGAGCATATTCAACTTTAAATCCCACAGAATCATATATTGGTGCAAATGAATACGTTAACAGGGTACGGGTGGTCGGTATCTCTAAAGAAATGACTTCCTCACTTTCCTGATAGCCAAATGCAAGTGTAGACTCATTATTAAAGTTATAAATGGCCTCCAAGCTAAATGTACTAGGCTGATATTCAACGGCATCACTAACATACGTCTCCGTAGCCGCAACAAGCTCGGCCATTAACTGAACCTTACCTAACTCTAGTTGACCAAATGCACCGATAGCAGCCAACGAGACCAACTCATCCGGCATTAAACCATCAATTAGCAGGCTGGTGATATAGCTGATATTAAAAGCCGTACTAGCGTTTTCGGATTCAAAGCCTAGCTTAATACCATAGTCATTGCCCTCTGTCCCTTCTAGACGACTAAACGCGTACGCATCGGCAACAAAAGAAGCATTAGAATAATTTAGAGACACGGCATTTTCACGAACCTCGCCTAATTCGAGCGTAAGTGGGTCAGAAATATGGCCCGTTTCAAAAGCGCCAAAAGGGACATACATTTTCCCTGCAATAATATCGGCATTTTCAAACGCTTTAACACGGATAGTAGCGACATCCAGCTCCAGCGGAGTGCCATCATCTTCGTGTAGAAATTGCACTACCATTGACGCATTTTCGTTGATATTGCCAGAAAATGTTAGCTCCATTGCGCCAACAGAAAGCGCGTTAGTGTCAGATTCGTTATCAAATTCAGAGCTAGCCGACTCAATTTCAAGGAGTGCATCGACGTCAATATTTTTGATGTCAGCAAGTGTGTAACTGCTCATAGCAAGCAAAGGCGCTGCAATAGCAGCAGTAAACAGGTTGTTTTTAAGTTTCATGTTCTTTGGTCCGCTCTAGTTTATTCCATTAAGTTTGATTAGGTGTGGTGGCATTTTTACTGACACTGGCGCCATTATTCCATTTGAAATTCCAAATGTTAATCCCCTAAGCCATAAAAACATAAAAACATAAAAAAACCCGTGTATACAAGCAGGATCTAATTAATCGTGCACGACGCGATTTTAAAAACTGAAAAGTGGCGGTAGGCAATTTTGGGGGGCGATTAACCAGTTATGCAATAGCGCTTATACGTTAATGGTGTATGCAATGCCGACACTCGGCCGTGAGAGAAGTCTCATTTTGCATGAATGAAAAATACCCGCTTTTTATATTGGAGTAATAGAACGGTACTCTTAGATCGATTTAAACACATCGACTAATACATTGTGGCGCAACATGCACCATAACGGCACGAATGAATTTCTGCCTGATCAAATACTGCCCTTCGCAAGGATATGCCCGCCAAACCAATCTCTGTTAATTAGATATTACTAAATAATAATTTTCAGAAAAGCATTTGACATAGGCCTCACTTGGCCATTAAATTGCCGCCATCATCCCGTGCCTCAACCCGGTTTTTGGGAAAATATTTCAGGCGACGTTGCGTTGTTTTTAGTGCGGAATTGGTTTGTAAAACGGACGTTTGAACACGTTTTTTGTTGCCGTGCCCCCTTTTGCAGCATGACAAGAAAAGCGCGCCAAAAAATATTTTTGCAAGGCTTTATTTGCCATAGATAACTCGCCACAGGGTAGGGTAGGGTAGTGTTGTGAGGTGCAAGAACGTCGTTCTAGGGCTATTGATTTGTGGTTAACCTGTTATGTTACTTGTATGCACAAAATAAGCTGCGTCAATGAACCGTTAACATGGTGGTTCCCTTAACAGTAATTAGTGTAGACGACAATGTGAATATTCACAGGAATCAGCATTACAAAGTTACAGCATAAATGTGATGTTGCCCTAACAATAAGCGGCCTTCACATAGTTATGAATATAGATATTCAAGGGAGAATACTATGTCGACAAAAGATATTGCAGTAATCGGTATGGCCTGTAGGCTGCCGGGAGCAGCTACATACCACGAGTTTTGGAATAATCTTTTGGCGGGCGTAAATTCCGTTAGTGAAATTCCCGAAGAGCGCTGGCGGTGGCAAGACTATTATGGCGAGCCTGAAATAGGCAAAAATATTAGCTCTAGCAAGTGGGGCGGCTTTATTTCAAATGGCGCACGTTTCGACGCCGAATTCTTTGGAATATCCCCAAAAGAAGCGGAGTTGATGGACCCACAGCAGCGCGTAGCGCTCGAACTGTCTTGGCAGTGTATTGAAGACGCAGGCTACAACCCTAAACAATTGTCTGGCCGAGACATTGGCGTGTTTATGGGCGTCTCAACATTTGACTACAAAGAATTACAAGAGCGCAGCCAACCGTCTATTGAGGGCCATTCGGCCACCGGCATTCACAATACCATTGTTCCAAATCGTATTTCCTATTTCTACAATTGGTATGGCCCCAGTCTAGCAATAGACTCCGCCTGCGCCAGCTCACTGGTCTGTATTCACCAAGCGATCAACGCCATCAACAATAGTGAATGTGAATCCGCCCTAGTGGGCGGGGTCGGTATTCTCGCCACACCCACAACCTTTATTCGTTTTAGTAAGGCGGGCATGTTATCGCCCACCGGGCAATGCCATACATTCGACGAGTCCGCAGATGGTTATGTTAGAGGGGAGGGCGCAGGCATAGTTTTTTTGAAAAAACATGAGCAAGCCTTAGCGGACGGAGACAATATCTTAGCGGTGATCAAGGGCTCTGCCGTTAACCAGTGTGGCCAAACACGCTCAATTACGGCGCCTAGTGCATTATCTCAATCAAAAGTTATTGTTTCAGCGCTTAAGCGTGCAAACGTAACGCCCGACACCATCACAATGATTGAAGCTCACGGCACAGGAACACCATTGGGCGACCCCATTGAGGTGCTGGGCCTTACTCGAGCTTATGCTCAAGTGGCAAAAAAGTCTGGGATCACATTAGCGAAGCAATATTGTGCTCTATCAGCGGTTAAAACCAATATTGGGCACCTAGAAGCCGGAGCGGGTATTGCCGGGTTCATTAAGACTGTTTTAAGCCTAAAGAACAAAAAAATACCCGCCTTAGCAAACTTTAATACGCCAAATGAACGCATAAAATTTGAAGAGGGTCCTTTTTTCCCCGCTGCCTCAACCATTGATTGGCAGCCCATATCGAGTGAGGGAGAACCGCTGCCTAGGAGAGCAGGCATTAGCTCATTTGGTTTCGGAGGGGTTAACGCCCACATTATTTTAGAGGAGGCGGCATCACGCGAAGCGGCTAAGCACGCTCCTATCGAACGCTATATGCTTACCTTATCAGCACAGAGCAAAGCCGTTCTTAATGCCATTGTTGGTCAATACGCTGAACTACTCAATGACGACGCGAAGACCGATGAAGAGATAATGTCCATTTGTATTGCGTCTCAAAACCTGCGCTCTAAGCTCCCGCTTAAAAAGGCATTTTTCTCTGAGTCCCGAGAGGGGCTAATAGAGCAACTAAATAACGCCAGCCAAACAAAAGACAATTACGCTCGCCGTAACAAAAAAGAAGCCATGGCCTTTATTTTGTCGGGGCAAGGCTCGCAGTACGCAGGAATGGCTTCAGGGCTTTACCGTGAGAATTTACGATTTCAACACTATATAGACCAGTGTGATGTATTGCTATCCGGCCAAATCGACAGAAAGGTTAGCGAACTGATCGTCGAAGCTAGCGACGAAGACCTCGCTCAAACGCGCTATACCCAACCCGTATTGTTCGCGGTTGAGTATGCCTTGTCAAAGCTGGTGATGGAGGCCGGCGTTAAGCCAGACTATCTTATTGGTCATAGCATTGGTGAATACGTAACAGCCTGTATAGCAGAAGCTGTCAGCCTCAAAGACGCGCTTAAACTAGTCTGCGCCCGCGGAAAATTAATGGATGAGCGATGTAAGCCGGGCAGTATGGTCGCTGTATTCATGGATTTCAATGAAACGCAAGCTCTCTTGGATAAGTCCGATTTGCAGCTTGATGTTGCCGCCTCAAATTCCCCCATGTGTACGGTTATCGCAGGAGAAACCGAAGAAATCAAAAGGTCCGTTGAGCTTTTTGAAAGCATGGAAATAAAAACCAAACTACTGGACGTTCGGCATGGTTTCCACTCTCGGCTAATGGACCCAATGCTGAAGGAATATATCAACGTTCTGAAGAATGTGGTGTTCACTGCACCGAAGATACCCGTCGTTTCAAATTTGACAGGCGAGCTCATTACCACCGAATGGGCAGATTCTAATTACTGGATAGAGCATGTCAGAAACCCGGTTCTATTCAAAAATGGCATGTTAAAGCTGGCCGCCTTAGATGTAAAAATTGCTGTAGAAATTGCCGCTAAACCAGTGTTGTCTGGAATGGCCGCAAGAAGCCTAGCCCCAGACGCACACATATTGCCCTGCCTAAACCAAGGTCTATCCGATACCTCGTCTTTTACGCAAATGCTGGTCGGTCTTTATAACCTAGGCGAAAACATTGAGTGGGAAAGCGCAGCCCCAGCTGATGATTGGTGCCACTCAAATTTACCGCCTTACCCCTTTTTAGGGGACAACTATTGGCTTGACTGGAACGGCATTAATGATCAAACATCATCGCTCGTAGACACAGGCACCGTAGAACAGAAATTACCGGGCTCACATGTAGAAATACCCAACACCGGCGAACACTATTTTAGTGTAAAACTGAGTAGCCCGAGGTATTCCTATCTTGGCGATCATCAGCTTGCCGATCATACAATTTTCCCTGCAGCTGGATATATTACAGCAGCAATCGAGCTAAGTTCTGAAATAGCTCCGGAAAGCTCTAATACGTTTTGTTTGCAAGCGTTACGATTTACAGCGCCTTTAGTGGTAGAGGCAGACACAACACTTCAATCAAAGGCCACGGTCAATAGCGCTGGCACTTTGGATATAAGTTTCTGGGGTAAATTTGAGGATAAACCCTGGTATGAATGCGCCAGTGTCACCCTAAACACAGCAATATCTGCCGACTCTGAAAACGTGGTCTCAGTATGGCAGGAACGGCTACAAAACTTTGAAAATGCTGAATCACCAGACCTGCAGATAAACCCTAGTGATATCTACAAAGAGTGTGCATCGAAAGGGCTCTATTATGGACCCCGTTTTCAAGGCTTGCAGAACGCGCGAAAGCGTGCGGATTACGCCTGCGTAGACATCCATCTAGATAACCCGTATCCAGAAAAAATCAGTGCGCCGCTTATAGACAGCATATTCCAAGCCTTGCTGTGTTTAAGCCCCGAGGTTGATGATAAAAAACTCGTATTCATCCCGAACAGTATTGAAAGACTTGACGTATTTGACCGCATGAGTGGAACTGTCAAAGTATTAGCGACAATAACCAACAAGCCAGCGGTCACTTCAAAGGGTGACACCATCTGCGCTGAAGTTGGAGTGTTTTCTGAAAACAACCAGTTGCTTATGCGTATTTCTGGTTTCGAATTACACTGCATGACCGCGGCCAGTCTCATTGGCAATATACTACCCAGCCATCTCGATTTTGTTTATACGCCTCAATGGAAATACCTAGGGGAAATTGACGCGCCTTCGCACACCTCAGAATCGGAAGCTACCGGAAGGACACTCATTATTACCTCTCAAAAAACAGCGTACTTGGCTAGCGAAATTGTTGAGCTATTGGGTCAGAAGGTGTGCATTACCTTATCCCCTGAAGCCATTAAGTGCGATGGAGAACATCGCACAGTAGATTTTAATGACGCCGTTGCGCTAGAAGCATTTTTGGGCAGCAAACCAGGCATAGACCACGTAATCAATCTCCTTAGTCTCGCTATCGACAATAAAGGCAAACCTGACAACAGCGATCCATATTCACTGAACTCCTTGCGCTTGCTACAAGCCATGGATCGTCAGGGACTATTAACAAACAATGTATTGGTAAAAACCGTAACGAATCAATGTACCGGGTTTCCCACAGACATAACGTTTAATGTAAAAGGCGCTGTAGATGTTGGCTTAACGGCTGCCGCGAGTAATGAATACCCTCCACTCGAAAGTATTCAGCTCGATGTGAAGCTTGCGAACACGATGGATGAAAGCGCCTTAGCGGGTATTGCTAGGTTTATTACCGCCCGTCCGCCTATCGACTCGTCGTCTTTAGTTTTGCGAGAACGCTCCATTTATTGCAATGAGCTTCAACCGTTCAAAATGGATAATATTGGTAATAAGGGATTTAAATCTCAAGGTACCTATTTGATTGTTGGAGGAGCGGGGGGAATCGGTGAATCCCTCACTCAACATTTAGTAAAGCAATACGATGCCAATGTCGCTTGGATAGGCCGACGAGCTATCGACGAAGATCTAACGGAAAAACTAAAGTCAATAAATGTTGATAGGGAATCTGTTCTCTATATTCAAGCCGACACCCGAAATATCAATGAAATGCGTGCGGGTATTACTCAAATCCAAGAGGCCTTTGGTCGTATAAATGGCGTCATACATTCGGCATTAGTCTTGGATGATAACCTGATTTCACAAATGTCTGAAAGCGCATTTACACGGGTGCTTGAACCGAAAACAACCGGAACAGAAAATCTAGTGGAAGCCTGCGCCGCCCTCGACTTAGATTTTGCACTGTTCTTCTCGTCTGCAAATGCTTTCGTTGCAAATGCCGGCCAATCAAACTATGTGGCTGCCTGTAAGGCAAAAGATGCATTGGCTTCTCAATGGCGTCTAAAGGTCAATTATCCGGTGAAGGTTATTAACTGGGGGGTATGGAGCGAAGTTGGCATTGTCGCTAACGAATATTACCGCCAATCGCTTGCGGAGAAAGGCATCTATTGCATCGATACGGAAGAAGGTATCGATATTATAGAAAAATGTTTGAGCTCCCCCGCAAATCAAATTGTACCGTTTAAAGCAGAACAAGCAGTTTTAAGCGCCATATCTGTACAAAACACCTACGAGCACATCTCAGTTGAGAGCGCATCACTTATCGATGGCCAAAACATTATAAAAACGGCAGAGTTTGACGGTGCACTCGGAATTGATCTAGAAGAGTTCGAAAATGGTTTTGACAAGTTAAATGATTTTTCAGTCAAACTAACCTTGGCAGCTTTTTACAGCGACGAAACTGACGCGATCACAGCAACATCGTTACCGGAAAACAAATACACAAAAGCTTATGCGCCTTTTGTCGCTGCAGCAGAACAATATATCAACGCTTTTTTGAAAAAACACGCTATTGAGCTTTCTGAGGTTGTCGTTGCTAGCAAGGCAGAGCTCGAAGCTGAATTCCAAAACTTGAACTCACGTTTCCCATGGATAGAAGCAGAGTTAGCATTAGTATGGCAATGTGGGACGCATCTCGAACACATTCTCAGCGGAGAGGTATCTGCTACAGATATCATATTCCCCGGTATGGATATGAGTTTAGTAGAGCGGGTTTATAAAAATGGTCCATTCTGCCAATTTACAAATAATGCTATAGCAAACCAAATACAGAGCTTGACTACAGCAGCAGCACTCTCTGATAAGACTCGACCGCTGAGAATTCTCGAAATTGGTGCGGGTACCGGTGGCACAACTGAATCTGTACTCTCCGCGCTAGCGGGTTGCAGCGAAGCAAACCACGCCAAAATTGAATATTACTATTCTGACATCTCCTCTGCGTTTCTGTCTCACGCTCAAAATAAATTCTTAAATTCAGATATCACCATTGAATACCGCTTACTGGATATCGAAAAAGACCCTTTTCAGCAAGGTTACAGCGAAGGGATGTTTGATATAGTCATGGCATCCAATGTCATTCATGCAACTGAAAACCTGCAAAACACCCTAAACAACATTAAGAAAGTACTTTGCCAGAACGGTACATTAGTGCTTGGTGAGTTGTCTAAACGCCAAACGTTCTTGACCATCACATTCGGATTACTCGAAGGCTGGTGGCTGTCTAACGATGCTTTCCGTCGTATCGAACATTCTCCTTTACTCTCCGCAGAGCAGTGGCAAAGCACATTAAACGAGCTGGGGTTTCAGAGCACCGCCTTAAAAACATCCATGAGCGAAAATCCATCGGCTTATCAAGCGGTAATATTGGGTTCTAGTGATGGAATTTATAAGGCAGAAATCAGCGTTGATATACCAAAAGCAAAGTTGACGCATAGCTCGGAAATAAAAGACGTGGCAGTCAGTGTCATCAGCGCCGAAGAATTACTTTATTCCGCTAGTCACGACGAAAAAGATCTCATTACAGAGAATATTATTCAATATCTCAAGGGAAACCTCAGTGATATTTTGCGGCTAGATTATAGCCGCTTCGACGAAGGCGACGCTGCGTTTACAGAATCAATGCTTAACAGTTTCGGGCTAGATTCACTCACGGCGATGGAGCTTCGTAATAGGCTGAAAAAATTCTTGAAAATTGATGTTCCCGCAACGGTTCTATTGGGGGGCAATGCTGTTTCTGTGGTTGTAACACGCATATACGAGTTGTTAAAGATTAATGCTGTGGTCAGTATTGAAGAAGATTATAGTGCTGAAGCTGTCAGTGACGACATGGAGAGCTTTGTCATATGAGTGTTGAACAGTTAATGCTAAAGCTCGCCTCTCAGCATATTCGGATGAGTGAAACTAACGGAGAGTTGTCAATTAAGGCCCCTAAAGGCGTCATGACACAAGATCTAGCTCGCGAGATTAAGGAGTACAAGCCTAAGATCTTACAGTTTCTGCGTAATAAATCTACTGATGAAACTGCTGCCTTTGAGGTGATACCTGAGCGAGAAACCTTATTTGAACCGTTTCCATTTTCAGACCTGCAAGTCGCGTTCTATATGGCAAATAATCCCTATATGGAATATCACGTTAGGCCGCATTACTACAACGAATTCAAGAAATCTGAATTCGACATTCAACGCTACCAAGCCGCTATCAATAAGGCTTTACGCCGCCACCGTGGTGATGCCGTTATGGTCACCGAAAATGAACAGCTCTGCGTTCTAAAAGAGTTGCCCGAGCTTGAATGCAAAATTCACGACCTATCTGCACTGACGGAGTTGGCACGTGAACAGGCTATGTTAGCAATTCGCGCTAGAATGAGTCGCCAAGAAATACCGCTGGATACATGGCCATGGATGGATATTGAGATTTGCCATTGGACGGTCAATGGCGCCCAGCAAGCGCGCATTCACAGTAATTTCAATAATTTCTATTCAGACGGTTTTGGCGTAACCGTTTTACAGCGAGAGATTGATGCTTTCTATCTTCAACCAGACTTAAAACTACCGGAGCTCGAACTAAGCTACCGCGATGCCGTACTCGGTCTTGAGGCGCTAGCCAAAACACCGGAAGGTCTTGCCGCCAAAAATTATTGGTTATCTCGTTTAGACGATTTACCTGAGCCGCCACCGCTACCTAGAATTTCAACTGTTGATACACGTTGCCGATCGGAGCTACAGCGTCGAGATTATATTCTCCCGGCAGAAAAATGGTCAGCGGTAAAAAGTACAGCTAAGAAGTATGGCCTCACCCCAAGCTCCGTCATCATCACCGCTTACGCCGAAATTCTGTCTCTATGGAGCGGCACCGATCACTTTATTCTGAGCAATATGGTCACAAGGCGACTACCTATTCATAAGCAAATTAGGGAAGTGGTTGGTAACTTCGCATCGCTTTATCCTTTAGAAATTGATTTGCGTTCAGAGGGTAACTTCGTTGAGAAAACACTTGTTGTTCAAAACCAAATATTGAGTGATTCCGATAATCGCCAATATGGTGGTATGCAGGTTATGCAAGCCTTCAATCAACGCATGGGTGAATTCGGAAAAGTTCCTTGCCCCTTCGTGGTAGGAAGTGCGCTCTTTATGCAAGGCTACAAAAAAGCCGATTATTCCTGTCTAGAAACATCACAAACACTGCTAGATCACCAGTTTTGGGAGCTAGAGGACGGCGGGTTTTATTGCGTTTGGGACCTTCTAGAGCAGTTTTTTCCATCAGGAATGATCAATCAAATGTGGAAGGCCTACCTAACGGTATTAAATAGCTTGGCTGAAAGTGAATCGGTCTGGACACAATCTCCGTCAGCTATTGCTTTAACCTACACCGCGTTTAAAAAGGCTCTCCCGCCAAAACCAGAGATCCGTGAAAACGAAAACACCGCTAATAGCAATGAACAACCACGACTATTGCATGAAGCCTTTGAAAATATTGCACTCGAAAGGGCGACAAAAACAGCCATTTCAGTTGCCGGGCGAGAAACACCTTACCGCAGTTTACATGAACTCAGCACCAGCATTGCCGTTGAGCTACAAGAGCTCGGCTTGGCCAACAATGAGTTAGTCGCCTTGGTTATGTATCGAGACGAAAAACTAATAGCATCAACAATCGCAACGTTGAGCTGTGGGGCAGCATACCTGCCCGTTGATCCCGCTTACCCAGAAAATAGAATTCATTATCTTCTTGAAAACTCCAAAGCAAAAGTAGTCATCAGCTGTGAACCCTTCGTCAGCGCCTTAAGCTGGCCTAACGGTGTAACGGTCGTTAATCTCGACAAAATCACTAAAGCACATTCGGACTTACCCAAAGCAACGCCACAGTCAATATCAGCCCTCCCCAGTAATACCGTGTCAGATACGGATCTCGCTTACGTTATCTACACCTCAGGCTCTACGGGTAACCCTAAAGGTGTCATGATTGATCATCGTGGTGCGCTGAATACCGTAATCGATATAAACGAACGCTACAGCGTCAATGCGGAAGACACCATTTTTGGCGCGTCTTCATTCAGCTTTGACCTCTCAGTGTACGATGTCTTCGCAACCCTTAATTCGGGCTGTAAGCTTGTCTACCCGCAACCCAGTCTCGCATCCAATCCCGCGCATTGGTTGCAGACAATGGAAACCGAGAAGGTCACCGTGTGGAATTCCGCTCCGCCACTGATGACGCTGTTAAGCGAAACGGCAATTCGTCAAGAGCGACAGTTACCGCATTTGCGGTTAGTGATGCTAAGCGGCGACTGGATTCCCCTTGATCTGCCAGAAAAAATTCGACGTATAGCACCCAATGCAAAAGTTGTCAGTTTGGGCGGAGCAACAGAAGCATCCATATGGTCAATTTATTACGATATTGAAGCCATTAACCCCGACTGGAGCAGTATACCTTACGGAAAGGGCCTAAAAAATCAAAGCTGGAAAATTCGTGATCATTGGGGGCGAGAGGTACCTGAAGGTGCAATTGGCGAATTGCACATTGGGGGCATTGGGCTTGCGAAAGGCTATTGGGCCGATGAATCAAAAACAAACGCTAGCTTTATTTTTGATGACATTACAAAACAACGTCTATACCGAACAGGTGACCTTGGGCGGTTTATGCCAGACGGCAATATTGAATTTCTAGGACGCAAAGATTCTCAAGTAAAAATCCAAGGCTATCGTATTGAACTTGGTGAAATTGAATCCGCTTTACAGACCCATCATGATATCGATAACGTCATTGTGCTTGCCAAACAGCAAGGACAAAACAACGATGGAAAAACCCGCTCAAGAGAAAAGGTTCTCGCTGCCTTTATCGTTGCATCCTCGCCCCGTCAGCAACTCGTAAACTCGAAAAGCGGCGAATCAACAAGCGATTTTATATCAGACTTAAGACAATTTATTGGTGAAAGCTTACCCGCCTATATGGTACCAACCCACTGGGTATTTTTAGAGGAGATACCCATTACCAGTAACGGTAAAATCGACCGAAAGGCTTTAGCTAATTTATCAGTAGACTCTGCGGCCAGTGCCAAGCCCTCTAAGACACTGGTCTCTCGACCAGCACGCGGTGCAGTAGAAATTACCTTGGCGCAGGTATGGCGTGACGTTCTCGACATTGAAACAATTACCGCTACGGATGACTTCTTTGACCTCGGGGGAACGTCCTTTGATGCCGTGCGTTGTTTGTCTCTAATTCAGGAGGAGCTCGGCAAAGCGCTGTCGTTAGGTGATGTATGGCAGTTGCGTACCATTGAAGCGATCGCGGCTCATCTGGAGAAAGACTCTGGCCAATCTTCAGGTTTAACAAAAATCAATAATCGTTCCGGCCAAGTAGGCTTGTTTCTCATTCATCCTGGAGGAGGGCAAATCATTGGTTACTACCCATTGGCAGAAAAACTGGAAATGCCTGTCTATGCGATTTCCGCTGGATTTTCCGAAGTCGAGAATGGCATTCTCGACACTATTGAAACGGCAGCCTCTCACTATGTGAGCCTAATTAAGGAAGAGCAGGGCACGGGTCCCTATCGCATCGCGGGGTGGTCATCGGGTGGCTGTATTGTTCACGAAATCGCCAAGCAACTCGAAGCTCTGGGTGAAAGAGTGGAGTTGGTCACCATGCTCGATGCACCGGCACCGATGCAACATGACATTATTGAACGCAAAGACATGATGCTGGGTTTCTTTGAAGATCTGGGCCTAGCGCTTGATGTCACAAGCATACAAATTGATGGAAACACCTATTCCGATGTTGAACTTTTTCAGCGTTTTCTCAGTATTTTTAACGAGCAACTGAATGATTCTGCTACGTCTAACGTGGTCTTGAATTACGACCAGATGTTCCCAATGTACCGGGTTTTTGAAGCGTGCGTAAATGCTGTTAGAAACTATAAGCCCAATCCCATCAATACAAAAATTACAGTTATTAGAGCCAGTGAGGGAGAAGTCACCGAATTTGCGGGTCATCCCTGCGGTGCTAGCCTAGATTGGGGTTGGGACGGGTTTAGCTCTATGGGTGCTGAGGGAATTATGGTGGAGGGTTCTCATCACACCTTCTTGCGGGAAGAGAATGTGCACCGTGTTGCATCCCTTATTAATCAAAAAATCGCCGAAAATGTGCAAGCGCATAGTAAAGGTCAAGACGAACGAATCGTCGAACTATAGAGGACATTAGTGTGGATCAATTAGACCAAAATACCAATTCTTTAAACGGAAATTCAGAATCGGCGAGTGGTGCTTTTGAGGCGGCGGCGCTAATTCTGGTAAAACTTGCTGAACTAAACATTAAGGTCAAGCTAAAGAACGGGAATTTACATCTCAATGCTCCTCACGGCGTTTTGGGCAAAGAACTACTGAAGGAATTAAAAGACAACAAAGCGTCCATCGTTAAATATTTAGAAAACTCAAATGACAGTCAACTTGAGACAAACTGGCCATCTATTACGCCAGACACCGAGAATAAATTTCTTCCTTTCCCCTTGTCTGAGGTACAACATGCCTATTGGATTGGACGTAGTAAGGGCATCGAGTTTGGAAATGTTGCTACCCACTACTACTACGAGCTGGCTTCTGATAGCGTCGACTTAGAAAAATTCAATGCAGCCCTTGTTAAGCTAATTGAGCGCCACGACATGATGCGAGCCATCGTTATGGAGGGTGGACAACAGAAAATTATGGAGCAAGTGCCAGCCTATGTCGTCCGCACCTATGATTTTCGTCATGAAAGTGATGTAGTAAAGAAAACGCGCATGCTCGCCCTTAGAGCCGAAATGTCTGCACAGCTATTGCCAGCGGATACGTGGCCATTATTTGACATTCGAGCCGTTCGGTTAAGCGATACAAAAACGCAATTGTATTTTAGCTGGGATTTTATTAATCTCGATGCTTGGAGCGTCTATGCCATTTGCCGGGAGTGGAATGTGCTGTACGACGATATCGATGCAGTACTGCCACCTATAGAAATGAGCTATCGTGATTACATTCTCGCAGAGTTGGAACTTCGCGAATCTGAAGTGTACAAGCGTGACAAAGAGTATTGGTGGAATCGCTTAGACTCCATACCAGAAGCTCCCATTCTTCCCGTAAAGAGCAATACCAACCCCAACCATCGCCATACCTTTACACGTCGTAGGTTCGCCCTAGACGGCCAAAAATGGCAACAGTTAAAAACACAGGGGGCGAAATTAGGGATTACACCATCCAATATCCTACTAGCCGCTTATGCAGAAGTATTGGCCATATGGAGCAAAGAAAAACATTTCACACTGAACATGACGTTTTTCAACCGCCTGCCTTTGCACAAAGATGTGTATAGCATCGTCGGAGACTTCACCTCTTTAACCCTTTTAGAAATTGACGCGCGATCACCCACAACTTTGGCAAATCGAGCGAAGTCCATTCAATCACAATTTATGCAGGATTTCGAACACCGCATGGTGAGCGGCGTTGAAGTTATGCGTGAATGGGCTAAACGACGCAATCTTTCTCTACAAGCGTCAATGCCAGTTGTCTTCACCAGCTGCCTGGTTCTTAACTCGGCTGAAGGCGATGATTCCAGTTTAGTCGAGTCTTTTGGCGATCTTACTTACGGAATTAGCCAAACACCACAAGTATGGCTAGACAACCAAATCATGGAAGATAAAGATGGTTTGGTCTTCAATTGGGATGCCGTCGAAGAAGTTTTCGCACCCGGCGTATTGGATGAAATGTTCGAAGCCTATTGCAATTTGATTCTACGCTTGGCGGAAACTCCCGAGTATTGGAACAACAAACTGCCCGTGGCTATTCCACAAGCGCAAGTTGACCTAATTACTCAAAACAACGCTACCGCCAACGAAGTACCAACAACCTTGTTACACGAAGGTTTTGTCAATAGGGCTCAATCACAACCCAATGCAATTGCTGTGCGCACAAACAATATAGAGTGGAGCTATGCTGAGCTTCTACAGCGCAGTTTAGTATTGGCAGAGGAAATTGTTCGATTAGGCGCAGCAGACGATAGTAACTTGGTGGGAATTGTCGCTGAAAAAGGGCCCTTTCAAATCGTCGCCGTGTTCGCTGTTCTATTGGCCGGAAAGGCCTACATGCCCATAGACCCAGATTTACCTAAAGCTCGTATTGAACTGCTCTTTCAGCAAAGTCAATCGACGCTAGCAATCATTGACCGTTCAGCTAGGTTATCACAGCTACCAGAGCATATTACACCGATACAAATAGATGAAGATCACAATTCAAGTTCGTCTTTAAATGCAACATTACACCAAACACAGTCTGAATTGGCCTACGTTATTTTTACGTCTGGCTCAACAGGGGTTCCCAAGGGCGTGATGATCGACCATTTGGGTGCTGTAAATACCTTGCAGCATATTAATCGTCTGTTTAACGTAGAAAGCAGCGATAGTGTTTTAGGCGTTTCCTCTCTAAGTTTCGACTTATCGGTATACGACATTTTTGGTGTATTGGCCGCCGGCGGTTGCTTGGTGCTGCCAGATGCAGACAAATCCTCTGCTCCAGAACATTGGTTAGAACTCATTCAGAAATACAACATTACGCTGTGGAACTCTGCACCACCACTGTTAACCATGTTAACAAACTATATGGAAGGGTTTGAATGTAAACCCAACTACAGTATTCGCTTAACCTTATTGAGCGGTGATTGGATACCTCTCGATACAAAAGACAAACTCAATAAGCATTTATGCATGTCAAAACTGATTAGCCTCGGTGGTGCCACAGAGGCCTCTGTTTGGTCTATTTATCATCCTGTTAAGTCGGTAGAGGCTAGCTGGAAAAGCATTCCTTACGGCAAAGCGCTACCCAACCAGACAATGTATGTTTTAGATGACAATCTTCAACACAGGCCTCTCCACACCGTAGGGAAAATCTATATTGGTGGTATTGGGCTGGCTAAAGGTTATTTGAATGATAGCGAAAAAACCGATCGTCATTTTATTACCAGCGAGTTTGGCAGGCTCTACTATACCGGTGATTTAGGGCGGTATATGGGTGATGGTGAGATTGAATTTTTAGGTCGAGAAGACGACCAAGTAAAACTGCGCGGGCATCGCATTGAGCTTGGAGAAATTACCAGCGTATTGCGAGGCCATGAGGCCGTAGAAAATGCCGTTGCGGTCATTAATGGCGATAGCCGACAAGACCAAAGCCTATGGGCATTCCTACAAATTGATCAGGACAAAATGGCAGACATATCGCTTCCGGTAAATGCCAGCTCCGATGCAATGGAATACAGCCCAATAGCCATTCGCCAGCGTATTTCGCAATTGGAAGAACGCAGCCCTTCAACGCCTTTAAGCGAAGAACATATCCGCATGTGGCAGGGTTTGGACGAACTCTACTTTGAGTCATTGATAAACTTATTTGCAACTAATAACACTTTTCAAGCCGGAAAAGCTTATACCCTACAAGAACTACAGACCGAGCTTTTACTGGCGCCTAGATACCAGCGTTGGTTAAGTAGAGCATTACGCTTTTTGGCTGAAAGAGGAATCTTGGCAGAAAACAATGAGTGCTATTCTTTAGTTGGCGAATGGCCAGTAAGTCATTTGCAAGAAAAAGCTGGTCAATGTGAAAGCCAACTTGTAGAAATCCAGGGGCTAACCGACCACGAATCAAAATGGTTCACCATGGGCGCTCTAAAGCTACTCGATATTTTGCAAGAAAAAATCCACTCAGCAGAACTCTATACCGCAACCGAAACCGCCATCATTTACCAAAAACTGTTTCCAGAGTCTCATATTCAACTGGTTAACACCATCGACTGCATGCTGAGTGGAACCGAACGCTCACTAAGAGTATTTGAAGTGGGCGCGGGTTTAGGTTCGGCGACGCAACATATATTGCCAAGGTTGAAAAATCGTTGTGAATCGTACGTTTTTACAGATTTATCTCCCTATTTTTTGCGCCGTGCGAAAGACCTATTTTCAGAATTTGATTTTGTCGATTACGACATCTTCAATTTGGACCACTCCCCTGAACAACAAGGCTTTGAAACTGCATCTTACGACTTGGTCATCGCCTCTAGTGTACTTCACGACGTAAGCGATATAAGGCGCACACTCGCCCACATTAAGTCTTTACTTGCACCAGGCGGCATAGTGGTTCTTCTTGAAGAAACCAAATTCCTCAAGGGATATGATTTAACCATGGGTTTACAGCAAGGTTTCGATGTATTTACAGACCTCGATATACGTCAAAGCCATTGTTTAGTCTCAGCTGACAAGTGGAAATCCATTATGATTGAAGAAGGTTTTCAATCGTCGGAGGCAATGACCGTCTCTGGAACAGTATCAGAGTACGTTGGGTTTGATGTTATTGTCGGACAAATGCCTGACAAAATTGACATACTCGACGAAGACAAATTGAATCGACACATTTTGTCCCACTTACCTTCCTATATGAAACCCAACGGCTACCATGTATTGCGGGAGTTCCCCTTAACCGCCAACGGAAAAATCGATTACCAACAGCTAACAAGTGCTAAGGCCTCAAGAAAAGCCAGTGGAAGTCAATTTCAGGCAAAAGGTGAAACGGAAGTCGCTTTACATAAAATCTGGGCCGACGTATTGGAAAAAGCGGATTTTGGTGTGAAGAGTAGCTTCTTTGAGATCGGCGGTGACTCACTACTGCTGGTCGAAGTGCGAAATAAAATTAAGAAAGAACTGGGAAAGCAGGTTGCAACCACAACCTTGTTCGAGTTCCCCACTATCGCAGAATTAGCCAAACATCTTGACAGCGATACCAAAGCTGAACAAAAGGATGACGAGACAAAAAATCGAGCTCGCAAGCAGCAAGAGGCGCTGCGTCGTCGTCGCGCTAGCACAAAAGGAGTTGAGCAAAATGTCTGATCACTCAGAAACAAGAGACCTAAACAGTATTGCCGTTATCGGCATGTCTTGCCGGTTTCCTCAGGCAGCAAACTATCGAGAATATTGGAAAAATATTGTCAGTGGGATAGAGCCAATTACCGAGCTAAGCGATAACGATATTATGGCGCTGGGGGTAAACCCAGAAGCCTTAGCACGGGCAAACTACGTTAAACGCGCAAGTCTTCTTGAAAATGCCGAAAAGTTTGATGCAGGTTTCTTTGATTTTACTGGCCGAGAAGCAAGCATTACAGCACCGGTTCAACGCCTAACACTGATGTGCGCACACGAGGCCATTGAAGATGCTAGCTATTCCCTTGATACCATAAACCGAAACGTCGGGGTTTTTATTGGTGTTAATCGTTGTGATGAATGGCAAAAACGACTCTACGAGCTTTCCAGCGAAGACGATGGCGAATTTGCCAAACAACTACAGCTTTACATTGCCAACGATCTCGATTACGCCGCAACCCGTATTTCATACAAGTTTAATCTGAAAGGCCCAAGCTTCAATATTAGTACTGCCTGCTCGACATCATTGGTCGCCATTCATCAAGCCTGCCGCTCCTTGTTATCCTATGAATGTGACATGGCTTTATCCGGTGGTGGCAATGTGGTTACCTCTTTGGATAAGGGCTATCTCCATGAAAGTGGCGGCATCCAATCAAGTGATGGTCATTGCAGAGCCTTCGATGACAGTTCCAGCGGTACTATCTTCGGCAACGGCATTGGCATTGTACTATTGAAGAGGCTCGAAGATGCAGTGGCAGACGGCGACTATGTTCATGCCATTATTCGAGGCACAGCAATCAATAACGATGGCTGCGCAAAAGTAGGCTATACCGCTCCCAGTGTGAGCGGCCAAACAGAGGTTATTGCAACAGCGTTAGCAATGGCTGAGGTCGACGCCAAAGATATTGGCTATGTAGAAGCCCATGGCACCGGAACGCGCTTAGGTGATCCAATCGAAGTGGAGGCGCTCACCAAAGCCTATCGACAGTATACACCCAACAATCAATATTGTGCCTTAGGTTCGGTTAAGACAAACATAGGACATTTAGGCGCTGCAGCTGGAGTCGCCGGTTTTATTAAAGCCGTTGAAACCCTTAAAAATGCAGAGCTAGCGCCGAGCCTACACTTTACCAAGGCGAATTCAGAAATCACCTTTGAAGAAACCCCATTTTATATTTCACAAGCCAGCAAGTCTTGGCCAAAATCAGAAACGCCCAGAGTCGCAGCACTGAGTTCGTTCGGTGTTGGCGGTACTAACGCCCATGCCATTATTGAAGAACCCAGCACAAGGCCCGCTTCAAGCTATCACAGAAAGACCTCTTTATTACTGTTAAGCGCTAAAACCACAGAAGCGCTTCGGTGCTATAACAAGACCCTAGGCGAATACCTGAGCAAGGTTGAAGACAAAGATTTGTGCGAAGTCGAGTACAGCCTTAATACTGGCCGACAGAAGTTTGACCAACGTAGTTTTTCTGTTGGGGAAACAAAAGATCAGCTTATCGATCAATTAAACACTGTAGAGATTACTGAGAATAGCCAACGTTTCCATAAACCGGCAGATACCGTTTCCGAAGGTCAGCAGTACACCGCTTTTCTTTTTCCGGGGCAGGGCTCCCAATATGTCAATATGGCTAGGGGTATCTACCATAGCGAGCCAGTGTTTAAGGCAGCGGTTGATGACTGTTGCGAGAAATTAATATCGATTGCGGGTTTTGACCTTAGAGATCTACTTTTTGTAGATCATAACCTGCCACTGGAAGCCCAAACACAAGCAGCGGAAAAATTAACCGATACCTCAGTAGCGCAGCCAGCGCTATTTGTTATTGAGTTTGCTTTGGCGCAATTATTAAAGCATTGGGGTATCGTCCCCGATAGGCTTATCGGCCATAGTATTGGTGAATATGTTGCAGCATGTTTAGCCCAGGTCTTTACCCTAAATGACGCACTAACTTTAGTGGCCGGCCGCGGAAAGTTAATGGCCTCTATGCCAAGTGGGCGTATGCTCGCCGTAGAGCTTGCGGAATCAGAATTGAGCCCACTTCTTGAGGGGTGTGACATTGCGATCATCAATGGTCCTCAGTGGTGTGTAGCCTCAGGAACTCACCAGCAGATAGAAAAGCTCGAAACAGTTTTAAAGAACAAAGGCGCGCAATGCCGAAAAGTTCATACGTCTCACGCCTTCCATTCCCACATGATGGACCCCGTACTAGAAGAATTTAGAGCCTTACTACAAAAGGTATCACTTAACGAACCCACTATTCCATTTGCCTCCAACGTTACCGGAAACTGGATATCCAGCGCACAAGCAAAAGACCCAGAATATTGGGTGAGGCAACTACGCGGTACCGTTCAGTTTTATGAGGGTGCGAAAACACTGACGCAAGAAGGTAAAGGCATTCTTATAGAAGTTGGGCCAGGGCAAACGCTAACAAGCCTAATCAAGGGCTACAAAAGCAGCACCCAACAAACGCGCGAGATAGCCTTGTGTCGCCAGATAAAACAGCAATACCCGGATACAACCTTCTTGCTTAAGGCCGTTGGCGAGCTATGGCAGGCCGGTATAGATTTCGACTTGGATGCCTTTTATGAAAACAATACTCTTTTACGCCGTCCTGTTCCAACATACCCATTTCAGCTAAATCAATATGGATTGACTAGAACGTCAAAGTCTTCTGACACTTCGGCGAGCACGCTTGCCATTTCCAATACAGCGGAAAACACGTCAAATGTAACGTTGTCCTTTGCAGAGCAAATCCTCTCAAGTGACTCCCCTTTATCACTCGCAACAGATTTCGTTGCGATCAATGTACAAGCACTATTTGGCACAGAGACCGTAGAGAGAACCTCGGCACTGGTAGAAATGGGTTTAAGTTCGCTCATGGCCATCGAAATGCGAACCTTGCTCAATAATGCAGCCAAACAAGATTTTATCGCGGTAGTTGACCTGCTTGATGAAAACGCGACGATTGATAATATTGGGAAAAAACTCTTAAGTGTTATCAAATTAAATCACACAGAAAGCGCTACGCCTCAATCGGATAGCGCCCTTGTAAATGAAACGGCATCGGGTATCTCTCCTGCGTTGGCGGTAGAAGCCGCAGAAGATACACTGGAACCCGCCCAGCAAAGTATTGCTCTAACGGCTACCAACCTTTCGAACAAACTACGCATTGAGCCCGATTTAGCCTCTGTGCTCGAACCCTTTCCTTTAACCGATATCCAACAGGCCTATTGGATAGGGCGGCACAGTGGAACCGAAGGTGGAGATGTTGCCACCTATGCCTACCTTGAGATCGAACTTAAAGAGCTAGACCTACAGCGATATGAAGCATCGCTCAACACCCTTATACAGCGCCACCATATGTTGCGGATGATTGTTCAAGAAGACGGCCAACAGCGTTTCCTTGAAACAGTCCCTCACTATGCCATTCCGTTTGATAATCTCAGTGAACTTTCTGAAGATAAGCGTGAGCATATTCTTAATAGCTTACGAGACACCATGTCACATCAGATTTTGGACACCACAGTTTGGCCCTTGTTTGAAGTTAAAATAAACCAAATTGCGGAGAACAACTATCGCCTGCATTTCGGCTTTGACTTCATGATAGTAGACGTATTAAGTCTACTGGTTTTCTTTCGGGATATGTTTCTCATTTACGCCGGCGAGGATGCACGTCTCGATCCACTCACCCTAAGTTTTCGTGATTATGTAAACTTCGAAACCGAGCAGAAGCTATCGCAAGGCTATACAGGCTCGAAAACCTATTGGCTAAACCGTATAAAGACGCTGCCTCCCGCGCCACAGCTACCTATGACCTGCGTGGCAGACTCTATTGTCAACCCTCGTTATACCCGGCGCGATTTCACCATCGACGAACCAACATGGAGTCGCCTGAAGGCCACCGCTAAGGCGAACAAAATCACCCCTTCAGTGGTTGTTGCTACCGCATATTCAGAAGTTCTAACCAAATGGTGTCAGTCTCCAGATTTTACACTCAACCTTACAATATTTAACCGTCCAAACTTACACCCGCAGATGAATGATCTGATTGGTGACTTTACCTCATCTGTATTGCTTGAAGTCAACATGGCCGAAACACTAAGTTTTATTGAATCAGCCAAGCGCGTTCAAAACCGATTAATGACAGACTTAGAGCACCGTCAATTTAACGGTGTTGAGGTGTTGAGAGCACTGAATAGCCAATCGGGTAGTTATCAATCAGTGGTAATGCCGATCGTACTGACCAGTGCATTGGGGCTTGATCAATATTCAGAAACAAAGCTGCTGGGTATTAGCGAAGAAAAAATGGCCCTTTATCACGAGATGATGAATCTAGGCCATACCATTTCGCAAACATCGCAAGTGTGGCTGGATCATGTTGTACGAGAAAAGGATGGCATTTTACACTGCAACTGGGACGCCTTAGAGCAATTGTTCCCGCCAGGTGTTTTGGATGAAATGTTCACTGCGTACTACGACCGCCTGATTGAACTCGCCAACAATGGCGACCACGCGTGGCATTCATTACGCGATACAGAGCTGCCACTAGAGCAAAGCCTAAGACGCGACCAGGTTAATGCAACCAGCAAGGTTCAAGACCAACGCCAACTCAGTGAAATCTTTGACGAAGCGGTGGCCGCTTTCCCTAACAATCTGGCCATTATCAATCGAGGCAAAAACATAAGCTACCAGCAGCTGCAGAATATTGGACTTCGGCTGTCGACCAAAATTCTATCTTCTAAGCATGCTCCCAAAAGAAATGAGCTTGTCGCCATTGTGATGGATAAAGGTTGGGAGCAAATTGCTTCCGTGTTTGGCGTGCTTTACGCTGGCGCAGCGTATTTACCTGTTGATGCTTCACAACCCAACGAGCGCATTGATCAAATAATTGAAGAAGGCGAGGCTAAAATTGTTCTCACCCAGGGCCACCTAGTGGAAACGCGCGTATGGCCCCAGGGGGTTGAAGTCATAGTCCTCGATGACGAGCTATTACACGCCGCCACAATTGCACTTAAGCCTTCCGAAATTCAGCGCAGTAGCACTACTAACTGCCGAGATTTGGCTTATGTGTTATTTACCTCCGGCTCAACAGGAAAACCCAAGGGCGTAATGGTTAGTCACCACGCGGTTGTTAACACCGTTTTGGACATTAATGAACGCTTCGATATTACAGAAACTGACCGCCTGATCGCGATCAACGCACTTAACTTTGATTTGTCCGTTTACGATATATTCGGCGGCCTTTCCTGTGGCGCCGCTCTTGTGATGCCGGAATACACCCGCGCACTTGATGTTACCCACTGGTTAGATCTTGTAGCAGAATACAAGGTCTCGGTTTGGAATACGGTACCGGCAATTGTTCAACTATTTATCGATGAAATCGAAACGCTAGACGCTGACACAAGACAAAAGCGTTGTTTATCTTTACGCTTCTTCATGATGAGTGGCGATTGGATACCGGTGGAACTAGCGCGCCGAATTCAGCAGGCGTTATCTAGCGTAAAAGCGATAAGCCTTGGAGGGCCGACCGAGTCTACCGTTTGGTCTATTTTCTACCCCATTGAGAACATTGGGGATTCATGGAAAAGTGTGCCCTATGGTAAACCACTGAGTAACCGCCAACACCTTATATGCCACGAAAATTATACCGATTGCCCCGAGTGGGTCACCGGAGAAATTCTTACTGGAGGCCCGGTCGGGCTGGCAGATGGCTACTGGCGTGACGAAGAACGCACCCAGCGTTTATTCATTACGCATCCTCAAACCGGTGAAAGGTTCTATAAAACCGGTGATTTAGGCAAATTTCTACCCGACGGGAATATTGAATTTGTTGGCAGAAAAGATTTTCAGGTGAAGATTCAAGGCCACCGTATAGAACTGGGTGAAATTGAACATCAGCTTGAAAAATGCGAGGGTGTAAAACGGGCAGTGGCTCTGGCACTTACCGATGCAAGCAATACAACTCAAGCCAAAAACACCCTATTGGCGTTTGTGGAGCAAGAAAAAGACGACTCCTTAGCGGAGTTCTTAAACGACCCCAAAATACTCACAAACCCGACGGATATTGCTCTGTTCAAAATGGAGCAACACGGCATTAATCAATTTGAGTCCAATAACGTTATTCCCTTGGTCAATAAACCACGAGAAGGGAAATCTATCGCGCTAACCAGCGTTACTTTGCACCACATATTTAAAGGTGCAGAAACCACAACCGACCAGCCCGTTTCGCAAACCGCTTTTGGTGAATGGTTGGCCTGCATGGCGCAAGTACCCATAGAAGGTTATAGCTTGCCAAAGTATTTCTACCCTTCAGCCGGTTCGGCGCATAGCGTGCAACTGTATTTTGCAATAGACGATGGAGCACTCCAAAATGCCGATCAGGGTATTTATTACTACAACCCTATAGACCATGCTCTACAACAGGTAAGCCATCACGCTGGAACAACGCTCAACGTAAAAGACATTCTCGCCGATAGAAAACTCGTTGCTTTTTTCGTTTTGTATAAGCCTGCAGTTGAATCTCTCTACGGCCAAGTTGGGGTAGACAGGCTGGCCATCTTAGAAGCAGGTCACATGGCCTATCTATTAGCTGCGGCTGCACCAAACGCCGGAATAACGTTGGGCAGCGTAACAGCAATACAATCCGAACAACTGATAGAGCACCTACAACTTAATAACGACTATAGCGTTATACAGGCCTTAGATGTTGCACCTTCTAACACTCATCAACCGGGTTTGGAAAAAGTCAAGCCACTAAATGCCGTCGCCAGACAAAGCTATAGAACCTTTAATAGCAACGTCGTGTCAGCAGATAACTTCAGTGCTCTTCTGGGCCAATGGAAAACACAAACGGCTGAAATATCGCACGAGCTAGATAGGAGTATTCAAGTATTCCTCTATATAAAACACCAAGCTATAGACTCCACTGAAGGCGGCTTTTATACCTTTGATTTTGTTAATGGCAACCTTACATTACTGACAGCCGTAGACCCGCATCAGCCCCCCAAGAATTTTCAGTATGCGCGAAATGCGAAAATTCACCGCGAATCGGCCTTCACTATTATTGTAACGGCCAAAAAAGACGCTCTACTGGCGCATGGCCGGCGCAGCTTACTCTGTACAGGCTTTCTAGCACAGGCCTTACAAAACGTATGCACCGACCTTGGTATTGGCATTTGCTGTACTGCCGGCGCTAAACAGCAAGTTGCAGAACATTGCTTTCCAATAACATCTAGCGATGACATTATTTACTGCTTGGAAGCCGGTTCAATTTCTAAATCGCAAACGGAAACCTGGGTGACAGAAGGCATGCAAGATCACTCAGAAGAAAAAGAACTGGAGCTTCGATGTAAGCAATATTTACAGGCTAAGCTCCCTTACTATATGGTTCCTTCAAGAGTTGTTAGCTTGGACGCTTTACCCTTAAACCACAACGGAAAAATTAACCGGAAGGCCCTTGAGAATATGGCGTTTTCCGATACCGATGAGCATATTGAACATGCTGAAATCGTAGCGCCCATTGACGACATTGAAACTGCACTTGTTGAAATTTGGAAAACAATTCTATCTGTAGACGAAATTAGCACACATGGAAACCTCTTTGAATTGGGCGGCGACTCACTCGTGGCAACAAAGTTAATCTCTGAAACAAACCGGCAATTAGAGGTTACGCTATCTCTACATAAGCTATTCGCAGACCCTACGATTGTAGGGCTAGCAAAAGAGGTGAGAACCCAGCTGCAATCCCAATCAACAGATGAAAGTAGTACGGCAAGTGCTTCTGAACTGTTAATGGATTTCAGGGAAGCCGTTGAGTTAATGAAGCAAGATTCGCTGTTGAATGATACGGTATGCCCGCCATCACTGGAAGAATGCGCTCCAGTAGCAGACACCCAAAAGCTCATATTTTTGACGGGAGCTACTGGCTTCCTTGGTGCTTACGTTCTGGCAGAACTCCTAAACACCACGCAAGCCGATATTTGTTGCCTTTCCAGACCTCATGGTGGGCAAGCCGCCTCAGGCAGGGTTTACGAAAACCTTAAAAAGTACGGCATTTGGAAAGATACCTTTCTTGACAGAATTACCTGTGTAGAAGGGGACTTGTCCCAACCAAAACTGGGCTTTTCAGAGTCAACCTTTGAACATCTTAGCCAAAATGTCGATGCCATTTTTCATGTTGGAGCTCAAGTTAACTACGCGCGCTCGTATCAAGACATTCGTGATACCAATGTTACAGGCATGAATTCGGTCATCTCTCTAGCAACTCAACGCAAGATTAAACCAATCACCGTCATATCAACTAAGTATGTTTGTTTTGCTTTGAGTGAGGAAGGTGAAAAGCACTACCCAGCTGAGGCACCGGTTGACGACGCAGAGGGTATGTTTATTGGATACACCCAAAGTAAATGGGTAGTCGAAAAGCTAGCAGAGCAAGCCGCAACACGCGGAGTTCCTGTACGTATTGTTCGGCCAGGACAAATTACCGCTGCAGCACAAGGTTCACTCGAAATGCCAATGGACGCATTTCACCACTTGCTACGCTTATTCCGGCAGGTACAAACCATACCCAATGGAAGCGATTGGCAAGATGGTGTTATAGATGTTATTCCAGTAGACCTAGCAGCACAAAGTATTGTAAAAATTGCTACTGCTCCAGTAGAAACGCTGCAATATTTCAATTTGGTAAACCCTAAGCCATTATCAATTTCTGATTTTTTTGGGTTTATTGATGCATCTTGTGAAGGTGAAAAACCCTTTGTTAGCTTTGACCAATGGTCTTCTGACTGTACAAGTGCCATTTCAAACATGGAAGACAGAACAGCCGCATTTGTTATTGAGCGGTTTTTTATTACAACCGAACACGGACAGTTTATTCAGGGAATGTTTCGTAATGGCTATTTCACAACGGCCAATACAGAAGCCGTTATTGACAAAAATTCACTTAGCGCTATTGTGGATCATCAAACCATTTGGAATCGATATCTTGCACAACTAATCGAAGAAGGAAGAGTAGAAAAACCAAAAGAATTACTCATGTAGTTTTCAATCAAAAAATCAATTTTAATATTTCTGGGGGACAGAATGGAAAGTAAGCAACTCTTTTACCGAAACGCACTAATAATAGGCTGGATTCAGCTGCTACAAATTGTAGTGGTTATGTTTATTGTATCGATACTCCGTGCAGCCGTAGATAACGATTTCACTGGGTTCGTTAAAGACCCCGGCACACTTGGCACAAATGTAATGATCGTTGTGTTCACTATTTACGCAGCATTACCGTTTATTCTGAAACTGTTTGGCCACACATTTATGCGCTGGTTGAACTTCGGCCTATTGATTTTTTTCTTCTTGTTTTTTGTCGCCCATCAATTAACACATATGATTGTCGACCAAATGCCGCTTAACTTGTACCACCTTCTCGATTTTGCTCACCACATCATCATTCTTATCATGGCCTATATCGGTTTTCTTTGGGCACGCTGTAAAGAAGATTAAACAAAAAAGGAACTTAGCTATGAATCATCTAACTATTAAAACTGTTACTTTGGCCATTCTTGCGCTATTCCCAGCACTAGCTCTGGCACACTCTAACTCTTCGGGCTCTGGATTTACGGCAGGGCTACTGCATCCCGTTCTCGGCATGGATCACTTACTGGCAATGTTAAGTGTTGGTATAATCAGCGCTCAGTTCGGTGGCCGTTTCGTTTGGTTTGTGCCAACACTTTTTGTCATCGCAATGGTAATAGGCGAGGTTATGGGCGCCAACGGTATCGGTCTACCCTTTGTGGAGCTTGGTATTGCCACGTCGGTAGTGGTCTTGGGTTTTGGTATTATCTTCGCTCGCCACAACCAGCACTACAAATGGCTTGTTCCGTTAACCATGGCATTTGTAGTGCTATTTGGTCTTTTACACGGTCATGCACACGGCGAAGAAATGCCAAATTCCGCTAGCCCTGTTTATTACGCATTTGGGTTTATCGTAAGCACATCGCTAATTCATTTGGTTGGCGTATTAATCGGTTTCCTGTTTACGCACCGCGAGAATCTTCGTCGCGCTTCTACCATTTTGGGTGTAGCGGTTGCCGGTGCAGGTTTTTACATACTATCGGGACTATAAATACTTAAGGGTTATTGAAATGTCGAAGCCATTATCGCTCGAAAAATTGTTGGAAAATTTAGCTGTTGGTGTTATCAAGCGGCCTAAAATGTCTTTATGGCTCTGTTTGCTAGGGGCACTGCTAATGTCCATTGGTATGTCTCAGATGTATGTAGACGTTACCAATGAGTCAATGTTCAGGGACGACGATCCTGCGCTAACCCAGTTTCGCCAATTTCAATCCCAATTTGGACGAGATGATGCAGCCTTGGCTGCCATCGAGTCTGATAATATCTTTTCAAGAGAATTCTTTAATGATCTTGAAGCGTATCACCTAGACCTTGAAAACTCGTTACCTTACTTAGATAAGGTAACGAGTTTGGTGAGCGTTACCTCTGTGTCAGACAACAATGGCGAGATATTAATTGACGACCTCAAAAATATCTGGCCGGAATCTGACCATGAGTTTGGGCAGTTCAAGCAAGACGTGGTGAACAACCCGCTATATCGCAATTTGGTGATTTCCGAAGACGGAAATGTCACCCTACTAGTAGTGAGAGCCAGCGCTTTTGCAACCGAAAAAATTGAAAAGTCTGAATTTAGAGATACGGTTATCTCTTTACATGACAAACTACGAGCCAGCCTCGAAGGTAATGCACCAGAAGACGGTAGCACAGACACAACCGCCACCAACTCAGCAGATGAATTTCCTGGAGAAATTTCTTTGTCTGAATTTCCGGACATCGATTTAGAAACAGCTGGCAATGACGACCAATATGAAACCAAACCGCTCACAACACCGCAGCTACAAGAGTTTATCGGCGCGTTAAAGGAGGTCACGGCTCGTCATTCTACTGAACGATTCACCATTAAAATCGCCGGCGGTCCCGTTATTGCCGAGGAGCATGCAGACTCCATACACAAAGATTTCGCTAAATTGTTACCCAGTGCTTTCCTACTCGTATTCGTATTGTTATTCGCGATGCTGGGGCGGGCAGGGGCGGCCTTCATACCGCTATTTGTAGTTTTTCTTACACTGTTCTCAACACTCGGCTTTATGGGTTGGATCGGCTCACCCGTTACCCCAGTTGTTATTGCTTTACCACCCATTCTCCTCACAATTGGTGTTGCAGATGCAGTGCATTTACTAAGCTCATTCTACGGTCATCATAAAACCTCTCAAGACCGTGAAGCCTCAATTATCTACGCCGTAAAGCGAACCGGGTTGGCGATACTCTTTACCAGTTTAACGACTATTGCTGGCTTCTTGGCATTCCTGATTGCAGACATCAAGCCTATCGCCGATTTTGGTATTTTGGTTGCCTTTGGCGTTATAGTGGCCTTTATTTTTACCGTTGTATTATTACCCGCCATTATCGTCCTAACCGGCAGTAGCTCGAAGGCCTCCGACGGTAAACGTTGGGAACTTGTCACTAGCTTGATGGGTAAAATTACGCACTTTTCCGTATCCAACCAAAAAGCCGTATTGGCGTCTATGGTATTGATTATCGTTGTGAGCATTCCGGGAGTGACTCAGCTTAAATTTTCCCACAACATGATTGAATGGTTTCAAAAAGACAACTTTGTTCGAGTGAACACCTTATGGATGGACGATATTTTCCACGGTACAATCCCGCTTGAAATCATTGTCGATACAGGTAAAGAAAATGCTTTGTATTCGCCAGATTTCATGCGCAAGCTTGAAACATTTGAAGCCTATACCGAGTCATTGGAATCCGACATTATTAAGATGGGGCGCTCAACCTCCATCGTAGACACACTCAAACGTATTCATTGGGTGATGAATGGCGAAAACCCCGAAACCTCCATCCCTAACTCAGAAATGCTGGTGGCCCAAGAGCTGCTTCTCTTTGAGTCTAGTGGTGCCGATGATGTTTCCGAGTTAATTGATAGCCAATTTTCAAAAGCCCGTATTACCGTGCGCCTGTCGTGGGTAGATGCCGTTGATTATGTTCCTGTGCGCCAACAAATTGCCGAAAAAGCCAACGAAATATTTGCAAGTGACGCCAAGGTTACAACTACCGGTACCATCGACTTAATTAGCCGGGCCTTGGTTGGCGTTATGCAAAGTATGAGTAGCAGCTACCTCATTGCTTTAATTGTTATTGGCTTTATGTTAGTCATACTCATGCGTAGCTTTTGGCTGGGCTTGGTAAGCATGGTGCCCAACTTTATGCCCATACTTGTCTCTCTGGGTATTATGGGGTATTTGGGGCTGCCAATTGACATGTTCACCGTATTGCTCGGTGGCATAGCACTTGGGCTTGCAGTGGATGACACCGTACACTTTATGCACGGCTTTCGCTTTCATAGAATTGAACAAGGTAAGGAATTCGATGAAGCCATTGCCGCAACCATTCGAGATATAGGCCCAGCATTGCTATTTACTACCGTAGCTATGGCCTTAGGGTTCTTCATCTTTATCTTTTCGGCAATGGACGCCCTGCTTATTTTTGGCATTATGTTAGGCGTCACAATCATCAATGCACTGTTATTTGACCTATTGTTCGTTCCGGCGATCTTAAAAACCATTGAGCGCTTCTCGTTATTGTCGCCCGTCGGCGAAGCGGCGACAGAGCAAAAAGCGGATGTTCAGCCTGTGTTAAGGAGCGATGACTAAAATTGATCAGGTCAAAAGTAATCCAATACACAGGAGAGTGGTTTTGAAATACTTACCAGGAAAAAGCTTTATTACGTGGCTTACGGCTACAGCGGTAGCTGTTAGTCTAAATGCCACCATTGCTGCCGAGGACAACATCGCTACCGATGTTCTTGTTCCCACGAAAAACACCCCTTTAACGGCAGAAGAGGTAATGATTAGGGTAGACGAACGTTATACTGGCGATACCCGTCGGCAAAGCGGAAAGCTTATTTTGATTGATAAAAACAAAAATCAAAGAAAGCGCGAATTTATTGAATACTCTAAGAGCTATGGCAGAGATGACAAGACCATCTCCTACGTTGTAAGCCCCGCTGAAGTACGTGGCACATCGTTTATGTCCTATGAATGGAAAGAGCGGGGAAGGGACGACGAAACCTGGCTTTACCTCCCCCAGCTAAAAAAAGTTAAACGCATGGCAACTACCGATAACGCGGGTTACTTTTTGGGTAGCGACTTCACCTATGGCGATTTTATTGGGCTAGAAGTCGAAAATTTCGACTATGAGTTCGCTTCAGAAGAGCACAGTAACGACCACTGGGTGGTCGTTGCCACGCCCAAAAAAGACATCGAAAAATCTGTTATAGAGGAATACGGCTATAAGCGCGTTAAATACTGGGTAGACAAAAACAAGTTCATTAATATGAAAGCGCAATACTGGCTAAACGAAGGCAAAAAAGTAAAGTACATGACCGCATCAGATTTAAAAGAAACTGATGGCATATGGACAGTACAAAAGTTACAAATGGTCTTAACTCAGGGTGGAAAGATTCTACATGCTAGCGTGTATCAGTTGGACGATATTCAATACAACATACAAATCGACGATGAAATGTTTACAACCTACACAATGGAAAGGGAAATCAACTAAGCACCTAGGTAGTATCATTTTAGCTTCTGTGGCTTCAGCGACTTGCATTGCACAATCGGCCGAGTTTGACGATGCATTTTTCGACGAAATTGAAGTAGATACCAGTGATATTTCAACTGCTGACGGTAAGGTTAGTTCATGGCACATAAAGGGGAGCATTGCTGAGGATATTCAGTTTGCCCCCCAAGCCCCAAATAGCGATCTTGGCTTTAGCCGCTCTCAGTCAGGCATAACGCAGGTGAAAACCACCGCTCGAATAGGTGCCTATGGCACCATTTTTAACGATGTGATTTTCGCCGTAAATGCCAGTGGGTTTTATGATGCGCGGTACCATCAAAACCCCTCAGATTACAGCCCTGAAGAATTCGATAATATGGCAGACGAAATTGAACTGCGAGACACCTTTATCGAATTTGAAACCTTCGACAACCTGTGGCTAAAAATGGGCAAGCAAATTGTTGCCTGGGGTGAATCCGAATTCGTGCAGATAGCCGATATGGTAAACCCTCGCGACGAACGTGAATTTGGCTTGGTTGATCTCGAGGACTCTAGATTACCTTTACTCTCAACTCGGGTGAGCTATGTAGGACAACGCTGGGGAATTGATACGGTATTGATTCAAGAACATAAACCGAACAAATATGCCGGTGCCGGATCAGACTTTGACCCATTAATAGATGCTCGCGATAGTTTTGATTTTCTTGACCCAAAGCCAGCAGATGTGGGTTTTATGAACCCAGACATCATGGTTAGGGGTTTCTATTCTCATTCGCGCGGCGACCTCAGCATTGTTGCAGGTAAAACCCATGCGAAACAAGAATCTGTCAGCTGGGAAAGCGCACCTAACCAAGTTCGCGGCTATTACCCAGAAATTAACACCGTTGGGTTTGCAACTAACTATATTAGTGGTTTTTGGTTACTGAAAGGCGAAGTTGCATACAAACAAGGCAGCGAATTTTTTTCTCCCACAGCTGCAACACTGTTTACCGAAAAGGCGCTAGTTCAAGGCTTGCTCGGGTTTGAATTTACCGGAAACCAAGACCTCCAGCTTTCCGTAGAATTGCAAGTTGATAACATACAGGATCATGACAATACATTAGAGCAAGACGCTGTAGAGTCTTTACTGTCCTCTCGCGTCAATTTCGAGTTTATGCGAGACACGGCAGGCTTGGAATTTGTTGTAGCGGCCTGGCTGGACGGTAATAGCCTTTCATTGCGTACCACCTATCACTACGATATAAGCGATAGTGTAAAAGTCAAAGCAGGCTTCATTAGCTTCTACGCCGGTTCTGAAGATGGAATGCTAAAAGTATACGAAAACAATGACCGAATATTTACAGGCATAAGTTATAGTTTTTAGGAAGCAGGGAATATGAACGAGCACTACGATGATATCGTGATTGGCGGCGGCTCCACCGGCTGCGTTATGGCAGCACGATTAAGCGAAAACAGTCAGCGAAAAGTCTTGTTAATTGAAGCCGGGGAAAATATCAACCTAGCACATTTACCAGAGCCCTTAGCAAATCCACATAAACCCGTGACCTCTGGTTACAACTGGGATATATCCTCATTTATTCGAAACCAGAGTGCATTAAGTAGCATTCAAGACGCCGGGCGACTTTTCGGCGCAGCCAATAATCAAAGCCGTGTATCGATGATAAAAACCGCACTACAGGCAACGCGCAACGGCGATGCCTTACTGGCTAAGTTTGATTATCCCGTTGGCAAAGTATTGGGTGGATCGTCCTCTGTTAACGGAAGCCTAGCCATCCGTGGAGGTATCCACGATTATGCAGAGTGGGTGAAGGAGGGCGCGGCCTCGTGGAATTGGTCAACCATTCTAAATACGTTTAAAACCTTAGAAAATGATGCCGACCTAACAGGCCCTTACTACGGAAACCATGGCCCTATACCCATATCCAGGAGTAAGGAGAACGAACTACACCCATTGCAACAAGCCTTCATGGAAACCTGCTCTGGGCTGGGCTTTCCTAGAGGAGATTTGAATAACCCAAAATCAACGGGCTTAGGCTTGGTTCCGCGAAATGTTCGCAATGGCCTGCGTTACTCAACCGCCAAAGCCTATCTTGAAAATGCCCTTGGCCGTAACAATTTGACGCTACTTACCGACGCAACTGTAGACCGGGTTGATGTCACTAATGGCGCGGCATCAAGCGTTACATTGCTCAAAAATGGTGTGGTTCAAAACATGGGTGCAGACAGAATTATAATCTCTGCTGGGGCCATTAATACCCCTCAAATCCTCATGCGCTCGGGCATTGGAGCAAGTACGCTACTAGACAAGCACGGCATAAAAACAACCATTGATTTGCCGGGTGTCGGTGAGAACTTAATGGACCATGCTGCAGTGGGTATTTGGATGATCCCTCAACAAGGCCTATGTAAATCAAACGAAGAAATCCATCAGGTGATGCTGCGTTACGCCTCAACGCAAGGAAGTTCACCAAACGATATGGCCCTGTTTATGCTTAATTCCGTAGAAACCAGCCAGTTTCCAGAGCTTAAAACAGCCTTAGGCGTGCCGCTGGCAATGGCAATCTCCGCCGTTTTGGGAAAACCGAAATCGAGAGGCAAAGTTGAAATTAGCGCAGCTGACGTTAATGCAAAACCCAATGTCTACTTGAATTTGTGTTCCGAACAAAGTGACATACAAAAACTATGCGAGGGTGTTAGAAAAGCTTGGCAAATAATTCATGAACAGGGCTTCCATAAACACGTTGACCGAATCTTCGCTTGGAATAACCGCATACTCGAAAACGACAAGCTTCTATCCGAAACCGTCACCACCTTCGTAAGAGGTTCTTGGCATGCCGCAGGTACCGCCAAAATGGGTATTGATCGCGATAATATGGCCGTTGTCAACGAAAATGGATTAGTACACGGCAGTAGCAATCTGTATGTTGCCGACGCATCCATTATGCCCACCATTCCCAGCACCCCAACAAATCTAACCTGCATTATGATAGGCGAGGTTTTAGCAAATAGATTGGCAAGAGGATAGATCACATGCAGACTTCCGCCGGAAGAAGTACACAATTTCAAGCCACCCTTCAATCCGAATGGGTAAAACCGCTACGAGACGAAGGTAACGCCACTCACCTTGTGTGCTTTCCGTTTGCGGGTGGAGGGGTTGGGCCGTATCGACCGTGGACGGCTGAAATCAGTTCTGCAATTGATATTTCTGCTGTATTGCTCCCAGGAAGGGAGCAACGCCTTTTAGAATCGCCGATCGGGTGCCCAACAAGTGTTTGTGAGGCAATCACGCGTGAGTTGCTTGGGGTGATAAAGCCCGGTACCAAAATCGTATTTTTTGGTCACAGCATGGGCTCGCTTCTCGCTTACGATATTGCCGTGCGACTTAAAAAACAGCATAACATCGATATTGCCATGTTAATTGCTTCTGGGCGCCAAGCGCCGCATGTTAATTTGGGTGGTGATATTCACAAATCTGACGAGCAAACTTTTATTCGCGAGCTGAAGCGTATGGGCGGCACACCCGATATTGTATTTGAAGACGACGAATTACGCGGGCTCGTTATTCCAATGTTACGTTCAGATTATCAAATACTTGAAACCTATGCGCCTGAAAAATTCGAACTTCTGGACTGCCCGATTCTAACGTGCACTGGTGACGTCGATACCGAAGTTTCGCCAGACGAACTCGCCGGCTGGAGCGAGCTCACCCATAATGCCGTAATACACGAAGTATTTTCGGGTGACCACTTTTATCTTACCGACAATATTCAACGAAACCGCCTAACATCCGTTATTGAGCATTATATTAACGTAATGCTTTAGCCAATCAATATCGTCTTTAACAGGAGTTCCAATGAGCACTCATCGCCTAAAGCAATACGGTAGCTGGGCTGTTATAACTGGCTCAACCGGCGGTATTGGCGCTGAATTTGCCACGCAATTAGCCGCACACGATTTCAATCTAGTACTTGTCTCTAGAAATGAAGAAAAACTCTTAGTTCAAGCCGAGCAGCTCGCCGAAAAATATGGCATAAAGACAAAAGTCGTACAAGCCAATTTGGCAGATCGTAATAGCATCGGCATTATTATGGCGGCAATCGACAACATCGATATTGGCTTACTCATTAATAATGCCGGATTTGCCCTAACCGGCCGTTTTCTCGATACACCTGTAGAAAGAAGTATAGAGCTACTCGACGTAAACTGTACAGCACCACTTGCGCTAATGCATGCCATCGGCACAATTATGAGAGACAAGAACAAGGGCGCTATTATTAATGTGGCCTCAGCATCGGCATTTCTTCCCATACCCTTTTGGAGTATGTACTCAGCGTCGAAAGTAATGCTATTACATTTATCAGAAGCGCTCTGGCACGAATTCAAAAAAGACAATATTGATGTGCTGGCTCTATGTCCTGGCAGCACCAATACAGAATTCTCGAAAAAGGCTGGTGCCGGTATGCAAGGGGGGGGGGCAGTACAACAAGTCGTATCTGAAGGCCTCAACTATATTGGTAAAAAGCCAAGCCATACAGTAGGTGGAGGCAACAAGTTTGCCCAGCTTGTTGTTAATATTTTGTCACGTAAAATGCGGATCTCTATAGGCTCTAAAATTATCGGTGAAACCGCCACAACACTTAACGATTAAGTCTTAGAGTGTAAAAATAAACGTGGGACACTACAGCCCATTAGCCACTACCCCTTGCGCTTGACAAACGTTGAATTATAAGCAAAAACGTTATTTGGTAGGGCCGGTATACGACGCCTATTGTGGTATATGCATTAGTCCGGCTCAGTACAGCTGTAATTTGCCAATACAACAGGTAATATAGAGCCCAGCTGATAAGAGAAAGGCTGGGCAAATTGTCCTTAAAGCGTCTCTCCTCAGCAATATTTTCTGGGGTTAAAGCCAATTGTGAGGATAAACAGTTTTGAACATCATGGTCATCGTAGTTTTTATCGCTTTAGTTGCCTACTTTACATGGCAAGGCTCTGTCAACAAAAAAAAACAGTCAGAAACTAGTGCGCAAGGCAATGCGTTTCTTGAAAAAAACAAACAGGCAGAAGGTGTTGTTGTTACCGCGTCTGGCCTACAGATTAAACAGTTACAGAACGGAACTGGCGCCGTGCATGCCAAACCCTCAGATAAAGTCAAAGTACATTATCATGGAACACTAATCGACGGCAGTGTCTTTGACAGCTCTGTCGATAGAGGTGAGCCGATCGAGTTTAGTTTAACGCAAGTGATACCCGGTTGGACTGAAGGTCTGCAACTCATGGTAGAAGGGGAAAAGAGCCGCCTATTTATCCCCAGTAATTTGGGCTACGGCAATCGCAAGTCCGGCCCAATTCCCGCCGGCTCAACACTGATTTTTGATGTTGAGCTTATCGCCATAACGTCCAAAACATAATAGCCGTTAGTGCGAGTACGGTTACCAGGAATACAGCTTAGGCTTGCTAGAGGCCCAGACAGATGTGGCAGCATAGCTATTCCTACATAGCCGTAAGCGATCAACCAAGCCCCAGTCTATTCGGAAAGACCCTTCGAAATTCAGCCCAATAGAAACTCGCATTTGCGAAGCGTTCCCAACTCAAATGCCAATGAAAGTATCGCCGCCCGACCCAAAATGGCTGGTGCTCAAATTCGGTGCATACAATACTTGGTTAGCGGGAATGCCAAAATTGACAATGCCCTGTGCACTAGCCACGTAATTTGCATCCGACGGATTGGGAAATGTGTATACCACTATAATCGAAGCAAGCGGGGGATTGCCGAGCGCCCCAACGGCGGTGTTGATTGCAGCATTATTTACCGTACCCGATAACGCATGATAGACATAAGTGCCTAAGTTAGCGGCGGGATCTGTACTGGAAAACAATACTGCGACACAGGTCAGAAGCGGAATGGCAATGCCTTTATCCGTTGTTCCATCAAAGGGAACGAATAGTCCGTTGGATTGAGGAATATTCGTCGTAGTGCCACCTGGTGTAAGCCTAGGAATTGGGCCTCCGCCCTGAGTCAAACCCAGTTGCAACATCCCACTAATAGAGATATTTTGTTGAAAGGCCCCGTTGTAAACATAGTTAATCATAATCTCGTCTCATTTTTCTTGTTAACAGCGTAATAAATTGGAAACTTTTTGTAGTTACCGAAGTGTTCTACCGCAAATGACCATTTGGAAACTTTTGGTTAAATGCCCCTTCAATAAATTCAAAAATAGACATTTGTCACTCACTTTTTGACTGTAGCCGATCTTTATACCGCCTAGGGTTAAGCCCAAAAAATCAGTAACTAATGGATATTAGTGTTCGCTTGTTTTTTACAACCGAATTAAAACTCACCACCATAGGCTCCGGTGAACCGAATTCAATTGAAGCGCAATAGCTTCATGCACTTAAAGCACAAGTGAAAAGCCTACCCAATGATCATACAGCGAAAATATTTGACAAAATATTACACAACATTACACCACTCCCGACCGGATAAAAAATGTGCATGCATATAGGTGTTAACCACATAACATAGCTTTCCTGCTCTTCCTTTTAATCAACTGAATAACGATGCAGTAATCCCACTACTGTAAGAGCTAGCTTAAAGTGAGCGGATTACCCGTTTTCTATCTATCACAATTCATTTTTGGCATGACATTACGCTCTGCATGAGTGCGCCAGTTGAAGCAAGTGAGTGATCAATCACCGACCCACTTGGCATGAAATGCTGCACCAAAGTCAAGTTAGTTGATTTGCATCACTATTTAAGGTGTTAACTAAAGCCAAAATGCCTCTGCAGAGTAACCACCAAACTGCTACCCCCAAAAACGCCAAAAAAATAGAGCGGCCTTAGGCAACTCGACATAATAAGTGATTAGAGCAAGGAATAACCAAGCAGTGAAAATGAGCAACTATGCTAAGTTTACCCAATTCAAAATTCGAATTGTGGGTAGTTTGTCAGCAGCATATGCTGACGCCGCCACCTTTGAAATTGTTGACACAACAAACAATTTGATGTGCCAATACGACTATAGAGGCCTTACCTTAAGTCGGTCAGAGTTTTCTCCTCCAGTGATACTGGGTTTACGCGGGCCTTGGAACGCGTTTCAATCTCACCGCCCAATAGCTGTTGACGACTTTGGTGGCACCGTAAAAATGTGGGAACTCGCTTCACGCGAAGTGGCGCACGTATTATTCAAAATGGAACCCTTAACCTTACTACCATTGCCACCCATATATATAAAACGGTTTAAAACCGGTCTTACGCTTGGTGCAACCGCTGGGTTCAGTACAGGCATATTGAGCTGTGCATTTCCCCACCCAGTGCCATTTTTAAGATAACTGGGTGGGGTAATTGTCAATACGCAAAAACATAGAAAGTCTATTAACTACTCTCTACGATGCGAGGCGAATCAATCTGCTTCAATTTATTTGGTGAGGTCTGAGCAATGATTTTCACCCTTATGAGTGCTTGGTTCGGCATTAGCGCCCAAACAGAAAACCCCTTTAACAACCTGCCAAGTTACGGCTAAAGCTCCAACAATAAATACCACATCGCCAAAGGTTCGCACCCACCTCAAGGTAACAAGAACATCGCTTTGGAGTAAGGCTTCGCTGCGCGCATACCAAAGGCCCTCAGAGGCACTTGCCACAAATTGAATGATGCCGACAGGTAACAGGCTAGTAAACAGCATCAGTGCTAATCCGCCATTTAGCCACCAAAAAGCCGTTTTCATCAACTTTTCATCAAAGGTTAATTGTGGGCGAATGTATCTCAGAATGAGCAGTGTAAAACCTAGAGCCAAAAAGCCGTACACACCGAATAAAGCTGCGTGTGCGTGTGTTGCCGTGGTATTTAGACCTTGAAGATAATAGAGCGCAAGCGGCGGGTTGATTGAGAATCCAAGTACGCCTGCACCTAACATATTCCAAAAGGCCACTGCGACAAAGAACATCAGAGGCCATTTGATATTGCCCATCCAGGGTGCGCGCGTTTTCAAGTTGTAATGCTCCCAAGCTTCGTAACCAAGTACGATTAAGGGCACGACTTCTAGTGCACTGAATGTTGCACCAACTGCCATCACCGGGGTGGAGGTACCCGCGAAGTACAAATGATGGAATGTACCAGGAACACCGCCAAGAAGAAACAGCGAAGCTGAAGCGAGAGAAGCGACGGTGGCCATACGTTTTGTCACCAAACCCATATTACAGAAAATAAAAGCGAGCGCAGTAGTAGCGAAAACTTCAAAGAAACCTTCAACCCACAGGTGCACTATCCACCATCTCCAGTATTCCATCACCGAGATGTGAGTACGTTCACCATAGAAAAAACCGGCACCATAGAAGAGTCCAATTGCAAAAACTGATGCTGTGAATAACGCTAATAGATTCTTGTCACCTTTTTGTTTTAATACAGGAACGATACAGCGCAACATCAAACCTAACCACAGAACAATGCCCACAAACTTACCTATTTGCCAGAACCTACCAAGGTCGACATACTCATAACCTTGATGTCCCAGCCAGAAGCTAAGCTCAGCAGGCATTATTTGTGCAATAGCTAAATAGTTACCAGTGAACGACCCTACAACTACGGCAATCAGCGCCCAAAAGAGCACATCGACACCCAATTTCTGAAATTTTGGATCTGTTCCTCCATTGATGACGGGCGCCAAAAACAATCCAGCAGCAAGAAAGCCTGTGGCGATCCAAAACATTGCGGCTTGAATATGCCACGTGCGAACCAAGCTATAGGGAAACCACTCTGACGTTGGGATACCGTAGAAACTTTGACCTTCGAGGGTATAGTGAGCCGTAAACCCACCAAGGAATACTTGGAAGGTGAATAGCGCTACAATGACAAACAGGTATTTCCCAAGCGCCTTTTGTGATGGTGTTAAACAAAACGATGTAATGGGATCTTTTTCTGGCGCAACAGCCGGTTCTTCTTCTTTGCGCAAAAAGGCCCAACCCCAAACCAAGCCGCCAATGCCTGCAATTAAGATCACTACACTGACGATTGACCACACAATATTTTCGGTGGTTGGCTTGTTATCGATTAAGGGCTCGTGCGGCCAGTTATTCGTATATGTTGCCTCACCCGGATTACGTTCAGTTGAAGCAGCCCAAGCTGTCCAGAAAAAGAATTCGGTTAACCGGGTTCTTCTCTCGTCATTGGGTAGAGTCACTTCTTTCATGGCGTAATGCTCGCGAGTCTCTTTTAACTCATCTGCGCCGCCAAAAAGTGCATCATAGTGTGCTGCCGTTAATTCAATGGCTTGTATTCTACGGTCTGACAACGTTACGATCTTTGTTACTGAATTATAACCATTTGTGCGGTACTCCAGCTTAAGATCATAATGCAGTGAATGCTTTTGTTTGGCAGAAAGTACTGCATAGTTGGAGCTATGCTTGGCTTGCGCGGCTAACTCCAGCCAATGCATAAGCTCGCGATGGAGCCAGTCGGCAGACCAGTCGGGCGCTTGGTAAGCACCATGCCCCCATATAGAGCCCAGCTGCATACCACCAATGGATTGCCAAGCTGTTTGACCATCCAGTATTTGAGAGTTCGTTGTTACAATATACCCCTCGCTGGATTGAAACGCGTTCGGTATTGGCGGTGCTACTCGATAGATTTCAGTACCAAAGTAACCCAGTATTGAAAAGGTGACAGCAAGAACGCCAATTAGGGTCCACCAAAGTTTGTTATATTCTCTCATCATTATTCTCCGATCGTTGCGCGCTTGCGCGAGCAAATAGAACGCTGGTTTTAAAGGGGGCAGGCATCATCATTCAAACGCTATAAAGGCAAAACAAAATGGCAGGGGCTCCTAGCCATTTCAATTATGGGTATACTTAGAGGGCAAAGCTGTAGGCTTTCCATACAATAACAGGTATTTTAAATGTATCTTTGAAAGCATAACACAACCCTTCCTTAAAGATGCTATTAATATGAACCTTTGGCTCAGAAAGTGTTTTAAACTTATATCGTGGCTCGCAAATAGATAGTGATAGTGAATCGAGAATAGAGAATAGAGAATAGAGAATAGAGAATAGAGAATAGAGAATAGA
>Ga0065722_101785_pt1 | contig 74220 bp, 63 predicted proteins | sample BansetMetagenome_FD_59109 | JGI IMG/M metagenome (GOLD analysis project Ga0065722, IMG submission 59109) | Bankia setacea gill microbial communities from Puget Sound, Washington, USA - Caecum Enriched | ecosystem: Host-associated > Mollusca > Digestive system > Ceca | place: United States... | reverse complement strand
TTGAGCTTGAGCTTGAGCGTGCGCCGGAGCCAGTGGAAATTGTGGCCGCCCCCTCTGTCGTCGAACACACTAAAACCTCACAGATGCTCTATCAGCATGATGAGGCGTTTTTGATGTCCCAGCCAAATTCAGATTATGCGCTTCAGGTGCTGGCCGCCAGCAAACATTATTCGTTACAGTCCTACATGGAGCGGCAGGAGAATCGTGCCAACTTGTATTTGTATCAAAGTTATAGAGAAGGCAAACGTCTGTATGTAGTGCTCGCGGGTGTCTATACTTCTCGGCAAGCGGCGTTAAGGGCACGTGAACACTTGCCAGAGGAGCAGAGAAATGCCGGCCCTTGGCCTCGATCACTGAAAGACATTAAGCAGGAGATCAGTGCAAATAGCCGAAATTGAAAGGCTTTTATGTGTTAGATCACCTGTATCTTGCGCCGGACAAATCGGCATCCTCTTGCTAATGATGAGTTGTGCAGTTAATATGCTGCGCCCAATTATCAGTAGCCCCTATCTTTTGGGCCTTTTTTTATCTGGCTTGCCCACAAATTAGTTCGTCGTGTTCTAGGGATTACGCAGTAGCATCCAACGTTTATAGCGAAGCGATGCACCTTAAGTGGTCGGTGTTTACTACAAGGTAAGGTGAATCTACCAAGGCTTGATGACGCAGTGGTTGGGCTCGATAGTCGTTATTAAAAGCAGCTTTAACGATACGAGAGTGGGTCACGCTAAGTGGCCGGCACGGATAGTGCGTTGAACTTTAGCGCCAGCGTGGAGGTCGATTACCCTTATTTTCGCACCAATAGCATGCATTAATAGATAGAGTTGAATGAATAAAGTGAATGAGCCTATGAAAACTGGTCTTTACCGGCTGGACGAATTTAAAGATAACTGTGGTTTTGGTTTGATTGCCCACTTAAAAGGTGTTCCCAGTCACAAACTGTTATCCACGGGTATTGAAGCCCTCACCTGCATGACCCACCGTGGCGGAATTGCCGCAGACGGAAAAACGGGTGATGGTTGTGGTTTGCTCATTCAAAAGCCCGATAGCTTCTTGCGTACGATCGCAAAAGAAGAGTTGGGTATAGAGCTGTCTAAGCAGTACGGTGTTGGCTCATTGATGCTGAGCAACGATGCGGCTGAAGCGGCTGACGCTAAAGTCGTTGTTGAAGAAGAACTTGCAGCACAAGGTTTTTCCAATTGCGCATGGCGCGAAGTCCCAACAGATTCGACCTGTCTTGGGCCGATTGCACTGCAAACCTTACCCTCTATTTTTCATCTTTTTGTGAATACAGAGGACATCGACGACCAAACGTTAAGCGCAAAATTATTTGTTGCTCGCCGCAAAGCCGAAATTCGGATGGCTAAAGCGTCGACGTTTTATATTGCGAGCCTGAGCAGTAAGGTCTTGTCGTATAAAGGGTTGATGATGCCCGTAGACTTACCTTCTTTTTATACAGACTTAGCTGATGAGCGACTCGAAACCGCCATCTGTGTTTTTCATCAGCGCTTTTCTACCAACACATTGCCAGAATGGCCGTTGGCTCAGCCGTTTCGTATGTTGGCTCACAATGGTGAAATCAACACCATCATGGGCAATCGCAACTGGTCAGTCGCGCGAACCCAAAAATTTCAAACGCCATTGTTACCCAACGTTGACGATATAGTACCGCTTGTCAATCGCACCGGTTCAGATTCGTCAAGCCTCGATAATATGCTTGAACTGCTTTTAATCGGTGGTATGGAGCTTCATCGAGCTGCGCGCATGCTCGTTCCGCCTGCATGGCAGAATGTTGAGCATATGGACGCCGATCTTAAAGCGTTTTATGAATACAACTCGATGCATATCGAACCATGGGATGGCCCCGCAGGTTTAGTGGTGACCGACGGTCGCTATGCGGTTTGTACTCTTGATCGTAACGGTCTACGCCCATCCCGGTGGGTAATCACCAAAGATGACATCATTACCGTCGCTTCTGAAATAGGCGTGTACGATTACTCTCCGGAAGACGTAGTGGCCAAAGGTCGTTTAGGCCCTGGCCAAATGTTGTCGGTAGATACGGAAACAGGCAAGCTTTACCATACCGCTGATATCGACCAAATGCTTAAAACTGGCCAGCCTTACCTTAAATGGATGAAAGAGCAGGCGGTACGGATTGAGTCAAACCTCGATCGTGAGCAAGCTGAACATAGTCTAGATGCCGATCAGGTTGAAACGGCAATGAAAATGTTTCAGGTAAGTTTCGAAGAGTGTGACCAAGTGCTACGCCCACTCGCAGAGGCGGGCCAAGAAGCGGTTGGCTCGATGGGTGACGATACCCCAATGGCCGTACTGTCTGAAAAGCGTCGCGCACTTTATGATTACTTCCGACAGCAATTCGCTCAGGTAACAAACCCGCCGATCGATCCGTTACGCGAAGCCATCGTTATGTCTTTGGAAACGTGTATTGGCCGTGAATTATCTGTATTCGATGAAACGCCCGAACACGCCAATCGGGTTATTTTGACGAGCCCTGTTTTATCGCCCGCAAAATTTCGAGCGCTTCAACAGCTAGATAGCCAAGGCTTTGAATCGACAACCATTGACCTTAACTACGATGCTTCTACTTTGAACCTTAAGCAGGCTTTAGAGTTAATGCTCGAGGATGTTGTAGCACAGGTGAAATTCGGCAAAACCGTTATCGTGTTATCGGATTTAGCTATTATTGAGGGCAAACTTCCCATCCACGCACTCCTTGCTACCGGAGCCGTTCATCACAGGTTAACGCGCGAAGGCTTGCGTTGCGATGCCAATATTATTGTTGAAACTGCCACCGCTAGAGACTCGCATCATATAGCAATGCTTATCGGGTATGGCGCTACGGCTGTATACCCCTATCTTAGCTATTACGTGATAGAGCGCCTAATTAACAAGGGCGAATTAATTGCTGATTATGCCGACGCGAGTACGAATTATCGTAAGGGTTTGGCTAAAGGCCTCTTAAAAATTCTTTCAAAGATGGGTATTTCAACCATCGCCTCATATCGTGGCGCGCAATTATTCGAAGCGGTTGGCTTATCAGAAGACGTTGTGGAGAGTTGTTTTGTTGGCACTGTTAGTCGCGTCAAAGGTGCCGATTTCAGTGATATAGAAATTGATCAAAAATCATTGGCAAAAGATGCTTGGAAAGCTCGAAAAGGTATTGAACCCGGCGGATTGCTAAAATATATGCACGGTCAGGAATATCACGCCTTTAACCCCGATGTCGTCCAAACCTTACAAAAAGCGGTTCAATCAGGTGAATATTCAGCGTGGAAAGAGTACGCCGCGTTGGTTAACCATCGGCCAACCGCGACGCTGAGAGACCTTTTAGAGCTAAAGGAAGGCGCTGCACAAGCCATACCGCTAGCCGACGTTGAGCCGATGGAATCTATCGTGCGTCGTTTCGATTCGGCAGCGATGTCTTTGGGTGCTCTAGGGCCAGAAGCGCATGAAGCTTTAGCGCAGGCCATGAATACCTTGGGTGGTCGCTCAAATAGCGGCGAAGGTGGTGAAGACCCTATTCGTTTTGGTACCAATAAAGTCTCGAAAATTAAACAAGTTGCCTCGGGTCGTTTTGGTGTGACGCCTCATTACCTTGTTAACGCCGAGGTATTACAGATTAAAGTGGCGCAAGGCGCTAAACCGGGTGAAGGTGGCCAGCTACCCGGTGGAAAAGTGGATGAGTTGATTGCTCGTTTGCGATATTCCGCTCCCGGGGTGACGCTTATTTCGCCGCCGCCGCATCATGATATTTACTCGATCGAAGATTTGGCTCAGCTCATTTTCGATTTAAAGCAGGTAAACCCAGACGCGCTCGTGTCCGTGAAATTGGTGTCTCGACCTGGCGTAGGTACCATTGCCGCCGGCGTTGCAAAGGCGTATGCCGACCTCATTACCATTTCCGGTTATGACGGTGGTACGGCAGCAAGCCCATTGACCTCTATCCGTTATGCGGGCTCCCCATGGGAATTAGGGCTTGCCGAAACTCACCAAACACTGCGTGCGAACGATTTGCGCGGCAAGGTTCGAGTGCAAACGGATGGTGGTTTGAAATCTGGTCTGGATGTTGTTAAAGCCGCTATTCTAGGTGCCGAAAGCTATGGCTTTGGAACGGCTCCAATGGTCGCGCTGGGCTGTAAGTATTTGCGTATTTGTCACTTAAATAACTGCGCTACCGGCATAGCCACCCAACAAGAAGTTTTGCGTAAAGAGCATTACATTGGCACTGTTGAAATGGCCATGAACTTCTTTAAATTTGTAGCTGAAGAAGCGCGAGAGTGGATGGCGAAACTGGGTGTTCGCAACCTAGAAGAATTGATTGGTCGTGTAGATCTTCTAGAAGCTATTGAAGGAAATACTGAGAAGCAACGTAAACTGGATTTAAGTCCAATGTTGTATACAGATGCTTTACTCGACAGTAAACCTCAGTTCTGCCAGTCCGAACGCAATGAGCCTTTTGATAAGGGCCTATTGGCTGAAGATATGGTGGCTACCGTATTACCGGCCATAGACGCGAAATTGGGTGGTGAATTTACCTTTCACATCACCAACTGTGATCGTTCAGTCGGTGCACGTATTAGTGGTGAAATAGCAAAACGTCATGGCAACCAGGGCATGGCTGACAAGCCCATCACACTGAAGTTAACCGGTATCGCTGGCCAAAGTTTCGGTGTGTGGAATGCGGGTGGCCTGAATATGTTGCTTGAAGGTGATGCGAACGATTACGTCGGTAAGGGAATGGCTGGCGGAAAACTGGTTATTCGTCCGCCTAAAGGTTCAACTTTTGCCAGTCAAGATACCAGTATTATGGGCAATACATGTTTATACGGCGCTACCGGAGGCAAGGTCTTCGCCGCAGGAAGTGCGGGTGAGCGCTGTGGTGTGCGTAATTCTGGGGCTCATGTTGTCGTCGAGGGCGCTGGCGATCACTGTTGTGAATATATGACGGGCGGTATCGTGACGGTATTAGGTGAAACCGGTGTGAATTTTGGTGCCGGTATGACTGGTGGGTTTGCCTACGTACTGGACGAGAAAAACAGATTTGTCGATAGATACAATCATGAGTTGGTCGATATCACGCGGGTTAATACGGAATCGCTTGAGCCACATCGTAATCATCTCCGTGGCGTGATCAAAGAGTTTGTCAGAGAAACTGAAAGTGTGTGGGGCCAGCATTTGCTCGATAACTTTAGTGATTACGTTGGTAAGTTTTGGTTGGTCAAACCCAAAGCTGCCGATTTAGACAGTATGTTGCACAGCGTTAAAAAGCGCGGTGAATAATTAACACAATTATCAATGGCCGTTAATAACGCGGCGATTATTGATTCAGGCTTGCTTTGCAAGCCGCCAGTAAAGTAGCAAGGGCTGAATGTATGGCTGAACGATTAAACAATAACTTCCAATTTCTCGATGTTGGACGTCAAGATCCCAATAAAAAGGACACGGCGACAAGAAAAGAGAGTTTTGTGGAAATATATCAGCCCTTTACCGAAAAACAGGTGCAGGGCCAGGCTCATCGCTGCTTAGAATGTGGCAACCCTTATTGTGAGTGGAAATGTCCGGTACATAATTACATCCCTAATTGGCTCAAACTTGTGTCCGAAGGGAATATTATTGAAGCCGTTGAGCTTTGCCACGAAACAAACTCCTTGCCTGAGGTGTGTGGTCGAGTATGCCCGCAAGATCGATTGTGTGAAGGTGCTTGTACGTTAAACGATGGTTTTGGTGCTGTAACCATTGGCAATACCGAAAAATATATTACGGATACAGCGTTTGCTCTGGGATGGCGCCCCGATATGAGCAAGGTTGTGTGGACCGACAAAAAAGTCGCCGTTATTGGCGCGGGGCCTGCGGGCTTAGCGTGTGCTGATATTCTCGTACGAAACGGTATTAAACCGACAGTTTTTGACAAACACCCTGAAATTGGTGGGCTATTAACTTTCGGTATTCCTGAGTTCAAACTCGAAAAAGACGTAATGAAAAACCGGCGTGAAATTTTTGCTCATATGGGCGTTGAGTTCCGTTTGAATATGGATGTGGGTAAAGACGTTACGATTGATGAGCTACTTGCCGATTATGATGCCGTGTTTATGGCCATGGGCACTTACACTTATATGAAAGGTGGTTTTCCCGGGGAAGATTTGCCGGGCGTGTTTGATGCCCTACCGTTTTTGATTTCTAATGTGAATCGTAATTTGGGCTTTGAAAAAGACCCCGCAGAATTCATCAGTGTCAAAGATAAAAAAGTTGTGGTATTAGGTGGCGGTGATACGGCTATGGACTGCAATCGTACATCGATTCGTCAGCAGGCCGCGAGCGTAACGTGCGCATATAGACGTGATGAAGAGAACATGCCTGGTTCGCGCAGAGAAGTGGTTAATGCGCGTGAAGAGGGCGTTGATTTTCTGTTTAATCGACAGCCCGTAGCCATCGTGGGTGATGGAAAAGTTGAAGGCGTAAAAGTGATAACAACCCGGCTAGGTGACCCAGATGAAAACGGTCGTCGTAGGCCTGAACCTATTGAGGGCAGTGAAGAGATTGTTCCTGCGGACATGGTGCTAATCGCTTTTGGGTTTCGTCCTAGCCCTGCCCCATGGTTTGAACAACAGGGTATTACTGTCAATAGCTGGGGCGGTGTTGAGGCCGCGGAAAAGCAGCAGTATAAATTTCAAACATCCAACCCTAAGGTGTTTGCAGGTGGCGATATGGTTCGCGGTTCCGATTTGGTTGTGACGGCCATTTGGGAAGGACGCCAAGCTGCCGAAGGAATAATGGATTACTTGGACGTATAATTAAAAAACGCGGCTGGTTGTCTCATGGCCGGCCTTTCAGTACCGACAATAACGACTGACTTGCCTGCCCATGATTGAATTAAAGAACGACCGTTTTCTCCGCGCGTTATTACGCCAACCTGTTGATGTAACCCCTGTTTGGATGATGCGCCAAGCAGGGCGATATTTGCCAGAATATCGTGCTGCCCGCGCGCGCGCGGGCGATTTTATGGGGCTCTGCACTAACCCGCAAAGGGCCTGTGAAGTTACCATGCAGCCGTTGGAGCGTTACCCCCTAGACGCCGCTATTCTCTTTTCCGATATTCTTACCATTCCAGATGCAATGGGGTTAGGCCTCTACTTTGAAACGGGTGAAGGCCCAAAGTTTCGCAAGCCGGTACGTACCTCGAAAGACGTTGAAGCGCTTCCTGTCGTCAATACTGAAAACGAACTCACATATGTGATCGATGCCGTATCGACCATTCGCCACGAGCTTAATGGAAGCGTGCCGTTAATTGGTTTTTCGGGCAGCCCATGGACGTTGATGACCTATATGGTTGAGGGCGGCTCGAGCAAAGATTTTCGCCGAGCAAAAACAATGCTGTATAACCAGCCCGAAGTTGCGCAGCTATTGCTTGATAAGCTCGTGCTTTCGGTAACCGACTATCTCAACGCCCAAATACGCGCCGGTGCCCAGGCGGTCCAAATTTTCGATACCTGGGGTGGAGCCTTATCGCATGAGGCCTACTTAAAGTATTCGCTAGCGCCTATGCAGCGCATTGTAGATGGTCTTATCAAAGAGCACGAAGGTCGCCAAGTCCCCGTCATTCTTTTTACAAAAGGTGGCGGCCAATGGCTAGAATCTATGGCTGCAACGGGGGCGACCGCATTAGGCTTGGACTGGACGACGGATATAAGTGTTGCTCGCGCAAGAGTTGGCGATACTGTTGCGCTACAAGGCAACATGGATCCCACTATTCTATATGCCAGCCCAGACCGAATTCGTGAAGAGGTAGGTCGTATTCTTAAATCGTATGGCGCGGGTAGTGGCCATGTATTTAATCTCGGGCACGGTATCACGCCAGAAGTAGACCCAGAGCATGCCGGAGCTTTCATTAATGCGGTACACGACCTATCAAGTGAATATCACGGCTGAAACATATCGATTAATGGTATTTGGTAATTAGCAATACCTTTGTTTATATTTATATCGAATATAAACCCTAATAAAGTATGTGTCTGGTCGTCAATTTCTTCGATTCGCCAATCAATTGCCCTTACGCAATAAGGGCTCTTACGCTTATAATTTGATCGGAGCATTTTGGCGCGAAAATACACTTTTCGTGCTAGTCTACGACGTCACTCCGAAAAATGAGGAGTGGTGACATAATAGAGCCTTTGCGTAAGAGGATAATTTCTTGGGAATTAAGCAGGTCAAGATTGATGCCAACGAGCTAACCGTTGGCATGTTTGTGTCTGGTCTAGATAGGCCATGGACGCAAACGCCTTTTCCGCTCCAAGGGTTCTATATTCGCGACCTTGATGAAATTAAAGAACTAAAGGTGCACTGCAATTTTGTTTACATCGATGTTGCTAAGGGCACCGCACCGGTAAAAACCAATCTTAGAAAGCTAACGGCTCGCTCTAGCGGTGGGCGAAAAGCTGCTCGCGCACCGAAGCTCACACGAATAGTGGATGTGGCGCCGTTAAAAATTCGGCGCGATGTGTATCGCGAAATTGATCCTCTCGAAAAAGAAATTGGCCCTGCACGCGAACTTCATCAGCAAATGTATGATGCGGTCGGCAGCGTCATGGGGCATGTTAATCAAGATCATCATCATGTGCCCATAAATGAAACTAAGCGTGTGGCGAGCCAAATGGTCGATAGCGTGCTGCGCAGCCCCGATGCTTTTACGTGGTTAAGCCGCGTTCGCGATAAAGACGAATACACCTATTCTCATGCCGTACGTTCGGCGGTTTGGGCCATTTTATTTGGTCGACATATAGGCCTGCCTAAAGCAGATTTAGATGTTTTGGCGATGGGGGTACTCCTTAAAGATATTGGTAAAACACGTTTGCCCCGGCATTTGCTTGAGAAAAAACAGCGTAGCGAAACTGAGCAAGAGGCGTATGAGAAGTTTATTGATTACGGTGTAGAAATTTTACGTAAGCTGCCCGATGTTCAGCCGCGTGTAACGTCCGTTGTTAAAACGCATTGTGAACGCGTAAATGGCAGTGGTTATCCGCAGCATTTGCGCGGTGATAAAATTCCTTTACTGGGTAAGATTGCGGGTATTGTCACTTTTTACGATGAAACGGTGAACCCGCGTGGTGAAGGGCATCCGCTATCACCGTCTAAAGCTGTCGCGAGACTGTATGAATTACGGGAAGTGGAATTTCAAGAAGAATTGGTTGTAGAATTTATTCGGGCGATTGGTTTATACCCAACAGGCACATTAGTTGAATTGTCTACGGGCGAAGTGGGTGTTGTGGTTGAGCAAAATTTTGATCGACGTTTGAAGCCTGTCGTAATGGTCGTTCTAGATGCTTACAAGCAACTATTGCGTGCGCCCGAATTAGTTAATTTAGCGGCAGAAGAGCGCGATAAACAAGCAAAATTAGATTCCGGTAAGTACCACCCGTCTGAAATACAGCGTATTGAAATTTTGCAAGATTTACAGCCGGGCGCTTATGACATAGATGTGGCCGGTATTCGCGATAAATACATTCAACGCAAGCAAGGCAAAGGCCTGCTGGGGTTGTTTAAGCGTTCAGGGTTAAAGCTACCGGGCTTTTAACCTTTATGGTATTAACAACTCTTTTGCTAGGAGTAAGGTTTTTTTATCCAAGCCCCATCTATACCCTCCTAACAACCCGCTCTCCCGTATCACTCGATGACACGGTATAAGCACTGCAACGGGATTTTTGCCAATGGCGGTGCCTGCCGCTCGGCTGGCGTTTGGGTTACCTACTTTAACCGCTACTTCACCATAACAAAGCGTCGTGCCCTGCGGTATATTGAGCAGGGCTCGCCAAACGGCTATTTGAAAGTTGGTGCCTTGCACGTACAGTTTCAGCGTTCCGTTTTTCACGCTCGGTTTTGAAAATATCCTATTCAACCACTGTTGTGCCTCGGTAGGTTGTTCTTCCCAACGAGCTGCAGACCATTGTTGTCGAAGGTGTTTGTTGTCGCGCTCAGCACCGTCATAACGTGTAAACTTTAAGCTGTGAATACCTCGTTTGGTCCAACATAGTCGAGCAATACCCAGTGGCGTATTTCCTTCTCCAAAGTAAAACGTTAATCCTTCCCCGCGGGCTTTGATATCCCCTGGTGTGACAGCTTCTAGTGATACAAGGTGGTCGTGGAGGCGGCTACTACTGGACAAACCTAGTGCGTTGCTCGTTTCAATGCAGGAGTGCTGTTCAGCAAGTATTGGTTTAGCGTTTTCTACGGTGACGCACTGTAAAAACTGTTTAGGGCTTATGCCAACCCACTGCTTAAATAAATGATGAAGGTGGTCTGAGCTCATGTTGAGCTGTTGTGCTATGTTCGCAACGCTAGGTTGCGAGCGAAAGTGAAGGCGCAAATATTCAATTGCCGCGCACATGCGCTGAAAGCGCTTATGCGTAGGGGTGCTCGCAGAATTATTCATAGATCGGGTCGCTCAGAGTCAAAGATGAGTGCCTACCAAAGCCGACGATAGTATTTTATTGTCAATTTGGCGACCCGCATCCTGCTTAATGACGTTTTTTTATCGTAGCCAAGGGCTCTCCCATTTTGACGGTGCGCCCAGGGGTCATACGTTCAAGCCAGTTGGTACTGTTTTCGGGCATCAATAACACGGCGGTTGAACCTAGTTTAAATCGCCCCATCTCGCTACCGCGGGTAAGTGAAATAGGGGGGTGTTCGCCGTACTGCTGGCGTGTCACTTTATTGCCTCGAGGCGCGATTTCCCCAGCCCATACTGTTTCGATAGAGGCAACGATCATTGCGCCTACGAGTACTACAGCAACGGGCCCAACGTCCGTTTCGAAGATGGATACAACGCGTTCATTGCGCGCGAAAAGGTTGTCTACGTTGTTCACGGTCGTTGGGTTGACGGAGAAGAGTGCGCCGGGAACATGGATCATATCGGTGAGGGTGCCGCTTATGGGCATGTGTACGCGGTGATAATCTTTTGGGGATAAATATACGGTGCAATACTGGCCATTTTCAAACTTTTTAGCCAAAGTTTCGTCACCCCCCAGTAATGCTGTGGTCGAAAATGATTTTCCTTTTGCTTGGAAAATTGTATTGCCGTTAATAGTGCCTGCTTGGCTAATAGCGCCGTCAGCGGGGCATAATAAAGCATTTTCTTCTTCCTCCAGTGGTCGTGCTTCGGGCTTTAAGGCTCGGCAAAAAAATGCGTTAAAACTTTTATACTCGAGAAGGCTTTCCTGCGCGGCCTCGGCCATATTGACATCAAAATTTGCAGCAAAACGCTGGATGAATAGGTTTTTTATCCACGTGATTTCGGTGCTGGCAAACCACCCTACAATGCGCGAGAGCAAGTGATGGGGGAGTATGTATTGCAGCAGTACAAATAAAAAAGATTTCACAGCGTTGTTTCCTCAACCGGTGTGTTTGGATGGTTGCCCCATTCAGCCCAAGAGCCGTGATAGGCCTTAATGTTAAAACCGAGTAGTTTACCAACCAAATAGGTAAAACCCGAGCGGTGATGAGACTGGCAATGCGTAATAATCGAGTGCTTTTTTGTTAAGCCTACTGATTGCAAATAGTGTTCTGCATCGCTTCGTATTCGGTGGCCGTTTTGCGGTGCCATTAATTGTGTCCATTCACAATTAATGGCACCGGGAATGTGACCACCTTTACGTGCAAAAACTTTTTCGCCGCGAAACTCTTCTGGAGAGCGAGCATCCCAAATACGGGCATTGTTGTTGTTCAGCTCCGCCAGAATATCGGGAATTTCGGCGATAACGCCTGAGTGAATATTGAGGGCGGGTGATGTGGCGGAGGCTCTATGCTCGTGTTGTTCCACTGCTAGAGCGTTCTTCTTCCAGGCCAATAATCCTCCATTCACGTAGGAATAGTGTGGGTGCCCAATCACGTCTAATGTCCAAATGAATCGGCCTGCCCAGCCACCACCTTCATCGTCATAAACAATAAAATGTGTATTTGAGGTAAGGCCTAAATAGCCAAAAACCTGCTCTAGTTGCGCTAACGGCGGTATTTTACCTGGCGCAGGCGGGCGACCTGATAGTAGCGCGGTTGGGGGAAGATAGACGGCGTTAGGTATGTGGCCAGCGCGATAAGATTGCTCGGAGCTTAAATCAATAATACAAATGGGCGGTAAGGCTTGTGTGTTGTAAGCCAGAGCGCTGGCTCTAGCGTCTAGATACTGGTGGAGTTCAACCGGTTCTATAACGGGCGGCAAAAGCGGGTTGAGCATAAAGATCCTTGTGGAGAAGCATGTGCGAGAGATCGTGGTAAGGCTATAGCGATGGCTTTATATCGACGTCATTTAAGGTGTTAATGATGCGACAAAAGCTCTCATAACGTTCGGCGGATATAATCCCGTCTTGTTGCGCTGAGGTAATGGCGCATCCAGGCTCCTGTTGGTGCCTGCAATCTCTGAATTTACAATGCCCCGCACGTTGACGAAGCTCTATAAAACCGTGAATAACATCGTCCACGTTCATGTGCCATAGCCCAAAATCACGAATACCTGGTGAATCGATACAATTGCCGCCGTCAGGGAAGTGATAGAGCCTAGAATGGGTCGTGGTATGCCGGCCTTTAGCAATTTGTTCTGAAAGCTCTCCAATTTTAATATCTTCGTTGGGCAGTAACAGTTGAATAATGGACGATTTACCGACGCCAGATTGTCCCGCGAAAATACTGGTGACGTTGCGTAAATGTACTTTTAGGGTATCTAGCCCGTGTTCGCTTTTCGAAGACGCAAGCACAACGTCGTAACCGAGTAATTTATACTGATGTAGCAGTTGTTGAATAGAGCAGCTCTCAGGCTCGCCGAGTAAATCGGCCTTATTGAGAAGTAATACCGGTTTTACGTCTAAATTTTCGGCGACTACGAGGTAGCGATCAATAAGCCCTGCGTGAGGCTCGGGTTCTACGGCTAGCGTGATAAGTACTTGATCGATATTGGCGGCAACATCGCGCATTTTTCCGTAGCTATCGGGCCTTTGTAGGCGGTTACGGCTTTGCATTACAGAAACGACAACACCGCAATTATCGTCCTCTTGCTGCCAGATAACGTTGTCGCCCGTAACGATTTCCCCCAAGTTTGCACGCAGATAGCAGCGCCATAGAGTGCCATCTGCGGTCTCGATATCCGCTTGCTTTCCGTAGCGGGTTATAACCGTTCCGTGTTGCTCGGGCGCGCTAGAACGGCCTTCGTTGTCAGCATTCTTTCGGCGTTTCTTTTGGTTTTCTTCGATTCGTCGAGATTGCTGCTGGCTTAGCTTACGCTTGGTCATGAGTGGCCAATAGGGAGCGTGTTATCGTGGAGCCTGTCTGATCATTTGGCTCACGAACACGCAGAGATATGAGGTGTGAGGGTCGGGGGGTGTGCCTGCTAATGGGAACTTCCTCTTCGAGCTGCTAGAATTCGGAAGTTGCATTGTAATGGAAAAAACTATGGCTAACAGCGAAAACAACCTTATTTGGATTGATCTGGAGATGACCGGATTGATTCCTGAGCATGATGTCATCATCGAAATAGCTACAGTTGTTACTGATGCGAACCTCAATACGCTTGCTGAAGGGCCCGTTATGGCCATTTATCAGCCTGATGCGGTAATGAATCAAATGGATGAGTGGTGTACCACGCAGCATGGGCATTCAGGATTAACGCAACGGGTGAAAGCGAGCGAGGTTTCTACGTCCGCGGCTGAACAGGCAACGTTGGATTTTCTCGCAGGCTGGGTGCCTGAAGGAAAGTCGCCAATGTGCGGTAATTCGATCGGGCAAGACCGGCGATTTTTACAACGTTTTATGCCGCGATTAGCGAATTATTTTCACTATCGCAACATTGATGTAAGCACGTTAAAAGAGTTGGCGTCTCGTTGGCAGCCCCACGTTCTTGACGGGTTTACCAAGCAAGGTTCTCACCTAGCGCTAGACGATATTCGTGAATCAATCGCGGAACTAAAGCACTATCGCGAACATTTTATTCGCCAATAGATAATTACGCGTCATACCGTTGACGCGTTCTTTTATCTATAGATCTTTTCCTTCTGCAAGTTAAAGTGCTTGCTTAAAAGTTGGTCTAAGCACTGTCATCTATTGCCGCTTTTATTCTTTCCTTCAGGTGTATCATTGCACCTGTTATTCCATATTCTTCCTTGGTCTTATAAAGGAGGTTTTTAGCGCAAGCAGGTTTTTGACAAGCTTGCATATCAGGACGAAGCTTAAAGTAACAAACCGACTTAACGATTAATCTCAACCTTCGACATTGATGTTATTGAGGCTGGGTAATCGGTTTTTTTGGCGGTTATTTTATTGTTACGAGCTTCATTGTTACTAGCTCGAAGGAATGAGACCTATGCAATTTCCCGATTCATCTGTACCTTTATATTCTGTAGTCGAGTCTGACCTCTCATCGGTAACGGCTGCTGTGGCCGAACCTGAAAGTCGACGTGAGCGCAGGGACCAAAGTAAGCCAATTCCCATGAATGTGGCTGAGTACATTAACGATGACCAAGTGATGTCGCTGCGCAATATGGAAAGCTTTGGTTGGCAGTTGGCCTTTGTTCGACGGCCGTTATTTCAAGATGCTGTTGTTGTTGTTGTGAATGCCGATCAAAGTCAGTACGGCGTACTGGAGAGTGACGGTTCGATTAATATGAAGTCAATGCTTGAACTACGGCACTAGCTATATTTTATCGCGCATTAACGACCCAGCATAATTTTCTTCGTTTCCGCTATAGCGCTCTCCTTTCTTCTATATAATGCCCGCCTCTTCAAATCCTGCAGGGGCGAGGTATTTCGTGCACACCAATAATCAATTTTTTGTGAAGGGTAAGTTTTTGCTGGCTTTTGGTTTTCTTGCCGTGTTTATGGGCAATTTTGGGCAATCATTTTTTCTCGGCACTTACGGCGCTAGCATTCAACAGTCGCTAGAGCTTTCGGCCTCGCGTTATGGATTGGTGTATTCCGTCGCTACATTGCTTGCAGGAACGAGTTTAATGTTGGTGGGAGGGTATATTGATCGATGGCCGCTCATGCGCTTTACCAGTTTTGTGGCCTTTGGTTTGATGTTTGGTTGTTTGCTGTTTGTGATTAGCGACAATATTTGGTGGTTGGGGTGTGCATTTTTTATGGTGAGGTTGTGTGGCCAAGGTTTGTTACCGCATACCGGTGTTACCACCATGGCGCGTTGTTTTTCGGGTCATAGAGGTAAGGCAATTAGTGTAGCGGCTTCTGGCGTGCCTGTTGGTGAAATATTACTACCGCTTGCCGCTACGTTGCTTATCTCGTATTGGGGTTGGCAAAATAGTTGGATTGTTATTGTAATTTTTATTGCTATCGTATTTTTGCCGTTGAGCTACTTTTTACTGTCTAGCGCAAAGCGCAGAGGGTATGAGTTTTCGCCTGTTGTACGCGATGCAAGTGAGCAAGCAGAGGATCAAGGCCGAGGCGCAGTATTATCCGATGGACGTTTCTGGCGAGTGTTGCCTGCTGTGATTGCCGCACCGTTTGTGGTGACGGGTATTTTCATACATCAATCGTTCTTTTTGTTTGAAAAGCAATGGTCAATGGACGTATTTGCGGCAAGCTTTGTTGTTTATGGTGTTGTGCATTGGCTTGCATCTCTGGTTGCAGGCTTATTGGTCGATCGCTACAGCGCTGCTCGATTGCTGCCTTTTTATAATCTGCCCTTATTATTGGCGATGCTTGCCGTTGCCTTTTTAGAGGGGCCGGTTGTCGCAGGCGTTATGTTGGCGTTACTGGGTATGTCGATTGGTTGTAGCGGTCCCATTACTGGAGCGTTATGGGCGGAAGTATACGGAACTGGGAGGTTAGGTAGTATTCGTTCAATGACATCGTCATTTGGTGTTTGGTCTACCTCATTATCGCCATTGTTGTTTGGTGTGCTTATCGACAATCATATGAGCGCGGTGACTTTAGCTGTGATTTTAGCGGTCGCGGTGAGTGGGGCGTGCGTGTTAGCTGCGTTCTCCTATCCTGTCAAAAAAGTCTAACGCTGTAATTTTCGTGGTCGTTTGCGCTGCGGGTTGAGTTGTTGCGCCAAAGCCCAGTCGATGTGTTCGGCAACTAATGTGCTGGCAGTATTTTTTTGGCTGCGTAGCGCTTGAATAATCTCGTTTGAGTGCGGTGCGTTGCCAAGGCCTATCGCGAGGTTACGCTGCCAGCCTTCAAAGCCAATGCGGCGAATTGCCGAGCCTTCGGTATTTTTTAAAAACGTGTCTTCATTCCATAAGAAAAGCGTTAGTAAATCGCTGTTGGCTAGGCCGTGCCGTGGTTGAAAATCTTTTTCGCCGCTAGGTTGTGCGTACTTATTCCATGGGCAAATGGCTTGGCAGTCATCACAACCAAATACGCGGTTGCCCATTACCGCGCGGTACTCTTGAGGGATTGGCCCTTTGTTTTCGATGGTTAGGTAGGCAATGCATCGGCGTGCGTCAAGCTGATAAGGCTTGGGGAATGCGGCGGTTGGGCAAACTTTAAGGCAGGCTTCGCAATCGCCGCATTTATTTTCGGCAGTAAACGTATTAGTGGGGAACGGCAGATCGGTGAATATTTCACCTAGGAAAAACCAGCTTCCCGCATGCTGGTTAATGAGTAGTGTGTGTTTGCCTACCCATCCAAGGCCGGCTTTTTCGGCAAGCGGACGCTCTAGAACTGGCGCGCTATCGACGAAAGGTCGTTGATGTGCCGGTTGGTCGGGAAAAATAATACACGCTTCGGCGTTAATTTTTTCGGCCACTTTGGCGAGACGTTTTCGAATCAACTTGTGATAATCTCGCCCTAATGCGTATCGAGAGATGTACGCTTTTTCAGGAGATTTTAAGATTTTGATCTGTTCTGTGCTATCGGGGAGATAGTCCATTCGAGCGGAAATAATACAGCGGGTGCCTTCGTGCAACTTTTCTGGTTGCTTACGCATCTCTTGCCGTTCGGCCATCCAGGCCATTGTGCCGTTGTACCCTTCGTCGAGCCACTCTTCTAGTCGCTCAGCTTCGCTCGAAAGATTGCCGTCGGATATGCCTATTTGCTGAAAACCTAGCTCTCGCGCCCAGAGTTGGATTTTTTCGGCTAGCGCGGCGAGTGCGAGCATCTGTTCTGGGGTAGGGTTATAGCCTTGCATAATGATTCAGTTCGATTGAGTGTGCGAATTGGCTTTGGGAGTATGGCCAACATTCCGTATAATTTCGGCCACACTAATTGAGCCGAACTTGCTATGAGTGATTTTACACTGCCCGACCAACTTTTTCGCGCTGAACACGTGCGCCAACTAGAAGAACTCGCGATCGATGTTACGGGTATCGCAAGTATTCAACTGATGAAGCGCGCAGGCCGCGTTGCTTTCGATGCGTTAATTCAGCGGTGGCCTAACGCCGAGTCGGTACGAATCGTTTGCGGCAGTGGTAATAATGGCGGCGACGGTTATGTTATGGCTGCGCTGGCAATGCGTAGGGAAATGGATGTAGCGGTTTTATCGCTATGCTCTCCTTCGGCCCTAACAGGGGATGCGGCTCGGGCTTATCGGTTCGCAATACAAGAAGGTGTGAGGGTTGTCGAGGTGCAAGACTGGTCGAGCGCTTTCTTACAGGAACACACCGATATCATTGTTGATGCACTCCTTGGCACAGGCTTAAAGGGAGAGCTTCGAGCAGAGGTTAAGGCGGCAATAGACGCTATTAATGGGATGGGGGTGCCGGTTGTAGCTGTTGATATGCCATCGGGCCTAAACGGCGATACCGGTGGCACTTTGAGCGCTGTGATTGCGGCGACTTTAACGGTTACGTTTGTGGCCTGTAAGCCGGGTCTGCTAACGGGCCGGGGGCCTCAGTTGTGCGGGGAGGTGGTTTTTGATGATTTGGGCCTCAGCAAAGAAGGCAGCCAAGATGCGTTACAGGCCGCATGGTCTACCATTCAGGCCGACTGCCAAAGGGTGACTATCCACTCGACTAAGCTTCTACTGCAGGCTAGACCTGCCGATGCCCATAAAGGAATGTTTGGCCACGTGCTTGTGATTGGTGGCGACACGGGGTACGGCGGTGCTGTGACTCTCACGGCAGAAGCCTGTGCGCGTTCTGGAGCGGGGTTAACCAGTGTTGCGACACAACCAATCCATGTGAACGCTATTTTATCGCGCGTACCAGAAGCGATGGTTACCGGTGTTGCATCGGGTCAGGCATTGGAGCCGTTAATGGCTTTCCCTAGTGTTGTGGCGGTAGGGCCGGGGTTGGGGCAGTCACCATGGTCTGAACAAATGTTGCAGCAAGCCGTGCAGGCAGATTTACCTCTAGTTGTTGACGCAGACGGCTTGAATATTATGGCGCAAGGGCGAGTGTTGCCGAACGCGTATCGCGATAATTGGGTGCTAACGCCTCACCCTGGTGAAGCCGCCAGATTGCTTGGTTGTAGTGTTGAGGTAATACAGAATAATCGATTTTTAGCTGTGAGTGAGCTGCAAAAACGTTACGGGGGGGTTGTAGTATTAAAAGGAGCCGGTACGGTAATAACCGATGGCCACCAGCTTTATCTTGCGGATGTGGGAAACCCCGGTATGGCATCGGGTGGGATGGGCGACGTTTTAGCCGGCGTTATAGCGGCGTTAATGGCTCAGGGGCTTACGGCTCTCGACGCGGCTTGCCTTGCCGTTTGTGTGCATGGTGACGCAGCCGATTTAGCGGCCGAAGAGGGTGGTGAAAGAGGTTTGTTGGCGTCGGATTTAATCCCCTATATTCGAGAGTTATTAAATTAATGTCTGGTATTTCAATATCTGCGTCGATAATCTTTGACGCTTCTTTGGTCGATGAGGCTGCGACGGTAGCCGTTGGAAGGTTATTCGGCGCGCATCTGCGCGGCGGCGCTATTATCAATTTAGACGGTGTACTTGGTGCGGGTAAAACTACCTTCTGCCGTGGTATTCTCAATGCGTTCGGTTATTCAGGTGCGGTTAAGAGCCCAACTTATACTCTGGTCGAGCCGTATGAATTTGAAGATGCTTCGGTTTTTCATTTTGATTTGTATCGTTTGGGTGACCCTGAAGAATTGGAATACATGGGGATACGGGACTATTTCCAGACGCATGCCATTTGTTTAATCGAGTGGCCGACAAGAGGAGAAGGTTTTTTGCCCGCGCCAGATCTAACGGCCACCTTTACGCCGCAGGGCGAGGGCAGAGCGTTGAGTGTGTGTGCCCACACCGCACGCGGCATAAAAATCGTGCAGAGTATGGGTTAAAATAACAATACATGAGGGCGCTGAAGTGGTGCTGTTGAATACGCTGAAAGTGGAATGTGTGCCTTGGGCGCTATTGGCGTTTGTTCAGCTGCTGTTTCTATTAAGTTCTTCGGCTATGGCCGCTAATATCGATAGTGTGCGATTGTGGCGAGCGCCGGATCATACGCGATTAGTATTTGACTTAAGCGCAGCGGTAGAACACTCGGTTTTTCGGCTTAAAGAGCCTGACCGAATTGTAGTCGATATTGCAGGTTCTACGAGCAAGGTGTTGTCGAAGGATATCGATCTTTCGTCAACACCCATTAAACAGTTGCGCTTTGGTAAACACAGTAACAACTTGCGGGTTGTCTTGGATCTTAGTACTGACGTTAAGCCGCGTACGTTTATACTGGCGAAACATGGAGAAAAACCTGACCGTTTGGTTGTTGATCTTTATGATGCGAAAACCGAAACGGTTAAAACGGTTGAACAAGTTGTTACTACTCACAGTGGACGACGCGATATTATTGTAGCGATTGACGCCGGGCACGGTGGGGAAGATCCCGGCGCACTGGGCCCTAAAAAAATCTACGAAAAAGACATTGTTTACAAAATCAGCCAGCAGTTAGAGCGCATGGTAAATGCGCAACCCGGCTATAAAGCGCACATGGTGCGTTCTGGGGATTACTACATTCCGCTGCGTGAACGCCGAAATAAAGCGAGGAGTGTGCGAGCGGATGTTTTTATTTCTATTCATGCCGATGCGTTTAAAAACCCTAAGGCGCAAGGGGCATCGGTGTTTGCATTGTCTCGCCGTGGTGCAACCTCTGAAACGGCACGATTCTTAGCATCAAAAGAAAATGAAGCCGACTTAATTGGTGGTGTAGGCGGCGTTGACCTCGAAAACATTGACGATACGTTAGCGGGTGTACTTGTCGATTTATCGATGACAGCTTCGCTAGCTAATAGTTTAGACGTGGGCGATCGCGTATTGAAAGAGGTGGGTAAAATTACGCGATTACACAAACCACATGTAGAGCAGGCTGGTTTTGCTGTGCTTAAGTCCCCTGATGTGCCTTCTATTCTGGTCGAAACGGGTTTTATCTCCAACCCTGGAGAGGCTAAAAAACTCAATACTTTTGCTCATAGAAAAAAGCTCGCTACGGCCATATTTAATGGCGTTAAGTCCTATTTTTATGAAACCCCTCCCGCAGGCTCTTTTGTGGCTTGGGAAAAAAATGGTGGTTCTAATAGCGTTGTACAGCATACGATTACTCGAGGCGACACGCTAACGGCGTTGGCAAATCGGTATAATGTGAGCGTTGCGAAGATCAAAACGGTTAATAATTTGACCGGTTCTCACATTAAAATTGGCCAAGTACTTAAGATACCGGCCTCCTAAATTCCCATCACAAACAGTCTTATACATGAATCATATTCAAAAACTCAGCCCGCGATTAGCTAACCAGATCGCGGCGGGAGAAGTTGTTGAGCGTCCCGCCTCCGTCATCAAAGAGCTAGTCGAAAATAGTGTGGACGCCGGTGCCCAGCAGCTGGACGTGGAGGTGGAAAGTGGTGGTACAAAGTTAATTCGAGTGCGTGACAACGGAAAGGGCATTGCCAAGCAAGATTTACCGTTGGCGTTAAGCCGTCATGCAACGAGTAAAATATTAAGTTTAGATGATCTAGAATCTGTCGGTACTTTGGGATTTCGCGGAGAGGCATTAGCCAGCATCAGCTCCGTTGCACGGTTAAAATTAACCAGTAATAACGGTGATAGCGATAGTGGCTGGTGCGTAGAAGCCGAAGGTCGCGATATGGATGCGGTAGTAACACCTGCTGGGCATCCACGGGGTACGTCGGTAGAGGTAAGAGACTTATTCTTTAACACGCCTGCACGCCGAAAATTTTTAAGGACAGAAAAAACAGAATATTCTCGTATTGAAGATATTATCAAACGTTTGGCTCTTTCACGTTTTGAATTAGGGTTTTCGCTGAAAAATAATGGTCGAGTCATCCATAGCTGGCGACCGGCTCATTCGCAGTTAGAGCAAGAGCGGCGAGCTGCTCAAATTTGCGGTCCAGTCTTCATGGAAAATAGTGTGCATGTGGATATTGAACGCGCAGGTTTACGCTTATGGGGTTGGGTGGCGTTACCGACCTTTTCGCGTAGCCAGGCTGATTTGCAGCATTTTTATGTTAACGGCCGAGCTATTCGAGACCGATTAGTGGGGCATGCGATTAAGCAAGCGTACCAAGATGTTTTATATCATGGTCGTCATCCCGCCTTTGTACTTTATTTGGAACTCGATCCAGCCAATGTTGACGTTAATGTTCATCCAACGAAACATGAAGTACGTTTTCGTGATAATCGATTAGTTCACGACTTTCTTTTTAGAAGCCTCCATAAAGCGCTCGCAGACGTTCGTCCTGCAGCGGTCAATTCAGAGCTTATGGCGGGAGAGCCCGCACCGGTAGCACCTTTTGATAAACCTCCAGAGCAAGGAGCATTAGGGCTGGCCGGACAGAAGCCTGTTCAATTCGAATATACCTCTAGTGCGGTTGCAGAATCGGGAGGCGAATATCGGCCTCAGGCTCAGCCTCAGTATACTTCTGCTGGGAGCTATAGCGCTCCGTCGTCGCAGTCCCAAACGGTTGATTTTAATCAGCAGGGAGAGGTTCCGCCGCTCGGGTATGCGATTGCACAGTTAAAAGGCATCTACATCTTGGCTGAGAACGAGCAGGGTATGGTTGTTGTTGATATGCATGCAGCGCATGAGCGTATTACTTACGAAAGAATGAAAACACAGCAAGAACAACAAAAAATTCAATCGCAGCCGCTACTGGTCCCGCAATCGATGGCGGTGAGTGAAAAGGAAGCGGATAGTGCGCAGGAGTGTAATGAAGTTTTTACGCGTTTAGGCTTCGACATAGAAAGGGCAGGGCCAGAATCACTTTTAATTCGGCAGTTACCTGTTATCTTGAATCGCGCGAATGTTGAACAGTTAGTGCGGGATGTTTTATCGGATCTTATTGCTTTTGGGTCAAGTGAGCGGATCCAGCATAATATTAATGAAATTTTATCGACGATGGCGTGCCATGGTTCTGTGCGAGCAAATCGAAAGTTAAACGTTGCCGAAATGAATGCTTTATTGAGAGATATGGAAGCAACTGAACGTAGTGGCCAGTGTAATCATGGTAGGCCTACGTGGAGTCAGCTTTCGTTAGCGCAGCTAGATAAATTATTTATGCGAGGTCAATAGTGGAGCTTGCCGAACATCCCAGCGGAAAGCCTCGTGCGATCGCGTTAATGGGACCCACTGCGTCAGGGAAAACGGATCTGGCTATAGCATTGCATGAACAGTTAGGCGCCGAAATTATTAGTGTCGACTCTGCGTTGGTTTACCGTGGTTTAGATATCGGCTCTGCTAAACCTAGCGCAGATGAGCTTGCGCGCGCGCCCCATCGTTTGATTAACATTCGGGACCCGTCCGAACCCTATTCTGCGGCAGATTTCGCAAAAGATGCGACGAAAGAAATGGCCGATATTGTTGCTCAAGGTAAAACGCCGTTATTGGTTGGTGGCACCATGCTGTATTTCAAAGCTTTGCTCGAAGGGCTTTCAACCATGCCAGCGTCAGAGCCTGCTACTCGCGCGCAGATCGAAAAAGAAGCCGCTGATTTTGGTTGGCCGTATATGCATGATCAGTTAGGGCTGGTTGATCGTGTAACGGCGGAATTGATACACCCTAACCATTCGCAGCGAATTTGCCGTGCGCTTGAAGTGTATCGGCTTTCAGGAAAACCAATAAGTGAGTTCCGTCAAGAAAACAGTGGCGGTCTCTTGCATGAGTATGAATGGACCCAAATTGCGATTACACCTTTTGACAGAACCGTGCTTCATCAACGGATAGAATCGCGTTTTAAATTAATGCTTGAACTCGGGTTTATTTCCGAGGTCGAAACATTGTACCGTCGAGGCGATTTAAATTCGGAATTGCCCGCAATTAGAGCAGTGGGGTATCGTCAGGTATGGGATTACCTCGAGGGTAAGAGTGACTTTTCTCACATGCGAGAGCGGGGCATTATTGCAACTCGGCAGTTGGCTAAACGACAATTAACGTGGCTACGCTCTTGGCCGAACTTAAATTGGTTATATAGTCAGCATGAAAATGGAGAATTGTTGAGTTCTAGTGAAATTGTGATTAAAGCATTGAGAATTTTATCTCCAACCACCATATAATGGCGCGGAGACCTGCTTAATGACGAGTGCAGGATGTTGGGGCGAGAGATTGTGTGATTATTAACATTATCGGTAAGGAAGCCGGTTGATCGTGACATTCTAGCCCGAACGACTATAGTCAATTTATACGCTTACACGGATACTATTGATCTTAAAACTCTATAAATGGTTATAAGCGCGAACTTGGCGTGTTAACACCCGTTTAATGTTTTTTTATTAAGAGAACGTGACTACTTACTTTTGATCCTTACAAGGAGAATACCCATGTCAAAAGGGCATAGCTTACAAGACCCTTACCTTAATGTGCTTCGTAAAGAGCGCATTCCGGTGTCCATATATTTGGTTAACGGCATCAAACTTCAGGGACAAGTTGAATCGTTTGACCAGTTTGTGGTTTTGCTTAAAAACACTGTAAGCCAAATGGTGTATAAGCACGCTATTTCTACTGTTGTCCCTTCACGCCCTGTTCGCGTGCCTATGCTAAATGCTGATGGCACTGGCGATGATCTGGATAATGGTGAATAGCTTCGAGACGCTAAAAGCAGGGGAATAGACGTTGGTCTAGGTCAGCCTATTTAGCTTGGACGTATCTTAGACACTGCTTTTAGCCAACCTCATAGCGGAGAATTACTTGTTTTTTGATAGACCTGATTCTGGTGAATTAGCCATCTTGGTTCACTTGGAGCTGCCAAAGGCAGTAGCGGCTGATGATCCCAGAGAGTTTGAAGAGCTGGTATTGTCGGCGGGGGGAGATCCAGTGGAAATGCTCACTGGCGCGCGTTCTGCACCCCACTCAAAGTACTTTATTGGCACCGGTAAACTCGATGAGCTACTTCAGTTAGTGCGTGAGCACGATGCTGGGTTAGTGATATTTAATCACGAGTTGTCCCCAAGCCAAGAACGCAATATAGAGAAAGAGCTTGAATGTCGTGTGCTCGACCGCACAGGGCTTATCCTCGATATTTTTGCCCAGCGTGCGCGTACCCACGAAGGCAAGTTACAAGTTGAATTAGCTCAGCTTGAGCATATGTCCACTCGGTTGATTCGCGGCTGGACGCACCTTGAACGACAGAAAGGTGGCATCGGTTTACGTGGGCCAGGGGAAACGCAATTGGAGTCTGATCGTCGTTTGTTACGAGCGCGAATTAAGACTATCGGTAAGCGTCTTGAAAAAGTGCGAAAACAACGTGAACAAGGCCGGCGAGCAAGAAGCCGCGCTGATATCCCTACCGTCTCTCTTGTTGGTTATACCAATGCTGGTAAAAGCACGTTGTTTAATGCGATTACTGAAGCGGGTGTTTATGTTCGTGACCAATTGTTTGCGACCTTAGACCCTACTATGCGTCGTATTAATTTACCGGATGTTGGTGGCGCAGTGCTCGCCGACACGGTGGGTTTTATTAGTAATCTACCACACCGCTTAGTTGAATCGTTTCGCGCCACGCTAGAAGAGGCCGCTAGTGCCGATTTGTTGTTGCACGTTATCGATGCCCCGGCGGATGAGCGTTTGCATAATATTGAACAGGTCGATCTCGTTTTAGAAGAAATCAAAGCTCATCAAATTCCGCGTTTACTGGTCTATAACAAGATCGATTTAATGGAAGGTATGGCGCCCAGAATAGATCGCGATGATTTGGGCAAACCGGTCGCCGTTTGGCTTTCCGCTCGGGATTCCCAAGAAGACAGGGCGGGAATAGAGCTATTATTCAAAGCGATATCGGATTTGTTAACGGATGACATGTTCCATGAGAAAGTGAGTTTGTCCGGTGATATGGGTAGTTTACGTGCGCGGTTGCACCGGCAAAATGCAGTGCTTGGCGAATCCTATTTGCCAGACGGTCGTTGTGAAATTGAGATAAGATTGCCCCAAGTGGATCTCAAGCGTATGCTCTCGGCTGAGAACATTGATCTCCAAGACCTTGCGGTTCAACCGCAACAAGATTCAGACGACGAGCGTCTGGCGGTCTAAATCTAACCTATTGACTAGCCTGTTTTTTAACTAGCGTGCTCGTTTCGCGAACGCGTACAGTTGAAAACGGCCAAATCGCCTTTATATCCTCTCAACTAATTCAAAATAATACGGAGTAACTTATGGCTTGGAATGAACCGGGTGGTAATAATAAAGACCCCTGGGGTGGCGGAAAGCGCGGCAATGATGGCCCGCCCGACCTAGATGAAGCCCTGAAAAACCTACAAAAGAAGTTGTCTGGCCTATTTGGTGGCGGCGGTAGAAGCGGTGGCGGGCAAGGCTCTGGTTTTGGTTGGTCTATGGTTGCTCTTGTTCTTATTGTTATCGCGGGAATATATATTGTTCTTGGCTCGGGTATTGTGAACGAGCAAGAGAGGGCCGTTGTATTACGCCTAGGGAATTATCATGAAACTAAAGGCCCTGGTTTTCGCTGGAACCCGCCTTTAGTGGATAAGGTTTATACCATTAATGTGACGGGTGTACGCCAGTGGACCACGTCAGAGCAAATGCTTACTAAAGATTTGAATATTGTTGATATCAAATTGTCAGTCCAGTATTTGATCAACGATGCTGAGCAATTTTTGTTGCGAGTGAAATCGCCTGAAGAAAGTTTAAAGCAAGCAACAAATAGTGCGTTAAGGCATGTGGCAGGTTCGGCTTTGATGCATGCGGTGTTAACCGAAGGTCGAGAGCAGGTTGCTTTTGATGTTCAGGATCGCTTGCAAATGTACCTTGATTCCTATGAAACAGGAATAAGTATTGAAAAGGTGAATATCGAAGATTCTAATCCGCCTCGTGAAGTACAGGGCGCGTTCGATGAAGTGATTGAAGCGAGAGAAGATGAAGAGCGTTTTCAGAATCAGGCGCAAGCTTATGCCAACGGCGTTATTCCTGAGGCGCGTGGTGCTGCACAGCGTGTGTTAGAAGAAGCTTACGCGTATAAAGAAAAAGTCATTGCCGAAGCAGAAGGTGAGGCGAAACGTTTTGAGTATTTACTTGCCGAGTATAAAAAAGCCCCTGAAGTGACACGGCAGCGTTTGTACCTAGATGCGGTACAACAAGTGATGAGTCTAAGTTCTAAGGTAATGGTTGATGTGGAAGGCGGTAATAACATGATGTATATACCGCTCGATAAAATTATGAGCAGTAATCGTCAGCCCGCTGGGCGAGCTATGGACGCCGTTGACATGGACACTTTGACGAATCAAGTGTTAGAGAATATTCGCCAAGAAGAGTCTGGTCTTAATGCGCGTCGTAGGGAGGGGAGATAGTTATGTCCGTAAGAGCCTTTATATTATCCATACTCGCTTTTGTTACCATTGTGATTGCAGCGAATTCAATCTACATCGTCAACGAGTTTGAGCGTGGCGTGCTGTTGCATCTTGGTCGAGTGGCCAATGCTGACTTACAACCTGGTGCGCATTTCAAAATCCCAATTGTACAAGAAGTGCGCAAGTTCGATGCGCGTGTACTGACATTGGATGCACGAGCTGAACGTTTTCTGACTGTCGAAAAGAAAAGCATGATGGTCGACAGCTTTGCCAAGTGGCGTATTATCAATGTAGGAACCTATTACACGGCAACTAACGGTGATGAGGCCCGCGCAAAGCGACTGCTAGAGCAGCGTATTAATGGTGGTTTGCGGAACCAGTTTGCTCAGCGATCATTGCAAGAAGTTGTGAGTGGAGAGCGCGATCAATTAATGACTAACCTCACCAATCAGCTAAACGAATTTACCCAAGATTCTCTGGGTATCGAAGTGGTTGATGTGCGAGTGAAGAAAATTGATTTACCGTCGGATGTGAGTGGCCCGGTATTTAGCCGTATGCGCGCTGAGCGTGAACGAGAAGCGCAGGAACATCGTTCACAAGGTAAAGAGCAAGCGGAAATCATTCGCGCCGATGCAGAGCGTCAACGCACGATCATGCAGGCAGAGGCTTATCGTGATGCAGAGCTACTTCGTGGTGAAGGTGATGCAAAGGCGTCCGGCATCTATGCGGCGGCTTTTCAGCAAGATCCGGAGTTTTACAGCTTTGTTCGTAGTCTGGAAGCTTATAAACAAAGCTTTAGTGGCAAAGAAGACATACTACTGATTGACCCTGATAGCGAATTCTTCCGTTATCTGAAGAATTCAAAAGGCAAATAGCGCTTGAATTCATGGTAAAATCACATAACCGGCTCCGATAGAGCCGGTTTTTTTATGTCTACGGATGATGGGTGGGGCTTCAAAAGTACCCGTCATGCTTAGCGAACAACTGAAATGTTAATGATAAAGGCTTCATTAGAATCCTATGTGGGAAGAACTCGGTAAAGCTGTTTGCCTGATATTGATCATAGAGGGCGTCGTGCCTTTTCTGTACCCTGATCGTTGGCGTAAATTGGTGGCAACCCTAGCGATTATTGATGACCGTCGTTTGCGGATTATGGGTCTCCTTAGCATGTTGATTGGGCTGGCATTGTTGTTAATCACTAATTGAGAATATACACATTATGAGTAGAGTTGACCGCTGGTTGCTGCCAGACGGCATTGAAGAGTTACTCCCTGAAGCGGCTAACAAAGTTGAAGGACTTCGCCGTAGATTGGTCGATACTTTTAAGTGCTGGGGTTACGATTACGTTATCCCGCCTATGGTGGAGTTTACCGACTCGCTTCTCACAGGCTCGGGCCGCGATATTGAACTGCTCACCTTCAAGGTGACGGATTTAGTGTCTGGGAAGACCATGGGTATTCGTGCTGATATGACGCCACAGGCGGCTCGAATGGATGCTCATAGCTTGAAGCGGGAAGGGGTTAATCGTCTTTGTTATGCTGGGCATGTGCTACACACCCGCCCGAAAGCACCTCTAGCATCGCGCACTCCGGTGTGGGCTGGTGTTGAATTGTTCGGTGAGCCAGGTATAGATGCCGACTTAGAAGTGATTAGCTTACTGTTAAGCACATTGCAGGCTGCCGGCCTAGACAAACAGTATATTGATATCGGACACGTGGGTATTTTCCGAGCATTGTCCGAAGCGGCAAGTTTGGACGAAGCAAAAGAAGAAGCGCTGTTTAACCTGCTTCAGGCCAAGGCTACCACGGAAATTCAGCGTTGGGTTGAAGATAATATAGACGAAGAGTACATGCGCAATTGGTTTATCGAGCTTCCAAAGCTGTCTGGTAGCGTTAGTACGCTGGCTCGTGCCCAAGAGGTTTTTGCTGAAGCGCCAGCCGAAGTTGCGGCTGCATTGGACGAACTTGCAGAGCTAGCGAAAGTTCTACAGCCACGTTACCCCGAGGCGCAATTATATTTCGATTTAAGCGAGCTCCGTGGTTATCATTATCATACAGGTATCGTTTTTGGCGCATTTGCGCCAGGATTAGGGGAAGCCATAGCGAATGGCGGTCGTTACGACCATATTGGAGAGGCTTTTGGTCGTCCGCGGCCCGCTACCGGTTTTAATGTCGATCTTACGGCAATAAGTCAGGTGGTAGAGGTTGCCGAAAAAGTTAATGGTGGTATCTTTGCGCCTTCCGTTAGTGATACGGGCGTAGGTACTCGTCAGTGGCAAAAAATATCAGAATTGAGAGCGGCGGGAGAGCGTGTAGTAGTGGCATTATCGGGTCAAACTGAGCCTCTATTGCATCAAAACTGCAATCGAGTGTTAGTCGAGCGTAACGGACAGTTTGAGATAGAATCTGTCTAAACGGTATTGAGCGGTAGCCTAAAGGGGCCGCGTAAAGATTAGTAAAAAAGAGTGTATGCTAAAAATGGGTAAAAATGTTGTGGTTCTAGGCACCCAATGGGGTGACGAGGGTAAAGGTAAAATTGTGGACCTGCTCACTGAGCAGGTATCCCACGTCGCACGATTTCAGGGCGGCCACAATGCGGGCCACACGCTTGTAATTGAAGGTAAAACGACGGTATTGCACTTGATCCCTTCTGGCATATTGCATGACGGCGTTACGTGTTTTATTGGTAACGGTGTCGTGCTTGCGCCTGACGCTTTGATGAAGGAAATGAAAGAGCTAGAAGCACAAGGTGTTCCTGTTCGAGAGCGCTTACGCTTGTCTCCTTCGTGCCCTTTGATTCTTGCTTATCATGTTGCCCTTGATCAAGCGCGAGAAACCAAGCGTGGTGAGGCTAAGATAGGTACAACCGGCAGAGGCATTGGCCCTGCATACGAAGATAAGGTCTCTCGCCGAGGTCTACGTTTGGGCGACTTGCTCAATGCTGACCGTTTTGCGGCAAAACTTAAAGACGTTGTGGAGTACCACAATTTCGCATTGACACAATATTACGGTGCTGAAGCCATAAGCTATGAAAAGGTGTTATCTGAAACGCTTACCTTAGCGAAAGAATTGATCCCGATGATTTCTGACGTGGTAGATGACCTGCATGTTGCACGTGAAGCCGGAGAGAATATTTTATTCGAAGGCGCGCAAGGGTCGTTACTCGATATCGATCACGGCACCTACCCGTTTGTAACATCATCCAATACCACTGCCGGCGGCACCGCCACGGGTTCGGGGTTTGGCCCGCTGTATCTGGATTACGTATTGGGTATAACGAAGGCTTACACCACCCGTGTAGGTTCTGGCCCGTTTCCTACAGAGCTCGAGTGTGAAGTGGGCGAATACTTGGGGGTTAAAGGGCACGAGTTCGGCGCTACGACTGGACGCAAGCGTCGGACAGGTTGGTTTGATGCCGTTGCCGTTAAACATGCTGTCCGCATTAATAGCATGAGTGGCATGTGTCTAACTAAATTGGATGTGCTAGATGGCCTTAAAGAGGTCAAAATTTGCGTGGGTTACCAGAATAGTGCGGGCGAAACTATTAGCATTCCGTGTGACGCCGAAGGGTGGGAAGATATTCAGCCTGTATACGAGAGCATGCCTGGTTGGACAGACTCCACTGTAGGTGTGCAGACGGTCGAAGGGCTTCCGCAGGCGGCACGAGATTACATTAGTCGTTTAGAGGTACTGGTTGGTATAACGGTAGACATTATTTCGACTGGGCCAGACCGAGTTGAAACCATTGTGCTGAGAAGTCCCTTTACTTAAGTTTTTTTGTGTTAGCTTTAACGTGAAAGATTATAAAACCGCTGCTAAGCCAGCGGTTTTTTTATGGGCGTCGATCGAGTGTATTGGATACCTTCAGAATCTTCGCGAGAGTGGTATTGTGGTGTTTATACTCCGTTAAAAGATTAACTATACTTAAAGTCTTTAAAGCGTTTTTTATATTGATGGCCGCAGGATCTACTTAGCTATGGATTACCCTCAGTTTGTTGATGATCATGTCTACTTGGATATGGACTCCTCTATACCCGAAACCGACCAGCTCAAAGCTATGCTGTCCAATCTCACGCGAATTCATTTGCTAACCGCAAATAAGTTCGAGGATTTTGACGAGCTTATTCGAGAGTATTTAGTCTCAGGGCTCGAGGTTTTTGGTTTAGAGACGGGGATAGTCAGCCAAGTTACCGAAGATGGAATATACCGTATTTGTGATGTGGTTAGCCCAATTGAACTGTTGCATAAAGGGCAGGAGTTTATGCTTGAGGACACCTACTGTCGCGAGGTCGTTCGAAGCCGGCAAGTACTCGGTTTTCCTGAGGTTGGCAAACTGGACTATATGAACTGTCATCCGGTGTATCAAAACTTAAAGCTAGAGGCCTATTTGTCTGCGCCCATTTTTGTGGGCGATAAGTTGTTTGGCACGTTAAATTTTACGTCTACAACACCAAGACACCGTGGTTTTTCGTTTCATGAGCATAATCTTATTTTGCTTATGGCAAACTCTATGGGTTCCTTCATTTTGTTGCGTAACAAGGAAGATAGGTTAAAAGCGTTAAATGATCGAATTAAGCGCTTTGTCGGTTATGTTGCGCATGATCTCCGCAACCCTTTAGGTTCTATTCTTGGATATGCTCGAATGGGAGCTCGAGAAGGGTTAAGTGAAAAACGCTTGCGTACCATTATTGTGAATATCCAGCGTCCGGCAGAAAGGGCGTTAGAGTTTGTATCGACAATTTTGGAGAATGCCGCCATTAGTACGGGCAAGTTTAGTTTGGTACAGCTGCCCATAAAGACCGAAACACTTTTTAATGAAGCGGTAGAATCTGTGGCGTTATTTGCTGCAGAGTCGGGTATTCAATTTGAGTTGACTGGACAAAACGATGTGAAGGTGTTGTGTGACAGCAAGCGAATCAACCAAAGCTTAATGAATTTACTGGTAAATGCGATCAAGTATTCGCCTGCTAACAGTTACATTCAACTAAATGCCAGCGTTGTTGATCAAGCCTGTAAAATAACCATTAATAATACCATTGGTGAAAAAGACGATAGTGAATCGGTGGAAACGAAAAAGTTATACGGCTCTGTTGGGTTTGGCCTTGATATTGTAAGAGAAGTGTTGGTCGCGCATCAGTCAACGCTATTGATCGAAAATATTGGCCCGAATTATTGTGTCTCATTTTCCTTGCCCGTTGCTAATGGGTGAGCTCTTTTGTATAAACTGTTGCTGTCGTGATAAGTTAAAAATAGGGTTAATGTAAATTTGGCGCTCATAGCTATAGATTTTATTGGTTTGTCTACGCATAAGCTTACAATTGTAGAGTCTAAAGGACCTGTTTTTAGTCCTCAAAGCAGTGTTCAATTCTTCCTATATTCCTAGTTGCTATTAAATAAAACCCTCCCCCCTATAAAAATTTGACAGATTATTTTAATTCAAAAAAAACAAGGGTAAGTGATTGAATTAGAAGGTCGTCAATAAAATAACGCATATACCTATTGGCTTCTTTCCTCTGCCCGCATCAAAAAATTCCTTCCTATACTTTCGAACTGTTAGAGCGCCGTAGTGCAACTGCGCTCGTTAAAATCAGTTATACGTTAATCGCGGAATCAAAGGGAATCCAGTATATGTCTCCTCTGTTGGTAGGCGCGGCGAGTAGCCGACAAGCAAGCAAGAAAATGGTAATTCTGATGAGTGTCATCCTTGTAGGGTGGCTCGCAGGGTGTGATAGCGGTAGTGATGGCAACTCACTTACAGACGTTATCGTTCCGCCAACGGTAGAGCCAACAGACGTTCCCGCCACACCTACACCAACACCTGAACCCGCTGCACCCTTATCGTTTTCGGGTGCTGCAGTTGACGGCCCTATTGCGAATGCCGTGGTGCGAATTTATCGGTTAGATGCTAGTGCGGAAAATTTAGAGGGTGTACTGCTCGACGAAGGCGGTACGGATGCCCAAGCGCAATTTGTTGGTTTAGAGGTTGACGCGGATGAGACCGGCCCCTTCCTCATTGTCGTAAGCGCAAATGACGATACCATTGATCTAAATACAGGTATGCCGCCGATTATCTCGGATGTCCGAACCGTGGTTACCGTCGATCGCATTGGCGATCCCGTCTATATTACGCCGTTAACAACTATGGCTGTAGCACTCGCTGCAGCTAAATCAGATGACGACGGAAGTATAACGGATGAAGAGCTTTTAGACGGATTGGAGGCTGCTGCTAACGAAGTCGTCTCAGCATTAGGGTTTGGAATGAATTCCGATGTGGATATTTTCTCGGTGCCGCCCATGGTGACGAATGATACCGATACTGATGAGGAGCTTGGTGAGGTTTCTGCGTATCGCACGGCTATCTCAGGTGCCGCTGCAGTAATCTTTAGTATTCAGCAGAATACAGAAGGCGCGACTACGGGAGATATTCTGGAGGGTCTAGCCGATGACCTTAGCGATGGCTCTATTGATGGGAACAACAGCGAAAATGAAGTTTTAGAGAATTACGATAGTGATGATGCCACGGTCATTATTGAAACCGATCCCTCAAATTTATTTATTCCCGGCACAAATAATACCGTCGAAGACGTCGAACAGTTACTGAGTGATGAGACGGCCGATACAGGCAGCACTGCAGATACGACCAGCCTAACGGATGGCACGGTCGATACTGATGCTGCACCCGGTGAAGCCGATACCGACCGAGATCACGACGGCGTTATCAATGCCGACGATGCCTTTCCCAATGATCCTAGTGAAACGTTAGATACCGATGGTGACGGCGTTGGTAATAACGCAGACCCTGATGACGATAATGATGGAACACGAGATGCCAACGATGTATTTCCGTTAAACCCAAGTGAGCATTCAGACACAGACGGTGACGGCACCGGCAACGCGGAAGATGATGATGACGATAACGATGGCGTGCTGGACCCAGAGGACGACTTTCCTCTTGATGCCAGTGCTAGTGACGCAACCGACGTGGACGGCGATGGATGGCCTGCCGGCCAAGATCCAAATGATGACGACGCGGATAATCCCGGTATTGCTTTCGTCGATAGCGATGGGGATGGCTTAGGTAATAGTGTTGATTCTGATGACGACAATGATGGTGTGATTGACGAAAACGACGACCTACCTCTCGACCCTACCGAAGCATCGGATTATGACGGCGATGGTTTTGGCGATGGTAAAGATGATGATATTGATGGCGACGGCGTGGCCAACCATACCGACGGCAATGATGTAGTGAATACCCCCCAAACCCAAGCGAGCCCTCGGGATGCCTTTCCGTTCAATGCCTCGGAAAGCCGTGATATGGATCGTGATGGGATTGGTGATAATGCCGACAGCGATGCCGATGGCGATGATCTAATCGACATACACGACCCTGACCCCACAAATCGCGATACCGATGGCGACGGCGTAAGAGATGGTGCTGATGCGCTCCCAGAAGATGGTACGGAAACGTTGGATTCTGATGGTGATGGTGTAGGCAATAATGCTGATAATTGCCGTTTTGTCGCCAATGCTAACCAAGATGACATCGACGAAGACAGCATGGGTAATGCCTGTGACGACGACGACGACGGAGACGGCGTTCCAGATACGGACGACGACTTCCCTCTCGATCCGGGAGCGTCAGAATCCAGTGATGCCGATGGTGATGGTTGGCCTGCAGGTCAAGACACCGATGATAACAATGCCGCAGTGCCCGAGGGTGACTACATCGATAGCGACCAAGATGGCGCCGCCGACACTGGTGGTTTAGCTCCCGATGATGACGACGACAATGACGGCGTAAATGACGAAGATGACGCGTTTGACACAGACCCCACTGAAACGCGCGATTCGGATAACGATGGTATAGGTGATAACGCCGATCCAGACGACGACAACGACAACACGCCTGATAGCGAAGATGCCTTCCCTTATGATGACAGCCAAGCGGCTGACACCGACGGTGATGGCGTAGGCGATAGTCAGGACAACTGCCCGAATACCGCAGGCCCACAAACTGACTTCGACGACGACGGAATGGGTAATGTGTGCGATCTCGATGACGACAATGATGGCCATGCCGATGATGACGATGGGTTCCCGCTTAACCCGGAAGAATCGATGGACACCGATGGCGATGGGATTGGAAACAATGAAGACAGCGATGATGACGGTGATGGCGAAAGCGACGAAGCAGAAATGGAAGCGGGTACCGACCCTCTACACCGCGATAGTGATCGTGATGGCAGTGATGATGGCAGCGATAACTGTCCCTTAGTGGCCAATGCTGATCAGTCTGACACTGATGAAGATGGGATAGGTAACCTCTGTGATGATCCACCCGACCTATCAGGCTATTACCTTATGGACATCACTGTCAGCGTGGCCGAATCTGAAGTGGCTGAAGGCTGGGAAGATATTGCGGCGCAAGACTGCGATAGCGCCGAAGGTAATATGACGGCTGAAGTGGCACTCGTTTCCCAAATGGGAACAGAGTTCAAACTGCATTTTGCCGAAAATGAATTTGACGGCGAAGACGCTGGCGAAGGCACGGTGAACGCGCTTGGCCAGGTGGTAATAGAAGATCATGGCGAGCACCGTATGCCCACAGGCATGATGGAAGAATTCCATCTCACTTTCCAGGGCCTTAATAATGCGGCCACGGGTGTCATTAGCGGAACGGTAGAAGAAGAGCGGCAAGTGACTGAAGCCGACGGTACGGCAGTACTATACTGCTACACCATGATGGCTGTGACCATGACGCCTATGCCAGAAGTGAGCTCATCGCTCGTATTGGATGCCGACGGCGCCGACGGAGGATTCTTCACCTCCGGCAGTGATTCGTGGTACGACGATATGGATGGCCATCATCAGATCGAATTTTGGTACGACCTGCTAAGCAGTGAAGGAGAAAGCAGCTTTGTCTGGAATTCTGAAACGGGCGTTTGGGAAGCCTCAATGATGGACGATGACAGAGGAGGGCTTGTGTTGACCTCTGCCGGTTGGATGGAAGCCTCCGAAGATATGAGTGTTGATATCGACGGTGACGCTGCTGTTGTGTCACGCATGAGTGCCGGAGGAGTCGCCATACAGTCGTGGATGGTAAGTGCTTACTCGCTATCGGCTGAAGGTAAACCAATGGCAAACCTAGTTAACCGTGACTGGGTGCACGAAGGTTTGATTGATCCTTTTGCAACGTTTGGAACAGGGGTGAACGCCCTTGCAATAGCGGCGCAAAGCCAAGCTGATACTTATGAGGTGTTCTGCGGTGAAGATGATTGGGCCGGCGTGCAATTGGGTTGCTTAAATTGGATGGCCGCAAGTTGGGAACCGCCTGAAAGCGAAAACTCACCGGTACTAGCGACCGCACTATCAGACGTTATACACGACTCTGATAGCAGTATGATGGCCTTCTGGCAAGGTATTTGGGTGGCTCGAGAAGAGTCGTCCGGCGGCGAGGTAAGGGCTTACTTACAAAGTGATGCGCCGTCTGGTGCCGAGGGCACAACCGGTACTGCAACCTTTTACTTTGCCGGTGATGATGGCGTAATGGAGCCGTTAATGGACGCAGACGGACAGGCCATTATGACCGGTTGGGCAATATCGGACCCTCTCAACAATGACACGGACTTAATCCTATCGTTTGAGATGCCTGAAATGCTTAGGCATGAGTTTGATACACCCAGTGATGATGCGGCCGTAATTCTAGCCGTTGTCGAAGACACTGATGGCGTAGGCTATGTGCGTGAAGGGCGTATGCGCGCGGCGGGTGAAATGTACCGCAACGCAGGGCTGAACGCTGTTGGCGCTGAAGCCGCACTGGCCAATTTTGACTACGAAATGCCAACACCGGAGCCCACTCCAGAGCCAACACCCACGGCTGAACCTACACCCACGGCTGAGCCAACACCAACCGCTGAACCAACACCCACGGCAGAGCCAACGTCCACACCGACGTCAGAGCCCAGCGGTACGCCATCTCCGGAACCTATGGGTGATCGCGATGGAGACGGAGTAGACGACGGAATGGATAACTGTGTCCTAATCGCAAACGAAGACCAAGCCGACACTGACCTCGATGGCTTGGGCGACGTGTGTGATATGACGGTTGAAGAGGTATTCGGTGTGTATCTAGCCGAATTAACTTTTACCGATACAAGTGAAGATTTTGATCATGACACCGGTGCCTGTGTTGCGTCCGAAGACGATACGTTCTTCCTCGAAACACATATGGAAGGCAATCAACTGTTTATGCACATCATGGGCGAAATGGAGGATGAAGGGCTCGGTGCCATCATGGACGCGAACAATGATTTTGTTTTGGTTGGCGGCCCCGATTTCACCGGTACCGGAACATTCTTACCTGCCACGAACAGCTTTACCTTTATGTTCAGTGACAGCTATTCCAGTGAAGACGGCACTATTCAGTGCGCAGCCGCTGGCACTGTAACCGCAACGCCACCAGATGCCGTGGTAGAAAGCACGGCCATGGCTAGCGGTGTGAGCTGGATGGAAGCACACATGTGGGACAGCACTGGTGACGGTGTTGACGATCAAAGCGAGTATGAATATGGGACCATAATGGTTGATGCGTTAGAGGTCGTGAGCTCCTGGAATGACGGGTTAGGAGAGTGGGTTGAGAACCCTGCTTCCGACACGGATAAAGAAGGGTTCCTGACGGACAACGGCATAGGCTTTGCTGATGATCTAATTGTCGTAGACGGTTTTGTCGACTCGACTGCAGGTGAAACAGCGATTATAAAAATGACCTCCGATGGTATCGCTGCCGATTACCAAATCATGCATGTAGAGTTAGAGTCATTCACTCTTGCAGGCATGCCGGTATTAAGTGTGGCACCCGATTTTTCTGCGGGTATTGGCGACACGCTTAATTTTAGTAATGGTGCCATGGCCTATGTAGCGCACATACAAACTCAAAATGATACGTACCGGTTCTGGTGCGATGACGATCACGATGAATGGTTTATGGACAACCTTGAATGCGACAACATTGTGGCCCTTGATTGGGTAGAGTCGTCAACCGATCCTTCCGATTTCGACCCCGTGCCTGCGCAAAGCCTTGACGCCGTGATCAACACGCTCGATGCTGTCTCAGCGGGCACGGCGGTAGGAGGGGTGTGGATAGGCGAAGGCTCTGACGCTATGGGTGGCTTCGACGTGCAAGCGTATTTTGCCTCGGAGAATGGCAATAGCACGGATGCATCGCAATTCGTAATGTTTGTGCGCCATAACCATGGCGGCGATCCGTCGAGTATTGTCGGTGAGGGTGCGGTTACCGTGTCCTCAATGGGTGGTCTTACGGTGATGAGCTTTGACGTTCCAGAGAGTTTAATGCCCATAGTGCATATTGATATGGACGAAATGGAACGTTTTATTTTTGTTGAAAGCGAGATTGAAACCGGCGGCGCAACCTACGTGCGCCAGGGTGCTATCAGTCGCGGCGGAGTAGCCGAAACGGCCATTCTCTTCAACCCAACGGCGCGGGATGATATCGTGAATAACTTCAGCCCCTTCTAAATGTCGTTTATAGGCCCGCCAAATTAGTCGGTCTTATCGCAATATAGTAATGCTCGCCCCATGAGGGCGAGCATTTTTTTTGTCTGAGGGAAAATGCGGATCTACTGCGAGATGATGCGTGTCAGGCTATCGTCGAGTAAATTGATATCGATACGAGTTTCGTCAATTAAGTAAAAGTGATTGGCCCCCGCAATTATTAAGTGCTCACTCGTATCGCCTGCAGCATTGGCAGCGGCGCTAAAGTTTTCGGAAATAGCGGGCGGTACAATCGCGTCGCGGCTGCCGCTTAGCAGAATGCTGGAGCTACCATTGGGCAGCATATGCATCGGCGAGGTGCTCAGCAGTCGCTCAGAAAACTCTTCTGGATTAAGGCTAGATTTATGTATTATTTGCTCAGCGCTATTGCCGCAGGCGCCAGATTCTAGATCACCAATCCCCCCCAACGTAAGCGTGCCTTTAATGCGAAGAGGATTTTCGTTGTAGAGAGGGCTATTATCCGAAAGTGTAGAACGAGCGCTTAACCATAATGCAAGATGACCTCCGGCGCTGTGTCCCATGGCCGTAACGGCGTCCTCATTAAGAGGATAGTGCTTGGCAAGGTGTCGAACATAATCCGTTGCGGCAGCCACATCCTCGAACATCGTCGGCCACTCACCGCCATTGCCTAGTCGCCTGTATTCAATATTCCACACCGCAAAATGTCGTTCGGCCAACGCAAATGAAAGCCCCTCCTGTAAATCCAGCGTGTAGCTTGATTGCCAGCAACCGCCGTGAATCATGACGACCACGGGTAAAGGCTCTTGTGAATCAGCGGCTAAATAAAGGTCGCCGAACTGTGCATTATCAGTGCCCCACGGTATGCGAACTTTCGTCACGTTTGGCGTAGGGTTTGGCAATCGAGGCTCGGGGCTAAGCTCTACGGTGGGTGATGGGCTTAGCACCTGAGTAGCAGGCTCGGAAGACGGTTGGGTTGGGTCACGTTCGCTGGCTTGCTGGCCTCCGCAACCACCGAGAAGCCCTATGACGAGAAGAAAGGGGGTGTAGAGAGACCTAACCATAAGAATTTCCGTATTTTGAGCAGAATTAACAGTAAATACGTCAAAAATTGCACAGTGGATTTCCCTGGCGGCGTTTCTTAGCCTAGAATGCACTCCGCTTTTGGCGCGCATCAACTCACCGGTGACTTCGTTTCGGTAGGATGTGCGTTCTTATTTACATTCAAATATTATCAGGAGGCCGTTCGTGAGTGACGATAGCCGCAAAGACTATCCTAACCAGCCCTTAAACCAGCATACCGTTGAAAAAATTGGCGGTACGTCCATGACTAATTACACAGCGGTGCGAGACAATATTGTGCTGAACCCAAGCGAGCGGTATCAGCGAATTTTTGTCGTATCGGCTTATGGTGGTGTTACGGATGGGCTTCTCGAACATAAAAAGAGCGGCCAACCCGGTATCTATGGCCGTTTTGCCAATGGCGTCAACGATGACAGTTGGCGCGAATCTTTAGACGAACTGAAAAAACGGCTGTTTGAGTTGAATGCACGCTTCTTTACCGATGAAGCATCTTTAGCGCAAGCCAATGATTTTATCGGTGAACGTTTGGGCGCTGCCGAGCGCTGCCTGAATGATTTGCAGCATCTTTGTGAGCATGGTCATTTCGCCTTGCAGGCACACCTCGATACCGTACGTGAAATGCTCGCCAGTATAGGCGAGGCGCACAGTGCATGGAATATGGCTACATTGCTTCGCCAAAGCGGCGTGAACGCCGTATTTGTCGACTTAACCGCCTGGAGCGATAGTCAGCATCTCGAACTCGATGAGCGCATTGTCGAAGCGTTTAAAAATATTGACCTCTCTACACAATTGCCCATTGTGACCGGTTACGCGCACAGTAAGCAGGGCTTAATGAAAAGCTTCGATCGGGGCTATAGTGAAATGACGTTTAGCCGTATAGCGGTCATAACGGGCGTGCGTGAAGCGGTTATCCATAAAGAGTTTCACCTTAGTAGTGCCGACCCTCGTCTAGTGGGTGAAGAGAATGCGGTGCCTATTGGGCGGACAAACTACGATGTTGCCGACCAACTGGCCAACTTAGGTATGGAAGCAATACATCCGCGTGCGGCAAAAGGTATGCGGCAGAGCAATATCCCATTGCGCGTTAAAAATACCTTTGAACCAGATCATGAAGGCACCTTAATTACGGGTGATTACGTTAATACCGCACCACGTGTTGAGATTATTGCTGGCCGTAAAGGCGTTTATGCAATTGAGTTGTTCGATCAAGATATGGCAGGTAAGGTCGACGAATATGATCGCGAGATATTAGCCGTTCTACGCCGTTTTAAAGCGCACATCGTATCGAAAGATATTAATGCGAATACGGTAACGCATTATCTTGCCACCAACTTAAAAACCGTCAAGCGTATTAGTGACGTGTTAGAAGAAAAATACCCAGAAGCCGATCTCAAACAAAAGAGAGTTGCCCTAGTCTCGGCCATTGGTAGCAATATGCAGGTTGCGGGTATTTTAGCTCAAACAGTTACGGCGTTGGCCGCTAAAAATATAAGTGTACTGGCAATGCACCAGTCTATGCGTCAAGTGGATATGCAATTTGTCATTGAAGAAGATGATTACGATGCAGCGGTTCAAAGCTTGCATCATTGTTTGGTTGAAACCCAGCAAGAAAACCAATCGGCATGTGTTGCGGTGTAACCTGACCTCTCGGCGGGGCACCACCCCGTCGGCCTTCTATTCCTTTGTTCTACCCTGTTGTTGTCACTTCTTCGTTTAAAACCTCTTCTCATTTCTGCTAATTGGCGTTACCTATAGGGTAATGGCGTGTTACCTACCTTCACAACGGTAACGATTGAAGTGTAAACTGCCTCCCAAAGCGGTCGTTAAAATAAACATCGTGTTTCTTTGAGTAACAATGGTGCGTTCTTGGTGAGTCTATGAAAATTTTTAGTGCATTTCTGTTTGGGTTATTTCTTTCTGCGGCAGCAACGGCCGACCACAATAGTGAAAATACGCTGTTATCGGCGCTTTCTACTGTGGCGACCTATAAAGAATTACGTAAAGAATGTTCCGGTACGGTTGGTGACGAACGAAAAGCGTGTTTTCACCGATTGAACCAATTGAATACTGATTACCAAGCAGCTAAAGAATTGCTGGCCTCCAATACCCATCATGATGAAACTAATGTTCACTTAGTCAGTTACGCTTACTGACATTCCTTTTCGCTCGACGTTTCTCACGCGTTTTTTTAGAAAACAGCTCACCTAAGGTTGGATAACGGACTTATCTAATGCTGGAGCAGCGTAGTGCTCGTAGTGAGGTCGAATATTGGGGTCGGCATGCTCATGAGCAACATCCGCGACTAAGCGTCTCAGCCATTGATGCGCAGGATTAAAATGTAATAGCGGGCTCCACGCCATTGTGAGTTCAAGGGCTGGAATCGTAAACGGTGGTGGCGTGAATACCAAATTAGGATTATGTTTTTGCAGTTGAGCCGCTTTTGTTGGCAACGTAACAATCAGCTCACTGACCTCGGCCATTTGCAGCGCCGCTTGATAATGCCGTGTAAAGACGTTGACATGTCGTTTCTCTCCCAGTTTATGTAACGCCGCATCGACCCACCCTAAACGTTGCACATCATCGGGGTTTACCCCAACGCCTACCCCCATTCCTGTTTTGCTTACCCAAATATGTTGCGCGCTCATGTACGTTTCATAATTAAAACAATTCGCAATAGGGTTATCTTTTGCGTACACGCAGGTGAAATTGTCTCGCCATAACAGTGTTTGGTAAAACGACTGGGGCAATTCATCGAAACGATTAATGACAAAGTCCACAAACCCCTGCTCAACATCGTGAGCTTTTACGTCGCTCGGCGCCATAATGTCGATAGAAATATGGGGCGCGGCTTCACGAAGTCGCGCAAGTACTAGCGGCATTAACGCCGATTCCCCGTAGTCACTTACCGCAATACGATAAAAGTGTTCGCTTTTATCGGGTGTGAATTTATTGATTGGCTGCACGACCTGCTCAACTTGAATTAATAAATCACGAACATGGGGTTCTAGCGCTTGGGCTCTTTCTGTCGGTTTCATTCCTTCGCTGGTGCGTACTAGCAGTGGGTCGTCGAATAATTGTCGTAAGCGCTTTAATGCATTAGACATAGCCGGTTGAGTAATGCCTAAAAACTCTGCCGCTCGTGTTACGCTTTTTTCTCGCAGCAATACATTGAGGGCAACCATTAAGTTTAAATCAACACCGTGTAAGTTCATTACCTTATCCGCATCAGTGGAATTTATACCCCAATATATACGCTTGTATGAACGGTAAGATAGCGGGATAAATCAAACTAATAGACAATAAATTATTAGCGGTTGGAATGTATTATGCGTTGTGCATAGACGATAAATAACCACGCTGAATACAAAATTGCTTCGGTATAATCGGCACGAATGAGCCAGATAAAGTGCGCAATTACCAACAAACCGATGAGGTAGACGAGTTTATGTAATTGCAGCCAGCGGCGGCCGAGCTTGCGACGGAGTGATTGGGTAGACGTTATGGTGAGGGGGATGAGCAATAGCCAAGCGGAAAAGCCCAGCGTGATGTAAGGGCGGTCGAGAATGTCTTCCCATACATAGGCGAATGAAAGGGATTGATCGAAAACCCAGTAAATAGCGAAATGTAAACTAGCGTAAAAAAAAGAATAAAGCCCCAGCATGCGCCGAAACTGCATAATTTTTTTCCAGCCAAAAGCTGCTTTAAGGGGGCTTGCACTAAGGCTTAATAATAAGCATACCAGCGCCCACTTTCCCGTTTCGTGGGTAAGTGTTTCAACGGGGTTTGCACCTAAGCGATGTTGAAAAAACTGCGCTGTTAATACAATTATAGGCAGCAGTAATAGAGTAAAAACAAGTAGTTTTAAGAGCGAGTTTTTTTTTAGCATTAAAAGTAAGTCTTTAAATTCATGTCTTTGTAGAGGCCCGCAACCTCTTCCGCATAGCCATTAAATATTTCAGTGTCAACTTTGAAGTATTCGCCAATACGCCTTTCTCGTTTTTGGCTCCAGCGAGGGTGGTTAACGGTAGGGTTTACGTTGGAATAAAACCCATACTCTTTAGGTGCGATCATATTCCAGCTAGTTTTCGGTTCTGTTTTAGTGAAGCGAATGGCGGTAATAGATTTAATACTCTTAAAGCCATATTTCCAAGGAACAACCAAGCGAATAGGGGCGCCGTTTTGGTTGGGTAGCGGCTTGCCGTAGAGCCCTACCGCCATAAACGTTAACGGGTGCATAGCCTCGTCCATGCGCAAACCTTCACGGTAAGGCCACTCTATAGTACGGCGTTTTTGCCCTGGAAGAGGGCGGTCTTTGTGATAAACCGTCTCGAACGCAACGTATTTTGCGTCACTCGTAGGCTCGAAACGTTTAAGTAAGTCGGCTAAGGTAAAGCCTGTCCATGGAATAATCATCGACCAAGCTTCTACGCAGCGTAATTTATAGATACGTTCTTCCAGTGCGTGCGGGGCTAACAGTGTCTCAAGTGCATACTGGCCTGGTTTTGCACATTCGCCTTCGACAGTGATTGACCAAGGTTCTGTTTGCAGCGCACTCGCATTTTCATACGGGTCGGTTTTGGCTGTACCTAACTCATAAAAATTATTGTACTGTGTTACGTCACCTAAAGGCGTTAGTGATTCGGTGTGAGCGCGAGTGCGTTTAGCAAGCTTTAATTTTTGTTGTAAATCGGATACTTTTGCTTGTGCAACATGAGGAAGATAGCCCGCTAGCGCCAGACCGCTCAGCCCGCTGTTACGAATGAATTGTCGCCGCGATTGGTAAAGGCTTTCGTGGGTGACATCATTTTCAGTTAAACCGTATCGGTGTGCAGACGTTATAAGCGGCCAGCGGGGCTTTGTCATGAGAGATTCTCGAAAGCAATGTTCAGGTTGTGTATAGAAATCCCAGCTGGCGCAAAGTTCATTAATCGGGGAATTTAATTTTGCAGTTATCTTGCGTTAGCCGTAATGCTTCAGCGGCAAAATCAAGTTCGTTACCCATCTTTGTAAACTCTTCTGCGTATCGGCGTTTTGCTTGCTTACGAAATTTTCCGGTGATAAAACGTCGAATTTCTGTTTCGCTTTGCAGCGCTAGCCCCGGGATTTCAACGGGTTTGCGGGTTTCTTCATCGAGCGCCACCATGCTGAAATAAGATGTGTTGGTATGCTTGCAAACCCCTTGCTTAAAGTCTTCTGATTCTACGCGTATACCCACCTCCATCGACGAGCGGCCGACATAATTGACTGAGGCATAAAGCGTAAGCAATTCACCGACTTCAACAGGGTTTAGAAAGTTAACGGAATCTACAGAGGCTGTTACACAATAGAGCCTAGCGTGGCTAGCCGCACAGGTGTAGGCAATTTTGTCCATGAGCGACAGAATAATACCACCGTGTACTTTTCCGCCGAAATTGGCGTACGAGGGAACCATTAGTTCTTTAAGAATTACTTGAGAGTCTGATACAAATCGGAATTGTTCGGTCACGTGGGCGTTTCAACTTTGATGTTACTTGCGGCTGCAAGTAGTGAGTTATATGCCCATTTTATTGAGCACGTCGATCAAATCGCGAAGTGTACGCTCAGCAACAGGATGGCTTACCGCAAAACGAGATTCGAGGTTCGTCAGCAAATCAACGATTTCATTACTGGCGCGGGTGCGTTCTACCACATCTTGCAGGTTGGAATCTAGGTCTCGCAGTAGTTCTAGGGCTTTCGTATCGGGGGTGTTGGCTTGTTTTAATTCATGAATGAGTTGTTGGGCGAGTGACTTGAGCTTACTTTCGTCCGTCATTGCACATGCCTCGTAGGATGGTGGTGATGTGTATGCGGAGGGTCTTGGCCCTCCGCTTAGGGGCTTACTCTTCTTCTTCTGCGATAGGGGGTTTTTCGTGCAGGTTAGCCTTTACGGTTCCTTTGCGATGCGAAAGCGCTGCCTCGAGTTTTTTTGCAGAATCAGCAATGGCGCTATAGAGCTGCTCATTGGTTGAATGTACCGATACTGTCGTGCCTAAAAAATGCGTATTGGCTTCAACTTTCTGCTCGTGCTTTTCGACCGTAAGGATGACGGATAAGGCGTCTAATTGAGGGAAGTGGCTTTGTACTTTAGCGAATTTAGTGTTAACAGATTGGCGAATGCCTTCGGTTATTTCTACATGACGACCAGCAATGTTAATTTGCATAAAACCTTTTCCTATTGTGATTCTTGAATGCCGGGGAAGGCACTCGGGGATGCAGCGGTTTATGTCGCTACTGTTTCTAACTTATGGGGTTGTGCAAGGAATTTCAAGCACCAGTGTCATGTAGATGAGCCGTTGTGAGCACTTTTTTTCTATAGAGCCTGCAATCAAGGTATATCACTTGAATGTACCCGTTTGCTCATGCATTATTTGCGCCCACTTTATAGCTCATCCAGTGCCGCTACGATGTTAGAAAAAACGCACCTTATTAAACTTGCCAATATGAAAATGCCTTTTGGCCGCTATCAAGGTCGAGTATTAATTGACCTGCCAGAAGAATACCTTTTATGGTTTTCTAAAAAAGGCTTCCCCTCAGGTGAATTAGGCGAACTTTTATCTTATGCGCTGGAAATTCGTATCAATGGCCAGGAGGCCATTCTTGATCCGTTGCGCCGTTACCCCAGCATCCATTAGCCCGTTTTTCTTTGCGCCGAAGAATGTTTAGGTCTCGCTACTCACCCGCACAAAATCAGTACCGCGACAGCCTGGGCAGGGCGGGATATTACCGGTTTTTTTGAAGTGCATCTCTTTGTCACACGCGCGGCACCGCAATACACCGGCTACCGTTACCTGCCCCGTGTGGTAGCTTGAACCCGATTCGGCCCATTCCGCGAGCTTACTAAACATATCACTAGCGCCATGCGAGAGTGCAGCAGTTAAATCGAGAAAACCCGCTTGTAGGTTGTCTTTTTTAAGCTGCTTTTTCGCTTGCTCGCTAAGGGAGTGAAAATGTTTAGCTGATTGCTCAAGATCGCGTCGCAGGTAAAATTTTAAATGTGAACTTTCGTTGTGCGTGATGTCGCCTATTGCCACAAAATGATCGCGTGCTTTCTCAAGTGCTTTCTCTAAGGATGCCAGCGTTTTTTCACCTGATTCAGTAAATAGCTCGCGCGCTTTTGCCGCCATTTTTTCGTAGGTGTGGGCAAGTTTACTGTCGTCATTATTGGTCATTGCTGGAGGCTCGTACTTGAAGTGGGCGCCCCTAGAAGCTCCCTAGAGGATTATTTAAGTGTAGCTTAAGAAAACCTCCATTCCTTAACCTAAAGCGTATTAGTATGACGGTTGGTTTCGAACACAATTCAAATAAGGAGAGATCGTTATGGTACGAAAGTTATTAGTGACTATAGGTACAGCTTCAGCCCTCATATTCGGGGCGCAGGCGCTGGCGGGTAGCGACACATCAGTGGCCGTTAAGGTCAACGCTGCCATGAGCGACAGCAATCGTCCGGAAAAGCACGTGGTTCGAGATGCGAACCGTAAGCCATTAGAAACACTTGAATTTTTTGGCCTAAATGACTCAATGAAAGTTGTCGAGCTGATTCCTGGAGGAGGTTGGTATACACGCCTGTTGGCGCCAGTTTTACGCGACAATGGCAAGTTGTACGTGGCCTACGGTGCGGGCTGGATGGGCGATTTACTGCAGCAGCCAGATTTCACCAAGGTGACCTTATTGGCGCCGGAGAGCAAACTCCATAAGCCTGAAGGAGAACGCTTTTATGCATTGGAAAACGTTGCGACCGGTGTTACTAACGTTGATATGGTATTAACGTTCCGCAACTACCATAATTTTGATGAGCAGAGCCGTCAGCGTATGAACGACGAGGCTTATAAAATGCTGAAAGAGGGCGGAATTTACGGTGTTGTGGACCACACCCGCCGTCATTTGGAACCTCTCAATGGTGAGAATGGTCGTCGATTTGACCCTGTTCTTGCAATCAAAGAGATTCAGGCCGCAGGGTTTGAACTGGTGGATTTTTCGGATCTGCACTACCAGCCTGTTGATGCCTTAGAGTATGAAGTGGGCCACAAAGACGTCACCGGTAAAACCGATCGATGGACGTTGAAGTTTAAAAAAGTGTCGAAGTAAGGTACTTTTTGTTCAAAAAAAGCGCGTTTTCACTTGGTGAGCGCGCTATCACTTGGCTTTTGGGTGAGAGCCTCAGGCGCCCAAGGGCTGAAATATGTCCCGTCACTTCTTTTGCTCTTTCTTCGCCGCCTCAAACCGCGCGTTTAGCTATTTGGGTATGAGTCATCGACCATCTCTAGGTATTTTTCTAAAAAATGTTTAAGGGGGGATTTCTCCGTTCTGGCTATTTTGAGTGGATGGGATGTTTATCCGCAAACTGGCGGGCTAATAATTTGGTCGGTTTCCCCCTAGAATCATCTATTCTCTGTTATCGATCAATATTTATTGTCACAAATCTGGAATATATGTGTAACATGCGACCCGCGGTCACTGGGTCGCATGTCACTAGCGGGAGATGTCGATGAAAATTAAAAACCCTTTAACTGAAATGTTTGGCCGCTCTCCCATCAAGCCTATGGAAGAGCATATGTCGGTTGTTACCGACGCGTCTAAAGAACTGCTGGCCTTCTATGAAGCGAGCATTCTGACTGACTGGGCTGGCGCTAGCGCAGCTTATGACCGAATATCGGCATTGGAGGAAAAAGGGGACGAGCTGAAAAAGCAAATTCGCTTACATCTTCCTAAGAATCTCTTTCTTCCTGTTCCTCGGTCTGATCTTCTCGATTTACTGACCAAGCAGGATAAAATTGCCAACCGCTGCAAAGATATATCAGGTCTAATGTTGGGGCGTAAAATGGTTATACCTGTGCCTCTCCAAGATGCTGTTCGCCAGTTTTTAAAGGGTGGTATTGCAACCGTGTTACAGGCCCATAAAGCTATCAACGAAATGGACGAGTTACTCGAAACCGGCTTTGGTGGCCGCGAACTGGATGTTGTCGAAAATATGGTAAGCGTGCTCAACGACTTAGAGCAGGCCACCGATCACCAGCAAATCGATATTCGTGCGGGGTTATTTAAGCTTGAAGCTGAGTTGCCGCCCGTGGATGTCATCTTCTTTTACCGTATTATCGAAGAAATCGGCGATCTCGCTGATCGAGCGCAGAAAACAGGCCAACGGCTACTGCAATTGCTCGCTCGCTAATTCGGCACTTACGCATTCTGATTTAACTATTCGTGAGGTTCTATCCACATGTCGATCTTGTCTGATTACGGCACCATTTTGCTTGTTATGGGCTGTATATTTTGTGTTTTTATGGCCTGGGGCGTGGGTGCAAATGATGTTGCAAACGCTATGGGTACTTCCGTAGGCTCAGGCGCACTGACAATTAAGCAAGCGATATTTATCGCAATGATATTTGAGTTTTTGGGCGCTTATCTGGCGGGGGGGGAAGTAACCTCCACGGTTCGTAAAGGCATTATTGACCCTGCAGTAATGGAAGGCTCGCCTCATCTGTTGGTCTTCGGCATGTTAAGCGCATTATTGGCCGCAGGAGTATGGCTGGTCATAGCGAGTATTCTCGGGTGGCCTGTATCCACTACTCACTCTATTGTGGGCGCCATTGTTGGTTTTGCTGCTGTGGGTATTTCTAGTGACATCGTGGCGTGGGGGAAAGTGGGAACTATTGTCGCGAGCTGGGTCGTATCCCCCGTTTTAGCGGGTACTCTATCCTTTCTTCTCTTTAAAAGTGTGCAGTGGCTAATTTTTGGCTCACCTAACCCGGAAGCCGCTGCGCGCAAATACATTCCTATCTACATGTTTTTAGTTGGCTTTCTAATCGCCATGGTGACCATGCTTAAAGGGCTAAAACATGTATTGAAAGATACAGGAATGCAATTGAGCTACCTCGAAAATATTGGTATTGCCGTAATACTGGGCTTAATTGTGTCTGCGTTTGGGCTTTATTTGCTTCGCCGAGTTGACACTAGCGGTGAGGTTGACCCCGATAATCGTTTTGAAAATGTAGAAAAAGTGTTCGCTGTTTTAATGATCTTTACCGCTTGCTCTATGGCGTTCGCGCACGGTTCCAATGATGTTGCGAATGCGGTTGGGCCATTGGCCGCGATTGTTGGGGTGATTAAATCGGGTGCTGTTGAAACCAGCTCGGCGATGCCCGGCTGGGTGCTGCTCTTAGGTGGTCTCGGGATTGTCGTGGGATTAGCAACTTATGGGTATAAAGTCATCGCCACAATTGGACGAAAGATTACAGAATTAACTCCAAGCCGTGGCTTCGCTGCCGAACTAGGCGCTGCGGGTACGGTAGTCTTTGCATCAGGAATGGGCCTGCCTATTTCGACGACCCACACACTTGTGGGTGCAGTATTGGGCGTTGGCTTGGCACGTGGTATTGGCGCACTTAATCTCGGTGTGATTGGCTCCATCTTTATGTCCTGGGTCATTACCTTACCAGCAGGTGCTGGCTTGGCGATAATCTTCTTTTATAGTTTCAAATGGATCTTTGGAGCTTAATAGCACGGTGTAATAAACCATTTGTATAATTGAATTTTTTGAGAAGCGCCATTGTTTTATTTCAGTGGCGCTTTTTTTGTGGAAGCTAGAAAGAGTCCGCGTAACGCTCGCCGCAATGGGTGTTACTATTTGAGTCTGTATTTGGATAAACGCCTCGGGGGAGATAATGCCAGATCTAACTCTTGTAATAGGGAATAAAAATTATTCATCGTGGTCGTTGAGGCCTTGGTTTTTTCTGCGGTACCATCAAATACCGTTTAAAGAGGTAAACGTACAGCTGTTTACTGCTTCTACTGCACAGGCACTAGAGCCCTACGGTTCCAATGCTAAAGTGCCTGTTTTAACGCTAGATGAAGGTATTGTTTGGGATTCGTTAGCCATTTTGGAAACTTTATCCGAGATGTATTTAGGGGGTAAAGGTTGGCCTGTTGATGTTAATGCCCGTGCATTGGCGAGATCCATTAGCTACGAAATGCACTCAAGTTTCCAAAGCTTACGGGATGCCCTTCCTATGAACTGCCGTAAGCAATATACCATCAAAAATATATCCCCTACCCTACAAGCTGATATTGTGCGCATCAAATACTTGTGGGCGAAGTGCCGCCGGCAATATGGGAGTAAAGGTGAGTGGTTGTTCGGTGAGTTCTCAATCGCTGACGCGATGTTTGCGCCCGTCGTATTACGTTTTCACGGGTACAATATTGAGTTAAATACGGAGGAACGGGGGTACGTGCAAACTGTTTTAACTCAGCCGTGTATTCAAGCGTGGATGGCTGCAGGTGTTCTGGAAACCGCTGTGATTGATAATGACGAAGTTGCCAATGGTGGCCAGTATTCTATTTGTAATTAAATCTAGTGGTTCGTATAGCGTGATAGCTAAGTGAAAACCTAGGGTAATAATAACTGTTAACGTGGTGTTGAAAGAGGTTAAGTATGGAGTATAAGGGTGAATTTCAGATTACAGGTTGGGACGAAACAGCTCTCAGCGACGGTGAGAACGGGTGTAAATTAACGCAAGCGAACGTTACACAGCAATACTCTGGAGAAGCTGAAGGCGCCTCTACATTGACGTACCTTATGCAGTACCAAAACGAACAGTACGCACTTTTTGTTGGTTACGAAACACTTGAAATACACATAAACGGTACGGCGGGAAGTGTAGTCTTGCAGCATGATGGAGAATTTAAAAGCGGAGTGGCAAAAAGTCAGTTTAAAATTGTGGCTGGGTCAGGAAAAGCTGCATGTGAGGGTTACACTGGGCATGGCTACTTTACCTCTACGGCGGGCGGTAAAGCCGATTACGTTATAATAATGTCTTAACGGATATAAAAGGGTTAAAATTTTAAGCGTAACGTTGATCTTTCTGTGTGTTATTACGTTAGTGGGCTGCTCCAAGGCAAGTTACGTAAACGAAAAAAATACTACTATGCATGGGAAAAAGAGTTTGGCTATACGCAAGTCGTCAAAGTCAATGACACGCTATATGCAGTGGCGCACTATATCTGGCCACCTAATTAGAGGTGATATTCACTACGGATATAGAAAAGCTAAAAGCGGCTATTCCAACGCGAAAACTTTATGTCAATAATCAATACCCTTCCTCTAACTGGGTCGAAGCGGAACGGCTATGGAGTGAAAATAGCTTTCTTGAAATAGAGGTGGTGGTACTGCCGTAAACGCCAGCCTAAAGAGCGTCTAACCATTTTATTTCGAGTCAAAATTGAAGGGGCGTTAATCAGTGAAGCACCCTTTCGAACGTTCCTGTACAGAATATTTTACACGCCCATAGGTGTTTTGTTTGGGCTTCTATCACGGGCGTTAAATGGCTCACCGCGTTATTTATAGTTTTTTTTACGCCACAGGCTAGTCGGTTGAGGTGTTGCAGCGTTTTCGAATTCTGCTGAGGCCTACTGGTGTAATTCCGAGATAGCGTGCAACGTCACTTTGAGATAAGCGTTTTTCCAGTTCGGGTTGACGTGTCCGAAAAAGGCGATAACGTTCCTCCGCAGAAAGACATAAAAGCTCGTACTCTCTGCGTTCTTTTTTCATGGTGAGCTGTAGAAGAAGCCCTTGCACATCTTCCGAAAATTTTGGATCTGTATCCCTTAGTGTTTTAAGTGTCGATTGGTGGATTTTAAACAATGTACAATCTTCCAGACTCAGCACACTAAATGTACTGGGCTGATCGTGCAGCAGAGATTGTGCGCAGCTTATGAAACTTCCTTCAGTAACGAAAGATTTTATATATTCTTTTCCCTCGTTCGTAATGTAACACGCCTTGAGTAATCCGCTCTCGATAACATAAAGGTTATCCACCACTTTGCCTTGCTCAAATAGATACTCACCTTTGTGAATGCCTATTCTCGTTCCGTACTCTCTATATTTATCAAACAACTACATTCTCCACAATTAACTTGGGTTAATGAACTAAACAAAGCCTAAAGGTACAGTGCCGTCACGTGCTGATAATCATCTCGTCACTACAGGTGCGAATGAAAAATACAATAATCCGTTATCTGAGGTGAGGCACTAACGTGAATTTTGGGGTGTTATACGTGCCAATAAGCGGTTTTCTAACGTCAAAAACGTAGAGTGCTGCCGGCGCAATTTAAACTTGTCGTTTTAAAGGCATGTAGTTTTCTTCAGAAAGGAACGGAATAACGATGATCTTGGAAAAAAGAACCATTTTATTAACGGGTGGAACATCTGGAATAGGTCGGATTCTACTCGAAAAACTCGTGGACTGTAACAGCCAAATAATCGTTTTGGGACGGAACACCACAGAACTCGAGAGACTGGAAATTGAGTATGACAATGTTCATGGGTATACCTGTGATCTATCCAATAAAGCCAGTACGCTTACGTTACTTAAGGAACTTGCCGAAAGGTATCCCGATGTGTCGGTAGTCTTTAATAATGCGGCGATACAGCGCACGCCTAAGTTTACGGACGAAAACTTTTGCTTTGACACTATAGAAGAAGAGATCACGGTTAATCTTATGGCGCCAATATGGATATGTTCGGTATTGCTGAAGGGGATGGTCGCAAGAAAGGAGGGCGCGGCATTTATTAACGTGACCTCTGGGTTGGCCATAATGCCCAAAACGAACTCTGCGGTGTATTGTGCCACTAAAGCTGGGTTACACAGTTTTTCAAAGAGTTTTCGTTATCAGTTAGAATCTACGCGGGTAAAAGTATTTGAAGCCGTTCTGCCGGTTGTGGACACCCCTATGACGGAAGGCCGAGGCAGCGGAAAAATAAGTGCGGAAAAAGCGGCAAGCGCCATTATAAAAGGCGTTGAGCGGGGGAAGGAAGAAATGTTAATAGGAAAAGTCAAGATGATGCCCATTGTTCACCGCTTGAGCCCCCGACTGTTAACGTCAATCATGAAATCAGCTTAATGATCGAAAGGAGAAAAGATGAAACCCTTATTAACGGTTGCTGCCGTATTGGCGTGTATTTTCGCGTCGACATTTTTAATACTTAAATTGAGTGGGGTTCTAACGGTAGATGATATTGAATATTTTCTGCAGTCAGCGTCTGACATTAATCCGTTATACGTTGCGGCGTTAGTGATAGCCATTCTTTTTGCTTGATTTATTTATAGCCGTTCCAACAATGACCGTAACCTTGTTGTCGGGCTATTTTTTGGGCGCTGTAGTTGGGGGGGTAAGTGCTTTGATTGGGATGATGTTCGCTGCAACTACCGGTTATATTATTAGCCGAAAATTTGGGCCCAGCCTACTCTATCGTATTTATAAAGACGAACAAAAACTGTCGGAAATGCGCACAATATTCGGGCGTCACGGCGCTTTCGTTTTGTTGATTTGTCGCGCAGCACCCATATTGCCAGAGCTTTGTTGTTGTCTTTCTGGCGCAACCAAAATGCCATTTATTCGTTTTATTCTTTATTTTTCCATCGGCACGGTTCCCTACGCGTTTATCGCGTCCTACGCGGGATCCATTAGTACACTGAGTAACCCGAAACCCGCGATACTAACGGCCATCATTGTTTCTGGTGGGTTGTGGTTGGTGTGGTTCTTTTTTCTAAAGATCACAAACAATTCAAAGCCGGTCAATAACGACATTACATCCGCTTAACGCGGATAGCCATAAGCACAAGAGATCGGCGCCAATGGTGTGCTGGTATCTACGCAACACTTTGGAGAGCGAGTTTATGTTTCGTTTACACGTAATTTCCTTACTATTTTTTTGTTCCATTTTCGAGGTCCATGCTATGGATAAAACCGATGTGTCATTAAAGGTCGATAATATTGATTCGTCTCGTCACGGCAATGTTGTTGTTTTTGTTTTTGGAGAAGAAGGTTTCCCGAAAGAACACGCTAAAGCCGTAACACGTTATGTATTTGCAGCGGAAACATCGACACATACACTGACTATTTCGGTTCCAAAGGCGCGTGAGTTCGCGATAAAAGTACATCATGACGAAGATGACAGTGGTACGGTAACCAAGAACTGGACGGGTATTATCCCCGCTGAAGGGCTTGGGTTTTCTTCTGGGGCAAAAATTCGTCTTGGGCCGCCATCATTCAAATCGGCGAAAATGACGTCACCTGCTAGCGGTAAAATATCGATACCATTGCGGTACCGCCATCCATAGAGCTCGTGCCAAATAATTGCGGATACTTGTAACCGAAGGCTGTTACTTGCAGGTAGTAGGTTTATATATTCTCGCTCGACGAAATGGCGAGTAGGCAAACTCTTTTTCCTTGTGGTTGTAGTGGCCAGCGAGTAAAAAAAGGGCTATTCGTCGTGACGAGTGTTGTATCACTAGCTATACGACACTCGTGCTTTGCATCTCTTCCGTGCCCATTCCTTTTCTTTCTTATGTATGCGATATGTCTTTCTGTTGGTAGCATCTGCCGTTAAAATACGTAAAGTTGCTACGTAAGCCCACCCATATTCGGGTGTTTTCCTTACTCATTCGCTACTGTACAAAGACCCTCGCTATCGTGTTCATATTGCGGTGTTCACACGTGCGAAAATGTTGCTCATTCCGGCGAGCAGGCTTGGCCAGAAGGCCTGATTCCGGCATACTGCTCCTCACGAGCATCTCTTGGGGGCGTCTCGGTACACGGTGGGTTGCCAGCCTTTTCGTCTGATATCGGCGGTTAGGGGCGCTGTTGGTTAAAGTCTTAAGATGCCATCGTTACTTCTCTCCCCACTTTAATGAATGGTTTCATTTTATCTACGCTCGTATTGTTGGCCTATCAGGCCTGCAGTGCTATTGAAAGGTGAGTGTTGGCTTATACCCCTGAATTGCGCTTAGCGCCTTACGGTTGAATTAGCCAATCACTAAATTCCTGCGCGAAGCGGGAGCCGTTAAAGGGTGGAGCCAAAGTGACACGTTTCTATAAAATTAGGGGTAGAGTGCAGGGTGTTTTTTTTCGCGCTAAAACACAGGTTACGGCGCAAACGTTAGGTTTACAGGGGTGGGTGAATAATTGTGATGATGGCTCGGTAGAGGTTGTCGCGTGTGGCGATACTCATGCTATCGAAGCGCTTGAACAATGGCTTGCTCGTGGCCCAAAGCTTGCCCGTGTTGATAGCCTAGAAAGTCAAAATTTAAGCTTAAGCGACCTTCTACAAGCGAAACGAGTCAGCCAACTTCCGCCAGAATTTTTTATATCATATTAATTAGACACAATTATGCCTTTAACACATTTTATCGCCCACAGGGTTCAACGATTGTCGCCCACTGAACCGAGTCACGTTCATTGCCGGGAAAGCGTTTTTACGTTAAATGGGAAAATAGAAGAAGTTTTTCGAGAACTTAAACAGTCGTATTTAAAGCGTTTAGGGAAACAATACGGTCGATTTTCTGAAGATATTGGCCAGTTTCCCCTATCAAGCTGGCTACGAGAGCTGAACGAAGAAAAAATCGATTTTGCGCGCTTCTCTGAGTTGTTATTAAAACAGCTTAAAACAGTTTTCGATTCTGGTGAGTTTGCGCTTGAAGGTCATTTTTTTATCGCACAAGAGCAGCTAGAGGTTGGCTCCGGTCTTTATTGTTTTTGGGTTCATCAAAATCAAGTGTCAGCGTTAGATGGTGAACTCAACTTCAACGACCTTGTGATGCTCGATACAGCTAATATTGCTTGGGGAGTCAAAATTAACCTCGACGATTGGGAGAACGCACACTCGCAGCATTACTTGGGCGTTATTGCGTGGCGCGGCGAAAAGGAAATTTCAGATGCGTTATTAGATGTTATTGGTTTCACCGATAAAATAGACACAAAGGCCGATACAGAGCAGTTTTTGGAGGCCGTTGAGCAGTATGTGGAAAAACTGCCTGAAGACGAAATTCCGGTTACACGCAATAAAATTGTTGAATATTGTTTAGAGCAAGATAAAAGAGGCCAGGCCGTTGCCCTTACGGATTTATCCGAACATATGAACCAAACGGCGCCCAAGGAATTTCAGGAAAAAATGAACGTTTTTAAGCCCGAAATAAAGCAGCAATTCATACCGGATAGAGGGCAGGTTAAAAACTATGTGCGAATTAGTGGAAGAGATGAGCTTATTAGTATGAGTTTTGCTTCGGGTTGTTTGGGTGAAACGGTTGTTTATGACGCGGAAACTGATAGCTTGACTATACGTAAAATTCCATCGGCGTTAAAATCGCGATTAATGAAACATATGAGAGACGCTTAAAGCGATCGACCTTGCGATGGAATCCGTGCAGTTAACATTATTCAACTAATAGAAAAGGCCGCATTATACTGCGGCCTTTTCTAGTTTTATGATGGGTAACTCACGTTTTAATCGTGGTTTTTTATCTAATAGGTATAGACAAGCGTTAACGACGTTTGTGTATCGGTTTTTTCGATGTTATCTAATACGACGGAGTTGTTGTAGATAGAGAAACCGGCTTTAAGCGCAAAGGATCCGTTTAGCGCTGCTGTTAAGGCTGTTTCTGCTTTCGTTTTGCTGTTTTTCGCTGAATCGAATGCTATATCACTGCTCAGTGTTTGTGTGAATTTAGCATGCTCGCTTAGCTTCCATTGGAAGTTTCCCGAGATACGCAATACCAGAGATTCTTCACTTTTACCCAGTAGATAATCACCGTTATTATTGGTGGAATTTTCGGTTTTGGAATAGGCCAAACCGGGACCAATACTGTAGTTTAATTTGGTGGCTTCGGTTTTGAATAGGCGGTTTGAATAACCGGCTGCGAGAGTGCCTTGATAATCGTAACCACTAAATTTATCGTTTTCGTAAGAGGCGTAAACAAATAGGCCTCTATGCTCTTCGTTTAGTTTGTAATCGCTTTGTGCCGACATGAAATATTTTTCAGCGGTGACTTGGTTTTCGGAAAGGATCTCGTCTTCTAGCATGATTTCGACTTCGTTTTCTTTGTAGAAGCCTTCTATAACATAGTTGTTGAGCCACTTGTCGAGGTCATGGGTAATGTCGAGTTTGCCTTTGAATGCGTTTGACTGGGTGTTACCTGAGGTGGTTAAAGCACCTAATTCTGCTTCAGCAGAAATACTTTTTGGTTCTTCTTCGGCAATACAATTAAAGGCGATACACGCTAACAGTAGCGTGGCTGAATATTTCATGGGAGATCCTTGTCACGATAAGAATGGGGCGGGTGAAATTGGTGGGCGATTTTACTGTAAATTTTGGCACGGAACCACGAGAAAACAAGTGCTAGACCGGAATATTATCGCAAAGCTGTGGAAATTAACGGAGTTAATCCAGAAAATATGAGCAACAATCCAACTGGTGAAAAAATAAGCTTTCCTGTCATTGGGATTGTTTATTCGTGCTTTAAAGAAAAGTTTGGGATACCGCGCCAGCCAGGCCTTGCCTCTGCGGCCCAGGCGGTTATCGAAATTGCTGCGCCCTACAATACTTTGGATGCTTTTGAAGGGCTTGGTGATTGTAGCCATATATGGTTGCAGTTCGTTTTTCATAAAAGCTTACATCATGCTTGGCGGCCTAAAGTGCGGCCGCCTCGGTTGGGTGGAAACCGATCGGTGGGCGTATTTGCAACGCGGTCGCCTGTTCGACCTTCTGCTATTGGGTTATCTGTGGTTCGGCTAGAGAGAATTGAAGGTAAAAACGGTGTGCAACTCTATATTAGCGGTGCAGACTTATTGGAAGGCACGCCAATTTTAGATATTAAGCCCTACGTTCCGTATGTTGATTCCGTACCAGAGGCACTAAACCGAATGGCAGATGCGCCGCCCTCGGTTATGGCCGTACGGTTTAGTGGAATAGCCAAAGCACAAATAGACGCGGCCAATGGGTACGATAATCTGGCCGTGCTAATCGAGCAGGTGTTAGAGCAAGATCCACGTCCGCAGTATCAGAAGACGGATGAAGCGCGCACGTACGGTATGAAGCTTTATGAGTTCAATTTAAAATGGCGGTATTGTGTTGAGGGGAGTGTAGAGAGTATTGAGGTGTTAGAGCTTGTGCCGTTATTGATTTGATGGACTGTGATAAGTGACGTCTAAGCGGCCTTAAAGCATGAAAAAGGTCGTACCACGTTACTTATTGATGGAAACGGTTGGCTACATTCGGCAACAACAAGAGCGCCCAATGTAGCCACTTTATACGTGAGGTGTTAGCGCCGAGCGCGTCGTTGGAGGCTCACCCCTAATAAACCTAAAGCTAGGAGTAATAGGCTGCTGGGTTCGGGTATGGGCGTTGTGCTGTCAATGACGTTCACTAAGCCTTTATTGAAATCTCCGCCTAGCCAATCGCCATTCTGGTCGCCCAGTGCCCATATCGTATCGAAAAAAAACTCACTAGTGCCAATCGATAGCGTATTAAAGGTTAAGGTTGCGAGGGAGAAGCTATTGGCCTGATTTGCAACGAGATCTAATGCACTTTCCCACGAGAGTTCATTAAGGTTCGCCCAACCGCTACCTGATGACGAGTCTTGCAGGCTATCGCCGAGCTGGTTACCAAAGCTAACGCTGGTCAAACCCAGAATACTGCTATCGAAAAACAAATCGAAATCAAAGTCGCCAAGAGCATTGCTATCCGTTAGACCCGAGATAAAAATATCCACGGAGACCGAATCGCCCAGCGTGACGGTTTGCTCGACGGGTGTAATGTCGATTACAACAGCGCTTGCAGTGTGGTGCGTGAAAAATAATGCTAGAGCCAATAATAATACGTAAAAGTTTGTTCTTTTCATGTTTAAGTCCTTTTAAGTTTACAGTAATTCACAACGAGGGAGTGTGCATAAGGTGACACATGCGCGTGCATCATTGAGCGTAATGGTCCCATCGCCGTCGATATCGCGCGCATCGCCAGGTGCTGCGGTGGTATTGCGTGCGCTTCTAACAATAAGAACATCGTCCTTATCGACATTATTGTCTCCGTCGAAATCACATTGCATGGGTTCAACGTCTTGGGCGAAATTTACCTCACAGCTATTGCCTGCGCCATCAGTGGCGACAATGGAGCCAGCAGCGGCAAGGTTGGCGTCAAGAATATTGATGGAATAATTCGCTTGTGGCTCGCCGGGGGTAAAGGGTGTGACCACTACGCTTGCATTCACAAGTGACACGCCTTCAATTATGAAAATGCCAGTATCAGCATCGATTGTATCGTTAGCGTTGGTGTCTTCACCGAGGTCGAGAATATCGTTGTTATTAATATCTTCACTGGGTTGGTTGTCGGTAGCAACGCCCGTGTAGCCGGTAGCGGTTGGCGTTAATGAACAAATTGGATTCCACGGGTCGCCTTTAGGATTAATAAACTGAAATAACGCACCGCCTGGGTAAATATAGGAATCGTAGCTGTTATAGCCTTCTATAGTGATGCCGTGTCCATTGGGTGAAAAGGTTTCGTGTACACCCTCCGAGAGTTGAATAACGGCCGCAGAATATAAGCTACTTGGTATAGACCGAAAGAATTCGAAAGGTATGGCGATGCCATCGAGTGTGACAGAACCAATATCGGCATTGTGTGCAATTAACGTTAAATAATGCTCCGCAAACTGCGCGCCACCGACGGTAGAGAATGTGTAAGCATTTAAATATTGTTCCGGTGGAATCATGTTGCCCATTGCTGGGTCGCCGGTGGTAGCACCGGTAGACGATTGTCCCGGCATATATTGCACAACGAAAATGGGTTTATCAGAAGAAAAATTATGTTCGCCTGCCAAGAAAGGGGTTTCGTGGAATTTCCCTTTCCCTACTCCACTGGCAATTACGGTATTGTCGAGCAGTATGTCGGTGTTGTCCTCGGAGGCAAAAATTCTATAAATCGAGCCAGCGGGTCGATCAGGGAGGTTTGCGACCAGAGCGCTAGTGCCCCAACTCTGTACCGGCTGCGCGACCTCAAAAATATGGTCGCATGCACTGATGTTATTTGGAACATTGGTACAGCGTTCACCGTTAATCACGCCAACAGGTTTGCTGGATTCTATGAGTGTCCCACTAAGATCCGCTGCGGCACCCCGTCCTTGCGTGACTAGAAAATAGGCTTCGCCCGTATTGAGCGTGACTGCATAGGGTGTGCCGGCCGGATGGCCTGTGGTAGCGGCAGTGGGTGTAATGGTAACTTCCGTGTTGTCATAAGCAGCATACACAGTAAACTGCGAACCATAAAAGCTAGGCGTATAACTGGCGACAATATATTGGGTATTCATCGTATCAATGGGTAGTGCTAGCGCAGCGTCCGATGTGAAACCACGAAGGTTAACCATATAGGATACAAACTCTTCTGCGGCGTAAACGCGAATGGCGTTATTACTAACCGCATTAGATGTCCAGATGTTGGCCGATAATGGTATGTCGACGACGGTCACGTCGCCCGGCACAACGGTAACCGTCGTGTTAAACGTAGGGCTGTTAACTGGGTAATCAACTGTAACGTCGGTAACGGTGTCTGCCGTTAGATGAACTTGTAACGTTGATGCGCCTGTGTAGTTTGGCAAGAAAGCCATAATGAAATCCGTGCCTTTGTTGTCCAGCGCGGCGAAAGTGTACGGTGTTAAAATAGTGAGAATAAATGCGATGAGCAGTCTATAGCGAAGCGCATTGCGCGATATTTTTTGTCTCGATAAAACAGAACAGTTAACCATAATCATATCCTTATAGAATTGGGCTGTTTACAAAATGTCGACATTCGACATTGCTGAAAAGCAAGTAGTATTCCATGAGGTTTTAGACGCTAAATTAGCGGGTATATGACATCTCTATAATTGTTGTGTCGGATTTTTTCCTAGCCGTAATTAAAGCCTGTATAGCGGTTCGACGAAGAAAATCGCGTTGGCGTTTTAAACCAAGTTAAAACTAGCGTTTGGGTTGGGAGCGATGTCTTATCCGCCATTAGTGCGAATATGTGGCGCGTGAATTACGTAGGGTGCGAATAATGTGTAAAAATAATCAACTTACGTAAAAATTTGAATAGAAAAACGAAACGTTAGCCGTGCCTAGTGGTGTATATCGACGATTGGGGTAACGGTTGAGTTGCTCTCAAATGAAAGAGTACCTATCCGTTTAAAACGGAATAATGTTGAAAGTATACAGTCAGGAAAGTTTTGAATGCGAGTATTGTAGTGTAGTACGGCATCGTTGAAGCCTTTGCGCATCATTTCTATTTCGTTTTCCAGTTTGACCATCCTCCTGTGAAGGTCTTGCATTGCGTTGTTGGTTTTAAGGTCGGGGTACTGTTCGAAGATTACCGAAAGATCGCAAAGCAACTGGTGCTCGTTACGTCTATACGCATCGACTTCTGTGGCGGATGAATGGTGGTTACGTTGGGTTCGTAGCGTCGCAATTTGCGTTAATAACGCCTTTTCATGCGCAAGTAGAGTGGTTGCAATTTTCTCGAGTCGAGGAATAAGTGTTGCTCGTTTTTTTAAGCTAATTTGAATGTTAGCCCAGCCTCGGTGACAGCGTTGTCGAAGAAATATCAAATCGTTGAACATTATAATAAGCATGACGCACCCTAAAAAAATTGGCGCCGCCATAGCTGCATTCAAAAAATCTAAAGACGAAAACTGTCCGTTACTGCCTGCTATCATTAATAGCGCTAAAAACATAAGGCTGACGGATGCACTGAGCGCCAGCATACCTTTGGCGGCCTTCATAAGCATTACCGTATTCTCGGGCTTGTTGCTAATAATAAAAGGTGAGCCTTTTTCGTGGGTAAGCACCAACGTATTGCCGGTGGTTTTATCGGTTACGGCCTTCCCCAGTAAGTACAAGGTATCGTTTGGGCTTAAACGTTTCTCTGAATAGCGTTTTATGCCTCGGCGTTGGGTTGTATGGTGCTCTGTAATAATCTCGGCGTTACTAGGAAACACACGAAGCTCGCCCTCGTTATCGGTACAGTAGAAAGGTTGTTTTTCTATTCGATCTTCTAGCGTTACCCAGCGAGAATTTTTGCCGCTTCCGCGTTTTTCCGTAACGGTATAGTGATACCAACAGCAAGGCTGATTGGTGAGCGGCCCGCGCAGAGTCTCGGCCTGCGGTTGGGCTTTTAATTGCCCCACCACCTCTGTTAAGCCTACTGTTACGCCGGTTGTTTTACTGGTGGGCAAGTTTTCTTGGATGCGCTTAACGCGAATAAAGGTAAACGCAAGCCACGCGGTGCCCAGCGTAAAGGCCAGCGCGAGTAGATCAAGAAGACGGTTATGAGGCGTGCGAGTAGAGGTATAGAGCGCGCGTTCTGTGTCTGCCAGAGCTTGCTGTTCTTGTGATAAAGGCACCGCAATAGGGGCGTTTAAATGTCGGGTGCGCGCGTAGAGGCTTTCAGGAAAGGTGTTAATTTGTTCGAGATAACGTTCTCGCAGAATATAGCGGGAGAGCTGCCAGCCATTAATACGTTGTTGATCCATGTCGGCGACGGCGGAGAATGGCGCCTGAGCAAAATCGATGGTGGTACTATCGTTAAGCGAGAGATTATAGCGAGCTGCCACTGTTTGAATAAGCTCTCCCGCACGGGAATGTTGTTTTAAAAAACGTTGGTGACCATTTTGTACATCACTTTCTACACTCTTCCACCCGTAATGTAAGAGTAGTGTCGTACAGCTTAGGCTGACGAGTGTGAGATAAATTATGACCTTATGGATGGCAAGAGCGTAAATAATGCAAAAGCACATAAGCACCAGTGCGCTAATTGCGCCACTTAGAAGTAATACTACCCACCACCCCATATTACTTCGTTCTGCTGCTGCTCCTGCGCTTGACACAATGGGGATGTAGTCGCCGGAGGTCTGAAAATTAACGGTAACGTTATTATCATTGTGTTCGAGCCATCCAAAAAGGCTTACCCATTGATTGACGTCTAGTCGCCATTCGGTATATCGACGACCGCCCTTAGTTTGTCTTAACTTTTGAGGCGCAGTCCAGTGTAGAGAATGAAGGCTACTGTTGGCGATAATAAGAGCGCTACTGCTGTTATCACGGAGATAAAAATCGGCAGCATTGCTTTCATCGCGTAGAGTCCTCCATTGGGTGTTGCCATCGCTATCGCGGTATTCCTCTTCTTCTAAATACCGATAATAGATTGTTTTATTCATCGACCGTGGGGCCGTTACGGTGCTGGGCCCAGCTTCGATCACGCCGCGTAATTGTACTTCACCATGGGTGCTGCCCATGATACTGCTGTGCGGGATACGCTCTAGAATACGAAAATCAAGTAGTGATTGGAACGCTTTTTCGGCAAGAAAAAAAGCCAAGCAAGCCAACCCAATTGCGCCTATGAGCGACAAAATACGTTTAACAATATCCATAAAAATATGTGATGTCTCATGCAGTGGTTAAGTGCTGTGTAATAACGTGTTAAAGCGTGCGTGCGGCCAAGGCTTGTCGATAATGGTTGGCACTGCTGTCGTCGTTACCGAAGCATGCAAAAACAACCGTGTCTAAATGTTTTGCGTGGGTAAGGTAATCGCATATCGTTTGAACCGCAATTTTACTGGCGGCGGCGAAGGGGTATCCATATGCACCACAACTAATTGCCGGAAAAGCAATAGTACGAATGCCGTGTTTTACCGTGAGGGCGAGGCAATGGCTGTAACAGCTGCGCAATAACTCGGCCTCGCCTGCTTGGCCACCTTGCCATACAGGCCCAACGGTGTGAATAATGTATTGGGCCGCTAAACCAAAGGCGGGCGTTATGCGGGCATCGCCGGTACTACAGCCGCCGAGAGTATCACAGTACGCTCGCAGTTCGGGCCCAGCAGCGCGATGAATGGCGCCATCCACGCCGCCGCCACCGAGTAAGCTAGTATTAGCCGCGTTAACGATGGCATCAAGATTAAGTGTGGTGATATCACATTGTCGAATCAGAATTTGAGTCACGGTACGCTCCTGTTAAACAGGTGTTGAATGTGCCGTAGTGTACTCTTTTTTAGGGATGATTTACCGCTATTGTGCGGAGCCGACTGTGCCAAGACACCAAAAATTTATAGACCATGGTGAGAGCGGGAGCGTTGCTGCTTGGCCTGAGGCTTGGGGGAAGTCTTTAAGATTTACGGCACCTTTTTTGAAGCGTGGCTTGACCCCGTTGATCAATACTTTCTTTGCGGATAATTTTTTAGCTGTTATGCAATAGCGTTGTAGAGCGGGGCCAATGCCGGTGGCGCAAACCGTGCGAGGCGAGCTGGACATATTGATGAGTAGCAAACAGATGCCGCCCGTCTGTTTGTTGCTATGCGCGTATGCACGTAGCGTTTCGTTGTGAAAATCGAGTTGGTATACGGCCGTGCCCATTAACTTCCCCCACAACCAGCTAACCCAATAATCGGGCCGAGGTTTGAGAGAAAGGCGGTCGATTAAACCGTAGTCGCCACCGATTAAGCTCTGTCGAATCATCACTTTTTGGTCCAGTCGTGCGCCCTGTCCTAATTGGTCTGCCCACCAAAAACAGGACATAAATCGATCAGAAATTTTGGGTTGCCCGCCACATTGTGCCGACCCTGTTTCACCTGTCCATAACTCAGCATGGGGCTGCGAGATATCACGCAGCTGCTTAAGTTGTAAACTGTATTCGCGAAAGGCATCAAAGGATTTTACGGAAAGTGTATTGGCTTTAGTCGCTTTGCGTGTTCGCACGGGAGAGCGTACGCTTTGAAACGGGTAATAATGCCAATCGACAATATCTAGTTCGTTACCCGGCGCGTGTAAAAATTTTTCCGTAATATTTGAAAATGGTTTAATGGCCTCTCCAATTCTTGGCCAAAAAGCACTGCCGGGGCCACAAATGCGAATGCTGGGGTAGTAGCGCTTGACGAGTTGAGTAAAGGTTGCGTAATCGTTCGCGAGATCTCGTGCGTTGGGTTGTGAGAGCAACCCGTGAAAAGCCCAGTAAGCATTTAGCTCATTGCCGAGTTCACAGACATCGATAGCGTAATTGTTTTCTTTGGAATATTGCAGCAGATGTTGAATACACATACCGGCCCATTCCCCTTGTTGCTTGCGTTTGAATAACCCGTATTTAAACGTGAAGAAAAATTTTAAATGGTTGCGTGAAATAAAGCGGTGTAACTCATCCCATTGCCGTTGCGTTAACACAAGGCTGTCTTGTTCGCGGGAAATATTGTGCTGAGTGTGACGATCGAAGTAGTGTATTTTATCGGCTTCGGAACCACCCACTCGAAGATAAGCTGGGCCAAGGCTTTGCACCAATAGATTGAGTTTTGGGTTATTTAAGTTGAGAGGGGGGATGCGCAGAAGGCCTAATCCTCGGCGAGTACCCATACTGCCTTCCCACCAAAAGCCTCCTGCGATTACGGAAATATCAATAGAGAACGACAGGTAACGAGGGTCTACGCGCGCGATGGGTTGCCCGTCAGTAAGCGATATTGTCACGGTTGGTGTGGGTGATTCGTTTCGTGACTGAGCGGTTAAACGTACAATTTTGCGGAGTTTTTCTAGCAAAATACGGCCTAAGTAGAGTGAATGAGCTGCAAAAGATTAAGTCAGAATTATGACCGTCGCGTTACAATTGCGGTCGCTAGCAAAATAAGTAAGATAACGGAATAAGGTAAATGTGTGTGACAGATAAAAGCGAACACAATCAGTTCCATATATTGCGGGAAAAATGTTTAGCTAAATCTTCGCGAGAGTTTAAAGCACGTGGCAAGTCGGTACGGCGTTGCAGTAATTGCCAGCTCGCCGACTATGCGTGTATTTGCGATTACCGGCCGCAACTCCAGAGTCGAAGTGAGTTTATATTGCTTATGCATCGCAATGAAGTTTTCAAACCGACCAATACAGGGCGTCTTATTGCCGATGTGCTACCTCAAAACACCCATGTTGCGTGTTGGAGCCGCACGGAACCAGAACCGCAATTGCTAGCACTGTTAAAGGATGAGCGTCGTCGCTGCTTTATCGTATTTCCAGAAGGTGATGATAATCATTGTGCAACCAGCGGTTTACCGCAGGATGACAAAATAAATACCTTTATATTATTGGATGGCACATGGAAGCAAGGCCGACGCATGTTAACGCTGAGCCGTTGGCTGGACGGGATAGCCGTTCTTGCTTTTCCCGAGACACTTATGCGTGGTTATGCGGTACGGAAATCGGAGCATCGATATCAGCTGTCGACGGCGGAAGCCGGTGGCTTGTGTTTACAGTTAACGGGTGAAACGACTCAGGCAAATAGATTATTCGATTACTTTACGTTATTTAATCAACATTATGTTGCAACGAGAATGTCCACTCCACCTGTTGTATCGGATCTTCATCATCGTTTAAAGGCTAATAGTACCTAGGCGCCCGTGTTGATCTTCTCGCCTGTTAGGTTAGGGCTATGTTTCGATTTTTTCTACAGAGACAACAATAAATAAGGCAACAGTCATCCCATTAGCGTTTAGCTTTTTTCTTGGTGTAGCGCGTGGCTTGCGCGTCTAGTGGGTTGTCGGGCCAGGGGTGTTTGGGGTAACGTCCTTTCATTTCTTTTTTAACGTCTTGGTAGCTTGTCTGCCAAAATCCTTCTAGATCTTGCGTGATTTGTAGCGGACGGCGCGCAGGCGACAGCAGGTGAAGTTGGATTTTTACTTTTCCGTTCACAAGCGCGGGAGTTTGTGTACAGCCGAACATCTCTTGTAATTTTACTTCGAGTACAGGGGGGGACTGACAGTAATCGAGGCTAAGACTAGAACCGGACGGCACGTTAAGGCGTGTAGGCGCAAGATTATTGAGATCTTTAGGTTTCGGCCAAGGTAAAAGGTTTTCGAGAATGGAATGTAAGTCGAGTGTTTTTAAATCTGTTCGTTTTGTGATGCGGGATAGGTAGGGCGCTAACCAGCTTTCGAGTGTTGCTAGTAGGTGGGCGTCGCCAACATTTGGCCAGTCATTATTGGGTAGCGTGCTATTTAAAAGCATTACGCGCGCTTGCCACTGCCGCAACTCATTATTCCAGGGTAAGCAATTAATGCCGTGTGATCGTATTAAGTTTATGACAGCCTGCTGTTTATCGTTATCGCTAAGATTTTTCAGCGGTTGTTTGTTCAAAATGATGCTGCCAATACACGTTTGGCTTTCGGCAATAAGGCGATCGTTTTGCCACTCCAGAACAGTCTTTTCAGTAAGTAGTGCGCTGAGTGCGGTTGAAAATAGCGCAGGGTCGAGTGAGGCGGCACTGTATATTTTATCTTCGCTTTGGCCGGTATGGCCACCGAGTTCGGCAACGGCAAGCCAGTCGCTGCCGGCAAGTGCACTATTGCTGTCGATAATTGCGGTGCGCCCGTTGCTGAGCAAGTAATGGTGACGGCTATTGTCACGTTTTTGAGCGATTCTGTCGGGGTAGGCGCAGGCTAACAGGAAGCCCATTTGTAGCGGCGTGGCTATCTTTTCTCGGTCGCTGGTTGTTTTTCCTCTCAGTGATTGTTGAAATTGTTTTGCTTGTTTTCGAGTGCGTATTAACCAGTGATGATGTTGCTGATTCGTATTTCTATCACCGGTTAGTACGTGGAGTGTGTGTTCAATATCGACTTCGTTTATAGGGTTGCGTTCCCCCATTAGGGCTGCAATTAAGCATGCTGTTTCAAGTGCATTGTGCGCCGCGCCCATTAAAAGCATGTGGGCGAGACGTGGTTCGGTAGGCAGCGACGCCATTTTTTCACCATGGCTATTGAGGTTGCCTGTATCGGTGAGTGCGCCCAGTGTTCGAAGTAGCTGTTTGGCTTGAGCGAAGGTCGCGGCCCCGGGGGTATCGAGCCATTTCAAATCGCTCGGGTCGGTCACGCCCCATTGCAACAGTTGTAATGCAAGCGGAGCTAAGTCCGCTATTAATATTTCTGCCGGTGTGTGGGGTACGAGTTGCGAATGTTGGACATCGCTCCAAAGCCGATAACACACACCGGGTGCCAGCCGCCCTGCACGACCAGCGCGCTGTTCACTTGAAGCCCGAGAAATTCGGCAGGTTTGTAATCGTGTCATGCCGGTTCGCGGATCGAATTGAGGTTTTCGGGCGAGACCTGCGTCCACCACAATATTCACCCCTTCAATGGTTAAGCTGGTCTCAGCGATATCCGTAGCGAATACTACTTTCCGGTTAAAAGGCGAATTTGCGGGCAAAGGTGCTATGGCGGCTTGTTGTTCACGTAAAGGGATGCTGCCGTGCAACGCGAGCAATGCAATGCTGGCTTGGTCTTTGTTCGATAGCCGCGATTGTAATGAGGTAAGGCAACGGCGGATTTCATTTTGGCCGGGTAAAAAAACAAGTATGTTACCTGTCTGCTTTTTTAATGCGATTTCAATGGTTTCGCAAACGGCATTGTGAATAGGCTCACGAAGAGATAAGTGAGTGCCATAAAAACAGTCTACGGGGTAACTGCGGCCTTGGCTTCGAATAATGTTGCTCGTACCCAGCAGTGTCGCCACTGAGTCGCCATCCAAGGTTGCCGACATTACCAATAACTTGAGAGGGTCGTGTGAGTCGCGAAATAACTCGCGGCCTTGTAAACAGAGTGCCAGGCCAAGGTCTGAGTGAATATTGCGCTCGTGAAATTCGTCAAAAATTACTAGCGCGGTGTCGGAAAGTTCAGGGTCGTGCTGTAAGCGCCGTGTAAGAACACCTTCGGTTATTACTTCGATGATGGTTTTTGAACTGGTTTTTTTCTCTAGCCGAATAGTATAGCCAACGGTTTCTCCCACCTTTTCACCGAGTAAGTTGGCCATTCTTTCTGCCGCTGCACGCGCGGCGACACGGCGTGGTTCGAGTACGATTATTTTTTTCCGTTGTCGCCAGGGCGCATCGATAAAAGCTAATGGAACGGCGGTGGTTTTACCTGCGCCCGGAGGCGCTTCCAATACCAGTTCGTTATCGGATAGAAGCGCGCTTGTAATGGCGGGTAAAACGAGGCTAATCGGTAAACTTGGATCTGCTGAAAACATAATTAAGGTACTACGCCGAGACTAATTGCGGGGTTTGATCACGCATGAGCGACACCGCTTTAATCTGTGCAAAGACTGTTTGTCCTACGCTAAGTTGTAAGTGTGCCAATGACCGACGGGTAATACGTGAAAGCATGATTGCGCCCTTGTCGTCGGGTGTTTTGAGTTTTACCAATACTTGGGCGGGGTCTGGGCTGTCGACAATAGCGACAACGCACAGTGGCAAAATATTACTAATACTGGAGCGCTCGGCGCGATCTAAGGCAATGCTCACGTCTCGAGCCATAATTTTAACCCGCACCTTATGGCCACGTTCAAGCTCTCGTTGTGAAACAAAAAGCGTACCAAATTCTGTAGCACATTCGGTTAAATGAAATTCGGGTTGGTGCTCGATTACAATGCCGTCCGCGACTACGCAGGCCTCTTCTAAGTGAGATAGCGGCAAGTTCGGGTCCGTCAAAAGTGAATTAAGAGGGCCTTGGTGAGTTACACGGCCATGGTCGAGTATTACCATGGTGTCGGCAATGCGAACCACTTCATTAAGCGCATGGCTAACGTACAAAATGGGAATATCCAGTTGCTGATGCAGAGCTTCCAAATACGGCAATATCTCGTTTTTACTGGCTTGATCGAGGCTGGCGAGCGGTTCGTCCATCAATAGTAATTGCGGGCTTGTGAGAAGCGCTCGAGCAATGCCAACGCGTTGTTGTTGGCCGCCCGAAAGTTGATGAGGGTAGCGCTGCGTTAACGATTCAATACCGAGCAAATGCGTTGCTTCTTCCAGAATGATTTTGCGCTCGCTTATGGGTATACGTTTGTAGCCGTACATTAAATTCTGTTGCACGGTTAAATGAGGAAATAGATTGCTCGTTTGAAACACATACCCAATAGGGCGCTTATGTGTAGGTAGCGTGATTTTTCCGTTTTGAAATTGCATTTTCTTAAATTGAATGAGGCCTGCGTCGAGAGGCTCTAAACCCGCCACACACCGTAGTAATGTGCTTTTTCCCGAGCCCGAAGGGCCAAAAATGGCGGTAATTCCCTGCGCGGGCAGTGTTAAATCTATTTCTGAGTAGAAATCGCCTTTGCGCAGTTTATAACGAAGTTGCAGCGAATTATTAAGGCTCACAGGTTCAGCCCTCTTTGTTTTCGTTCTAGCAGTTGTACACTAAATAATACGCTGAATGCGAATATTAACATGCCCGCAGCAAGCCAATGTGCCTGCGTATACTCTTGAGATTCGACGTGATTATAAATGGCCATAGAGAGTACTTGGGTCTCGCCGGGAATATTGCCACCGATCATTAGCACAACCCCAAACTCACCCATAGTGTGCGCGAAGCTAAGCACAATTGCTGTTAATAACCCCGGGCGGGCGAGCGGTAGGGCAATAGTAAAGAAGCGATCGATTGGGGAGGCGCGTAATGTGGCTGCCGTTTCCAGCGGTTGTGTGCCCATTAACCTAAAGGCATTTTCGAGAGGTTGCACGGCAAAGGGCAAAGAATAAATAACTGACGCTACCACTAAACCTGAAAAGGTAAAAGGCAGTGTTCCTATTCCAAGTGCTTGAGTCATTTGCCCTACGAATCCTTCGGGGCCGAGCAATAGGAGTAAATAAAAACCCAGCACAGTAGGGGGTAAGACCAAGGGCATTGCTACGAGCGTTGCAATATAAGGCTTGGCTGGGTGAGCTGTTCTGGCTAACCACCAACTTAGAGGTAGCGCGATAAACAGCAGTACCCATGTGGTTGTAATGGCGAGTTTAAGCGTGAGCAATATAGGCGTGTAATCGAGTGAGAGCATATAGTATTACGGTGTCGAAGGCGTTTTGTAGCCCATGCGTTGAAGTGTATTGATAGCGATAGGGGTTTTCAAAAAGGCAATAAAAGCCGCAGCCGCTGCGTTGTTTTTTCCGTGAGTTAATAATATTGCCTGCTGGGTAAGAGGCGAATGTAAATTGCTGGGTACTTTCCAGTGATAGTGGTTATGGGTGTCTAAATGTAAAAATTGCGAGAGGGCAATAAAACCGCCTTCACTGTTACCGCTGGCAATATATTGAAGGGTTTGGGTAATATTATTGCCGTAAACGAGTTGTTTTTCGTTGACGTAATTTAAGCTGTTTAAGGTTTCAACGGCGGCTACGCCGTAGGGCGCAATACTGGGATTGGCAATGGCCATTTTTCGTATCAGGCTGAAATTGGGTATTGCTTCAGACGCATGTTGTTGGGGAGCCCAATAAACCAATTGCCCTTCGGCATAATTGAAGGCTGTGTTTGCGATACCATGACCACTGGCGAGTAATGCTTGGGGGCGCTGAGTGTCGGCAGCGAGAAAAACGTCGTAGGGCGCGCCGTATTGTATTTGTGTAAAGAGTTGCCCGGTAGACCCTGTTATAACCGTGAGCGAGTGTTGCGTTTGTTCTTCAAAAATAGGTTGTAACTTTTTAAGTGTGGGACTGAAGTTGGCCGCTACCGCAACACGACAATTTTCTGCTACAGCAATGGTGCTTAAACTGATAAACAATCCATAAACAACCAGTAAACGAAAGGCAAGCATAGGTTAGAGATCCTTCGCAATTTGGATGTTATTTAATTGCGGCGTAGAAAGACTAATGCCTTCAATTTCTGCCGCAGAAAAAACGGCTTCATTAACGCTATAAATTGTGCCCATGAGATGTCGGCGAATGGTAGCGGTTATTTTGGTATTGGGTAACCGCCCTAGATAGAACCATACCGTGTATTCAAGGGCGTAATCGCCAGCGTGTGTTAGTGCGCATTCAAACGGCGCGTCGACATTAAGGTTTAAACTAGTATTTTTACTGCATTGCTCGTTTGCCTGGCGAAAAATACGTTCTACTCGATTTCTATAATGTTGTAATTGTTCGCTTCGTTCTTCGCTGGTTTTGCCGTCTATTTGGGGGTAGCCAATATTATAGCGAAGCGCTTGACGAATGCCGTCGGTTGAAGCGATACGACTAAGGTTATCAATTTTGGATTTTATAAATTGGCTATTGCGAATTAAGGTGCGATGGTTATTGCGTATGTCGTACAGCACTATGTATATCAGTGTCACTTTGCTTATGACATATTCATCAGGATAGCCATCTACAACGACGACGTCGCCGTCTTGTAGTATGCGAGTATTCAGTACAATTAAACCGCTGATGATATCGGGCGCCCAGCTAGCGCTCGTAAAGGCTAAAAAAGCAGCGACAATACCAAAAATGCCTGTTGTTTCAAGCATGCTATCGGCGCCCCAAATTTTTATGAGGGCATAAATGGTAAAGATGATAATAAAACTTAAACAGAGTAAATCGACGAGGCGAGTACTATAAGTATCGATATACACTTTTTTGTCATCGATAACTTTTTCGTTGCCAAAGCGTTTTCGCGATAAGAAGCAAAGTAAATTGTAGCCATAGAGCGCGGTGTAGACCGCCGCTAAGCTGAGGCCTAATTTGATAAATGCATTTTCGTAATCACTGCTAACTTTGAGCAACGTTAGGTCTAATACGTGTAATACAAGAATGACAATGTTAACTGCGCGAAAAATACGTACCGGCGATGTGCGAGTTTCGTCAATTTCGATCAGAGCTAGTAGTGGCCTTGCAGCGAATAATAGACTGATATTGAGTAGGAATATCAGCCCGTGTACGATTCGTTCAGTCTGCGTGAAGTCAGGCGTTAGCCAGAGGATAGTATCCAAGGGGAAGAGTCTCCGTTTGCTGCCAGAAGCAACGGATAATACCGCCAACGCAGGCAAACATAAACGTTGACGGTCTTTAATTGGCAATAGTCAGAAGGGCTTCTAAGCGCGCACGGCACCTTTGGTGCCAATGATGCCTGTTTAGCGGGTAAGAGAGGTAACGTTTGAGTCTTCAACGCTTTCCGTTGAAGCGCTATCATCACTTGCCATGGGCGCGGCTTCTAGCAATACACTGGGCTTGCCCTTACATGCTTTAACTAGGTCGTCGCTACGTTTGGCGAGTAAAAGGCCAATGGCTTCTACGTCTTCATCGCTAACTGTGGGTATATTCGCTTCAATTAGGCGCGTAATACTTTCGGCCAATTCGAGCATTTTATCGTGTGCGTCTGCTGCTTTTTTGTCATCAAACATACTGCCATCCCGGTCACATTTCCAAACTGCAATAACTGCCATTGTTGCGATCCTCAATACATGGTGAATTTAGGTGTACTGTATAAGGGTACAGTACACCTAAATTGTCTGTAAAGCGAATATTATGCGTTGGGGTTGCAGTACATTTCTGGGTAAACTTATTGGTGAGCTTTTAACCTATTAATGGACCTTTCCCTAATGGACGGCCGAGCTGCCTTTAGGGGAATGTATTTTCTGAAACTTTCTTGTAATGATGACCGTAAGTAGTACGGTGAGGCGCTGAATGATATCTGTGCGAAACGCGTCGGGATTGGGCTCGACCGAGCATTTAACCGTCGATACACGTGAACTCACAATATCTTGAATGATCTGAAAGCGATTATTGTCTGCAGGGTCTAGCGTAGGAATGGTTTGAATCAATTGCTTCATCACCGTACTGTAATCGGTACTTCCGTAGCTATTGAGGATTTTTTGAGCGTGACGCTCTAGTTCCTTGATTTTCATTTCTTTTAGGCGAGGCACTAATTCAGCCTCACCGGTTCGGAGAAATTCTTGCGTTTTCATTGTCGCTGCTCCTCTGGCGTGGCGGGTATGGTAATCGGTATTATTTGAATTGTCAGTCTTGTAGTGAGCCCTATGAAATTAGAACGTCCGAGTTGTGAACTCTGTTTGCGCCCTACGCGCACATGCCTGTGTGATCTTGTGCAAAAAGTAAACTCCAACATCGAAGTGATTATTTGGCAGCATCCGAGCGAAGCGGGGCACCCTAAAGGTACTGCTCAACTTTTGTACCTGTGTTTGCCGAATAGTCGTTTATATGTGGGTGAACATTATACGGCTTCGGCGCTTGGAGTAAGGTCGTCAGAATGCGCGTTGCTTTATCCCGAAGAAGAAATACAAAGCGGTTTAAAGGGCTGCGTTGAGCGGAAG